>Ga0207687_10001039_pt1 | contig 18869 bp, 20 predicted proteins | sample KBSM54metaG_FD_184399 | JGI IMG/M metagenome (GOLD analysis project Ga0207687, IMG submission 184399) | Miscanthus rhizosphere microbial communities from Kellogg Biological Station, Michigan, USA - KBS M5-4 metaG (SPAdes) (version 2) | ecosystem: Host-associated > Plants > Roots > Rhizosphere >...
GGCGATGGTGCGGCCGCCGGACAAGCGTTGCGAAGTGTGGTGAGGCCTAGAACGCGAGCCGCACGAATCCCTCGCCGCCTTTCGCCGTGAGCTTCAGACGTCCGCCGAAATTCGGATCGGTCACCGTGCCGTCGATGTTGAAGTAGTTGTAGGCGGCGCCGATGCCGATGTTGTGGACGACGCGGAATTCGAGCCGGGCAGCGGCTGAGACGGCGCGGCCGGAGTAGACGTCGATCTTCACGTGCGGCAACGCCGCGGCGGAGACTTCGCCGATGACGCGCGGTGTGAACGCGACTCGCGCCTGCGCGCCGGCGAGTGCGACCGGCACGCTCGTCTTCGCGCGCTGCGTGATCGTGAGCGAGAGGTCGGGCGTTCGCGCGCTGACGCTCGCATCGACCGAGAGTCCGGCACCGCCGAGGATGAGTCCGAGATTCTTGTTGAACCAATACGTGTAGGTCGCTTCCCACTTCTTCGTGTCGAAGGTCGTCGTCGCGATCGCGTTGACGGGATAGACGCGATCGTTGAAGCGAAACTCGCGGGTGATGTTCGCGAAGCCGTCGCGCGACGCCGAGACATAGCTCGCCTCGAGCTCGTGATGTTCGAGCGGCCGCCAGCGAATCGCGAAGTCGTTCAGTCCGCGCGAGCGGCGCAGAAGAAGATCGCGCTCGAGATTGAGCTCGGTGCCGAGAGGATCGACGCGAACGTCGGTCGAGAACTGCGCGTCGTAGCGGCCGGCAGTGATGCTGAAACGGTCCTGCGCGAATGACGGGAGCGCGAGGAGGAGAAGCGTTGCGACGGTCGCGAGTCTCACGCGACGACGTTATGCAGCTTCGTTACCTGAAGCGATCGCGCTACCAATCGAGAAAGCGCTGCCGCAACGGCCGGACCGTGGCGATCGTCTCGAAGTCCCGATCGCGATGAAGAAGCGGAATACCGTGCTCGATTGCGATTTGGGCGATGCAACAATCGATCGCGCTTCGCACCGTTTTTCCGGCACGACGCAGGTCGTAGTAGATCTGCGCCGCAGCGCTCCATGAATCGGCTGTCATCTCGACGTAATCCTGCGTGTCGAGGTACTCGCTCAAGAGCGTCCATTCCCGTGCGTCCCGCGCACCCTGCAGCAGCTCGAGCTGGTGAAAGCGGGTCAGCACAACGTTCTCATTCGCGAGCGCGCCATCGAGGATGATCCGCTTTTGTCCCGAGCGATCGCGTAGCACATCGACCCAGATGGACGTATCGACGAGAATCATCCACGCAGCTTACGAAGCGACTTGTGGTCGTAGTTTTTCCGGAATCGGATCTTGCCGCTGAGGTCCGCGAGGTTTTTCCGCTTGCGCGCACGCACGAGCTCTTCGAGCGCGAGATGAACGACTTCTTTCTTCGTTCGCGCACCGCTCACTTCGAGGGCTTCGGCCACAAGATCGTCATCGAGAACGATGTTCGTTCGCATGTGTATACCGAGGTGTATTCTAGCGCGCCTTCATCGCGGGGACGTTTCCAGTATTGACGCTTCCCTCTTCGCCCCGTACTCTTGGCTCAGATCCGGTTGACGCATCCACGCAGTCACGAAGGTGCCACGCACTGAAGGAGGCTACGCTTGCTACGGACTCGGTCGATTCTTCTCTCCCTCTCGTTCCTCATCGCCCTCGGAATCCATGCGCAGTGCGGCGTCGAACGCTGGTCGATCAAGACCGGCACCGACTCCCAGGCCCCCTCCATCAACCTCGGCACCTACATCTCCACGACCATCTACAACATGCGATCGTCGACCGCGCCGTCGTCGCTGCCGGCCAACAGCCGCATCGCGCCGCGCGAGCTGAATCAGTACCACCTGAGCGGAACGCTCGTGAAGTACAAGCTCGAAGGCGACTCCGACTATCACCTCGTCATTCAGGACTCGTCGGCACGGCAGATGATCGTCGAGATCCCGAAATCGAATTGCGTCGGCGCCGGCAGCCCGTTCGGTCCCGGCATCGCCAACGCGCGGCGCGAGTTCGACGCGCGCTTCACCGCGACGACGACGATGAAGTCGACGTCGACCGCGGTCACCGTCCGCGGCATCGGATTCTGGGACTACCTGCACGGACAGACCGGCGCCGCGCCGAACGGCATCGAGATCCATCCAGTCCTCGACATCGCCTTCACCGGCGCCGCGTCGTACGCGCCGGACGTGAACATCGAGGCGTTCGACAAACGCGATCCCTCGAACGACGTGCGCTATCCCGCCGACGTCATCACCGATGAAGACGGCGGACGCGTTCGCGTCTTCCGCGGCGGCGATGCCATCGGCGATCCGCTCTTCCACGGCGGCGAAGTCATCGAAGATCCGTCCGTGACCGTCGTCTTCGTCGGCGACCGCTGGTCGATGGAAAGCAAACGCGGCGTGATAGACAGCGTCCGCCATCTCAACACCGATTCGCAATTCGAAGCGACGTCGCGCTACGGCGTGCGAACGTTCGGCATGCGCACGAACGCGATCGTGATCCCGAACATTGGCGCCGACGTGACGGACCTCGACGTCCAGCGCGCGCTCGCCACTGCGGTCGAATCCGGCCGCATCCAGCACAACGACGCGAACACGATTTACGTCGTCGCGCTCGATCGCAACGCGCACGCGTCGGTGGCGTCGTCGAGCGACTGGTCGTCGTATTACTCGCTGTTCCATCCGACCGAGCTGGCCATGCACTACGTCGTCGTGCGCGGCGGACTCGAGCCGGATCAGTTTAGCCAGGCGATGTCCGCGAGCTTCCTGCGCGCGCTCATCAACCCGGCGGGCGACGGATGGTTCTAGCGCGAACGATCACATTGTCCGCAGTCTTGTTCGTGTGCAGCGGGTGCGTCGTCGTCCCGCTGCACGCGTTTCGCGCCGCCGAAGCGAATCAGGCGCGCGTCGGCAAGTTGCGCATCGGACAAACGCTCGCCGAAGTGGAGCGGATCATGGGCAAGCCGCCGGAGCGCCGCAACGCGCGCGTGCGCTTCGACGGCATCTCCATCGAAGAGTGGAGCTACATCACCGACTACGTGCACAAAGAGGACACGACCATCACGTTCGTCGGCGGGAAAGTGAATGAGATTCAGACGACGCCGTGGGAGAAGGATTGATGATTGGTTGCGCGGTTGCGGGGTTGCTCGGTTGTGTGGTTGCCGGGTTACCGAGTTGCCGGGTTACCCTGGCAACTTGGCAACCCGACCACCTGACAACCGGTCACCGCGCAACCACGCAACCCAGCAACCGCGCAACCCGCTACTTGTGCGCGGTGAACCACTCGACGTATCGACGATCGATATCCGCCTGATGAATCGGATCCTCCGGTGAGTGGCCCGACACCGGGTACGCGACGAACTTTGTCTCGACGCCGTTGTCCGAGAGCGCGCGGTACATCTCGAACGACTCGACGGCGGGAACGCGCACGTCGCCCATGTCGCTGAGGATCAGCGTCGGCGTCTTGATCTTCGACGCGTACGTGATCGGCGACTGCTCGATGTAGCGCTTGATGTTATCGGCGGTGTACGGCGAGCCCCACGTCTGTCGCCGGCCGAGCGCGGAGTCGCCGAGGACGTAGGAGCTGATGAGATTGTTGACGGCGGCGCCGGACACCGCGGCCTTGAAGATCGGATAGTGGCCGATCATCCACGACGTCATGTAGCCGCCGTACGACCAGCCGCCGACGAAGATCCTGCTCTCGTCGACGATGCCGCGCTTCTTGACGATGTCGATGGCGGCGATGACGTCGCGGCCGGGACCGGCGCCGGCGTCGTTCTGAATCGCGCGCGTGTAGCGATCGCCGAGGTTGTCGCTGCCTCGATAGTTGGGCTGCAACACGATCCAGCCTTGGGCCGCGAAAAGCTGCGGCAGAATCGCAAATCCGGATGTCGACGCGGCGCGCGGACCGCCGTGGATGTAGAGGACGAGCGGATATTTTTTCGTGGCGTCGAAATCGGGCGGGAACGTGAGCACGCCGTCTCCGTCGTAGCCGTCACTCTTCCAGGTGATCGATTCGCTGCGTCCGAGCTGCAGCTTGTCGACGACGTCGTTGAAGTGCGTGAGCCGGCGCGGTGCCGATGTGACCGACGACATCACGTACAGCTCGCGCGGATGCGCCGCTGTGATTCCGCTGAACGCGATCGTGCCGTTTTTCGCGACGCTCGCATCGATCCAGAAACCCCAGTACGGTTCGACGTCGCCGAGGTCGAGCTTCTTGGCGTCGCCGTCGAGGGAGACGAGCCAGTACGACGTCGACGTGCCGTCGTGCGCGCCGGTGAGGAACGATTTCCCGTCCGGCATCCAGACGGCGCGGAAGACGTTGCGATCGATCTTCGTCGTGACTTCGCGTCCTTCGCCGCCGCTGACCGGCGCGATCCAAATCGCGTTCTGCGCGCCGCGCTGATCGCCTTGCGCGTGCCAGTACGCCACGCTCGCGCCGTCCGGCGAAAACACCGGCTGCTGCTCCTCGGAGTCCCGCGACGTCAATCGTTTGACGTTGCCATTCGCGACGTCGACGAGCGCGACGCGCGACACGTTCGGCGTACCGGCGTGCGCGGTGTCGCGTCGCGTGATCGCGATCCATTTTCCGTCCGGCGACCACGCCAGAGGCGACGGCGCCGGGCCTGGCGGATGCGCGATCGGCAGACTCCACGTGCCGCTCGTGACGCGGTGCGACTTGCCGCTCGCGGCGTCGACGACCCACACATGCGACGGCGTCGGCGCGACGGTCGTCAGGTAATCGTCGTCGCCGATCTCGAAAGAGCGATTGTTCTTGTCCTCGTTCGGCGGCGGCTCGTCCGCGGTCACGTACGCGATCTGCGATCCGTCCGGACTCCACGCGATTTGCTGCACGCCGCGCGGCGCGTCGGTGATGCGGTGCGGATCGCCGCCGGACATCGGCGTCAGAAAGATCTGCCGCTTCTGATCGACGTTCGCGAGAAACGCGATCTGCGTTCCGTCCGGCGACCATCGCGGCGACGCCACGCCGCGGCGCTCGTACGTGAGCGTGCGCTGATCGCCGCTGGCGACGTCGACGAGGACGAGATCGCCGTCCCATCGATTGTCCTTCGTGTTCGCGTGCGCCACGATGAGCACGATCGACTTGCCGTCCGGCGAGATCTGCGGATCGGTGAGGTTGACGAGGCGAAGGCGATCGTTGACCTGCCATCGATCGGCGCGCGCAATGGACGCAACGAAGAGGATCACGAGGGCGAGACGCTTCATGGAGCCTCCATTCAGACGGGACGCTGCAGCGAGTTCGGATTCTCTCCGGCGCGCAGCGAGATCTGCGCGCCCTCTTCTCCGAGCTCGAGGCACTCGAAGAAGTTGCGGATGTACTGGCCGAGGCGATCGGACTGGATGTTGCCGGACTCGAGTTGGTCAACTAATTGACGACCAAGGATCGCGGCCTCTTCGCGGACGGAGGAGGCTTCCTCGCCGCCGGGATTCTCGTCGTTCGCGCTGTAGCGAAACAGCAGATTCGACATGCGCTCCGCGGTGTCGATCGGCTCCTCGCCGTCGGCGCCGGTCTCCTCGCAGTAACGTTCGAGGAGATTGAGGATGCGGTCGGCCAGACGTCCGGCATGAGGCAGATCGAGCGGGATGTCGAAATGCGGCACGCGTGCAGTTTACTCGGAGAAACGAGAATGCCTCTTCGCGACGGGTTAATCTGTCGCGCGTGCGTTTCCTCCTCGCGATCATCGCGATCTTCGTTCCGCTGAACGTCATCACGTATCGCGCGCTCGTCGCGCTCCATCCGCGCCGCCGCCCCTTCGCCATCACGCTCACCATCATCGGCAACGCCATGTGGCTGTTCTTTCCGATGCTCAACATGCGGACCGATCTCTCGCGCTTCATTCGCGCGACGCTCGGCCCGCCGTGGTTCGCGTGGCAATGCTTCACCTTTCTGTACTGCGCGTTTCTGCTGATCGTCTTCATCACACGCGTGCCGATGAAGTGGGCGTCGCGCGTGTTCATCGTCGCCGGTGCGATCGGCTTCGTCGCCGGCGTCATCGAGTGTCTCGTCCCGCTCTACATCGATCGCGTGCCGGTGACGCTCGCCAACCTTCCGCCGCAGCTCGACGGCGCGCGCATCGCGGTGATCGGCGATCTGCACGTCGGCCTCTTCTCGCGGCCGTCGCGACTTCGCGAAATCTTCGCGACGACGAGCGCGCTGCATCCCGACGTCGTCGTCATCGCCGGCGACTCGATCGACGACGATCCTCACTTCATCCCGAAGCTTCTCGCGGGCACGACAGCCCTCGATCCTTCCATTCCTCTCCTCGCCGTCCTCGGCAATCACGAAATGTACGGCGCGCCGCTCGAGGCGATCGCGCGACTGCGCGGCAGCCGCATTCACCTGCTCGTCAATCAAGGCGAGAACGTGCGCGGCCTTTGGTTCGCGGGACTCAGCGACTACGCCGCGCGCGACGCGAGTCTGCGCCCGAACATCGTGGCGGCGCTCGCGGGCCGGCCGCCGGCAGCGTATCCGATCGTGATCGCGCATCAGCCGAAGGCGTTCGACGATGCACGCGCGCAACACGTCGCGCTCACGATTTGCGCGCACACGCACGGCGGCCAGCTCGGAATCCGCCCGCTTCGCTGGACGCTCGCGGGACTCTTTCTGCGGTACAGCATCGGCCTGTATCGCGTTGGCGACGCGCAGCTCTACGTGCACACCGGCGCCGGCTACTGGCTGCTTCCCTTTCGCCTCGGCATCACGCCGGAGATTTCGCTGATTCAATTGCGAGCGGCAACACCTCGCCGCACTTCGCCTCGACCTTGAGCGTGGCGAGATCGTCGGCGCGCGTCGGTCCGATGTTGACGATGGCGATCGGAATCCTGCGCTCGGCGGCGCGCTTCGCGAATCGGAATCCGGACCAGACCGTGAGCGACGATCCGACGACGAGCAGCGCGTCCGCTTCGTCGACGCGCGACATCGAGTAATCGACTTTCTCGCGCGGCACCGACTCGCCGAAGAACACGACGGCCGGCTTGAGCACGCCGCCGCAGCGCAGACACGGCGGAACGCGGAAGCCGTCGACGACTTCGCGCGCGACGTCGGCGTCGCCGTCCGGCGCGAAGTCGGCTTCGTCGGCATGCAGCCGATGCCATGGCGCGTCGGCGAGCCATGACTCATTCAGCCGCGCGAGGTCGTCCTGAAACTCCGCGCGCGAGAATTCGCCGCGGCAGTCGAGACAGACGACGACGCGATTGCGTCCGTGCAACTGCACGACCGCGCGACTCCCCGCTTCCTGATGGAGGTCGTCCACATTTTGCGTGATCAACTGATGCACGCCGCCGCGCGACTCGAGCGCCGCGAGCGCGCGATGCGCCGCATTCGGACGCGCCGACTCGAAGCGCGGCCATCCCCGAAAACTGCGCGCCCAGTAGAAGCGCCGCACTTCCGCGCTGCGCACGAATGCCGAGTATTGAATCGGCTTGTGCCGCGTCCATGCGCCGCCCGGACTGCGATAGTCAGGAATGCCCGACTCCGTGCTGCAGCCGGCGCCGGTGAGAACGACGAGGCGGCGCGCGGAGTCGATGAAGTCGCGAAGCGCGATCACAGCTCGCGTGAACGAGCCGGATCGCGCTTCGCTTCCCGCTTACGGATTGTCGCTGCGCACCGCGTAGGCCGAGGTCAACTGACAGCCGTTCGCATCGGTCACCGTGACGAACACCGTCACGTCGGCAACCGTGGTCGGAACTCCGCGAACGCCGCCGCTGCCGGTGATGTGCATGCCGGGCGGCAGTACGCCGCCGGTGACGGCGAAGTGGTACGGCGCGGTGCCGCCGCTCACTTCGATGTCGAAGTGTGCCGGCGATCCGACCGTGAAGCCCGGCAGGCTCTCGGTGATGAACGTCAGCGTGCTGCAGTCGGCGGCGTAGGCAATGGCGGCGAGAGAGAGCACGACGAGGGAGACGATGAAGAGTTTTTTCATGGAGCCTCCTTAATTCAGCCGTGCCGATTCTATGGCAGGCCGCGATTAAGGCACAAAAGGCTTCTCGATCTTCGGTCCCGTCACGATGTCCGTCAGCGCGTAGATGAGAACGTGCGCGCCGCGCTGCAGGTCATCGATCGAGATCTTCTCGTCGACGTCGTGACCCGGATACGGCTTGCCGGGGAACCACATCCCGAACGCGATCGCATTCGGGATTCTCTTGGCGTATGTTCCGCCGCCGGAGATCGCCGGCTTCACGCGCTTGCCGGTCGCTTGCGCGTAGTCGTCGAGTAAACGGCGAACGAGCTTCCCCTTCGGATCGAAGAACAGCGTTTCGTCCTTGTAATAGCCGCCGGTTTCGATGGTCGCGCCGCGCGCTTCCGCGAACTTCGCAACGAATGCGGCGAGCTTCGCCTTCAACTGCTCGCCGGTGCGCGGCGGCGTGCTGCGGATGTTGATCGTCAGCATCGTGTTCTTCGCGTTTTCGGGATCGATCTTGATCGTGGCGACATTCACCGCGTAGCGGCCCCAGATCGGATCGTTGTCGGTGATGCCGAGGCCGGTGCCGTAGAAGTCTTGTCCGGCGAGGCGCGCGAAGGTGAGGAGGTCGTTCGCGCCGCCGTTGGGAAGCCGTCCTTTCATCAGCCGCGCGAGACCGACGAGTGCATTGCGGCCGCCGGTGAGATTCACGCCGGCGTGCGCCGACTTGCCGTAGACGACGATGCGCAGCAGCTTGCCTTTCGCGAGCGTCACCAGGCGACGCCCTTCCGGCAGTTTGAATTTCTTCAGCGCCGCTTCGAACGGCGGCCAGTTCGCCGTCCCTTTCGTCCACATCAGATCGATCTCCGCGTTGTCGGGAACGATGCTCGCGCCAAGTCCCGCGGTGAGGGTCGAGACGACGTATGGCTTCGTGCTTGTGCCGCGTTCGCGCAGCGGCGTCGAGAGCGTGAGCGAGTTCCACGCTTTCTCGCCGACGACGACGGGAAACTCGGAGTCGAGGACGAGCGAGTAGTCCGGCGGCTGATGCGATTTCAGATACTCCGCCATGTCGGTGCTGCCCGATTCTTCGTCGCTCCCGACGAGCAGACGAATCGTGTGCGTGCGCGCGATGCCGCTCTGCTCGAGCGCCTTCATCGACAGCAGCGCCTGAATCATCGGACCTTTGTCATCGGCGGCCCCGCGGCCGTACACGAATCCGTCGGAGACTTTGCCGCCGAACGGTGGAAACGTCCATGCGTCGAGATCGACCGGCTGAACGTCGCCGTGCACGACGAGGCCGAGGATCGGGGCGTTGTCGACGGTGGCAGGAAGGTCGATCTCGGTGACCGGTCCAGCGTCACGAGCGACGAACCCGAGGTCTTTCGCCGTTCGCAGAAGCCACGCCTGCTGATTGCGGCGCGCTTCGTCATCGCCGCCGATCGTCGGGAAGCGAAGGACTTCGCTGAGCATCGGGACGAGTTGCGCGGACTGGACTCGGTCATATTCGCTCGCGACCTTCGCGGCGTTCGTCGTGACGGTCGTGGCGAGTAGAAGCGCAAGAAGAGAATTCATCGTTTAAAATCTAATCACTCGTTCATCCCAAAGCGAAAGGGCTCACATGAAAACGTTCTTGAAGATCGTCGGCGGAATCGTTTTGCTCGTCGTCGGACTGATTGCCGGCGGCGTGTCGTGGCTCGCGCTGCGCAAGCCGGCCTCGCTCCGCCGTCCGCGGAGAAGATTCAGCCGACGCCGGAACGTCTCGCACGCGGCAAGTATCTCGTCGAGAACGTCTCCGACTGCCTCGGCTGCCACTCCGATCACATCACGACGTACGGCTTTCCTGTGAAGCCCGGAACGGAAGGACAGGGAGGCTACATCTTCGACAAGAACATCGGCTTCCCCGGCGTCGTCGCCGCGCAGAACATCACCAGCGATCCCGACACAGGCCTCGGCAAATGGACCGACGGCGAAGTTCTCCGCGCGATCCGCGAAGGCATCGATCGCAACGGCGCGGCGCTGTTCCCGATGATGCCGTATCAACACCTGCGCAGCATGAGCGACGAAGACGCGAAGTCGGTCGTCGTGTATCTCCGATCGCTCAAGCCGATCCGCCATTCCGTGCCCGACAAGCACATCGACTTTCCGGTCAATCTGTTCGTGAAGTTCGCGCCGAAGCCGGTCGACGGCGTCGTGGCCGCGCCCGACAAGAAGGACACGGTCGCATACGGGAAGTATCTGTCGACGATCGGCGGCTGCTACGAGTGCCACACGCCGCACGACGACCACAACGCGCTGATCCCCGAGAAGGCATTCGCCGGCGGATGGGAGATGAAGGGTCCGTGGGGCCGCAACTTCACCGCGAACCTGACGCCGGATGCCGACGCGTATCTCGGTCACGCGACGAAGGAAGAGTTCATCGGCCGCTTCCGTTCGTTCGCAAATTTCGACGCGACAAACTCGCCGGTCCCGCCCGCGGGAAGAAACACGATCATGCCGTGGCTCGCGTTCTCACACATGACCGACGAAGACCTCGGCGCAATCTACGATTATCTGAAGACGGTGAAGCCGATCGCGAACAAGGTGACGACGTTCCCGGATTCGAAGGGGTGATGATCAGGAACTTCGCCTTCATCATCTTCATCGCTGCGACCGCGTTCGCCGCAACGGGCCCCATCGATGTCAATCCCACCTTCGGCGCTCCCGCGGGGGGTGATCTCGTCGGCATCAACTTTCAGAACGGCGCGAAGAATGAGTGTGCGGTGACTCTGGCGTGCACGCCATCGGCGACGTTCGACGGCGTTCCCACGACGATCTTTCGCAGCCTGCCGGATGCGCTCATCGTCCGCTCGCCAGCGCATGCGCGCGGCGACGTGAAGCTCTCGATCTTCGTGGGCGCGACGTATCAGGCGTCGTTTCACTATCTCGCTGAAGAAGACTGGGAGCGGGTGTTGATGCCGATCAACATCAGAAGCGAAGTGCCCGGCGCGGCGGGATCGCGATGGGTGACCAACGCGCAGATCGCCAACACTGGCGATGAAGCGGTCGATGCGAAGTGGGGACTTTGCGGATCTCTGATCGATCCGCCGTGTCCTCCATTCGTCCATCTTCCCGCCGGCGGGAAAACGATTCCCCTATTGCCTGATCCTGCGTTCGCCATCAACACACCGGGCGTCTTCATCTACGTTCCGAAATACGCGCTGTCGCAAGTCTTTGCGAATGCCCGCGTGCGCGATCTCTCGCGTCAGGCCGAGGCGGCGGGGACGGAGTTGCCGTTTGTTCGCGTCGATGATTTTCAGACCAGCGCGATGCTCCTCGGCGTCCCGAACGACACGCGATTTCGCAGCACGCTGCGCATTTACGGAGCCGCATCGGCGCCGATGCGCGCCCGCATTCGGATCTGGGCACTCGACGCAGACGGCGAGCCGTTGATCGACGTCATGCGCGACCTCGCCGGCTTCGTCACGCTGCTCCCGATTTCGTTTCCGCAAGAACCGGCGTACGCGGAGATTCCGCTCGAGCCATTCGGATTGCTCGGCCGCGGATCATCACTGCGCATTCAAGTGAGCGCTGACCAGCCGCTGTGGGCGTTCGTCAGCACGACGAACAACGCGACGCAGCAAGTCACGCTGGTGACGCCACAGCTATCCCGTAAATGAGCACGCGCTTGTCGCCCATGATCACCGTCTCCCCTTCCAACGTTTCGCCGATCTTCTTTGCGACCGCGATCGACGCGACGTTGTCGGGGTGGATGAGCGAGATGACGTGCTTCTGTCCTAACTCCTCGAACGCGTATCGCAGCGCGCGTTGCGCGGCTTCGGTCGCGTAGCCGCGTCCCCAGCGATCGCGCCTCATCGTCCATCCGAGCTCGAAGCCGGGCCAGCCGTCGGGATTGTGGAAGCCGACGCGGCCGACCAGCTCATTCGTCTCGTTCTCGATGACGCCCCAATATCCGTAGCCTCGCAGCTGCCACTGTCCGACGAGGTACGAGAGGTGGCGATACGCCTCCTCGCGCGTCATCGCTTTTCCGTTGAGATAGCGCATCGTCTCGTCATCGTTCTGGATCCGCTCGTACGCTTCGAAGTCGTCGCCGGTGAGCATGCGCAGCGTGAGCCGCTCGGTGTGAAGCACCGGCGGACCGTAGAACATCACCCACGTCGCGAAATCGTCGGAGAAATTCTCGAAGCGATGCGGGATGCCGGCGGCGGCGAAGAGAACGTCGCCCGGCGCGAACGTGATGCGTTCGTTCTCGCGCACAAACTCGCCCGTGCCCGTCGCGATGATGTAGATCTCGTCGCGCGTGTGCGGCGTCTGCGGATCCGTACCGCGCGGCGCGTACAACTTCAAAGCGAGACTGCGGTCGTCGACGATGAACATCGATCGCCTGCCGTCCGCAGCCGGTAGCTGCGCCAGCGCATCGGCGAACGACGTCAATCGCGGATTCACTCCCTCAGGCCCTTGTCGTACGTATCGATCTTCGCACCGGTGAGCCATTTGTCGAACCACGCCACGATGTGCTCGAGGCGTTCGATGCGATGCCACGGCTGTCCCGATCGCGACAGCTCGTGCGACTCGCCGGGGAACCGCACCATCACCGCCGGGCGATGCAGATACTTCAACGCGCGGAACATCATCTCGCCGCCCGACGCCGGCGGCGTGCGGTAATCCGCTTCGCCTTCGATCAGCATCAGCGGCGTGTGCACGCGGTCGATGAACGTGATCGCGGAGCGATTCGCAAAATCCTCCCGGTCCTGCCACGGTGCTTTGCGGAACCACGTCGGCTGGAAGAGCGTGAAGTCGGCCGTGTACCAGAAGTTCGCCCAGTCGGCGATCGAGCGCTGCGATACCGCCGCGGCGAATCGATCGGTCTGCGTGATCGCCCAGTTCGTGAGCACGCCGCCGCCGCTGCCGCCGGTGATGCCGAGCTTCTTTGGATCGACATAACCACGCTTGACGACGTCGTCGACCGCCGCCATCAGATCCTTGTAGTCGTCGCCCGGATACTTGTACTGAATGACGTTGCCGAACTCCGCGCCGTACGTCGTCGAGCCGCGCGGATTCGGATAAAGCACGACGTAGCCCTTCGCCGCCATCCACTGAAACTCGTGATCGAACGTGTAGCCGTACGCGGCGTGCGGGCCGCCGTGAATGTTGAGGATCAGCGGATACTTCTTCGACGGATCGAAGTCGGGCGGCTTCTGCACCCATGACTCGATCTTCTTTCCGTCGAAGCTCGTCGTCCAGATTTCTTCCGGTTCGGTGAGCTTGATGTCGGAGAAGAGCTTCTCGTTGATGTTCGTCAGGCGCGTGATGGCGCCGGCGTCGTTGACGGAGTAGAGATCGCCGACGATCGTCGGCGTCGAGATGAGAACGATCGTGTGCCCGTTCGCGATCGCGACGTTCTGCACGTCGCGATTGCCGCTCGTCCACGGCTTCAACGCGCCGCTCGTCACGTCGAGCCACGCGAGATTCGTGCGGCCCTGCTCGCCGGTGGTGATGGCGAGCGACTTCGAGTCGCTGCTCCACGTCGGCTTCGACTGCCGGCTGCCGCGCGGCGCGCGCTGATCGCCGGTGAGCCCGGCCATCACATCGTTGTCGAATTTGTCAGTGAGGTTTCGCGCCTCGCCGCCGCTCGACGGAACGACGAAGACATCGGACTGCGTGTACGACAACACCGGCTTCGAGATCGTGCCGGTGTACGCGATCCACTTTCCGTCGGGGCTCGGCGAGATGCGGCCGATCGATCCCTTCGATCCCGTTGCGACTTTCACGAAGTCGCCGCCGTTCGGACTGACGTAGTAGAGATCGGCGTCGCGCTCGTCGTAGTAAGGCTCGTTCACGCGCGTCGAGGCGAAGTAGATGCGCGAGCCGTCGGCGCTCCACGTCGCGTCTTCTTCGTCGAAGTCGCCGGACGTGAGCTGCTTCGGCTTCGCGTCTTCGACCGCATCCGTGACCCAGATGTGCGTCGAGCGCGTCGGATCGTTGTAGCCGGCGCCATTCGCGCGATACACGGCTTGATTGATCACGTGGACGTCGGACTCGTGCTCCTCGCTCTTCTCTTTCTTCTTGTCGAAGTCCTCCACCTTCGTCGTCGCTGTGAACGCGATCTGCTTTCCGTTCGGTGACCAGGCGATCGACTCGACCGACTTCGGCATCGACGTGATGACGCGCGGCTCGCCGCCCGTCATCGACAACAACTCGATCTGCGCCGATTGCGGCTTGCCGTCTTTCTCGTTCGTGCGGAGAAACGCGAGCGTCTTTCCGTCGGGTGACCATCGCGGCGCGGTGTCGCGCGGGCCGTTCGTGATCGAGCGCGGTTGTCCGCCCGCGGTCGACGGAACCGACCATATCGAGGTCAGGTACTTCTCCCCTTTCTCGTCGACGGTGACGCGCACGAACGCGATCTGCGATCCGTCCGGCGAGAGCTGCGGATCGGCGATCCAGGTGAATTTGAAGAGGTCCTTCTCCGTGATGTTGCGCGCGTACGCGGCGACGCTGCAGAGCAGGAGCATGGCAATGAATGTTTTTTTCATAGCGCTTTCTCGAGTGCGATGACGAGGAGTCCGGACGTGACCAGTCCAGCGATCGTCGAGGCTACGAGCCCACGGCTCGGTCGTTGATGAACATTCGGCAACAGGTCGCTGGCGCCGAGGTAGAGGAGGAAGCCGGCGAAGAAGGCGAGCTGGAAGCCGATGACGCGCGCATCGATGCTGATCATCGTCGCCAGCGTCGCGCCGAGGACGGGAGCGATGGCGTCGAGGAGGAGCAGCGAGACCGTGCGCCATTTGCTGTTGCGCGTGGCGAGCATGAACGTGACCGTGTTCAAGCCGTCGGCGAAATCGTGCGCGACGACGGCGAGCAGGACGATCGTTCCGGTCCGCACGCCGGCCTGGAATCCGGCGCCGATGGCGACGCCGTCGAGAAAGCTGTGAAAGGACAAGCCGAGCGCGCCGGCGACGCCGACGTGATGCTGGTGCCCCGGCGCGTCGTGCTGCTTCTCGCTGTGAATGATCGTGAGCTTCTCGAGCAGAAAGATGCCGACGAATCCGCAGAGCGCGACGATCATCAGCTCGCGCAGTTCGACGTTGAACTTGTGCGCGTACGAAGCGACTTCCGGGATGAGATCCAGGAACGCGACGCCGATCAGAAGACCGGCCGAGAACGCCATGATGTAGAGGATGTAGCGCCGGTAGCGAAACGCGAACGCGCCGCCGGCCAGGGTCATCACGAACGCACTCAGGGCGTAAAGCGCGGGCATTGCGCGGCGAATCTTACAGTGCTAATTCGTGTAGACGCGGACGAGAAAGACGGCGTCGTCTTTCTTCACCGTCGCGATCGACTCGCGGCCCTTCATCGACTGAAAGCTCACGATCTCCGATTCGCGATCCCGCGCAAATGAGGAGAGCGCCTCGCCTGCATCGCGCGCCTCGATCGTCGTGCTGCTCACTTCGCCGTGCGGAACGTCGCTGTACAGCGGCCGAGTCTCGATCGTGTATTGCACGGCGACAGGAAGCAGCAATCCTTACGCCACGCGCGAACGCGCTAGCAGGCTTCGCCGCTGGTCGGGAAGTCGAGGATCTTGCCCTTCTTGTCGCCTTCCTTCTCCGCTTGCATCGACTGCGCGGCGGCTACGATGAGATCGCCGAGGACGTCGATGTCGAAGGGCTTGCGGAGGACGGAGTGGACGACGCCGGGATCGAGGCGGCGGATCGCGGCAGTGTCGCCGGCCGTGATCACGATGATGGCGAGGTTGTGAATGCCGGCGGCGCGAATGTGGCGGACGACGTCGTAGCCATCCATCACGGGCATCATCAGATCGATGACGAGGACGGAGTACGAACCGTCGCTGAGCTTCTCGATCGCTTCCGCGCCGTCGCGTGCCGTGTCGACGTCGAAGCCGGCGCGCTGCACGATCTTCGCGATCAGCGCACGGATCGCTGCCTCATCGTCGACGACGAGTACTTTGTTCCCGGGACCCACGGCGGCGAGCTAAGCAATAAACGGACCACGTCAAGACATGCGTTGCGCCAGACGCAAAGAAACGCGTGACGCTGGTGCATCTTATGCACGGAGCCCGGCGACGTGCGAAAACACTTGGGAACCCAAATGTTCCTGATGCTCTTGCTCGTTGCCGGCTGCGGCAAAGGCGAGAAAAAACAGACTTTTCCCTTCCTCCAGATCCTCCATCCGGCATCGAAAGCCAACACGAATCTCACGCAGCTCCAAGCCGACGACGGCCAGTGGATCATGCCGGCGAAGAACTACGCGTCGACGCGGTTCTCGGGCCTCCAGCAGATCAACACGTCGAACGCTGCGCAGCTCAAAGTGGCGTGGACGTTCTCGATGGCCAGCGACCGCGGCGAAGAAGCGGCGCCGCTCATCGTCAACAACACGATGTACGTCGTCTCGCCGTTTCCCAACATTCTCTACGCGCTCGACCTCACGCAGCCCGGCGCGCCGGCGAAGTGGAGCTTCAAGCCGAAGAACCTCGTGAATGCCGCGAAAGGCGTCGCGTGCTGCGACTGGGTCAACCGCGGCTGCGCGTACGCGAACGGAAAGATCTTCTACAACGTGCTCGACGGACGCACGATCGCCGTCGACGCCAATGACGGACACGAAGTGTGGGAGACGCAGCTCGCCGACATCGGACGCGGCGAGTCGATCACGATGGCGCCGCTCGTCGTGAAGAACAAAGTGCTCGTCGGCAACAGCGGCGGCGAGTTCGGCGTGCGCGGATGGCTCACCGCGCTCGATAGCGAAAGCGGCAAGATCGTCTGGAAGGCCTATTCGACCGGCCTGGACAAAGACGTTCTCATCGGCCCGAACTTCCATCCCTTCTACGCCTCCGATCGCGGCACCGACCTCGGCGTGAAGTCATGGCCGCCCGACATGTGGAAGATCGGCGGCGGCACGGTGTGGGGCTGGATCTCCTACGACCCCGAGCTCGATCTCATCTACTACGGCACCGCAAATCCCGGCCCGTGGAATCCGGAACAGCGTCCCGGCGACAACAAGTGGACGTGCGGCATCTTCGCGCGGCGCCCCGACACCGGCGAGGCGATCTGGTTCTATCAATGGAGTCCGCACGATCTATTCGATCACGACGGCATCAATGAACAGATCCTCCTCGATCTGACGATCGAAGGAAAGGTACGAAAAGTACTCTTGCGCGCGGAGCGTAACGGCTACGTCTACGTGATGGACCGCACCAACGGCGAGGTCCTCTCCGCGACGCCGTTTCACTACAACACGATCAGCCGTGGCGTCGATCTGAAGACGGGACGGCTCATTCACGTCGAAGGGAAGTCGCCGGGATTCGGACACGTCGTGCACGACATCTGTCCGCCCGCACCCGGCGCGAAGGATTGGGAACCGACCGCGTACTCGCCGATGACGGGACTCTTCTACATCCCGCACGCGAATCTCTGTGAGGACGAAGAAGGCGTGCAGGCGAACTACATCGCCGGCACGCCGTACGTCGGCGCGAACGTGAAGATGTACGCCGGACCCGGCGGACACCGCGGCGAGTTCGATGCGTGGGATCCGATCAACAAGCGCAAGGTGTGGTCGATCAAGGAGAAGTTCCCGGTGTGGAGCGGCGCGCTCGTCACGGCGGGCAACGTCGCGTTCTACGGAACGATGGACGGCTGGTTCAAAGCGGTCGACGCGCACAGCGGTCAACTGCTCTGGCAATTCAAAGTGGGCTCCGGAATCATCGGACAGCCGGTGACGTATCGCGGCCCCGACGGCAAGCAGTACGTCTCGATTCTGTCCGGTGTCGGCGGCTGGGCCGGCGCCATCGTCTCCGGCCAACTCGATCCCCGCGACGGCACCGCCGCCCTCGGCTTCGTCAACGCGATGAGCGATCTGCCGCAAGCAACGACGCGCGGCGGAATGCTCTACACGTTCTCACTGCCATGAAACGCGCGCTGATCCTCGCGGTGATTTCTCTCTCGTGCACGAAGCACTCAGTCCTCAGTCCTCAGCCCTCAGTCCTTCGCGTTTGCGCCGATCCCAACAACCTCCCCTTCTCCAACACAAATCTCGAAGGCTTCGAGAACAAGATCGCCTCGCTCGTCGCCAAGGACTTCAACGCGCGCGTCGCGTACACCTGGCTTCCGCAGCGAATGGGATTCGTGCGCAACACGCTCAAGCACGGCGACTGCGACGTGATCATCGGCGTCCCCGCGAACTACGAACAGACCGCGGCAACGGAGCCGTACTACCGATCGAGCTACGTATTCTGTTCGCGGCAGAAGAACATCGAATCCTTCGATGATCCGCGCCTGCGCAAGTTGCGCATCGGCGTCGAGATCCCTTCGCCTGCCGTGCAGGCGCTCACATCGCGCGGACTGCAGTTTCACGGATATCCCGTGCTCGACGACAGCGCGAAATCGTTGATCGACGCCGTCGCGAAAGGCGACATCGACATCGCCATTGTCTGGGGACCGAAAGCCGGCTACTTCGCGCGGCAGCAGCGCGTCGCCATCGACATCACGCCGGTCTCGCCGCAGATCGATCCGCCGTTCCTCCCGTTCGTCTTCGACATCTCGATGGGGGTGCGCCGAGGAGATACGAAGCTGCGGGAAAGGCTGGATGCGGAGATCGAGCGGCGCCGCGACGACATCGATCGCATCCTCGACTCGTACGGAGTGCCGCGTGTGTAAGCGCATCGCCATCGCGCTCTGCGTCGTCGCCATCGCCTGCCATCGCGAGCAGCGCCAGCTGAGCGTCAGCGCGAACGACGCGCGGCGCGTCGTGACCGCGATGAAGAATCCGTACGAAGGCAATGCGTACGCGATCAGTCAGGGACAGCAGCTCTTCGAGCAATACAACTGCAGCGGCTGCCACTTCCACGGCGGTGGCGGAATCGGTCCGCCGCTGATGGACGCGGAGTGGATCTACGGCAGCTCACCCGCGAAAATCTACGAGTCGATCAACGAAGGCCGCCCGAACGGGATGCCGTC
>Ga0207687_10001040_pt1 | contig 18862 bp, 17 predicted proteins | sample KBSM54metaG_FD_184399 | JGI IMG/M metagenome (GOLD analysis project Ga0207687, IMG submission 184399) | Miscanthus rhizosphere microbial communities from Kellogg Biological Station, Michigan, USA - KBS M5-4 metaG (SPAdes) (version 2) | ecosystem: Host-associated > Plants > Roots > Rhizosphere >...
TTGCCCACCGCGCCGGCCGAGGCGACGGTGTCGAGCGGGCGGTCCGGGTGTTCCCCCGGCTCGGTGATCGCCTGGGGCAGACCGCGGGCACCCTGAGCGGCGGCGAGCAGCAGATGCTGGCCCTGGCCCGGGCCCACGTCGTGCGGGCGCCGCTGGTGCTGGTCGACGAGCCGTCGCTCGGCCTCGCCCCCATCGTGGTCGACCAGATCTTCGACTTCCTCGCCACCATCGCCCGCACCGGTACGAGCGTCCTGCTCGTCGAGCAGTACGTCGCCCGCGCCCTCGAGCTGGCCGACATGGTCTTCGTCCTCGTGCGGGGCCGCATCGTCTTCGCCGGCGAGCCGGCCGAGGTCGCCGGCTCCGACGTCCTGACCCGCTACCTCGGACCGGCCGCCGCCCCGACGGGGTCGTGATCCCGCCACGGCCCGAGCACCAGCGCACGGCGGCGTGGGTGGTGAAGCACTTGCGGGCGGGCTGGGCCCCGCCTGTCCGGCTGACGCATCAGACGAGCGGCCGGTCCCGGCCGTTGGAGTTCAGGATCTCTTCGACTTCGTTCGCCGACTCCACCGTCCGCCATGGGCCGACGCCGGGGCAAGGGCCGGTCGGGCCTCGGTCCCACCGGCCGGCCCACTCCTCTGAGAAGGGCGACCAGCACCTCCAGCACCACCTCAGCCAGCCAGTCGCGGCGCCCTTCGGTGCCAGGGTCGGGCTGCGATGGCCCGGGCCATCGGCGCATGCCCCGGCGGCGCACCGCGGCGATCCTTGAGCGGGTGACAGCCCATATTTCGTCGAGATGGACGGCGAGATGGTTGGAAATGGCTGCACACATTCCCGTCTTACAAAGCCGCTGAAGGTCGGTGGCTCGGACTGCTGGCAGTCGCGACCACGCGTCCCGAAGGATCGGATCGGGACGGTCCAGTGCGAGCACGGGGTCCGACGTCACCCGGGCACGCCCGCAAGTCTGGTCGGCACCCCTCGCCAGGACGGTGACCGTCAAGGCGGCAGAGCCCTCGGGTACCGTCGAGAACAGCCTTGGCTGCGAGTACATCACTGTCAACCGATCGGAGGCGGCCGTGGATATCGTGTTCACCACCGCGCACCTGAAATTGGTTCTTGGTGACGACGGAACCTGGAAGTCATTTCAAGACGTCCAGAACGGGACGAACTACCTTGATCCCGGGACCACCCACCACTTTATGTCAGGTACGAGGAATGGGGCCCAATTCGTCTCCAGCGCCGTGCAACAACAACCGGGAAACATGCTGCACGTTGTCTTCGGTGACCCGAGCCTCTGGGCAACCGTTCACGTGCGGCGCAGGCCGCGCTACCTGACGGTCGAACTGGTGGCCGTCAGCGACCCGAGCGTGGAAAGCATCGATTTTGGCGTCGCCCTGACCCTCATTGACAACGTCGGCCTCAATTTGCCGAACTGTCGCAACGCTGACTATGCCGGGGCGTTCATCGCTCTGAACATCGCCACCTATGCTGAATGTGTAGCGTCAGGCAGTGTCAGCGTCCTTCGCGCCGGAGCTGATCGTGCCGTCGAGTTGATTGGAGCGAAGTTTGCGATTCTGGGCTGTCCTTCCCATCTTCTGCTCAAAGTGGTGTCCGATGTCGAGCGTCAAAACGCTCTGCCACATCCTCTCCTGGACGGAGTCTGGGCCAAGTCGTCAGGGATCGTAAAGACGTCCTACCTGTTCATCGACCTCACCGCGGCCAACTTCGAGGACGTCATTGGCTACGCCCGTCTGGGTGGGTTCAAATACATCGTGATTTATGACGGCACCTGGAACACGGGCCCAGGGGATTACTCGGTGAACCGTCTGTCCTTCCCGGGTGGCGAGACAGACCTCCGAGCGGTCAGCACGGCGATACACCAGGCTGGTCTCAAGCTGGGAATGCACGTCCTGTACATGATTCTCGGGAAGAACTGCCCGTGGGTGACACCTATGCCGGCGGAAGGCTTTCTCATGAATCCGGGTCTCGACCTCACCCTGGGCGCCGACCTGCACCCAGGCGACACGTTCATTCCCACAACTTCCGCGCCGGCTGGCTACCTTCCTCCGGGCACGGTGGCAAATCAGGATGCGCAACTCCACGAACTTCGGAGTTACGAGCTCCGGATCGGGAATGAGATCATTTCCTACGACGACCTACGTCTCACGCCACCGTTCGGGTTCACGCTGGGCGCCAAGTCAGTACAGCACTTTCATTCCCAAGGGGAACCGATCACGAACTTCGCACAGTACTGGCTTGAATCCTCGGATGGGTACTTCCTGCCAGATCTCGCCGGATCTCTCTATGACGAGATGGTCGCGGCGATTGCATCAACTCTCGAGACATTCGATTTCGATTTTATTTATCCGGACGCCTTGGGTGAGCCGTTTCGGGTCACCTCGTGGCCCGTCGAATTCTTGCCGCCCTGGTACAACGCTAATCTGCTGATTTCAAAGCTGTACTCGGCAGTGACCCGCCCGATATTCTTCGCGCACGAGGCAAACCTCGTCAGGGTGAGACCATGGGAGGCCATCATCGGTACAGGGTATCCCTGGCACGTTTTCAGCCGGGCGAACACTCGTGACTACCTGCGCCCCGAGGACGGTGCCCCCCCGGTGACGACGGCCCGGGTGATCCAGCACTTTGACGACCATAGTCTGCCGGGGTGCATATACTGGACCGCAGATCTCGAACTCGATCCAATTGAGTTCGGCTGGTTCGGATTCTACCAACAGCAGCCTGCGACCGCTCTGCGCCCGACCGTCGATGCAACGCGTCCGCGTGAGGTGGTATATGCGTGGGCGAAGGCATTGGCATTTGGCGCAGCAATGTCGCTGGAAACCTTCTATGGCAACCTTCGAGGGAACGGCAGGACGGCGGAAATCCTGACTCTCATCCATGAGTGGGATGACCTACGTCTTCGCAACTACTTTCCGGAGTCCGTCCGGACGGCGATGCGCGCCCCCGGAAAGGAGTTCACTCTTCGGAGAGCTTCCGACGGCCAGTGGGTCGTGTTGCCGATCTTGTACAGCGACAACGGAGGCATAATGAGCTGGACGTTTGACAACCCCTATCACGCCCAGCATGTGTTCATCAGTATTGATACGGGTGCATCGGGAGTGTCCATCACCAATCCGATGCTGACCGTCAATAGCGTCTCCGTGGTTTTCAACCTCGTACTCGAACCGGGTTGGTACCTCGAATGCTCGGGAGAGGGATTCCTGAGGTTGTTCGACGGCAATGGCTTCTCCCAGCCCGTGCTGCCGGCCGTCGCGCTGCCCCCGATCGCGGACCATGGTGTGAATGACGTCAGCCTCTCCTACGAAGGCCCCGCGACGCCGGTGCCGTTTGTGACCCTTGCGACGCACGGTGCCGCGCTGTGACGGGGCCGCGCGGGGAGCGAGGCGGGGAGGCTCATCGTCCGCCGAGGCCCCGGGTGAGGCGGGTGAGCGTCCCGGGACGCCACATCTCGTGACGGGCGGGGATGGGTGACGGCAGTTCCATCACCAGCCGGTACGCCTCCAGGGTTCCCCTGGCCAGCGCCGACGACGAGCCCCAGAGGTAGACCCGGAACAGCCGGTAGGTCCGCTCGCCCCAGCGTTCGACGACCCGGTCCCGGTTGCGCTCCAGGTTCTCCGCCCACCGCCGGGTGGTGAGCGCGTAGTTGTGGCGGTCGCTGCGCACCTCGACCAGATCGAACGCGCTCCTCTCGACCGCCCGCAGGTAACTGCTCACCCGCATCGGCGTCCCTCCGCCGGGCCAGACGTGGGCTCGGGCGAAGGTCGACATCGACCATTTCCGGCGCGACCCGGTCGCGTCCAGGTACACCCGTCCGCCGGGCTTGAGCACCCGTCGGAACTCCCGCAGCGTCGCCGGGTAGTCGGTCAGGTGCTCGGTGACGCCAAGGACGACGATGGCGTCGTACTGCTCCTCGGGCCGGTGCTCGAAGAGGTGCTCCTCGACCACCGCGCAGGGCAGCCCTTCCCCCTCGATGATCCCGGCCACGTACCGCCTCGACTCCGAGGAGATGGTGAGGCCGGTGACCTCGATGCCCCGGCGGCCGGCATAGGCGACGAAGGCGCCCCAGCCCGCGCCCACGTCGAGCACCCGCGACCCCGGGCCGAGCCGGCACGCTTGGATGGCGTAGTCGAGCTTGCGCACGATCGCCGTCTCGAGCGTCTCGTCGTCGTGCTCGAAGAGCCCGTGCGAGTAGGCGTGGATCTCCCCGTCGAGGAAGCACAGCCAGAACTCGGGATCGGCCTCGTAGTGCGCCCGGATGGCCCGCCGGTCCCGATCGATCCGGCCGGACACGACGGCCGCGCCGACGGTGTGCCGCAGGCTGGTGAGCAGGTGCCGGTCGCGGAGCAGGGGCCGCATCTCCAGGGCGGCGGCCATGTCGCCCCGAATGTCGACGTGGCCCTCGAGGTAGGCCTCGCCGATGCGCAGCTCGTCCAGCGACTCCAGCGCCTCGACCCCGGCCCCGTCATGGGCGACGAAGGAGAACTTCGGGTCGCCCGGCCCGATCACCCGCGGCGGGCGGTCGGGAAGGCACAGCTCGAAGGTGGGCGTCGACGCTCCGGCCAGGGCGGCGATCCGGTCCTCCAGGGCGGCCTCGTCGAGGGGACCGTCGACGTACATCGTGCGGCCTCCTGCTCAGGCGGACGGTGCGACCAAGAGGCGCTCCGCCAACAACTCCAGGTCGGCCCGCCGTTCCTCGACGAGCTGATCCCCCAACCGGCACAGGGCGGCCAGGTTCTCGGCGCCCGAGTCGTCGAGATCGAGGCTGCAGCCGCGCAGCTCGGTCTGGAACCGGAAGTAGCGGCTGTACGGCTCCTTGGCGGAGATGATGACACGCATCAGCTCGTCGGCGATCTCGCTGGTGCCGTCGAACACCACGTTGAGCATCCCCATCCCGAGCGAGAGCCAGCCCCGGCTCCACAGCTCCTCGTAGGTCGGGATCTCCTCCGGCGGACGGCCGGTGCCGAGCGAGACCATGAGGAAGTCGGCGTCCACCCCCAGCTCACGCTCCTCGACCAGCGCCTCGTAGTAGGCGACCGTCGCCGGGTTGTTGGCGGCCAGGCCTCCGTCGATGCAGATCATTTCCGTGCCGTCCTCGCCCGCTATGCGCATGGGCGGGAAATAGGTCGGGGCGGCCGACGTGGCCCGGGACACCTCCACCATCGTGGGGTTCATCCCGCCCCGCTTCGCGGCCCGGCTGCGGAAGACCACCGCCCGCCCCGCCTTCCAGTCGTAGCTGGGGACGATGACGTCGGTCAGGGCGTCGGCCAGGCGGGCGTCGCCCATGCAGTCCTTGTACAGGGACTCGATGCCCTCGGCGCTGTAGCGGGCGTTGCCGTACTTGCGGGGCGTGACCACTGCGCCCACTCGCTGGCGGATGGCGAGCCGGCCCGGACGCTGTCGGGCCAGGGCGAAGGCGGTGCGCAGCGTCGGCTTGACGAAGATGAGGGGCGCCCACTTCAGGTAGATGTCGAGGATGGTGGCGGCGGACATGGCCGGGCGGCCGTCGGCGTCCGGCCGGCAGAGCGCCATGGCGACGACCCCGCCGGTGGACGTCCCGGCCACGACGTCGAACAGGGTGGCCGCCCCCCGCCCCGTGAGCCGCTCGAGCTCCATGAGGACGCGCAGCGGGATCACGCCCCGGAGCCCGCCACCGTCGATCGACAGGACCCGGATGATGGGGACGTCGCGCCGCGGCGCGGGCGACGGCCCGCTCACCTCATCCGCCGGCAACGCCTCGTCGGTGGTCACCTGTCCCCCCATGTGGTCGACGCCCAGCGGCGCCATTGAACCACTGTTGGCAAGCATGCCGTCAGGGGTTCCGCCGATGTGTGAGGAGGCGCCGGCCTTCCCGACGTGGTTGTTGTCGTTGTGGAGGTGGAGGGATTCGAACCCTCGTCCCCCGGACCCTCCATGGGACTTCTCCGAGCGCAGCCGACGTGTGATCTCGGGTGGTCGCTCGTCGCCGGCATCAGGCGACCGCCCCAGTCAGCTGAAATTTTCCCTACCGGCCCGCTGACGTGACCGGATGGGTGAGCCCCGCTTGATGACGTCCGGTTCCGATCCGCAGGGCCGAGACCGGGAGAACGTCGCTGCTAGTTAGGCAGCGAGTGCCAGATGAGGCTTGGCGTTTGTTGTTTTTTCCGGCTCTTTTACGTGGCTCCGGAGACCACGGCTCGCTTCTCCCACTTCGTCGCCCGAGGTCGAAACCATGCACCCCCGTTGACTTGCAACCTTCAGTCTACCGAACGGCCGCGCACCCCCCGTCCTTCCCGCTCGCCGGCGCCCCGGGTGTTCATGGCCCGCTCGATGTCGCGGTTGGCGTCGCGCTCGGCCATGGCCGCCCGCTTGTCGTACGTCTTCCGTCCCCTCGCCAGGGCCAGCTCGACCTTGGCCTTGCCGTCCTTGAAGTACACGGACAGGGGGACGAGCGACAGGGCCTCCCGTTGCGTCCGCCCCCCGAACTCCTCGATCTCGTCCTTGTGGAGGAGCAGCTTGCGGGGACGCTCGGGGTCGTGGCCGCCGAAGCCGTCGGCCTGCTCGTACGGGGCCACGTGTACCCCCACCAGCCACAGCTCGCCGCCCTCGAGCCGGGCGTAGGAGTCCTTGAGCTGGACCTTTCCCTCCCGGAACGACTTGACCTCGGTGCCGACCAGGGCGATGCCGGCCTCGACCACGTCGAGGATCTCGTAGTCGTGCCGGGCCCGCCGGTTGCTGGCCACCAGCTTGGTGCCTCTGGGGAGAGCGGTGGCGGGTGACATCGTGCTCCGAGCGTACCGATAGCCTCGGCGGACCATGCTCCGACTTCCCGGCGACCTCCGGCAGGCGATGATCGACCATGCCGTGCGCGACCTGCACAACGAGGCCTGCGGCCTGGTGGCGGGGCCGCTGGACGGCGACGTGGTCGAGGCCGTCCACCCCTGCGGCAACGACGACGCCTCGCCGATCGTCTACACCCTCAACTCGCTCGACTTCCTCCGGGCCGACCGGGCGGCGCGGGCGGAGGGCAGGGAGATCGTCGGCGTCTACCACTCCCACACCCACACCGAGGCCTACCCGTCGCCCACCGACGTGGGCAAGGCGCCCGACCCGGGCTGGCACTACATCCTGGTGTCCTTGAAGGACGACCCCCCGGTGGTGCGCTCCTACCGCATCGTCGAGGGTGAGATCACCGAGGAAGAGGTTGTCGTCGGGGACGCGTAGGCTCTCCGGAGTCCGACACGTTCCGCGTTCGCAGGAGGCCCGAGTCGTGCCCGTCGAAGTCCGCCTGCCCACCGTCCTCCGCCAGCACGCCGGCGGCCAGTCGTCGGTGAAGGCCAACGGCTCCACGATCGGCGAGGTGTTCGACGACATCGTCCGTCAGTTCCCGCTGCTCAGCGGACAGGTCGTCACCACCGAGGGGAAGCTGCACAAGTTCGTCAACGTCTACCGCAACGACGAGGACGTCCGCTTCATCGGCGCCCTCGGCGCCCCCGTGGTCGACAACGACGTCATCAGCATCCTCCCGGCCGTCGCCGGGGGCTAGCGGCCCTGCGGCGGGCGCCCGCCCCATGCCGTTGCACTCGTCGATCCTCGACCTGATCGGCAACACGCCCCTGGTCGAGGTCAGCCAGCTCAGCCCCACGCCCGGCGTGCGCCTGGTGGCCAAGCTCGAGGGCCAGAACCCGGGCGGCTCGATCAAGGACCGCATCGCCAAGGCCATGGTGGAGGCGGCGGAGGCCGACGGCACCCTGCAGCCGGGCCAGACCATCCTCGAGCCGTCGTCGGGCAACACCGGCATCGGCCTGGCCATGGTGTGCCTGCTCAAGGGCTACCCGCTCACGATCGTCCTGCCCGAGAACGTGTCCGTCGAGCGCCGGCAGCTGCTGGAGATCTTCGGGGCCTCGATCATCCAGTCGCCCGGGTCGGAGGGGTCGAACGGGGCGGTGCGGATGGCGCAGCGGCTGGCGGCCGACGACCCCGACGTCGCCTTCCTCTACCAGTACGGCAACCCGGCCAACCCCCGGGCCCACTACGAGACGACGGCCCCCGAGATCATGCGGGACTGCCCCGAGATCACCCACCTGGTGGCCGGCCTCGGCACCGCGGGGACGCTCATGGGCACCGGCCGGTACTTCCGGGAGCACAAGCCGTCGGTCGAGATGTGGGCGGTCGAGCCGCCCGCGGGCGAGCTGGTGGAGGGCCTGCGCAACCTCGACGACGGTTTCGTCCCACCCGTCTACGACCCCGCCTTCATCGATCGGCGCATCATCGTGCGGCCCCGGGAGTCGATCGAGTGGACCCGCCGGCTCACGGCCGAGGCGGGCATCTTCGGGGGGATCTCGGCGGGGGCGGCCATGGCCGGGGCGGCCAAGGCCGCGGCCCAGATCACCGAGGGCGTGATCGTGGTCGTGCTGGCCGACGGCGGCTGGAAGTACCTGTCCACCGGCGCCTGGACCGACCCCATCGACGAGGTCGTCGAGAAGGCCAAGAAGATCATCTACTTCTAGTGTTCTCTGGTGGTTTGTGTACCCCTGAGGTACATGTTCCGCCAAAGAACGGCATGGCCGGCGGACGGGCTGGCGCCGCGTACGGTTGTCGTCGTGGACGACCGGCCCATCGGCATGTTCGACAGCGGGTTCGGGGGGCTCACCGTGGCCCGGGCCCTCATCGACCTGCTGCCCGACGAGGACCTCGTCTACTTCGGCGACACCGGGCGCTACCCGTACGGGCCCAAGTCGCTCGACGAGGTGCGGCGCTACGCGTCCCAGATCACGTCGTGGCTGGTGGAGCGGCACGACGTGAAGATGGTGGTGGTGGCCTGCAACACCGCCGCCGCGGCCGCCCTCGAGCTCCTGCGCTTCGAGACCGACGTGCCGGTCGTCGGCGTGATCGACCCCGGGGTGCGGGCGGTGGTGAGCGCCACCCGCAACGGGCGGGTCGGCGTGATCGGCACCATCGGCACCGTGCAGTCGGGCGCCTACCAGCGGGCGGTGCACGCCACCCGGGCCCCGGTGACCCTCACCTGCACCGCCTGCCCCGGCTTCGTCGAGTTCGTGGAGCGGGGGGAGACCGACGGCGAGCAGGTCCACGTACTGGCCGAGCGGCTGCTGGCGCCGGTGGTGAAGGCCGGCGTCGACACCCTCCTCCTCGGCTGCACCCACTACCCCTTCCTCGCCCGCACCATCGCCGACGTGATGGGCCGCGACGTGCTCCTGGTGTCCTCGGCCGACGAGACCGCCTTCGAGGTGCGCCAGATCCTGGCCGACACGGGCATCGGGCGCCGCACCGCGGGCAAGGGCACCCACCGCTGGGTGTCGTCGGGGGATGTGGCATGGTTCCGGACCTTGGGCGCCCGCCTCCTCGGGCCGGAGCTCGACGGCGTCGAGGGATGGGAGTGGGCATGACCCTGAGCGTCACCGTCCTCGGCTGCTGCGGGTCGTTCCCGGGCGCGGGCGGCGCCTGCAGCGGGTACCTCGTCGACGACGGCGCCACCCGGCTGTGGCTCGACGCGGGGTCGGGAACGATGGCCAACCTCCAGACCCACGTGGCCCTGGCCGACGTCGACGCCCTCGTCCTCAGCCACGAGCACCCCGACCACTGGCAGGACCTGGAGGGACTGGTGATCGCGTTGCAACACGTCGTGGGGCGCGCGGGCTTCCCCGTGTACGCCCCGGCCGGGCTGCGGGAGCGGACCTACCACCCGAGCGAACCGTGGCTGACCTGGCACGACGTCACCGACGGCGACCGGGTCGAGGTGGGGGGCCTGGCCCTGACCTTCTCCCGCACCGACCACGGGCCCGAGACCCTGGCCGTGCGGGTCGACGGCGGCGCCGGGGCCGACGGCGGTTCGCTCGGCTACTCGGCCGACACCGGGCCCGGCTGGTCGCTGGAGGCGCTGGGCGCCGGCCTCGACCTGGCGCTGTGCGAGGCCACCGTCCCCGTCTCCGAGGAGGGCCGGCTCCACCACCTGAGCGCCCGCCAGGCGGGGTCGTCGGCCCGGGCCGCAGGCGCGGGCCGGCTCGTGCTCACCCACCTGTGGCCGACGCTCGACCCGGAGGTGTCGCGGGCCGAGGGGGCGGACGCGTTCGGGGCGCCGGTCGAGGTCGCCTCCACCGGCGCCCGCTACGCGGTGGTGGCGTGATGGTCAGGGCCGACGGTCGGGGGCCGGACGACCTGCGCCCCCTGTCGTTCGTCCGCGATTTCACCGAGTTCGCCCTCGGGTCGGTGCTCGTGTCCATGGGCCGCACCCGGGTGCTGTGCACGGCGTCGGTCGACGAGCGGGTGCCGCCGTGGATGCGGGGCAAGGGCAGCGGCTGGGTGACGGCCGAGTACTCCATGCTGCCGGGGTCGACCCCCGACCGCAGTGACCGGGAGGTGAACAAGGGCAAGCCGTCCGGCCGCACCCAGGAGATCCAGCGCCTGATCGGGCGCTCGCTGCGGTCGGTCACCGACATGGCGATCCTCGGCGAACGCCAGGTCGTCCTCGACTGCGACGTGCTCCAGGCCGACGGTGGCACCCGCACCGCCTCCATCAGCGGCGCCTACGTGGCCCTCCACGACGCCTTCACCCGCCTGGTGGTCGCCGGCCGCATCCCGGCCAACCCGCTGGTCGCGGCGTGCGGGGCGGTGTCGGTGGGGATCGTCGACGGCATCGCCCTGCTCGACCTCGACTACTCGGAGGACGTCCGGGCCCAGGTGGACATGAACCTGGTGATGACGTCGACCGGCCGCTTCGTGGAGGTGCAGGGCACGGCCGAGGGCCTCGCCTTCTCCCGGGCCGAGCTCGACGACCTCCTCGGGCTGGGGGAGAGCGGGATCGCCGACATCCTCGACGCCCAGACGGAGGTGCTGCGCACGGCGCCCCCGCCCCGTCCCAAGCACTGACGGTGCGGCTGGTCCTGGCCACCGCCAATCCCCACAAGGCGCGGGAGATCGCGGGGCTGCTGCCGGGCGTCGACCTGGCGCCCCGCCCGGCGGAGGTGGGCGAGGTGGACGAGACCGAGGACACCCTCGAGGGCAACGCCCGGCTCAAGGCCCGGGCGGTGGCCGAGGCGGCGGGGGAGCCGGCGGTGGCCGACGACACCGGCCTGGAGGTCGACGCCCTCGGCGGGCGGCCGGGGGTGCTGGCGGCCCGGTACGCGGGCGAGGACGCCACCTACGCCGACAACGTGGCCAAGCTGCTGGACGAGCTTTCCGGGGTGGCGGAGGCGGAGCGCACGGCCCGGTTCCGCACCGTGGCCCTCGTGGCCTGGCCCGACGGTCGGGAGGTGGTGGCCGACGGCGTGGTGGAGGGCCACATCGCCCTCGCGCCCCGGGGCGACGGCGGGTTCGGCTACGACCCGGTCTTCGTCCCGGCCGGCGGCGACGGGCGGACCTTCGCCGAGATGACCGGCGAGGAGAAGGCGGCCGTGTCCCACCGGGGCCGGGCGTTCGCTGCCCTGCGGTGCGAGATGGGCACCGGCCTCACGTAGGGTTGGGCCGGGCGAGCAATGCCCAGGCCGTCGTCATGGGGTTCCTGCGCGCGCCTCGCCGAACAGGAGCCGCACCGTGACATCCCCCGCCCCCGACTTCGCCGACGCCGGCTTCGCCGACCTCGGTCTCCGTCCCGAGCTGCTCAAGGCCATCGCCGAGCTCGGCTACGAGGAGGCGACGCCGATCCAGCGGGAGGCGATCCCGCCCCTCCTCGAGGGTCGCGACCTGCTGGGCCAGGCGGCCACTGGCACCGGCAAGACGGCCGCCTTCGCCCTCCCCGTCCTCCAGCGGATGGCGGCCCGCGAGGTCAGGGGCCGGGACCCGATGGCGCTCGTCCTGGTGCCGACCCGGGAGCTGGCCATCCAGGTGTCGGGGGCGATCCACCGCTACGGGCGGGAGCTGGGCGTCCGGGTGCTGCCGATCTACGGCGGCCAGCCCATCGTCAGCCAGCTGCGGATGCTGGAGCGGGGGATCGACGTGGTGGTGGCCACGCCCGGCCGGGCCCTCGACCACATCGGCCGGCGCACGCTGCACCTGCAGGACCTCGAGATCGTCATCCTCGACGAGGCCGACGAGATGCTCGACATGGGCTTCGCCGACGACATCGAGACGATCCTGGGCGACACCCCGCCCACCCGCCAGACCATGCTCTTCTCCGCCACCCTGCCCCCCCGCATCGACGGGATGGCCCGCCGCCACCTCAAGGACCCGGTCCGCATCCAGATGGGCGGGTCGAGCACCGAGGCGGGGGCCACGCCGCTGGTGCGCCAGACGGCCTACGTGGTGCCCCGGGCCCACAAGCCGGCGGCCCTGGGGCGGGTGCTCGACGTGGAGGCGCCGGCCGCCGCCATCGTCTTCTGCCGCACCCGGGACGAGGTCGACCAGCTCACCGAGACCCTCAACGGCCGGGGCTACCGGGCCGAGGGCCTGCACGGGGGGATGACCCAGGAGCAGCGGGACCGGGTGATGGGCCGGTTGCGCAGCGGCACCGCCGACCTGCTGGTGGCCACCGACGTGGCCGCCCGGGGCCTCGACATCGACCACCTCACCCACGTCGTGAACTACGACGTCCCGTCCGCCCCCGACTCCTACGTCCACCGCATCGGGCGGGTGGGCCGGGCCGGCCGGGAGGGCGTGGCCATCACCCTGGCCGAGCCCCGGGAGCACGGGATGCTCAAGACCATCGAGCGGGTGACCAGGCAGCGCATCACGGTGGAGAAGCTGCCCACCATCGCCGACCTGCGGGCCCGCCGCCTGGAGCTGACCCGGGCCGCGCTCGAGGAGTCGATCCGGGAGGACGACCTCGAGCACTTCCGGGTGGTGGTGGAATCGCTGTGCGACGAGTTCGATGTGATGGAGGTGGCGCTGGCGGCGGTGAAGCTGGCCCACGAGGCGAGCGGGGCGGCGGCCATCGAGGAGGAGATCCCCGACGTGGCCCCCCGGCCGGCCCGGGATTCCGCCGGCGCCGGGTCCCGGCGGGATGGCGCCGGCCCTGGCGCCCGGGGCGGCGATCGTCGGGGGCGGACCCCGGCGGAGGGCATGACGCGCCTCTTCGTCGGCGCCGGGCGGGCGTCGGGGATCCGGCCCCAGGACCTGGTCGGGGCCTTCGCGGGCGAGTCGAGCCTGAGCGGGCGCGACATCGGCGCCATCGAGATCGCCGACCGCTTCTCGCTGGTGGAGGTCCCCGAGGCGGCGGCCGACGAGGTGGTCGACGCCATGCGCACCGCCACCATCAAGGGCAAGCGAACCACCGTGCGCCGGGAGCGGGACGCGGTCCGCTAGCCCCGCTCAGCCGTCGCCCGGGTCGGTGACGAAGTCGATGAGGCGCTCGACGGCGCCGACGAGGGCGGGTTCGAGGTCGGCGTAGGTCCGCACCGAGCCGAGGACGTGGCGCCACACGGCGGCCGGGTCGGCGACGCCGAGCCACTGGCACACGCCGGCCTTCCAGTCCGTCCCCCGGGGGATGTCGGGCCAGGTGAGGATGCCGACCGAGGCCGGCCTGACCGCCTGCCACACGTCGACGAAGGGCGTCCCGGTGACGAGGACGTGGGGATGGGCGACCTCGGCCGCCAGCCGGGCCTCCTTGCTGCCGGGGACGAGGTGGTCGACGAGCACGCCCAGGCGGTTGCGGGGTCCGGGCCGGAAGGAGTCGACCACCGCGGCCAGGTGGTCGATCCCGTCGAGGCGCTCGACGACGACGCCCTCGATCCGGAGGTCGTCGCCCCAGACCTTCTCCACCAGCTCGGCGTCATGGACGCCCTCGACCAGGATGCGGCTGGCCTGGGCCACCCGGGCCCGGGAGCCGGCGACGGCGATGGAGCCGGATGTGGTGGTGGCGGGCGCGGCCGCGGGGCCGGCGGTCGCCGCCGTCCGGGGGCGGACGAGGGAGACGGCTCGACCCTTGACGTCGAAGGCGCCGGGGGAGGGTCGCAGGATCCGTTCGAGGCCGGTGGCGCCCCGGACGACCACGCCGTCGCCCTCGACCCGCACGACCACGCCGGTGAAGCCGCTGGCCCGGTGGCGGACGGCCAGGCCGGGCGTGGCCGGGATCTCGGGGTAGGTGGCCCGCAGCCGGGCCGGCCCGTCGACCGGTCCGCTGAGGATGCCGGCCCATGGATCGCGGCTGGTCACGGCGCGCCACCGTATGGCCGCCGGCGGCAGGATTCGCGGACCCCCTCCGTGGAGAACCACGCTGTTCGAGGCCGACGAGCGTGCAGTTGCGTGGGATATGCCGACGTTTCTGCACTCTCGACCGGCGGCCGCCGAAGGGGCTCTAGCCTGGACCCGTGGCCGGCAAGTACCTGATCCGGACGTTCGGCTGCCAGATGAACGTCCACGACTCGGAGCGGCTGGCGGGCGCGCTCGAGGCCGAGGGGATGGAGCCGACCGACGACGTCGAGCAGGCCGACGTCGTCCTCCTCAACACCTGCTGCATCCGGGAGAACGCCGACAACAAGCTGTACGGCCACCTGGGCCACCTGAAGTCGGTGAAGGACCGCCACCCGGGGATGCAGATCGCGGTCGGCGGGTGCCTGGCCCAGAAGGACCGCGACCTCATCCAAACCAGGGCGCCGCAGGTGGACGCCGTCTTCGGCACCCACAACGTGAGCCGGGCGGTCGACCTCCTGCGGGCGGCGGCCGAGGGCGGCGGGCCGGTGATGGAGATCCTCGACGAGGCCCGCCTCCTCGACGACGAGTCGGCCCTCCCGGTGCGGCGGGGGCTGCCGTACACCGCCTGGGTGACGATCCAGATCGGCTGCGACAACTCGTGCGCCTTCTGCATCGTCCCGTCGGTGCGGGGCAAGGAGATCAGCCGGCCGTTCGACGGAATCGTGGCCGAGGTGGAGGTGCTGGCCGGGGCCGGCACCGTCGAGGTCACCCTGCTCGGGCAGAACGTCAACTCCTACGGGCGCGACCTCACCCGCCGCCGGCCCCTGTTCGCCGAGCTCCTGCGGGCGGTGGGGAGCGTCGAGGGCATCCGCCGGGTGCGCTACACCAGTCCCCATCCCAAGGACCTGCGGCCGGAGACCATCGCGGCCATGGCCGAGGTGCCGACCGTGTGCGAGCACCTCCACCTGCCCCTCCAGGCCGGCAGCGATCGGGTGCTGGCGGCCATGCACCGTGGCTACACCGGGCGCCGCTACCTGGAGAGGCTGGCCGGGGCCCGGGCCGCGGTGCCCGACCTGGCCGTCACCACCGACCTCATCGTCGGTTTCCCGGGCGAGACCGACGACGACTTCGAGCGCACGCTCGAGGTGGTGGCCGAGGCCGAGTACGACAGCGCCTACACGTTCCTGTTCTCGCCCCGCCCCGGCACCGAGGCGGGTGAGCTGCCGCCCGAGCGGTTCGTGCCGGCCGACGTCGCCGCCGAGCGCTTCGAGCGGCTGCGGGTGGTGGTCGAGCGCTCGGCCCTGGCCCGGCACCAGGGGCGGATTGGCCGCACCGAGGAGGTGCTGGTGGAGGGGCCGAGCAAGCGCGACCCGGCAGTGGCCACCGGCCGCACCCGGCAGAACAAGCTGGTCCACTTCCCGGTGGCCGACGGAATCCTGCCGGCGGCGGGCACGTTCGCCGACGTGGTGATCACCGCCGCCGCCCCCCACCACCTCACCGGCGAGCTGGTGGAGATCACCGCCCGGCCCCGCCATCGAGTCCGCATCCCGGTGGCGGTCGTCTGACGCCTCGCCATCTGGCACTGGTCGGGCCCACCGCGTCGGGCAAGTCGGCGCTGGCCCTGGAGGTGGCCCGCCGCCTGGGCGACGTCGAGCTGGTGTCGGTGGACTCGATGCAGGTCTACCGGGGGATGGACGTCGGCACGGCCAAGCCCACCGCCGCCGAGCGGGCCGAGGTTCCCCACCACCTCCTGGACCTGGCCGACCCGACGGAGGACTTCTCGGTGGCCCGCTTCCAGGCGGAGGCGGAAGCCGCCATCGCGGCCATCGAGGCCCGCGGGAACCGGGCCCTGCTGGTGGGCGGCACCGGCCTCTACCTGCAGGCGGTGGTCGACGGTCTGCGCCTGCCGGGCCGGTGGCCCGAGGTGCGGGCCGAGCTGGAGGCGACGCTGGACGCGGCGGGGGCGGAACAGGAGCCGGCCGCGGTGGGCGCCCTCCACCGGCGCCTGGTCGCGGCCGACCCCGCGGCCGCGGCCCGCATCGAGCCGGGCAACGCCCGTCGCATCGTCCGGGCCCTGGAGGTCACGCTGGGCAGCGGGCAGCCGTTCTCGTCGTTCGGCCCCGGCATCGACGCCTACCCGACCGCCACCCGCTTCCGCCTGGCCGGGGTGTGGCTGCCCCGGGCGGTGGTGAACGAGCGGATCGCGGCCCGCTACCAGGAGCAGATGGCGGTCGGGTTCCTCGACGAGGTCCGTGCCCTCCCACCAGCACTTTCGCGCACCGCGGCCCAGGCCCTCGGCTACCGCGAGCTCCTCGGCCACCTCGCCGGCGGGAGCACGCTGGCCGCCGCGGTCGACCAGGCCGTCGCCCGCACCCGGCAGTTCGCCCGCCGGCAACGGTCGTGGTTCCGGCGCGACCCCCGCATCACCTGGGTGGCCGCGGCCGCCAATCCCGGCGCCCTGCTCCCCGCCCTGCTGGGAGACTGGTCCCGCCCATGAAACTGGAGAAGTACCACGGCCTGGGGAACGACTTCCTCGTCCTCCTCGACCTCGACGGCCTCCATCCGGTCGACGGGGCGACGGCCCGCGCCCTGTGCGACCGCCACCGGGGCGTGGGCGCCGACGGCCTGATCCGGGTGACCGAAGGGCCGACGATGGAGCTGTACAACGCCGACGGGAGCCGGGCCGAGATGAGCGGCAACGGCATTCGCTGCCTGGCCCTGGCCCTGGTCGACGCCGGGCTGGAGGCCGGCCCCGAGATCGTCGTCGCCACCGATGCCGGCCCCCGGCGGGTGGTGGTCGACGGGAACATGGCCCAGGTCGACATGGGCACCGCCGCCGTCGAGCCAGGCCCGGGCCAGTCCCTGCTGGTCGACATGGGGAACCCCCATGCCGTGATCGAGGTCCAGGACCCCGACGACGTCGACCTCGGCCGGGAGGCCCGCCGCTTCGGGGGCGAGGTCAACCTGGAGGTGGTGGCGGCCGGACCCGGGCCCGACGAGCTGACCATGCGGGTGTGGGAACGGGGCGTGGGCGAGACCCTGGCCTGCGGGACGGGGGCCTGCGCGGCCGCGGTGGCCGCCCACACATGGGGACTCGTCGGCCGCCGGGTCACCATCCACCAACCCGGCGGGGCGGTGCAGGTCGACCTCACCGGGCCCCAGATCGTCCTCACCGGGCCGGCCACCTGGGTCGCCACGGTCGAGGTGCGCTGATGTCCCTCATCGAGCGGGGCCGCCGGGAGCGCATCGTCCTGGTGGGCGTCGCCATCCCCCCCGGCAACATCGACGACGCCGAGTCGTCGCTCGACGAGCTGTCGGCCCTGGTCGACACGGCCGGCGCCGACGCGGTCGAGCGCGTCCTGCAACGGCGGGAGAGCCCCGACCCGGCCACCTTCGTGGGCAAGGGCAAGGCCGAGGAGCTGCGGGAGATCAGCTACGAGGTCGACGCCGACACGGTGGTCTTCGACGAGGAGCTGTCGCCCGCCCAGAGCCGCAACCTGGAGAAGATCCTGGGCCGCACGGCCATCGACCGGACCGCGGTGATCCTCGACATCTTCGCCCAGCACGCCCACAGCCAGGAGGGAAAGGCCCAGGTCGAGCTGGCCCTGCTCCGCTACCGGCTGCCCCGGCTGCGGGGGAAGGGCAAGGGCCTCAGCCAGCAGGCGGGCGGCATCGGCACCCGGTTCGGCGGCGGCGAGACGAAGCTGGAGATCGACCGCCGGCGGCTGCTGCGGCGGATCAGCAAGCTCGAGTCCGATCTCCAGGTGAACACCAAGAACCGGCGGGTCCAGCGCAAGGCCCGGGCCCGGTCGCGGCTGCAGACGGTGGCCATCGTCGGGTACACCAACGCCGGCAAGTCCACCCTGCTCAACCGGCTCACCGACGCCGGCGTGCTGGTGGAGGACCGCCTCTTCGCCACCGTCGACCCGGCCACCCGCCGCCTCGACCTCCCGGGCGGGGAGCGGGTGCTGGTGTCCGACACGGTGGGGTTCGTGCGCAAGCTTCCGACCCAGCTGGTGGAGGCCTTCCGCTCGACGCTGGAGGAGGTGGCCGAGGCCGACCTCCTCGTCCACGTGGTCGACGCCTCGGCGGCCGACCCCGAGGCCCAGATGACGGCGGTCGACACCGTCCTGCGGGAGATCGGGGCCGACGAGGTGCCGGTCCTCTTCGCCTTCAACAAGGCCGACGTGGCCGGCGAGGAGGTCAAGCGCCTGCTCGACCGCCACCCGGGGTCGGTGGCGCTGTCGGCCGTGTCCGGCGTCGGCGTCGACGACCTGCTGGACGCGGTGGGGGAGCGGCTGCGGCTGCTGTCCCGCACCGTGGAGATGCTGGTCCCCTACGAGCGGGGCGACGTGGTGGCCGCCCTCCACCGCCTGGGCGAGGTGCTGTCGGAGCACCACGAGGACGACGCCACCCGCATCCGGGTCCGCCTCCCCGACCCCGACGTCAACCGCTTCGTAGACTTCCTGGCATGACCGACGCCGGCGGCGCCAGGGGGTTCGAGCCGCCGCCCTACCCCTACGACCGCCTCGACCGGCTCAAGCCGCTGGCCGCGGCCCACGCGGGCGGCCTCGTCGACCTGTCCATCGGGACGCCGTGTGACGCGCCGCCGGAGGAGGTGGTGGCCGCCCTGTCCACGTCGGGCGCGGAGCGGGGCTACCCGTCCTCCGTCGGGACCGCCGCCTTCCGGGACGCGGCCGCCGGTTGGATGCGCCGGCGCCTCGGCGTCGACGTGCCGGTGACCGATATCGCCGCCTGTATCGGGACAAAAGAGCTGGTCACA
>Ga0207687_10001046_pt1 | contig 18820 bp, 17 predicted proteins | sample KBSM54metaG_FD_184399 | JGI IMG/M metagenome (GOLD analysis project Ga0207687, IMG submission 184399) | Miscanthus rhizosphere microbial communities from Kellogg Biological Station, Michigan, USA - KBS M5-4 metaG (SPAdes) (version 2) | ecosystem: Host-associated > Plants > Roots > Rhizosphere >...
GATGATGGTATGGGGTCGGTCGAAACCGCGGTCGACGTCCTGCTGGTCGATGACGAACAAGATGTTCGAGAGCTCGTCTCGGAGATCCTGTCGCGCGCCGGCTACACGGTATGCACCGCGTCCGATGGGCGTGACGCGATCGAGGTCCTCGATCGCGTGCGACCGAGCGTGATCATCATGGACCTCCAGATGCCCGTGATGAATGGCGCGGAGTTTCGGCAAGCGCAGCGCCGCAACCGCGAGTGGATCAAGATCCCGACGGTCGTGATGACCGGCACGACCGACGAGCCGCTGCTCGACCTCGCGATCGAGGAGACGTTGAAGAAGCCGGTTCGCGCGCTCAAGCTGCTCGAAATCGTCAGCCGTCACGCCTCTCATACGTGAGAGCGCGTGTGAGGCCGGCTGCGAGCGTATGATCGCTCGAATGCGCGGTACTCGCCTGCAGACCAGCGCGATCGTGTTCTTCGTCATCGGCGTGGTTGCCGCGCTGATCGGCATGAACCGGTTCGACGACGCGTATAGATGGGTCGCGCACACCTCGGACGTCCGGCTCGTGATCGGTCGCGCGGTCGGCCACGCCGGCCAGCGCGCCTCGTGCGACGGCCTGCGCGACGACGTCCGCAAGCTCGCGGAGCTCACCACGGACAATCCCGCCCAACAGATGCGCGTCGCGGCGTTGCGCGACGCGAGCGAAGAGGTGTGTGTCGGTGCTGCCTCCGACGGAGCGATCGATCAGCTCGCGCAGCTCGACGATACCGAGCGCGAGCTGATGGCGCATCGCCGGGCCAGGCTCGAGACCGTTCGTCTGTGGACGCTGAGCGCACTCGCATTCGCGACGCTCGGTGCGATCGCGGCCGTGTCGAGCGCACGCGTGCTGCAGGCGCGCGCGACCCGCAGCCTGACCGCGAGCGAGGAGCGCTTCCGGATGCTCGCGACGAGCTCGAACGATCTGGTTCGCGTCCACGATCCATCGGGGCGACCGACCTACGTGAGCCCCTCGTGCGAAGCGCTGCTCGGCTACGCACCCGACGAGCTGATGGCCGAGAAGCCGCTCGTGCTCGGGCATCCCGATGACCTCGAAAAGATGCGTGCGTCGCTCGCCGCGGTCCAGGCGCCGAGATCCTTGCCCTCGACGCTCGTCTATCGCCTGCGCCGCAAGAGTGGCTCGTATCGCTGGTTCGAGACTCACACGAACCCGATCCACGACAGCGCGGGGAATCTGATGCGGTTCTACACGATCGCTCGCGATGTCACCGAGCGCGTCGCGCTCCAGGAGAAGATCGAGCGCGTTGCCGTCACCGACGAGCTCACGGGCCTGCTCAACCGGCGCGGCTTCACGATGATGGCCGGCCAGCAGCTGCGCATCGCGACCCGCCAGCGGATCGGCGTCGGCGTGATCTTCGCGGACCTCGACCGGCTGAAAGAGATCAACGACAAGCTCGGCCACGACGACGGCGACCGTGCGATCCGCGCGCTCGCAGATGTCCTCCGCGTCACGTTCCGCGAGGTCGACGTGATCGCGCGGCTCGGCGGCGACGAGTTCGCGGTGTTCGCGTCGAACGTCGACCAAGTCGCGATCGGCTTGATCCTCGACCGCGTGCGCACCGCGATCTCCACCGCGCCCGCGATCGGGCCGTATCCGCTGTCGGCGAGCATCGGCGTCGCGCTGCTCGCCGCGGGCGCGACCGGATCGCTCGACCAGTTGATCGCGGAGGCAGACGAGCGCATGTACGAGATCAAGCGCGCGCGGCGCGCACAGGAGATGACCGGATGAAGCTGGGACAAGCGATGGTGTTCGTGCACGACGCTGCGCAGATGCAGGCGTTCTACGAAGCGCTCGGCCTCGTCGTCGTCGATGGCAGCGCTGCGAGCGGGTTCATACGGCTCGCGGATCCCGACGGCGGCGCGGTGCTCGCGCTCCACTTCACGAAGGCGATCGGCCCCGGTGGGCCGCCGCGCGTCGATTCCGCGACGAAGTTGTGCTTCAACGTCGACGACGTCGACAAGGAGCGCGCGGCGCTCGTCGCGCGCGGCGTGACGATGCGCGACATCCATCGCTGGGAAGGCATCGCGTTCTGCGACGGCATCGATCCGGAAGGCAACATCTTCCAGATCACGACGCGGCGTTAGCTACTGGTACGTGATGCTGTAGACGCCCTTGGCGGCACCCGACGGCGGCTTCGGGAACTGCCACGACCGCACGGCGCCGAGGATGCAGCCCGCGACCTTGACGTTCTTGATCAGCGACGACATCTGGCTCCGCACGACCTTGCCGGCGCCGTTGACCTCGAACGAGATCGAGAGATCGCCGTGCAGCGTGTTCGAGCCCTCGCACTTCTGGAGCTGCGCGGCGTGATCGCGAGCGATCAGCGTCACCGTCGCAGGCGACAGCTGCATCACGGTCGGTTCGAACATGGTCGGCGCGGGCGGCGCAGCCGGAGCCGCCGCTGGCGCCGGCGCGGCGACGATCGCAGGTGCGACCGGCGGCGCGGCAACCGGTGCAGGTGCCTCGGGCTTCGCGGCTTCCTTCGTCACGGGCGTCTCTGCCACCGCGACCGCAACCGGCTTCGCACGCGGCGCGACCTGCGCGGGCGCCGCCACGGCGGTGCGCACGGGCGATTTGCGCTGCGAGAGTCTCGCCTCCGATTCGCCGACCGCTGGGGGGTGGACGATCGGTGGCGGCGCCACGGGTTCCTGCTGCTCGACCTTCGGTGGTTGCACCGGCGCGGGTGCCGCGATCGGCGCGCTCTTCACGGCGTCGTGCGTCGCGATCGCGCTCGCTACCTCGGGCTTGGCCTTTCCGCGGGGCCACACCGCGATGGTGCCGAGTACGACCACGATCGGTACGCCGATCATCAAGGGCTTCTTGAGCCGCTGGAGATCGCTCGCGTGCGCGGCGACCGGAGCTGCGGTGCGCGGCTCCCACGCCATCGGCGTGATCGTGCGGCTGTCGCCCGCGTTGGAAGAGCTCGCCTTGACGCGCTGCTCGCTGATCGGCGGTGGCGCGGTCGGCTTGTGGCGCGAGCGCGTCGGCTGCTCGTGCCCGATCTGATCTTGGCTGGCCCGCAGATCGTTCCAGCTCTGCCGCGAAACGCGTTCGACTTGCGCCGTCTCGAGCCACGGCTCTGGCTTCTCGCCGAACTGCTTCTTCATGTAAGACGCGATGCCCGACGTCGACGTCGTGAGGTTCGCGTCGATCGCGAACTGATCGAGCGCCTGGCGCATCTGATCGGCGGTCTGGAACCGGCGCTCGCGATCGACCGAAAGCGCGCGCATGATGATCGACGACAGATCGTTCGGAAGATCCGGGCGACGAACGCGCGGCAACGGCACCTTGCCGTTCACGATCGCATCCATGATCAGGTACTCGCTGTCGCCCTTGAACAGACGGGTGGTGGTCGCCAGCTCGTACAGGACGACGCCGAGCGAATAGATGTCGCTGCGGCGATCGATCGTCGCTTCGCCCCTGCACTGCTCCGGCGACATATACGAGGTCTTGCCCTTGAGCGTGCCCGCGCGGGTATCGGAAGAGCGCATCGTCGCCTTCGCGATGCCGAAGTCGACCAGCTTCACCGAACCGTCGTAGCCAACGAAGATGTTCGAAGGCGTCACGTCGCGATGGACGATCTCGAGCTTCTTCTTGTCGCTCGCGCGCCGCTCGTGCGCGTAGTGCAAGCCGGCAGCCGCCGCCGACACGAACGCGATCACGTGCTGCAGCGGGATGCTCTGCTTCTGCTTCGCGACCGTGCCGAGCAACTTGCGGAGGTCTTCGCCATGCAGATACTCCATCGCGAAAAAGTACTCGCCCGCGTCCTCGCCGATGTCGTGGACCTGGACGACGTTCTGATGGTGCAGCGTCGCCGCGAGTCGCGCTTCGTCCAGGAACATCTCGATGAAGCGGCGATCGCTCGCGAGCTCGGGCTTGATGCGCTTCAGCACGACGTGGCGTGCGAAGCCTTCGATGCCTTCCGAGCGGCCCAGCAAAACATCTGCCATTCCGCCCGACGCGAGGTGCTTGAGGATCGTGTACCTACCGAGCTGCTGCAGCGTCGCCATTGCCGCGCATCCTAGGAGGCACAAACGTCGCGTGCAATGTACGTCTCGCTAGACGAAAGCGAGATCCGCTCGCTTACATGTGCGTCACTCGAAGTCTTCGCCGCACGTCGCAACCAAAACGATGTCGACGGCGTAGGGATCCATACGATGGTTACCGTTCACCGCTGAGGTCACTTCTTCTTCGTAAACCGCAGCGTCATCCGATCGCTCTCTCCGATCGCTTCGTACTTCGCCTTGTCCTTGTCACCTTCGCGATAGCTCGGCGGCAACGTCCACACGCCCTTCGGATAGTCCTTCGTATCTTTCGGGTTCGCGTTGATCTCGGATTTTCCCGCGAGCTCGAAACCCGCCGCCGTGATCTGATCGATCAACCACTGCTGATCGAGGTAGCCCGACTTCGCCGTGTCCTCGCCTTTCGTGCCCGCGACGGCGCGATGCGCTTCGACGCCGAGCGTGCCGCCGGGCTTCAGGACGTCGTGGATCGCTGCGAGGTACTTGCCGAGCTCTCCGTCGCGCTGCCAGTCGTGCATCATTCGCATCACGAGGACGAGGTCCGCGCTGTTCGCCGGACCGAGCTTGATCGAGTCCGCGTTGACGATGCTGACGCGCTGGACCTTGCCGTAGAGCTCCGGCGACTTCGCGAGCATGAGGTCGAGGCGATGGCCACCGACCGTCGATTGCTTGCCGGTCGGCTCCTTCGCATCGGGTCCCGCGACGACGAGCTTGCCGTGATCCGCGAGGAACGGTGCGAGGATCTCGGTGTACCAACCGGCGCCAGGATCGATCTCGACCACGGTCTGCGTCGGCTGGAGACCGAAGAACGTGAGGGTCTCGACCGGATGGCGCGCGCCATCGCGCTCCTTGTTGCCCGGCATCCGATGCGGGCTCGCGAGGATCGCGGTCAGCGCGGTCGCCGTGTCCTTGGCCTTCTGATCGCGCACGGTGACGACGGCCTTCGTCAGCTCCGGCGTCCACCGCGCGGCTTCCTTCGCGGCGTCGGCATCGGCATCGGCCATGCCCTTCGCGAGCTTCTCGGCGTCGGTCATCCCCGCATCGATGGCGGCATCCGCGGGCGCGGTCGCGACCGGCGGTGGCGGCGCGGGCTTCGGTTCTTCCTTCTTCTTGCAAGCGGTGAACGCGAGCAGCGCAACGAGCAACAGGGATGTCGACTTCATGCGCGGAACTGTATGCCCGCAACTGCTAGCTGGCCAGCTGACGACTCACCGCAGCGATGGCTTGCTCCGAACCGGCGAGGACGAGCACGTCCGCGAGGCGCAACACCTCGTCCGGCGATGGGGTCGGAACGCCCGCGCCATCGCGCAGGATCGCGAGCACGGTTGCCCCGGTGCGCGCACGTAGATCGAGCTCGCGCAGCGTGCGTCCGACCGCCGGCGAGCCTGCGGCGATCGCGAACGTCGTCGTCCCAGCGAAACCCGGCAAGATCGTCTCGACTGCGGGAACCGCGGGGTCCGCGTTCGGCTGCGCCAGCAGCTCCGCGAGCGCGAGGCTGCTCGCCCGGACATGGCCGTCGAACTCGCGCAGCGAGCGGCGCGCGAGCACGATCAGGACGAGCGTGACGACGACGAGTACGCCGAGGCTCGCCCGTACGAACGGCTGGATCGTCGCGACCATCGGCACGACGACCGCGAGCGTGATCGCGAGCTCGAACGTGACGACGAGGGCGCGGCGCGGCGCGTGACCGAGGTCGAGCTTGCTCTGATCCGGAATGATCTGGGTCGCGAGCAGCTTCGAGAGTGTCGCGATCCGGCGGGCGAGATCGAGCGCGAACGGCAAGCACACGATGCCGATCGCCCCGATCTCGATCGCGATCTTCACGCGGCTCGCGACGGCGAGGCTGCCGAGCGCGCGCGGCGCCAGGCTGACACCTGCGATCACGACCGCGACCAGCGCGCCGCCATCGAGGATGATCGCGAGGATCGCGCGGCGATGGCGATGCCATGCCGAGACCTCGCGGGTCCGCGACTGCTCGAGCCAGCTCTCGTAGAAGCTGACGAACGTCGCGAACCGCTGCGGCAGGCCGTGCGCGACCCGCGCCGAGATCCGCTCGGAGTTCCGGATCAACAGCGGCGACACGAGCGTCGTCACGACCGACACGCCGACCGCGATCGCGAGCAAGCGCGGATCTCCCGAGATCCCGGCGATCACGAACGACAGCTCTCCGATCTGAGCGAGCGACAGGCCAGACTGGATCGCCGGCCGGACGCCGCGTCCCGCGAGGAACACCCCGCTCGCGACGCCGAGCGGCTTGAGCAGCAACACGACGAGCGCGAACACCGCGATCCGCGGCGCCTCGCTCGCGAGCAGCGCGGGCTCGATCGACATGCCGACCGAGACGAAGAAGATCGTCGCGAACAGATCGCGAAACTCCTTCACGAGGTCGAGCACCTTCTCGCCCTGCCCCGACTCGGCGACGAGCACGCCGCCGAGGAACGCGCCGAGCGCGACCGAATAGCCGGCGCCATCGGCGAGCGCCGACATCCCGAAGCAGACGAGCAGCGACGAGATCAGCAGCGTCTCGCGGCGAGCGCGCTCCGCGATCCAGCGGATCACGCGCGGGATGATCAACAGGCCGCCGACGAGCACCAGCACGAGGAAGCCGACGAGCTTCGCGAGCAGGAGCGCGAGCGCCGCGCCATCGAGCCCGGTTCCGGTCGCGACCGCGGTGACGATCGCGAGCAGCGCGACCGCGATCAGGTCCTCGAACACCAGGATCGCGAACACGACCTCGGTGAACCCGCCCTTCCAGCCGAGCTCGTCGAACGCCTTCGCGACGAGCATGGTGCTCGAGATCCCGAGGCACGCGCCGATCACGAGCGCCGTCGTCGAATCGAACCCGAGCAATCCGGCGACGACCATCCCGACCGTGACGACGAGGCCGACCTCGAACACCGCCGTCAACGCACCCGCGAGGCCGACCCGCGCGATCGAAGCGAGCGGGAGCTCGAGCCCGATCGTGAACATCAGCAGGATCACGCCGAGCTCGGAGAGCACGTGGACCATCGAGATGTCCGCGACGAGCGGGACCGGCACGTGCGGTCCGATCAAGAGCCCCGCGAGCACGTAGCCGAGCACGACCGGCAAGCGCAGCGCCTGGAACACGACCGTCACGAGGGCGGAGGTGCCGAGCACGACGACGAGCTCGATCAGGGTGTGCGAGCTGCTCATGACGATCGCTAGTGTTCAGGTGCGCGAGGCGAACGACAACTCGATTCGAGCACACGGTATTCCTCGCGCTCACCACGGCGTTTCGAACATTCGCGCGACGCCGAACGCTCCGGTGACGCGCGACGCGCCAACCTCGCGATCCACCTCGAGTGTGAGCTCGAGCGACCACTCCGGCGACCAAGCGAACCACAGCACGGCGGTGCCTCCGACGATCGCTCCGCGCGGAGCGATCGGGGCGTACTCCGCGATCCCACCGAGCTCGAGCGCCGCGATGTCATTCGCGAACGGCAAGCGCAGCGCGAGCTCGCCGCCGAGCGCGACCGGCGCATCGCGCAGATCGAAGCTCGCGCGCGGCCCGACGACCACGAACCTCCCGAGCGGTGCGAGTGCGGTCAGGCTCGCGACGCCGGTCGGCCCGCCGGGCGCGTGACCGCCGCCTGCATCGAGCCGGATCTGGATCCGATCGATCGCGCCGAACTGGTCGTCGGCGATCGCGGGGCCGTGGGTGCCGAGCGCGCGATCGAGCGCCTCGACGAGTCCAGCGGTCGACACCCGATCGTCCTTCGCGGTCGCGAGGCGGCGTTCGACGATCCGGCGATCGCCGCGCACGATCACGATCCCGGGCAGCGTGTTGCCGTCCGAGGTCACGCCGGTCAGCGCTCGCGAGACGGCGAGGTCGGCATCGCCGAGCAGCGGGAACGGCAGCTGATAGCGCTCCGCGAACGTGCGCGAGTCCTCGGCGCTATCGCCGCTGATCGCGAGCACCGTCGCGCCGCGCGCGCGAATCGCCTCGTAGTTGCGGGCCAGCTCGCCGAGCTGGTGGCGACACCAGGGTCACCAGAAGCCGCGATAGAACACGAGCACGACGGGTCCGTGCGCGAGCTCGTCGGCGAGCGCGACGCGATGGCCGTCCTGCGCGGGTAAGGCGAACGCCGGCGCCTCGGCCGCCGTCGGCGCGGGCGTCGTGACGTGGAGCGCGGTGACACATCCGGACGAGACCACGAGCAGCGCGCTTCGCATCGCCCGATGGTGTCACAGGGATCGCGTAGCGTCCCAGCCGTGGCGCGCGCTCCTTCGACCGAGTACCTGGTCCTCGATATCGAGACGGTGCCGGATGACCAGCGCTGGCGCCCGCGCGACGATACCCAGGTCGCATTTCCGCCGGCATGGGCACATCGGATCGTCGTGATCGGCTGCCTGTGGCTCGATCACGGCTATCGCCTGAAGCGGTTCGGCGTGCTCGGCGATGCCGCGAGTGGCACACCGGATCGAGTCGAGCGCGCGCTGCTCGGCGAGTTCTCGAAGCTCGTCGGCAAGAACCGGCCGCTGCTCGTCACGTACAACGGTCGCGGCTTCGATCTGCCGGTGATCGCGCTGCGCGCGCTGTGTCACGGCGTTTCGCTCGGCTGGTACTACCGCGAGAAGAACGTGCGCTCGCGCTACAGCGAAGAGGGCCATCTCGATCTGTGCGATTGGCTCGCGGATCACGGCGCCACCCGCTCGGGCAGCCTCGACGCCGTCGCTCGGTTGATCGGCCTGCCCGGCAAGACCGGCGTCGATGGCTCGCAGGTCGACGGGCTCTATCGCGCCGGCGAGATCGACGCGATCCAGCGCTACTGCCTGTCGGATGTCGCGCAGACCGCGCTGTTGTTCCTGCGGTTCCGCTTGCTCCAGGGCATCCTCTCGCAGGACGCGTACCTCGCCGCGACGACCGCGCTCCTCGACGGGCTCGCCGCGGATGGTAGGGTCGGCGACGTGATCGCCGGCATCGATCGACCGCACCTCACGCTCGCATGAAGCCGCTGCCGCAGGCTTGGTACGCGCGACCGTCGCCGATCGTCGCGCGCGAGCTGGTCGGCTGCGCGCTCGTCCACGGCGATCTCGCGGGGATGATCGTCGAGACCGAGGCGTATCTCGGGCCCGAGGACAAGGCGAGCCACGCGCGGTTCGGCCCGACCGCGCGCACGTCGGTGATGTTCGGTCCCGCCGGCAGGAGCTACGTCTACCTCTGCTACGGCGTCCACGAGATGTTCAACATCGTCACGAACAGCGATGGCGAAGCCGGCGCGGTACTGATCCGCGCGATCGCGCCGCTCGCGGGACTGCCCGACGATCCGAGCGTCGGCCGCGGGCCCGGCAAGGTCACGCGCGCGCTCGGGCTCGATCGCAGCCACGATCGCCTCGATCTGACTCACTCCAACGATCTCTACGTCGCGCTCCACGCGACACCGCCGAAGCTCGGCATCGGCCCGCGGATCGGCGTCGCGTACGCCGGCGCCTGGGCGCGGCGCAAGCTCCGCTTCTACTGGCGCGGCCACCCTTCGGTCACGCGCCCGAACGCTTGAGCGAGTCGACCTTGCGCAGCCGCTGCTTGTAGAGCTCGTCGCCGAGCTTCTTGCGATCGCGTCCGCTCGCGGTCCGGAAGTGATGGTGCGCACCGCGCTCGACGGTCGGCAGCTCTGCGACGCGCGCGACCCCGAGCTCCTTCAACCACTGCTCGAGCTCGGTCGCGAGCGCGCGGTCCTCGCCGACCCAGACGACCGTCTTGTGCTGCGACAACCGCAGCGTCGCCTTGTGCGCGCGGATGTAGACGCCGAGCTCGAGGTGGCCGTTGCCGAACAGCTCCTCGTCGTGATCGTCGAGGAACCGGATGATCTTGCGCGCGTTGACCCGCGCGGTCAGCCAGACGTCGGTCGTCGGCGCGGATTCGAAGTGATCGAGGACACGGACCTCGAGGTTGTCCGCCGACGGCAGCCGCTCGACGAGGCCGAGATAGAGATCGACGAGCTTGTCGGCTTCGACCTGCGCTTCGATCACGAACAGCTTCGGATCCGGGCGCTCGACCCAGCCGGCCTGCATGCCGGTCACGCCGCCGTGCACCGCGGGCAGTACGCCCGACGGAAACACGAACCGGTCGAGCGTCTCCGGCGCGTCGCCGAGCTTCACGACGTGGCCCTTGCCGACGGATTCACCGAGCGGAATCTCCTCGGCGGTCGCGGGATCGACGGCGATCGCCCAGCTTCCCGCGACGTGCTTGACGGCCTCGGCGACCGCCTGGCCCATGTGCTCGCCGCTCGCGAGGACCAGCTGCGCACCCGTCGTGTTCGCGAGCGCGACGCGGAACCAACTGCGGGCCTTCACCCGCACGTTCTACCTTAGAAATCGGTACCGACCGCGACGCCGCCGGTCAAATGCGTGAGCTGTGCATCGACCGCGACCGGCGCGGGGCCGTGGAGGCGGAAGAAGTCGTAGCCATCGTCGAGGTAGATGCCGGCCGTCATCATCGGGCCGGTCTTGACGAGGAAGAACAGCGGCCAGAACAACAGGCCTGCGATCGAGCCGCGGCCCTTCAGCTGGATGCCAGCACCGAACCCGAGGCTGCGCCCCGCGAAGTCGTTCAGCGCGCCATCGGCCCAACCGTAGCCGGCGGTGCCGCGAACGTAGAGCTCGAGGTGGCGCGAGATCGGCTGCAGGTACTTCACGGTAAATTCGACGTCGCCGAGCGTCGAGGCGGCAGCTCCGTAGCCGTTGTAGCCGCGCGGGCCGTAGTCGTCGTAGTACGGATCGACCGGCGCGTTGACCGCGACCGCGCCCTCGTACGCCCATTGGCCGCGGCGCATGCCGAGCGCGACGCGAAACCGGAACAGATTGGAGTCGGTGTACGACGCGTACTCGTCCTTGACGTGGGTCGCGCCGAAGCCCTCCGAATAGTAGAAGCCGTCGGCGGCTGCTGTCGACGCCAACGCGAGTACCACCCCGAGGATCACGAAGCTCCGCATGCCTCGACGATAAGCAGTGTGCATGCCACGGCGCTACCAACAACGTTCAACTGGTTGCGACGCGCGCGACGCAGCGACCGTCAGGATCGCGACACCGGTGTCGCGCTACATGCTCGCCGGGCTGGGCAGCTGGAGGACGACGATCGTGACTTTGCCATCGATCAGGCCGCCGAGCGCCGTCACCGACTGGTTGCCCTGCATGGCAGTGAAGAGCGTGCCGAACGTCATGTCCTGCGACACGAAGATCCCGCTGGTCGAGGTCGTGGTGCCGCCGACCGAGTTACGCATTGCCGACAGATACTTGATCGTGCCGAGGCTGGGTTCGCCGGCATCGGTCGCGGTGACCTGGATCCCGGCGGCGGGATTGCCGTGACTGTCGAGCACGATGCCGATCACGAGGCCGGCATCGGGGAACGTCGACAGGCCGAGCGCCGTGAGGATCGTGTCGAGCGAGGACTTCTGCAGCCGCGTGCCGGCGAGTGCGTTCGGCATCGGATCGGTCGACTTGATGCAGCGCACCGTATCCGTTCGCGATGCCACGTTCGACTCGTCGACCTGCACGCAGCGGAACGTGAGCTGCGGGAGCGTGCCGCTCCAGCTCGGGATGGTCTGGATCGGCGCGTAGGTCAGCGTCGTGAGGTCGGCCATGTCGAGCGTGTTGTGAATCGTCTGACCGGATCCGTTGCCGACGATCGTCATCATCGGCTGGCCGACCCCGACCACGAGCTCCTGCGCCAGGGCCGGCGACACCGTGACCAGCGTGTCGAAGTCGGTGACCGCGGCCGTGACCTGGGTCGACGCACCGACACACACCGGATCGTTCAGCAGCGACAGATCCGCGCAGCCGAGGTCGACGATCGTCTCTGCATCCCCCGGGTGATAGAACGCCGTCCCGCCGATCGCGGGCGTCGGCTCGCACGGGATGCCCGGCATGCACGGCACGAGCGAGGGTGAAGGAAACCCGTCGGTGCCAAAGCTCGGTTTCGCCGGGCAGATCGGCGCGCCGGTCCCGTCGACGTCGAGCTTGTTCTTCGGATAGACGAGGATCTGGACCTCGAGCGTCTGCGCGTCGACGGACATCGTCGGCTGCGGCAAGTTGACCTGCGCGACCTCGCAGAGCGTCGGGTTCGGAGCCATCATCAGCTCCTGGCACACGTCGATGATCGGCGACGTCGGCGTGTTCGGGTTGAACACGCGGATGTTCGCGACCGCGGCGCACGACATCGGCACGTCCTGGCACTGCGTGACCTGGTCCTTGCCGTTCGGCTTGCACGCATCGGCGAGCCCTTGGGTGACGCGGAACTGCAGCGTGAACGTCTGATTGCTACAGCCGATCGCGAGCGCGGCGAGGAGGACGATCCGGATCATCGCGAGGTGCTCGCCGTGCCGACGTCTTTGACGTCCGTCGTGAAATCGAGCTGGCGGGCCCGGGTGGCGAGGAAGATGCTGCCGACGACGACGGCGACGACGCCGGCGCCGATCGACGCCTGGACCCAGGTCTCGTGGTACCAGGGCGTGACAACCTCGACCGGAATCTTCGACAGCGGGACCGGTGGGACGAACGGAGGCGGCGGCTTGTGGAGCGGACCGATGGTCTTCAGGATGTCGTCGGGCTGCTGGTCCGTGAGCGCCTGCGCCGCAGAGAATCCCGTCGCCTCGCGCCAGGTCTCCCATTGGAATTGGCCGTCGGCGCCCATCGAGATCACCACGGCGTCGCGAACGCCGAGGAGACCGGCGAGCTTCTTCATCGCACTCTCGCGCGCGGCGTCATCGTGGCTGGCTTCGGCACGCGCGAGCCCGAGTCGAGCTCTCCACACCTGCCTGCCTTCTGCAGCCTTGCTCGGACCCACCAACACGATCTGCGGACCCTTGATCTGCGTCACGACGCCCGCGGTCACCAGTTCTGGCCCGACGATGGTGACCACGTGATTGCCGACCTCGACCCCTTCGAACGTTCCCACCGGTCCGCGCTCGACGAAGTCGATCCAGACGCGGCCGTCGCTGGGCGACACGGTCTTCTGCGCGGTCGTGTCGAGGCGGACGTCGATCTTCACGAGCTGTGGTTTCGATTCGACCGCACGCTTGTACGCCGCGATCGTGTTCGGCGGGTAGCGAGCGTCCGACAGCTGGCGTTGGGGATCGAGGCGATGGGCGAGCGCGAGGGCGAGGTTCGCGTCCTGCGCCTTGCCCTGATCGAGCTCCGCGACGCCAGCGAGGAACGACAGGTCCGAGTAGAGCGCTTGGATCTCCGATGACGGCGTGACGTTTGCCAGCTCCAACTGCCCCTTCTTCGCCGCGTCCTCTGCTCCCGCCGAGTCGGCCTCGTCGAGGTCGGCCATCGCGCTCGTTCGATACGTCTTCGCGTTGTCGATAGGTTTGGCATCGTCGTCGTCCAAGCGCCCCGCGAGGTAGTTATCGAAGTCGCGCTTCGTCGGCGCGATCATCGTGTCGGTCGCGGCGATCGCCTCGTAGAGCCTGCCGACGAGCGGGCGAGCCATGTCCTGGCCGGAGAGATCGATCACCGCCACCTGCCGGCGCTCGGGATTCACGGCTTCCTGTGGCGTCGGGAGCCGCGAAGCCACGGGAGCCGCCGGCGGGGTCGGACCCTGCGCGCGTACGGGTCCGGCCAGCTGGGCGGTCATCAAGACCGCACAGATCGCCACGCGAGCCGGCAACCCGGTCGTCATTCCCTTACTATAGGCCACCTTTTGGGGGAGGGCTCCAGACCCTTCCGGCCGGTGTAGGGCGCCTCACGGCCCGCGGCTTGCGGACATGGACGAACCTCTCCAGAAATCTCTCGAACGCTACGATGTCCTCGACCGGATCGCGGTCGGCGGCATGGCCGAGGTGTTTTTGGCCAAGGCGTACGGCGCCCATGGCTTCGAGAAGACGATCGCGATCAAGCGGATCCTCCCCGAGCTCGCCCGCGACCCCGAGTTCGCGGCGCGGTTCATCGCCGAGGCAAAAGTCGCCGTCAAGCTGTCCCACGCGAACGTCGTCCAGGTGTTCGACTTCGGCCGGATCGGCGACGCGCTGTTCATCGCGATGGAGTTCGTCGACGGGCTCGACCTCGCGCAGCTCCTCCGCAAGTTCAAGGACGAGAAGCGCCAGCTCCCGCTGCCGGCGGCGTTCCACATCGCGATCGAGATCATCCGCGCGCTCGACTTCGCGCACGGTCACGGCGTCGTCCACCGCGACGTGTCTCCGTCGAACATCCTGATCTCGCGCGCCGGCGAGGTGAAGATCGGCGACTTCGGCATCGCGGTCGCCGCGGCGCCGCACAAGGCCGGTGGCCCTGGCCTGCGCAAGGTGATGGGCAAGTGGCGCTACATGTCGCCCGAGCAGGCGCGCGGCGACACGCTCGACACGCGCAGCGACTTGTTCTCGGCCGGCTCGGTGCTGTTCGAGCTGTTCACCGGCGAGAAGCTGTTCCCCGGCGACGAGGCCGAGGACATCATCAAGAACATCGAGACGATGCCGCTGCCGCGCGCGTCGTCGGTGCGGCCCGGCTTGCCGTCGAGGATCGACGAGATTCTCGCCGGCCCGCTCGCTCGCAAACCGATCGATCGACCGAGCCGGCCAGCGACGGTGCTGCGCTCGTTGATCGAGCTGTCGTACGAGTCGAGCATCATGGCGACCGCACTCGACGTCGCCGAGGCCGTCGCGTCGGTGCTACCCGCGAAGCGGATCGATGGTCCGGGCCAGCAACTCGACGACGTGATCCGCAAGCAGCTCGGTCAAGCGCAGGCCGAGAAGTCGGTCGCGCGGCGCACGGCGGTCACCGACGGAAAGCCACCATCGACGTCGACGCTCCAGCGCGGCGAGCACTCGACCGGGCTGTTCCGCAAGATCGGCGCCGACGGCCTGTCGACGCTCGAGGAGATGGACGCCGATCCGACCGGCGTCGCGCCGCCGCGCCACACCGAGCCGATGGTGAAGTCGCCGGACTCCGGCCTCCATCGCCTGCTCGAGAAGGTCGATGGCGATCGCCGGACCGAGCCGGGTGCACCGCCGACCGGCGCCGCGCCGAAGCTCGATCCGAACGCGAGCGGCCTCGTGCCGACGCGCGCGACGACGTCGACCGGCGGCAAGAGCATCACGACGTTCACCGGCAAGTCGCGTCGCGGCTTGTGGATCGGCGCGAGCGTCGTCGCACTCGCGGGGGGTGGCGCGTTCGCGGTGTGGAAGGTCAAGGGCACGCCGAACGAGGTCGTTCCGCCTCCCCAGAAGGACGCCGGCATCGTCGAGCAATTCGGCGTGATGGAGATCGACCCGAAGCCGAACGGCGCGCACGGCACGATCACCGGCGTCGACGGTGTGCCGCACGAGTTCGGTCCGACGCCGGTGCGCCAAAAAGTCTCCGCGAACACCAAGCTCCACGTCCACATCGAGCTGCCCGGCTACCAGACGATCGACGACGATCGCATCGTGCCGGCGGGCGAGACGATGGTGATCGCGCCGCGGATGCTCAAGGCACGTGCGACCCTCCACGTGACGACGACACCGTCGGGCGCGCAGGTCTCGCTCCAGCACCGCGTGCTCGGCGATACGCCGCTCCAGCGCGAGGACCTCGAGGAGGTGAAGGACGCCGACCTCGTGATCGCGAAGGCCGGATACGAGCCGATCCGCGAGAAGGTCGACCTCGTCGTCGGTCATCCCCTCGAGGTGACGGAGACCTTGAAAGCGGTGCAGCGCTTCGGCCTCGTCACGCTGAGCATTCGTGGCGGCTGGGGCGATGTGACCTTCAAGGGTGCCAAGGTCGGCTCGGGAAATCCGGTGCGGAACATCCGGCTGCCGATCGGCAAGCAGGTCCTCCACATCAAGAACCCGCCGTCGGGCAAGGAGTGGGACGCGACGTGTGATGTTGTCGAGGGGCAGACGAAGCTGTGTCAGACGCAGATGAAGTGATTACTTCTTCTTCTTGCGCACGACCTCGATCGTGACATCTCCGGTCGGCTTGGACCGACACGCGAGGCGGACCTTCGTCAGGTGATAGAGATTGCCGAGGTGCTTGAGCTCCTCCTCGGTGTACGGATTCAAGTTCTCCGCACCGGCCTTGATCCGGACCCGGCACAAACCGCACGTGCCCTTACCGACGCACGACGTATCGATGCCGGCCTGGACCTTCGCGCCCGCCTCGAACAGCGAAGCGCCTGGAACGATCTCGACCGCGAGCGGTGGCTCACCGTCGTCGCGCAGGATCGTGATCACCGGCATCGCGGCCAGGCTAGCAGACAGCTACAGTCGGTGGGATGCGCAGGCTCTGGTGGTTAGCTGCAGTTGCGGCGTGCGCCGCCGAGGCCGGTCCTGGGGGTGCGGGCAGTGGTTCCGCGAATCCCGACATCCACATCACGTTCAACGGATCCGGCAGCAATGCGCTGCCGAAGCTCGCCGTCCAAGGCGGGCTGTCGTTCGAGATCCTCGATGCCGCGACGAACCGGCGGATGCCCGGCAAGCTCACGATCCTCGGCGTCAACGGCACGCGCGAGCCGAAATTTTCGAAGGACATCGGGGTCGAGATCGACGACTCGCTCGAGGCTTACAACCGGGTGTTCTCGCTCTCGGGCGTCGGCGTCGTCGCGCTGCCGATCGGCACGTACGACGTCACGTTCAGCCGCGGTCTCGAATGGACGATCGCGACCCAGCGGATCACGATGACGACCGCCGGTGTCGAGCTCCACGCGAAGCTCCAGCACGTCGTCGAGACGCCGCACTGGGTCTCCGGCGACTTCCACGTCCATGCCGCGGCGAGCCCGGACTCGCGCGTGCCGATGCGCGATCGCGTCTACGAGTTCGTCGCCGACGGGGTCGACATGATCGTCGCGACCGATCACAACGTCGTCGCGAACTACCAGCCGGTGATCGCCGACCTCCACGCCGAGAAGTACCTCGCGTCGTCGACCGGCGACGAGATCACGAGCGGCTCGTGGGGCCACTTCGGCGCGTTCCCGCTGCCGCACGAGATGGAGACCGAGGGCCACGGCGCGATTCCGGTCAAGAAGAAGTCGGCGACCGACATCTTCAACGAGGTTCGCAAGACCGCGCCGAACGCGGTGATCGACGTCCACCACCCGCGGCTCGAGAAGGGCATCGGCTACTTCTATCTCGGCAAGTTCGACGATCAGAACGATCGCGCCGAGCGCAAGGGCTTCTCGTTCGACTTCGACGCGATCGAGGTCCTGAACGGCTACCAGGATACGAACCGCAAGACGATCGATCGCGTGATGCAGGACTGGTTCGCGCTGCTCGACCACGGCCACCTGATGACCGCGACCGGCAACTCCGACACCCACCACCTGAACTACAACCTCGGTGGCTATCCGCGGAACTACGTCGAGGTCCCGAACGACGATCCGCAGCTCGTCTCCGCCGACGACGTCGCGAAGGGCGTGAAGGCGCACCACGCGTTCCTCACGACCGGACCGATCGTCGAGTTCCGCGTCGGCACGACCGAGATCGGCGACCTCGCACCGGCGCCGAACGGCAAGGCGAAGGCCGAGATCACGGTGCGCGCTGCGCCGTGGGTCTCGGTATCGCGCGTGATCGTGTACGTCGCGGGCAAGCCGGTGAAGACGTGGGAGCTGACGACCCACTCGACGGAGATCCAGCGGTTTCACGACACGTTCGACATCTCGGTCCCGAACGACACGTACGTGCTCGTCCGCGTCGAGGGCGACAAGTCGCTATCGCCGGTCGTCGGTGGCGGCAAGGACGTCACGGTGTTCCCGTTCGCGCTGACGAACCCGATCTTCCTCGACGCGAACACCAACGGCAAATACGACCCGGTGCTACCGCACGGCTCGCACGGCAAGAACGCGACCGAACCCGAAGCCAACTAGAGAGGTCCCGATGAAGATAGCGATGCTGTTGTTCGACAAGGTGACGCAGCTCGACTTCACCGGGCCGCAAGAGGTGCTCGGCCGCCTGCCCGGCGCCGAGGTCGCGATCGTCGCGAAGACGCGCGATCCGATCGTGTCGGAGACCAAGCTCGCGATGCTGCCGACCGCGACGTTCGCGGACGTGGCGCAGGCCGACCTCTTGTTCGTGCCCGGCGGATTCGGCCAGATCGCCGCGACCGCCGACGAGGAGACGCGCGCGTGGGTCACTCACATCGCTAAGAGCGCGAAGTGGATCACCTCCGCGTGCACCGGCTCGCTGCTGCTCGGTGCGTGCGGTTTGCTCCACGGCTACCGCGCCGCGACCCACTGGGCGTATATGGACCTGTTGCCGCTCGTCGGTGCGCTGCCGACCGATCAACGCGTCGTCGTCGATCGCAATCGGATCACGAGCGGCGGCGTCACCGCTGGGATCGACCTCGCGCTCCAGGTCGTCATCGAGACCGCGGGCCGCGCGGTCGCCGAAGCGATCGCGTTGAACCTCGAGTACGACCCGCAGCCGGCGCATCCGGGCCACCCGCGGTCGGCGGATGCGGGTCTCGTCGCCGGCATTCGCGAGCGGCTCGAACAGCGCCACGCCGAGCGCCGCAACCAGCTGCTCGCGCTGACCGACTGCTAACGGCGACGTGCTCGTGCACGTGCTCGTGCTCGTCGTGCCGTGAGCGAGTTGCACGTTCAGCTCTGCGCTGGTCGTATTTCAGCTGCGCTGAGAGAATTCAGGTGGTCGCGGAGCTCCGGGCCTCACGTATCGGCGCCGAACCGTCGCAGCACGAGCACGTGTCTACCGGCTCAAGGTCGCGCTCTCGACCAGGACGTCGTAGTGATAGCCGGCGCCGAGATCGCGGTTCGTGCCGACCGTCCCGTGCGCGGTCACGATCTCGCCGACCTTCACGTCTTCCTTCG
>Ga0207687_10001050_pt1 | contig 18724 bp, 10 predicted proteins | sample KBSM54metaG_FD_184399 | JGI IMG/M metagenome (GOLD analysis project Ga0207687, IMG submission 184399) | Miscanthus rhizosphere microbial communities from Kellogg Biological Station, Michigan, USA - KBS M5-4 metaG (SPAdes) (version 2) | ecosystem: Host-associated > Plants > Roots > Rhizosphere >...
GTGGCGGCGGCTACCCTGGGATGGGCCTGCAGGGCATGAGCCGTGGCGGCAATCCCTACGGCATCTCGGGCCAGTACGGCGGCGCCGGCGGCGGCTTTGCGGCCAGCCAGGCCGGCTACGGCCAGCAGGGCCTCTCCAGCATGTACAGCCCCTACGGCATGCAGGGCATGAGCAGCGGGTACGGCCAGCCGTGGGCGGCGTCCGTGGGAGCGATGAGCAGTCCCTCCGGCCTGTCCGACGGGCGGGGCTACCGCCTGCAGGGGCTGCAGGGGACGGACAGCCCGCCCGCCGAGATGCCCGCGGGTGACGGCTACGGCCTGCAGGGGCTGCAGGACATGTCGGGCATGGGCAGCCCCCCCGACATGTCCGCAGGGGAGGGCTACGGCCTGCAGGGCGAACAAGACATGTCGGGGATGGGTAGTCCCTACGGCCGGGCCGAGGGGGAGGGCTACGACAGCTTCGCCGGGATGCCCGAGGGCGGTATGACCGCCGGTGGCTCGCACGGCATGGGCCCTGAGATGGGCATGAACGGCATCCCGCCCTTCTCCGGGTTCGAGGGCGGCATGCCCGAGGCCCCCTCCTACGATATGCCCTCGGGCGGCTACGGCGGCCTGTACGGGGCGTATGGCATCCCCGACCCCATGGGCGGGCTCGGCTTCGACTACGGCGGTGGTAGCTACACCGGCGGGAACGACAGCGCCCCCGCCCCGCCCTTTGAGGGGGCGCCCCCCGACTACAGCAGCTACGGCGGTTGGCAGGGCATGGGCATGGGGCCGGGGATGGGCATGGGCCCCACCTCGGGCGGCCTCGGCGGCCTCTTCGGCCAGGGCACCTACGGGGGCGCCTCGGGCCTGGGCTTTGGCGGCGGCCCCGCGGGCGGCCTGGGCTCCGGCTTCAACCCCTACATGAGCACCGGGGATAACCCCTACGGCGGCTACGGTGGGTATGGCGGCCAGTGGCTCCCGACGCAGAACGCCCCGATGCAGGGCGCGAACCCCGGCGCCCTCGACCCGCGCACCGCCAATGCCCTGGCGCCGGGCGGCGGCCGAGGCACCAGCAGCGGTAGCGCCTCGGGCAACAGCAGCGGCAGCGGTTATGGCAACGGGTCCCGTGGGGGCGGGAGCGGCCTGGGCAATCAGGGCCTCGGGGGCATGGGCGGCGGCATGGGCGGCCAGCAATCCCCGGAGCCGCCCCCGGGCTCGCCCGGGGCGCTCTCCGCCCAGGCCATCCAGCCGGGCCAGGCGCCGCCGGCGCCGACCACGCCGCCCTACACCCTGCCCGCCCTGGACATCCCCGGGATGTTCAAGCAGTTCCAGTACCCGATCCCGCACGCCGCCCTGCCGAACGTGCCCCGTCCGGCCTGGCTCCCCCCCGTGGGTGGCGGGCAGGACGTGGGTCGCGGCGCAGATGTGAACGCCACGCTCACCGCGCCCTACGCCACCGGGAACGCCGCCGATGCCTACACGGCGACCCCCATCGCCGTTCCCGGGATCACCGACACGACGATCACCACGCCCAGTGTCACCGGCACGACGCTAGCGACGGGCGTCACGCCCACGCTCCCAACCCCGGGGATGGCGACCCCGAACCCCGACGGCACCTACACCGTGGGCGGCATCACGCAGGGGCATCTGGATCCCCAGCCGTGGCGCCAGTTCGAGGGGGCGCCGGCCCCGACGGACCCTGACGCCCTCAAGAACGCCAGCGGTACCGCCTGGTCCACCTTGTTTCCCACGCCAAGCGGCGGCGGGAAGTGGCTGATTAACGGCGTGGAGTGGAACCCGGCCACGCAGGCGCCCCCCTGGGAAGGCGCCACCCCGAGCGCTGTCGACCCCCCCGTGGTCCCGCCCCCCGACCCCGTGCCGCCCGTCGACCCCCCAGTCGGCAAGGGCCAAGACGTCATCGACCTACCACGCAGCAGCTATGGCTGGGTGGGCTCCGGCTCCGACCGCCCCAACGTGGGCGTGGGCCTCGACCTCTCGGGCAGTAGCAGCTACGGTGGCAGCACCTTCGGCGGCATGGGGATCGGCGGCATGGGGACGGCCGGCTACGGCGGCTACGGCGCCCAGAGTGGCTACGGCGGGGGCGGCATCTCGGCGCAAGCCGTGGGCGGGGGCTACGGGGGCAACACCTTTAGCGGTGGCAGCTACGGCGGGGGGAGCTACGGCGGCGCCAATGCGAACGCCGGCCTGCAGTCGGTGATCCAGCCCTACCAGCAGGGACTACTCACGCAGGAGACCCGGCGCATCGACCTGGCGTCCCAGAACGCCCAGGCCCAGCTGGCCCTGGAGCAGCAGCGCTTGCAGGCCCAGATCCAGCAGTACAACCAGACGAACCAGCAGGCGCAGCAGCAACTCACCCAGCGCCAACAGGAACTGGACCAGAACTACGCCACGGCGCAGCAGCAGCTGCAGCAGCAATTCGCCATCCACCAGGACCAGAACAAGCTGGCCCAGGACCAGCAACGGCTCGACCAGGAGTACCGGAACGCGGGCCTGCAGATCCAGCGGGACGGACAGCAGCTGCAAGCCAGCATGCAGACTCAGCAGCTGAACTGGCAGCGGGAACAGCAGCGGGTGGAGCAGGCGTTCCAGGCCCAGACGCAAGCCGTCCAGCAGGGCTGGCAGACGGGCGAGCGCCAGGGCACCCAGCAGTTCCAGACCGGGGAGCGGCTGGGCGCGCAAGACTTTACCGCGGGGCAAAACGAGGCCCAGCGTCAGTTACAATGGCAACAGCTGTATCAGAACTGGGGCCTCGCCCAGAACGAGGATGCCTTCAAGCGCCAACAGGCGCTCTTGCAAAACCAACAGTTCCAGCAGACCCAGGAGCAGGCGCGGCAAGAGGCGGGCACGGGTCGCCAGATGGACCTCTACCAGTCCGCCCTGCGTAACCCCTGGCTGCAGAACTTGACGGGCCTGGCTCCCCAGTGGAACGCAGCGGGCGGTCCTGCTAATGCCGGTCGAGCGGCTGCTGGGGGGCTCGGGGTCGCCCTGAGCGGGCAGACGGGGACCTCAGGCATGTCTCCGTCGCTCGCTCGGGGCCTCCAAACCCCGCTCGGGCCCGGCCCCAACATGCCCACCGCCACGGGCCAGAACAACCCCTTCCAGATGGGCGCTAGCACCGGCACGGGCCAGGACGTGGGCGTGGGCTCCGGCTGGGAGCACGTGCCCTATCCCTCGCTCGACTCGTCCGGGGCGTTTGACAGCGCGGCCGACCAGCTGTCGCGGGGCGCCGCCCAGCGGTACAAGGAAAAGTACCCCGATGCGCGTCCGCCGGGGGCGGAGGACCCGCCCCCGCTGACGGATGAAACCGGGGAGCCCATCATCGCGTGGCGGCGCAAGCCCCCCGAGCCCCTCAGCCGCGAGGAACTGGGGGGGTTCCAGGAGGAGTACGGCTTCGCGCCACGGCTCCACGAGCCCGCGGAGCGCCAGCTGCTGGAGGAGTTCCGCCAGAAGCAGGCCAAGGGCTGGGAGGGGATGCCGCCGGACGAGTCGGTGTTTGCCGATGGGCAGCCCCGCTACGAGGACGGCTCGCTGATGACGGACGATGAGATCGCCGATATTCAGAACAGTATTCGGCGGCCATCCAAGGCGGCGAAGCCCCGCCGGGGCAAGCTCGGTGGGGGCGGCCGTGTCGGGGGCGCGGTCGGTGGCCTGGTCGGGCTCGGGCCCGACATCGCCAACATCATCCAGGGGCCCAATGAGGATGCCCGCCTGCCGGACATCGAGAACCCGGCCGCCCGCGGGTGGCTCCAAGAGCATGTGCCGGGCGTCCGAGGGCTGCAGGACCTCTCGGAGGATCCCGAGTGGCGCCGCAAGCATGTCCCCGGGTATAGCGCCATCTACGATGCGATCTTCGGGGGTGGCCAGGACGTAGGGGCGGGCCAGAACGAGGGGCTGTTATACCCCAACATGCCCGCCGATCACCCTGCCCAAAGTGGGCTGCCACCGAGCCAGTGGGGCACCTATGCGCCTCAACAGGCAGCCGATCAGTCGCAATCCGATGCGTTCGGTCCAGCGCCGGGGCTGCTATACCCCGATATGCCCGCAAACCACCCCGCCCAGTCTGGACGGCCGCCCAGCCAGTGGACTGAGATGCTAGCGCCCGGCAACCCGATGTATACGGGCCCACTGCCCCACGACTATGGGGTGAATCCCTATGATGTGATCCAGCAGATTCGCCTTTACGCGCCTGAGTCGCCACTGTTCCAGAACATTCGTAGTAACTACATGTACAACCTGGGAGGTTTAGGCGACCGAGTAGGGGACCAGCTAGGCCAGTGGCAGCAGCAGATCGGTCAGGGCTCGCCTGATGCTGTGGGTGGTGGCCAGGACGTGGGCGCCGGCGCCGACGCCTTCGGCCAGAACAACCCCTACCACATGGGCAACGATGTCTCGCAGGATAGCCAGGCTACGGGGCAGGTGGTCGGCGACGACGCCTGGCTCCACGGGGGCGTCACCCAGGGCAATGGCGTGAGCATGGCCCAGCCGCTCAGCCAGGCGTTCGGCGGCACGCAGGGGTCCACCCAGCAGCAGGGACGGCCCTCCTCCGGTGGGGGCGCGGGGTGGCAGGACCAGCGCTACCGCCCGAGCGGCCAGGGCTACGGTGGCTACGGCCAGCAGTACGGCGGCTACAGCAGCCAGCAGTCCGACCAGCGCTACCGGGGCCAGCCGGGCTACGGCCAGCAGTACGGGGGCTATGGTGGCTACGGCAGCCAGATGCAGGACCAGCGCTACCGCTACCCCGGCTCGGACCAGGGCCAGAACATCTACTCGGACCCGCCCGCCCCCGGCAATGGCGCCCAGAACCAGCGCTGGTCCTACATGCCCGTGGGCCCCGGTGAGCAGGGCCCCAGCCCGCAGATGAGTAACCCCATGACGTACTCGCCGCTCTCCACGGGCGCTATCGACCCGGGCGGAGACATGATGTACCAGCAGTGGCTCGCCAACCCCGGCACCCCGAAGCCCGGCATGGGTGGACCGCAGGACTCCTGGGCGCCCATCGGCCCCGGCGAGTCGGCGCCGTACCAGGGGGGCTCGCCCCTCCAGACGTCGCCCGACACCACCCCATCGGGTCAGAACTGGCAGCCGCCCACCCAGAACTGGCGGAACGGCATGCCCTGGGTGAATCCTGCCCAGTCCCAGTACAGCCTGGAGCAGCCCTACGCGGGGGCCAGCGGCTTCAACCCGGGGCCGGTGATGCAGGCCCCGCAGACGCCCAACCTGCCGGACTGGCAGTCGTATATGAAGATGTCGCCCTTTGAGCGGGCCGCTATGCGTACCCAGACTGAGATGTCAGGGCAGCCCTGGGAACAGCAGACGCAAGCCATGCGGGATTCGTGGAATCAGAACGGCGCCGGCCCGTGGTCGAACCCGCAGAACATGTCTCAGATGGCCATGGCGAACATGAATCCGATGGATCAAATTGGGTTCAACCAGGTGTTGGATACTTATGGTATGAGCCCGCAGCAGTATATGCAGGCACACCAACGCCGCCAGGCTCCCAGCCGGGCGGCGCAGGTGCAACTCAGTGCTCGCGGGTAGTCGCTCAGGTACGACGCGGGCTGAGACGGCCCGTCTTGGCGAGTCGGTGCGTCTTGTCTAGCTGCAAGGCTTGGGCCCCAGGCCACCGCAGCGTCGGTAACCCCAGTATATCCCGCAGGAAAGGGTGTGTCAAGGGCCTATGAGTTGGAGCAATACCCCGAGTCGCGGCTGGCCCGTGGGGGTCGGGGCTAGCTCCAGCTATGGCCCCAGCTACGGCGACGACGAAGAGGAGCGGCTCCGCCAGGAGTACCAGATCGACCCCGTCCGTCGCTGGAACCAACTGGCCGAGGAGCGGGACCGGGACCCCGCCGCAGGCTGGCTCCACACCGCCATGGTGCCCTTTGAAGCTCTGGGCACCGCCGCGAAGTACGGGCTCGGCGTGACGCAGGGCCTGGTCCAGCGGGACCTGGAAACTGGCGCCAGCGTATGGGCCACGCTCAACGGGCAGACCGTGCCGGACCGGCTGCCCCGGGAACTGCGGGTCATGGGCCACCCGATGGGGGACGAGCCGACCAAGCTGGTGCCCGAGTCGCGGGGGCTCTTAGACACCCTCAACCCCGGCACTGCGCTCGCTCGCTACGATGCCCTCACGCCCGAGCCCGTCCAGCCGGTCCTGGAGGGCATGGCCACCTGGGGGATAGGCGCTCTCGGCAAACTTCCGGAGTACCTCAAGTGGGGGGAGGGGGCCCAGAAGGCGCTCCGCCCGGGGCAGGGCGCCTGGGAGGCCGTCAAGAACACGGAACTGCTGGGCCCCGCCGCGGCCAACCCCAACTCGCCGCTGGCCCAGGCCGCCGCAGCGCTCGTCAGCCCTCAGGCTAAGACGGCGGCGACGTATGGTACGCCCCTGGTGGGCGGGGCCGTCATGGCGCTCACGGCGCCCGAGGACACCGACCCCTGGGCCCGGGCGACCCGCGCCGCCGAGGGGGTGATGGGGGGCCTGGCCGTAGGGGCCGCCGTGGTGGGCGCCCAGAACTACCTGCAGCGCTCGGCCCGGATCACGGGCAAGTTCGAGGTCCCCGACCTGAATCCCAACAACATCCCGCTCACCCCGCTCGGGCAGCGGATGATGGTCCGTGAGGGCGAGGCGCCCAAGTACGAAGGCCAACCCACGCCCCGGCAGGGCCACCCGAAGATGACGAACTACGATCCCGACGTCGACTACCCCGCGATGTACCCCAAGGGCACGGCCGTCAACGCCTCCGCGAACCTGTCCCTGGCGCAGTTCCGAGCGTCGGTGTGGGACCGCAACGCCGTGCTGGGCGACCTGATGGACGCCATCCGCATCCAGGCGGAGGAGAGCAAGATCCCCTTCACCGAGGCCATGGACATTATGGGCCAGGTCAAGGTCCTCCACGGCTCCGTGCAGAAGGCGGAACACTGGATCGAGCGGCAGGTCCCCGCCTCGGCTCTCGGCACGCAGGTGTCGGTGACGGGCGCGAAGGGCGTCCTCTACGACAACGGCATCCGCACGGCGGAGCAACTCGACCACTTCGAGCGGATGCACACCGTCCAGGTGGCCATGGAGCGCTCCGCGCAGGCCACGCCGCTGGCGACGGGCCATCTCGGGATCGACCCGGCCGCCCAGGCGGCGCACTTCCAGGAACTCAAGACGCTGGCGGATCAGCGCTGGCCGGGGCTGGGCCTGGGCGACAAGATGGAGCAGGCCGGCAGGGACATGTCGCAGTTCTACGACGCCGTCCTGGACTACTACACCGACCACGGGCAGATGCTCAAGACGGAGATCCGCGACGAGTCCAAGGCCCGGTACCAGACCTATGGGCACATCAAGTCGATTGACGATGAGTACGACACGTTTACGAAGAAGCCCGAGCGCCCCACCGAGCCCCTCACCCCTACGGCGTCCAAGGTCGAGGAGGCGTTCTCCGAGCTAGACCCGAACAAAGAGCTACGCATCGACACGACGGACAACATGTCCCGGGCCGTGAAGATGATCCAACTCGCGGACATGAACAACCTGGCCATCAAGATGGACGACCTGGCCCAGGTCTTCCCCGACACCTGGGGCAGCCACTGGCGGCCCTTGGAGAAGGCGCAGACCTACGTGGAGAAGGGCTGGGAGCAGGTCCGCTTCCGCCGCAATGGCGAGGACCAATTCGTCCTCACCACGAAGCCCATCGGCGACCTCCTGCGGGGCATCAACGTCGAGGCCGCGGATGCCGTGACGGGCACCATGGCGAAGATCGGCAACACCTTCCGCAAGGGCGTCACGGTGTGGAGCCCGCAGTTCATCATGTCGAACATCACGCGGGACCTGCACAACGCCATGATTAACACCAACATGCCCGTCGACATCATCCGCGAATTCCCGGGGGCGCTCTCGTCGATGTTCGCCCACAACATCGACGATTGGTACCGCTACAACCAGGACAACCCCCTGGTGAAAGCCCTGCCGCAGAAGGCGTGGGACGGGTTCCGCGACCACGTCCTCAAGCCCTGGGGCGGAGCGCAGACCGGGCTGGTCGACGAGGCCATCGAGCAGGGCATCGGCATGACCACGATGTCGGGTGTCATTCGCGGCCAGAAGACGCCCGAGAGCCTGCTCGGCATTAAGCCCCAGTTGAACGATCCCCTCGCCCCGCTGGCGACGCTCATTCGCGGGCCGGCGGAGTTTATGGAGACGCTGTCGGGGATCTCCGAGATGAGTACCCGCATGGCCGTCTACCGGGCCGAGATGGGGAAGGTCGGGGCGACCCCCTTCTCCGCCGCCATTGCCACCCGCGAGGCGACGGTCGACTTTAGCAAGGCGGGCAACATGACCCGCGTGGCGAACCTGTGGCTACCGCTCCTCAACGCCCGCATGCAGGGCGAGCTACGGACCTTTCGGGCGGCCCGCGACGATCCCGCGGGCTTTGTGGGGCGCGAGACGATGCTCACCGGCATCCCCGCAGTGATGTCCTACGCCTGGAACCGCACCATGTTCCCCGACCTGTACGAGATGATCCCCTCTGAGGAGCGGATGCGGAATCACATCCTGGTCTACGGCTCGATGACCGACGACAACGACCGGGTGAAGCCCATCTACCTCCGCATCCCGAAGGATCAGATCTCGGCGGCGCTGACGGTCCCCCTCGAACATGTCATGGACACCGTCTACCACACCCGCTATTACGCGCCGCAGCCGGGGGGCGCCCCCCGGGACCAGGCGCCGACCACGGGCGGGCACCCCCTGGACGAGAACGCCCGCACCCAGGCCCCGACCAGTTGGATGCTCATGCGGACGCTGGGATCGCTGTTGCCCACCGACATGTACCCCAACGAGTTGACGAGTCCTATCTCCTGGATCACGTCTGCCCTCACCATGAACCCCGTCTGGAACGTGGGGCAGGGGATCCAGTCGAACCAGGACCCCTTCCGGCGCCAGCCCATCGTGCCCGAGGAGCAGATGGTCCTACCGCCGGAGTACCGCTACGGGCCGCAGACGCCCTCGGGGTACAAGGCGCTCTCGCACGTGGCGACCAAGCTGTTCGAGGGCATGGGCGTCGACACGACGAACCTCAACTGGCTCTCCCCCTCGGTGATGCAGTTTGCCGCCCGGGGCCTGGGCGCCTCTGCCCCCGATTACCTGCTGTCGCAGATGGACATCGCCATGCCGAAGCTGCAGGAGATCGGGCTGGTCCCGCCGGGCGCCTTCGTGCCGGCCACCCTCTCAGACCTGCGGCTGCCCCCGGGCACCCCCATCGAGGTGCAGAGCCAATACCTCTCCCAACTCGAATCGCCCGACGCCCGCCCCGCCTATGCGCGGATCTTCAGCCGGTTCGTCGGGGCCTCGGCGCGGTCGGGCAGCATGACCGAGCGAGCCTCCCACCTGGGCCAGCGGGAGCAGGATCAGGCGAAGGCGACACAGGACTTCAACCGGGCCTACCAGAAGTTCTTGGTCGAGTGGCGCAAGGAGGTGGCCGAACTGGACGCCGCTCCCGACATCACCCACCAGGCGAAGCTGGACGGTATGCAGCGGCTGGGCAAGGGCCGCGCCCAGGCATACAAGGCGCTGGAGATCGAGCACCCGCTAGCGATCACCGACCAGAAGGAGCTACGGGAGTTCCAGGACCGCCTGCCGGGCGTGGGCACCGAGTGGATGCAGGACGAACTCCCGAAGCTGCCCGACGGCTGGTCGGGGCAGAAGATCGCCGAGTACCTGATGGCGCCCCCGGGCGTAGACATGGCGAAGCTCAGCGTCACCGACCGCTACAAGGCTCAGCGGCGGGGGCTCAACGTGCTCTCCCAGCAACTAGGCCAGCCCGTGAACGTGCTAGAGATGTACGCCGGCGTCCACAAGCTGGGCACCGAGGTCCCCGGCGTGGCAGTCCCCAACCTGGCCATCGAGCAGGGGCTGAACGCCTACCTGAATCCCACGGATGCCAAGGGCGTGGAGCTTGACCCCCTCACCACGCCCGCCCACGGCCAGCCCGTGAACGTGCTAGAGATGTACGCCGGCGTCCACAAGCTGGGCACCGAGGTCCCCGGCGTGGCGGTCCCCAACCTGGCCATCGAGCAGGGGCTGAACGCCTACCTGAACCCCACGGATGCCAAGGGCATGGAACTCGACCCCCTCACCACGCCCGCCCACCTCATGCAGCGGGCGCGGGAGGCCGCCCTGCAGACCGTGTCCGCAACCTGGGGCGTGCCGCCCGACATGGTCAAGGCGACGATGGATGCCCGCCTGAACAACCCCATGGAATTGAACGCCGACGGGGTGTCCCGCATGCGTGCCACGATGCTGTGGCAGCGGCTGAACGACCCGTATCGCTTCCCCACCTACGTGAACCCGGACGGCTCGGCGCTGGGCGACGAGGCCCAGTGGGCGCAGTGGGACGCCGACCTCGCCAAGGCGCGGGTCCAGTACCACGACCGCCTCCCCCCGCAGTACGCCCGCCTGGAGGCGGCGAAGAAGTTCGGGGAGATGCGGCAGCTGCAGGCGCTGGCCACCCACGACCAGCAGGCGCTGGGCCCGCTGCCGGCGGTGGCCATCGCGGACCATGAGCGCTGGTACGGGATCGGGCGGGCGATGACCTCCCAGCAGTGGGCGGAATACCAGTCGGGGAAGCTCCCCCGCTACAAGGAGGGCGGGCCGTCGGAGTGGGCGCAGTGGGACATGATGCAAAAGATGTACGCCGCCACGCCCCCGGGGCCGACGAAGGATCGCATGCGGAATCAGGTGCGCCGCGTGCGGGCGCTGCAGACGCCGGGCTGGCGGTCCATCGTGCAGAAGGACCAGCTGATCCGCGAGGATGCGCTCTGGGACGAGATGCAGCAACCGGACTAGTTGCGCACGTGCATATACTCGGTTACGATGAGGCCGACAGGCCGCATCAGAACGGGGCTCCCATGGCGAAGGCGAAAACCCAGCACCGCAGCAAGCCCCACACGCCGGACCCCACCTACTGGGCGGGCAAGAACGGTATCGGCACGGGGCCCGTCCCCATCCCCCAGTGGACGATGCACGCCACGCCCACGGTCGCCCCGACGAAGATCGGCCCGGACCCCCTCTTCAAGCTGCCCAAGAAGGGCAAGAAGTCCAAGTAGCGGGAGGCGCAACATGGCCACGAACTCGCAGCACGTGAAGTCCTCGGGGTTCGGCAAGGCGGGCGCTCTCAAGAAGGACGGCTACGCGGCCCTGAAGGTCCCCGACCAGTCCGTCGGCTGGAAGAGGGGGACTCCATATTCTGGCCCCAACACCGCGACCGGTACCTTCTCCAGCGGCAAGAGCTAAGGGAGCCTATCCATGCCCGACGAGATGCCCGCGGTCGAGCAAGCCGCGGCCCCTGCCCCCGCGCCGGTCGACCCGCTGATCATTCGCGAACTGCAGGAACAGCGGGCCCGCAACGACTACTTGATGAACACCGTCCAGCAGATGGGCGGCTATCTCCAGTCGGAGGCGCAGCAGAAGGCCGAGTATGCGCGGCGGGCGGAAGAGTACCGCATCTCGCAGCTACCCCCGCAGGACCAGGCGAACGAACGGGTGAAGCTCGTCCAGCGGGAAAACCAGGAACTCCGTACCTGGCTCGCCCAGACCGTCCAACAGCGTCAAGCCGCCCCGCAGGTCCAAGACCGCAACGACGTGCAGTTGACGCCAGCGCAGATCGCCGCGAAGAAGCAGGAGCTTGTCACGGTGGCGAACCGCCACTACGGGCTCAGCGGAGACCAGGCGATCACACTCGCGGACGTACCCGACGTGTTCCACGACAGTCAGGATCGCTTCACGGCGAAGCTGACCGAACTGGGAACGACACGCAAGGCTGCGCCCGCCTCGGAGGCCGACTCCATGGCAAAGAAGTCCACCCCTGCCGGCTCGTCCTCGGGTGCGAGCCGACCGATGTCCCCCCAGGCGAACGCCCCGCGGCGGGATGTCGACCGTGGCGACTTTGCCCAGGTGCTCTCCCGGGAACATAAGGCCCGCGGGGACAAGGTCGTGCCGCCGAGCCAGCGCCGGGCGAATCTCGAACAACTGCGCGCCGAGGCGGAGACACGGCTGAGCCGGTAACCGTCTCCCGCGCCATCAGTGCGCCCACTGGGCGCGGGGAGATCCTCGATGGCGACGACGACCAGTACCGCCCTCGCCAATGAAGTCCAGACGATCTACGATGCCGACTTCTGGATTGAGTCGCAGAAGTACCTCTACTTCGACCAGCTAGCGGCCACGCGCATTGAGACCGGCGGCGTCAAGGGGAACATCTACAAGTTCCCGCTCATGGCGTCGAACCAGCCCAACGCCACCCCCCTCGACGAACTGACGGACGTGGTGCCCCAGCGCCTGAACGGCACCGACATCCAGATCCAGCTGTTCGAGTACGGCGACGCCGTGGAGGTCACTCGCTTCCTCGTAGCCACGGCGTACCCCGACGTGTACCAGCAGGCCGCCCAGCTGAACGGCTACTCCATGGCCGAGAGCCTGGACCGCCTGGCCCGCAACACGCTCGGCGGCGGCGGCATCCAGCTATTCCACAACAGCCAGACCGCACGGTCAGGGTTCGCCGGCATTGACACGGCCGCAGACCGCCTGAACGGCGCCTTCCTGGAGAAGCTGTCCATCCTGATGGCCCGCTCCATGGGCATCCCCACCTTCGATGACGGCACCCTCGTCTCGATCATGCACCCCGTCCCCTACTACGACCTCCTGCAGCAGAACGCTAACGCCCGCGACATGTCCATCCGCACCACCCCCGAAATGCTGCTGAACGGCGAACTCGCGGCGTGGGCCGGGATGCGGCTGATTGTGACGGGTGCGGCCAAAGCCTTCTGGGGCCAGGGCGCGGCCCGGTCGACGAGCCCCGCGAGCACCACGCTGGCGGCCGCGGCGAACATCGGCGACTCGAACATCAAGGTAACCTCCAACGCGGGCTTCGTGGCGGGCCAGTGGGTCACCCTGCAGGATGCGGCCGAGCCGGGCAACACCTGGGTCGACACGAACGAGTTCGTGCTGATCACCAACGTGGGCACGGGCGGCGCCGCGGGCGGGGGCCTGGACATTGTGGCGATGGATCCGGGTCCGGGCGAGGCGGGCGGGCTCCGCTACGCGCACGCACCGGGTATTACGGTCAGCAACAAGAACTCGGTCTACCCGGTACACGTGGTCGGGCCGATGTCACTCCTCAAAATTGCGTCGGACGAGACGGGGCCCTACGGCGAGACGGTCGTGACGGGGCCCTTCGACCGCCTGGGGCGGTTCCTGACGTTCGGGTGGTACGCCATCCTGGGCTACGCACGGGCACGGTCCCGTTGGAATCTACGGGGCGAAGTGGGCGGTAGCATCTAAGCCGCACGACAAGGGAGAGAACGATGTCCGGAGCCCATGCCGAGCGGCAGAACATGCAGTTCACGGTGCCGTTGCGCAGTCTCATCACCCCCCTCGCGGCCGTGGTCCCGGTCCGTGAGGCCCAGGGCCAGTACTCGCTCTCACTACCGACGGCCGCGGGCGACTTCTACGTTGGGATTCCCATTAGTTCGGTCATCCCCTCGGTGCTCACGAACGACCAGCGGGTCGACCGCATGGGGTTCAAGCTAGAGCAGATCTGGCTGAGCTACGCCATCGGCGCGGTGGATCTCCAGCAGCACTCGGTCACGATCAACCAGGAGACCATCACGGGCAACGCGGCCCGGGTGGCCGCGACGGCCTTCGGCGGGACGCTCACCTACGACACGGACGACGGCACCTCGACGGTGCTGCCCGTCACGCAGCGGGCCGCCCTCTACAAGACTCGGGTGATTCTGGGCACGCCAGTGTATCTGGGGGGGCTGGGGCAGGTGGTCACCGCCGAGTGGCGACTCCAGACAGGAGCCGCCTCCGGGACGGCGAAGATCCACAACGTGCAGTTGGTGGGGCGCCAAGCCATCGCCTACTGACGGCAGGGGGCTCCTCCCCCCTAACCTGGACGGCCCGCCCGCTCTCCTTGCCGGGCGGGCCGTTCGCAAATATGGAGTACCCCATGGCGAATGTGATCGGTCTCAACAAGGGCGACTGGCAAGTCGCAGGGGGCAAGGGCGGAGAATTCTACGACCGGTGCCCGAACGAGGAATGCGGCAAACGAGACATTGATCGTAAGTGGAAGATCGGCGGCACGAGCACCCGTAACGGGGAGAACTATCTCCATGCTTCGATCTACGGCTGCCCCACCGGCCCTGGCCAGGACGGATGTGGTGCAACGTGGGCCCGTACCACCCAGCAGGGGGAAGCTGCCGATGCCGCCAAGGGCACGAAGAGCAAGTGGCTGACGCAGAGCGCGGCCAGGGCGCGGACCATGTCGATCCCGTCTGAGGCGTTCCAGCGTGGGTACGAAGCCATCGACTGGAGCAAGTAATGCGACTGATAGCGTCGGTGTACCATAACCCCCCCTGGACCCGGGCGGTGCCCGCCGCGCCGCCCGGGTATCTCCTCGCCTTTCGCGGGGGACATGCCAGGATCTACGACGAGCGCACCCTGATGTGGTGCCTGACCAAGCCCGAGATCACGGTGGCCCTGGAGCCGTCCTACCTGGGGCACGTGGGCCGCTGGGTGGCGGACATGGAGAAGCGCCTGCTCACCCCCCGGGCCCTGCTCGCCGACCCCTCCGGCTCGATCATCCCGCCCGACGAGTACACGGTGCCGGGCTGGATGGCGCCCGAGGTGCTGAGTCAGTTCCACGAGGCGCAGCTACGGGAAGAGGATGAGGTGCTGGGGCGGCCGCCCGTCGAGGCGGAGGCTCCGACAGGAGCATTGGTATGGGGCTCCCCATCCTCGACCTCGTAGCCACGCTGGCCGACCGGCGGAGTGAGCTACTGACCCTGGTGCCCGATGCGGCGGGATCCACGCGGCAACTCATCTGCAGCACCTTTGCCGACTACTTCGTGGAGAACGTCGACCGCCTGAACGCCTGGGTGTACTGCCCCCGGACCAGCCTCAATGCGGGCACGAACATGGGCGAGCACCGGCGGGCGACCACCTACCACCAGGCGGGGACCTCCGTGGACTTTGCCCGGGCCTGGCCCGAGGCGCTCACGAACGCCCACGGCCCGGCCACCTACTACATGACCACCCGCACGCCCTGGTGGAAACTGCGGGATGCGGTGAACGCCGGCATCGCGGACATCGCCATCCCCTACGCGGGGCCCATCACCCAGGAGTTTCCCGTCGTCGAGCACCAGTACCGCTACACCCTGCCCAGCCTGCCGGGGTCCATCGTGGCCACGCTGCTGGAAGAGGTGTCGGTCAGCATCTCGACCGAGGGCAACTACGTGGGGTACCCCTACGCGACGGCCACCCCCTACAACTGGCGGCTCTACACCACGACGGAGAGCGACGGCTCCACGGCCTACGAGATCCAGTTCGAGCAGGTGCCCCCCACGGGCTCGCTCGTGCGGCTCTACGGGCGGGCCCCGCTCCGCAGTACAGGCCGCACGAGCGACAGCGGCGTGGTAGCCTGCGACCCCCAGTACGACGATGTGGTGCAGGAATACCTGCTCATGCACGCCAGCTACCTGCTGGCCAAGTGGGATGTGGACTCCGAGCCGGTGGGCAAGGCGCTCTACGCCCTGCAGATCGCCACGGCGGCGCTCACCGAGGCACGGGCCACGCTGCTGGAGCGGCTGCCGCGGGGGCCGAATGCCCGCATCGTGGTCCCTGGACGGGGCGACGGCCAACAACTAGCCCATCCTGCCGGCGCGGATGCCACCTTCCTGGGCGCCTTCCATCAACTGCACTAGAGGAGCCTAGATGATCGGCGCCCCCCACCCGAACTCCAGTCGCCAGGAGATGGTCCGGGTCGACACCCTGGACTTCCAGCTGGTTTACGACGAGACGGGGCGGGTGGTGTACCAGGTCGAGGAGGCCAGCCGTTTCGGCGAGAAGATTGCCGAGGGTGACCTCAAGTACGCCGACTTCGCCCCCCACGAGTCCGCCTCCACCGTTTCCCGCTTCGATGGCACCTATGGGCTGCGCCGCTATACGGATGCGGTGGAGCCGCAGAAGGAACAGAACGCCATCTTCGAGGCGGAGGGGATGGACTGCTCCGACGGGCTGCCCATCATGGAACCCGAGCAGGTGGTGGAGACCTTGCCGGGGAACGGCAGCCTGATCACCTGGATCGGGGAGTTCGTGCAGGTGGCGACGGGCAACACGCTCGTCGCCGTCGCCGGCAACCGGGTGTACAAACGGGTGGCCCCCGGGAACTGGCAGTTAGCGCTCACCCTGCGGGCCGCGGTGTCCTCGGGGGCGGCGGTCGCCAGCTTTAACGGCAAGCTGTTCTTCGGCTACGCCGAGTTCGGCATCGCCCAGTACACCACCGACCTCGTCGGCCTCAACGATGTGCGGACCAGCACGCCCGCCGACATGTACGTCTTCGCCTTCACGGCGGACCACTCCAACATCTATGCGGTGGGCGGGGAGACGCAGTCCACCTTCAATCAAGTCATGTCCTCGCCCGACGGGCTGGCGTTTGCCACGCCCATTCGCTGTGGGCGCCCCGACATTCGCATTCGCGAACTGGCCCCGGGGGGCGGGCTCGTGCTGGTGTACGTGGGGAAGCAGAACGAACTGGGGTATATCGACAACGAGGGCGCGGTCTACCACGTGCTGATCCCCTTCGACAGTTACGACGGCAACAATGGCACGCTCCTGCGCTGGTGGCTGGGGCGGCAAGACGACCAGCAGCGGGGGCCGCTGGCCCTGCAGTTTCTCCGCGACCGCCAACTCTGGCAGTACGCCCCCTCCGACCAGAACACGGGCGAGGCCCGCAACATTACCGTGTGGGCGGACCCCTCGCGGCGCCCACGCCGGGTGAAGGGCGTGCCCACGGCGATGGCCGGGACGCATCGTTGGCTCTACTACAGCGTCGAATCGAACGATGCGACCAACTGGATCCTCAAACGGGACGCCCTCTCCAATAGCACGACCCCCTACCTGGCGCTCGCCTCCAACGCCTCGTGCCGAGCGATGTGCGTGACCCACCCGCTGGGGCAGAGTCCGGCCCTGATGTATGGCGTGGGGGCGAACATCACCTACGTGACCCTGCCGTCCAACGGGGAGTGGCCGCTCGACGACCCGGCCTGTCGCTACAAGACGGGCACCGGGACGCTGAGCATGCCCGAGGCGGAGTTGCTACTGCCCGACGAGGACAAGATCCTGCTGTCGCTGCGGGTGATTGCGGACGACCTGCTGGAGAACGTGCGGTACTTCACGGTGCAGTACGCCGTGGATGGAGGACCGCTGCTGGCGCTGGGCACGGTGTTTACCAGCCCCATCACCGAATTGATCTTCGATAAAGACATCGACACGATCAAGGGGAAGCGGGTCTTCCTGAAGCTGACGGCCCACAACACCGACCCGGCCCACACCATGGTGCTGCGGGGCCTCTTCCTGCGCTGGTCGCTCAACACGAAGCCGTACCGCCAGTGGACCTTTCAGGCGTCGGTGCCCTCGGGACGCACGCAGCTACCGGGCTCGGACCTGGAGAACCCGCAGCGGAAGATCCGGTCGCTCTGGGCCCTCCGCGAGAGCGGCATGCCGTTCGTGTTTGCCGACCGCTGGCGGGCGACCTACATCACCCGCCTCAAGAGCATCCGCGAGGTGGCCACCACCCAGGAGCGGGAGCGCACGCCCGACACGGTGCTGGAGATTGTGCTGATCCAGACCACCGGGGTGCTGCCGTTCACGCTCTCCGAGTCGTGGACCATGCCGGCCTTCGACACGTCCTGGTACCCGATCACGGCGTGCTGGCCGGTGGTGGACGAGGGGGTCCTGCGGGCCGAGGGCGAGGTTGAGAACAGTACGGCCGAGACGCTGTACCCCCGCTGGACGATCACGGGTCCGGCCGCCACCATCCTGCTGACGAACACGGTCACGGGCGAGGCGCTGTATGTGGGGCATGACCTCCCGCACGGGGCGACGATGGTGATCGTGGCGGACCCCACCCGGCGCATTATTGTGGATGCACATGGCGTGGCGATTCAGGCGGACACGGCCGGCACGTTCTGGGGGTTCCCGCCGGGGGTCAGCGACTTCACCGTGGCCGTGGCCGGGGCCAACCTGCTCACCACGGTACGCTTGCAACGGAGGGGCTGATGCCCGCACCCAACGCCGATGCCTACTATCCGCTGTCGACGTCCGTCCCCCCGCAGCCGGGCCAGTCCGACTTCCTGCGCTGGCAGAAGGAGTGGGTGAGCGACGGCATCTACCCGAACGACCTGCAGGCGCTGCAGGTCACGCCCCGGGGGGCGGGGGCCAACCTGAGTGTGGACATGGCGCCGGGGCGGGGCGTGGCCCGGGCCGTGTTCTGGGAGTTCGGCCAGACCTACAACATCCCCATTGCCCCGAACGGGGGGCCGGGGGACCGGATCGACCGCTTGGTGATCCGCCTCAATGCGACCTCTCCCGTGGTGTCCTACGTGCTGATCCAGGGAGACCTCACCCCCCAACCCCCGGTGCCGCCCGTGGTGCAGCGCATTCTGGGACCGAACAGCGTCCCCGTTGTCCATGACCTCTACGTGGTGCAGATCCTGGTGCGCCAGGGCACATCGGCGATTGGGGCCGGCGACATCACCGACGAGCGGCAATACCTCTCGGGCCTGGGCTTCCGCTACTGGGGCGTCATGGCGAGTACGCCGACCTTCACCGTCCCCGAGGGCCGGCAGCTGCTCATCCAGGTGACGGGCACGACCACGATCACGGCAATCCCCGCCCGGCCGGCGGG
>Ga0207687_10001055_pt1 | contig 18680 bp, 14 predicted proteins | sample KBSM54metaG_FD_184399 | JGI IMG/M metagenome (GOLD analysis project Ga0207687, IMG submission 184399) | Miscanthus rhizosphere microbial communities from Kellogg Biological Station, Michigan, USA - KBS M5-4 metaG (SPAdes) (version 2) | ecosystem: Host-associated > Plants > Roots > Rhizosphere >...
CGGCGAACGTGATGGTCCTGGACGACGCGCGGGTGACGGCGGCGCACCGGTTCGAGGACGGCCAGAACTACGTGCCGACGAACCGCTGGGTGTTGTTCGGGCACCACTTCGCGGCCATCTCCGGAGCGGGACCGCTGATCGGGCCGGTGCTGGCGGCACAGTTTGGATACCTGCCGGGACTGCTCTGGCTGGCGTTCGGCGTCGTGCTCGCCGGCGCGACGCACGACTTCGTCATCCTCGCCTCCAGCGTCCGCCGCAACGGCCGTTCGCTGGCGGAGATCGCGCGCTCGGAGATCTCGCCGCTGGCCGGCTTCATGGCCATGCTGGCCATCCTCTTCATCGTCATCATCGCCCTCGCCGGCCTCGGCATCGCGGTGGTGAACGCGCTGGCCGACTCTCCGTGGGGCGCGTTCACCATCTTCATGACCATCCCCATCGCGCTCGTGGTCGGGCTCTATCTGCACAGATCGAAAGCGCCGAACGCGATCCGCACCGGCTCGATCGCCGGCGCGCTGGCGGTGCTCGCCGCGGTGATCATCGGACGCTGGATCCCCGGTTCGCCGCTGGAAGCGATCTTCACGCTGACCAAGCCGCAGATCACCTACGCCATCGCCGCCTACGGCTTCATCGCCTCGGTGCTGCCGGTCTGGATGCTGCTCTGTCCGCGCGACTACCTCTCGTCGTACATGAAGCTCGGCACGATCGCCGCGCTGGTCATCGGCACGATCGTGGTCGCGCCGCACATCTATGCGCCAGCCATCTCGCAGTACGCGAACGGCGGCGGCCCGATCATCCCCGGCAAGCTCTATCCGTTCGTCTTCATCACCATCGCCTGCGGCGCGATCTCCGGATTCCACGCATTGGTCGGATCGGGAACCACGCCGAAGATGATCGACCGCGAATCGGACACGCGGATGATCGGCTACGGCGCGATGCTCTGCGAAGGGCTGGTCGGATGCGTGGCGCTGATCGCCGTCTGCGCGCTGCACCCCGGCGATTACTACGCGATCAACGTCCCGGCCGCGGCGTTCGCAAAACTCGGACTCTCAACGGTCAACCTGGCGGAGTTCTCGCGGCAGGTCGGCGAGACGCTGGTCGGGAGGACGGGCGGCGCGGTCTCGCTGGCGGTCGGCTTCGCGCAGATCTTCTCCGGCATCCCGTTCCTCCGGCACCTGATGTCGTACTGGTACCACTTCGCCATCATGTTCGAGGCGCTGTTCATCCTGACCACCATCGACACCGGCACGCGCGTGGCGCGCTTCCTGGTGCAGGAGTTCATCGGCCGCGCCTGGACGCCGTTCGCGAACACGAGCTGGCTGCCCGGCACGCTGATCTCGACCGGCCTCGTCGTCGCAGGGTGGTCGTACTTCATCCTCACCGGATCGATCTCCCAGATCTGGCCGATGTTCGGCATCGCCAACCAGCTCCTCGCGGCGGTCGCGCTCTGCGTCGGCACCAGCGTGATCATCAACGCGGGCCGCGTGCGCTACGCCTGGACGACGATGTTCCCGCTTGCCTTCGTGGCGTCGACCACGCTCTACGCCGGCTACCTCTCCATCGTCGACAACTTCCTCCCGCTGACGAAGAACCCGGCGAAAGCGTTCGCCGGCTACCTCGACGCCGCGCTGACCGCGATCCTGATGCTCTGCGTGATCGTGATCCTCATCGCGTCGGCGCGCGCCTGGATGCGAGCGATCCGCGGCGAGCAGGTGTCGATGGTGCCGCTGCCGGCGGGGCCGGATCATCGGCACGTGCCGGGGAGTGGGTGCTGTTGATTTGAAGTTGCTGGTTGCTGGTTGCCAGTGACCGGTTGCCAAAAGAAACCGGCCAACCGGGAACCGGCAACCCACTCTGACCCATCACGCGGGTCAATCGCTGATCGCCGGCCCATCGACAGACCCACCACTCGCCCCTAACTCATTGATTCCACGTCCACAAGATGCGGCACCGCGATTGCGCTACGCGCGCGCAAGGAGAATCTCTGCATGCGGTTTCGCGCCCTTGTCGTCGTTGCGGTTTTCGGTATTTCCTGCAGTCAGCTTCCCCATCCCGGATTCGAGCATCGGGAGTGGCGCGACGCCAGTCGCAAATCAACGGAAGAGCGCCATCGCGCGAAGGTCGGCAATGCCGGCGATGAGACTCACGAAGTGCTCAATGCCGCCGAGCAGTTCGCGCAGGCCCGCACAGCCCCCGGCCTCGTGCAGCCCGGCGCGTATTCGGCCGCTTTCGCCTCCCTTCAGGGGCTCCCGACGTACGGAAAAGAGGCGTGGAAGGAAGTCACGACCCGTCCGTACAACTCCGATGATCCCCGCTACCGCGATCCGTTCGCCTCGAACTCGAGCGGCGGCGCGGGCAACGTCGCCGGCCGCATCACCGGCCTGGCCGTGGATGGCGATTACCTCTACGCCGGCGGTGCCGACGGCGGCGTGTTCCGCTCCTCCGACCTCGGCGCGACCTGGTCTCCGCTCACCGACGGCCTGCCGACACTCTCTGTCGGCGACGTCGAGCTCGCGCCCGACGGCGCGCTCTGGCTGGCCACGGGCGAAGGGAACACCGGAGCCACCTCGTACGTCGGCTCCGGCGTCTACCGCCTGACCAATCCGCGCAGCGGCGTCTTCACGCCCGGTACGCGCGTCGGCGGAACGGAGCTGGAGAGCACGTTCATCAATCAGATCAAGTTCGATCGCGTCGGCAACGTCTATGCCGCCACCTCGCGCGGCGTGTGGAAGCATTCATCGGCGACGGCCAGCGGCGCGTGGACGCGCGTGCTGCTGCCGGTGCCGGGATCGACGAACCCATACGACAACATCTGCAACGACGTGGCGATCGCGCCGCTCTCGAACGGCACGCGCGTCATCGCCAACTGCGCCTGGCGCGGCGGCGCGGCGTACAACGGCTTCTACTTCTCGTACGACGGCGGCAACACGTTCGCCAAAGCGAATCCGACCGGCGCGCTCAATCCGCAGGACATCGGCAACACCGAGTTCGCCTACTCCGCCGACGGCTCGCATCTCTACGCGGTGGTCGAGTCGATCACGAAGTACACGAACAACTCCAACACGGTCCTCTCCGGCGTCTACGACTCGCCGGGCGGCGACATCAGCGGCCCGTGGAACAAGATCGCCACGTCGGACAAGCTCGGCGGGCAGGATTCGGCGTTGAAAGGGGCGTCCGGCCGCGGCTACAGCCCCGGCGTGCAGGCCTGGTACAACAACTTCGTTCTCGTCGATCCCGCGGACTCGAAGCACGTCTTCGTCGGACTGGAAGAGGTCTACGAGACGCGCGACGCCGGCAGCAGCTGGATCACCGCCGCGCCGTACTGGAACTTCGACTTCCCCTGCTGGTCGTTCTTCGACGCGCAGAACAGCTGCCCGCCGGCGCCGCACTCGGATCAGCACTCCGTCGCCATCTCGAACGGAAAGGTCTACATCGGCAACGACGGCGGCGTGTACACGCGCAACCTCGACGGCAGCGGCCAGTGGAAGAGCCTCAACGCAAATCTCCGCACGCTGCAGTACTACGCGGTCGGCGCCGGCAAGGTGGCGAACGGCGTGGCCGTCAGCGGCGGCCTGCAGGACAACGGCGGCTCGCTGCTCCTTCCTGAAGACGCGACCGGCTCGATGGGCTCACCGTTCGGCGGCGACGGCGGCGATGTGCTGGTCGATCCGGATGACGGCTGCAAGATCATGGGCGAGTACGTCTTCCTCGACCTCGAGGTGACGACGAACTGCGGTCGCTCCGACGGCACGACGCACGCGATCATCGACGTCGCGCCGGGCGACCCGAATCCGCGCTTCATCGCGCCGTTCCGCGCCGACGGCGTGAACAAGAATCACTGGGTCGCCGGCGGCCAGTACATCTGGACGTTCGATCGCGGCTTCGCCATTCAGCGCGGCACCGACTGGCACAACGCGTTCGATCAGGGCGCGGGCCACTCGACGACGACGATCTCCAGCCGCAACGACGTCGTCTGGACGGCGTGGTGCGGCCCCTGCAACAACCAGGGCTTCGCCCGCGGCATCTCCACGAACGCCGGCGGCGCGTGGCGTCAGCTGGCGCTGCCGGCCGATTTCCCGAATCGCTACATCTCGGGCATCGCCGTCAGCCCCGCCGACGCGTCCGGCCGCACGGCGTACTTCGGGTTCAACGGCTTCTCCCGCACCTGGACGGAAGGTCCCGGCGCAGGCATCGGCCACATCTGGAAGACCACCGACGCCGGCGCGACATGGTCGAACATCAGCGGCAATTTCCCCGACATCCCGGTGAACGACATCGTCATCCGCAATGGCAAGCTGATCGTCGCCACCGACCTCGCCACACTGGTCTCCACCGACGACGGCGCCCACTGGTCGCGCCTCGGCACGGCCCTGCCGTTGACGACGGTGATGGACGTCCACCTCGGTCCCGACGGCAAGCTCTACGCCGCGACGCACGGCCGGGGAATCTGGTCGATCACGGCTCCGTAGAAACCACCATCACCTTCTCCCCCGCGCGGCGGGGGAGAAGGATGATTCCCGCAAAAAACACCACGCACCCGAACACCGCCGGCCCGAGGTGGCTGACGTTCGTGTAGCCGATCACGGGGTGGATCACGATCGCGGTGGTGAAGCCGGCGACGCCGGCGAGGAGCAGCGCCTGGCGCAGACTCTTCGACGGCGTGCCGAACGCCGTGCAGAAGAGCATGGCGAGGCCGCAGGAGAAGAGCGCGCCGCCGAAGCCGGCGCGGTCGTGCGCGATGAGCGGCACGAGGTGCACGTTGATCGCGCGGATGCGCTCGGCGCTGATGCCCATGTAATCGAGGTCCTGGGGCACGAACACGCGCGTCATGCCGACGGCCATGATGGTCAGGCCGGCCATGGAGATGCCGAACGTCGACAGGACGAGCAGCAGTTGTCCGATGCCGCGGATCTGCGGGCGCGTGACGCGATCGCCGCGCAGCGTGCGCGTCCGCCAGAGGCCGGCGATGAAGAGCGGCAGCAGTACGAGCGTCGACGCGCCGTGCCAGGTATCGAGATAGCCGTAGCCGAGGTAGGCGAGGAAACTGAGGAAGCCGCAGCCTCCGCTGACCACGAACGCCCACCATGCCCACGTCCGGCGCTCGCGCAGCGGAAACTCCGAGAGCCAGAGATACATGATCCCGGTGGCGATCATTACGCCGCCGAACGAGACGCGGTCATGCACCATGAAGTGGAGGATGCGGCAGCCCTGCATGTTGCAGAGCTGGTCCGCCGACATGCCGAGAAAGGCGACGTCCTGCGGAAGAAACCCGCCGCTCGCCGCCTGGAAGATCGCGAACCCGCCGCAGCCGATCAGCGTGAGGGCCACGAGGTTCAGCAGCGAGCGTCCGTCGCCGATGAGGGTTTCGAGGAAGCCGGGATCGTCTTGCATGGCAGAAAACATTCTACGGAGTGCGGCGGCTTGCCGCTGCCGCGACCGCAAAGAGGGGAGCGGACGTCTCGTCCGCTCATGTCCGTGCGGACGAGACGTCCGCACCCCTCACCCCGCGGCAGCAAGCTGCCGCAATCCAGGGCTGCGGCAAGCCGCAGCAGTCCGTCAGAAGAAAAACCGCACAGCTCGTACGCCGTGGCTCTCGAAAAATGGATCGAGCCTCCGCGCCAGCTCCGGCCAGCGCTGATGCGGGACCTGCGGGAAGAGGTGATGCTCGAGGTGGTAGAGATGCTCGAACGCCACGAGCGAGAACATCCGCCCGCGGAAGAGGCGCGTTTGCGACAGCTCGTCGGCGCCGTGCGGATCGTGCACCAGGTACGACGTGATGAACGGGAAGATCCAGCTTCCGGCGATCACCAGCAGCGCGTAGACGCCGAGCGCCGGAACCCGGATCGCCGCGGCCAGCATGACGAGGATCGCCGCCGCCTCGAAGAGCGCCCACGGCCGGTGCGGACCGCGATGGCGCAACGCCACGGCCCAGAGTCGCGGCTGCAGCGTGACGCCGTCGAGCAGGGCGCGCCACCACGGCATCGCCGCGGCCGCCCCTTCGATGTCGTCATCCGAAGGAAACCGCGCGTGGTGATGGAGATGCGTCCAGCGATAGGCGTGACCGCTGCGGAACGCCAGCAGCTCGATCGCCGCGAGCAGCGGCTCATTGATCCATGAGGGGAGATCGAGATTGCGGTGCACGAGATCGTGCGACACCGAGCCATAGGTGATGAAGCTGAGCACCATCGTGCAGAGGATCGCCGGGATCCACCAGCCGCGCGCCGCAAAGACGAAAAAGAGAGCGGCGACGAGGAAGGGGAAAGCCAGACAGATCGCTTTCCGCGCGCGACTCACGCGCAGCAGATCGCGGCCGAGCTCATCGAGCGAAGGCACGCCGTGCGGCATGCCTTCACTTTACTCTTCCCGGTTCCGCTTCTCCTGATTCCGCAACGCCTCTTCCACTGTGCGCTCGTCCCCTTCCGCCTGCCCCGGTGTGCGGCGGGGAGCGGAGCGGCGGTCCGGCTGAGCCTGGCGCCCTTCGCGGGGCTGATCTGTCGGTTCGACGCGAGACATGACCAGAAGAGCCGCAAAGACGATGCCGGGACAGCTCTTGAGCTCTTAAGCTTTTGAGCTCTTGAGCATTCGTTCCGCGGTTTTCCTCAACAGCTCAAAGAGCTCGACAGCTCAAGAGCTCGGCGTCGGAATACTTGACACGCCCTCACGTTATGCATAAAAATTCGAGCCGATGAATATTCATGCACCAGGTGAGGCCGTAAGGCGGCGGGAAGAGATCCTCCGGATCGTCCGGGAGACCTCCGTCGCCTCGCAGGACGAGCTCCTCGGGCTCCTCCGCAAGCGCGGCTTCAAAGTCACCCAGCCCACCCTCTCCCGCGACGTGCGCGAGCTCGGGCTGGCCAAGACTCCGGCCGGCTACGTGGTGCCTGAAGAAATCTCGCCGCTCCCCGCGCCCGTCGCGTTCATTCCGCGCGACCGGCGGGAAGCGAAACTCGATCACCTGATCGCCAGCTCCGTCGTCTCGGCGCAGATCGCCGGCAACCTGGTCGTCATCCGGACCCCGGTCGCCGCCGCGCAACCCGTGGCCAGCGCGCTCGACGGCGCGCAACTCGACGGAGTCCTCGGCACCATCGGCGGCGACGACACGATCTTCGTCGCCTGCGCCACACCTGCGGACGCCGCTGCGTTAGCGCGGCATGTCCAACAGATCGCCGGCCTCTCGCCGGAACGACCGCGACGACAGACGCGCGTTTGATACGCCGCCTTCGTCCGCCGCAGTCACCCGATAGAGGAAATTACGAACATGACCAGTGTTGATCTCGCTCAGTTGCCAGTTGCCAGTGACCAGTTGCCCGGGGAACCGGCAACCGGCAACCGGCAACTCGTCAAAGCCGCCGTCGCCGGCGCGACCGGGTACGCCGGCGCCGAGCTCTCCACGATCCTCAAGCGGCACCCGCACGCCGAGCTGGTCGCCGAGTTCTCCTCGGAGAGCTTCTCCCTCGACGCGCTGAAGGCGTCCAACGCCGAGGTTGTGTTCCTCGCCACGCCGAACGAAGTGTCCGCCGAGGTCGCGCCGAAAGTGCTCGACCTGGGGATGAAGGTCGTCGACCTGTCAGGCGCGTTCCGGCTGCGGCAGGCAGGGCTCTATCCGAAGTGGTACGGCTTCGACCACACGCGGCCCGAGCTGCTCGACGAAGCGGCGTACGGCCTCACCGAGTGGTGCAACGGTGAGCTGAAAAAAGCGCGGCTCGTCGCCAATCCCGGCTGCTATCCGACCTCCATCCTGCTCGCCCTCCGGCCGCTCGCGTATCTCATCGATCGCGAACAGCCGCTCATCATCGACGCCAAAAGCGGCGTGAGCGGGGCGGGCAAGAAGTCCGACCTCGCCTATTCGTTCGCGGAGCTCTTCGGCAACTTCAAGGCGTACGGCGTCGGCAGCCACCGCCACGAGCCGGAGATCCGCCAGGGCCTGCACCTCGGCGACAAGGCGACGCTCGTCTTCGTGGCGCACCTCCTGCCGTGCGTGCGGGGCATCCTCTCCACGATGCACGTCGGCTTCACGCACGCCGTCTCCGACGAAGACATCGCCCACCTCTACGAGAAGACGTACGCGAACGCGCCGTTCGTGAAGATCCTGAAGCCGGGGCAGCTGCCCGAGCTGAAGGACGTCGTCAACACGCCGCGCGCCGACATCGGCTGGAAGCTGATGCAGGGCGGGCGGCGGGCGGTGATCGTCTCGGTCATCGACAACCTGCTCAAGGGCGCGGCCTCGCAGGCGGTGCAGAACTTCAACCGGATGTACGGCTTTCCGGAGACGGAGGGCCTGCAGTGAAAGTGATCAAGCTCGGAGGGTCGCTGCTGGACGACGCACAGACAAGAGTGTCTGTGTTACACGACGTCGTCGCGTCGTGGAACAGCGGCCATGACGTCGTGCTCGTGCACGGCGGCGGCAAGCACATCGACGCGATGATGGCGAAGCTCGGCCTGCCGAAGCGGACGCACGCCGGCCTGCGCATCACCGACGACGCCACGCTCGACGTGGTGGTCTCGGTCCTCGGCGGATTGGTCAACAAGTTGATCGTCGGCGAGCTGACCGCGCTCGGCGTCAAGGCCGCCGGCATCTCCGGCAGCGATGCCGGCACGCTCATCGCCGAGCAGCACCCGCCGATCGACGGCGTCGACCTCGGCCACGTCGGCCGCGTCGTGTCATCGAACCCGACGCTGGTGAAGTCGATGCTGAACTACGGGATCCTCCCGGTCGTCTCGTCGATCGCCATGTCGACGGAAGGAAAACTCTTCAACGTCAACGCCGACAGCGCGGCCTCCGCCCTCGCCACGGCGCTGAAAGCGACGTCGCTGCAGTTCATCACCGACGTCGCGGGATTGATGGACAGCGAAGGCAACGTCGTCGACGCGCTCGACGCGAACGACGCGCATGCGCTCGTCGCGGAGGGGGCGGTGAAGGGCGGGATGTTGCCGAAGCTGACGGCGGCTCTCGGTGCGATGAGCGCCGGGGTCGGGAAAGTGACGATTGGAATCACGGAGTGCACCCATGCTTCTTCATGACGAATCCCCCGCCGCGGTCGAAGCGCGGGAAAAGAATTTCATCCTCGGCACGTACAACCGGACGCCGTTTCATCCGCGCAGCGGGAAAGGGGCGCAGCTCTTCGACGCCGACGGGCGCGCGTACTGGGACCTGCTCGGCGGGATCGCCGTCAACGTCCTCGGGCACAAGCATCCGAAGCTGGTGAAGGCGCTGCGCGAGGAATCGGACTCGCTGCTGCACGTCTCGAATCTCTTCTACCACCCGGCGCAGGGGATCCTCGGCGAGCGACTGGTGCGGGAGTCAGGACTGCGGCGGGCGTTCTTCTGCAACAGCGGCACGGAGGCCAACGAGGCGGCGCTGAAATTCGCGCGGCTGGCGAATCCGGGACGGAGCGGCATCGTGGCGCTCGAGGAGAGCTTCCACGGCCGGACCCTCGGCTCGCTGTCCATGACCGGACACGAGGCCTATCGCACGCCGTTCGCGCCGCTCGTTCCGGGCGTCACGTTCGTCGCGCCGAACGACGTCGCCGCGCTCGAAGCGGCGGTGACGAATGAAGTCTGCGCGATTTTCCTCGAGCCGGTCATGGGCGAGGGCGGCATCATCCCGCTCACCGATGAATATTTATTCACGGCCCGCAAGCTGGCCGACAAGACCGGCGCGGTGCTCGTGTTCGACGAGATCCAGTGCGGCCTCGGCCGGACCGGAAAGTTCTTCGCCTTCCAGCACAGCGGCGTCGTCCCCGACATCGTCACCCTGGCCAAGCCGCTCGGCGGCGGCCTGCCGCTCGGTGCCGTCCTCACCGGCGACATCATCGAAGGTCTGGTCAAGCCGGGCCACCACGGCACGACCTTCGGCGGCAATCCGGTGGCGTGCCGCCTCGGCAACACCGTGCTCGACGAGCTGAAGGCGGGCGCGCTCGTGCAGCGCGTCGACACCTACGGCGAGTGGTTCCAGCGGCAGCTCAAAGCGCTGCAGGCGAAGACGCCGGCCATCGTCGAGATCCGCGGCATGGGGATGATGTGGGGCATCGAGCTCGATCGTCCCGCCGGTCCCGTGGCCCGCGAGCTCCTCGGCAAAGGCTTCGTCGTCGGCACCGCGCGCGATCGCGTGCTGCGCCTGCTGCCCCCCTACATCGTTCCGAAGAAAGCATTGACCGAATTCATCAGCGCGCTCGAGCAGGTGTGTAGGACAGGCGCCCTCGCCTGTCCTACCGCCGCAGCGACAGGCGAGGGCGCCTGTCCTACACAGAACCACAAGGAGAAAGCAGCGTGAAAAAGATTGCACTCGCCTACTCGGGCGGACTCGATACCTCCGTCATCATCCCCTGGCTCAAAGAGAACTACGGCTGCGACGTCGTCGCCGTGGCGGTCGACGTCGGCCAGGCCGAAGAGACGTACCACCTCGCGGACAAGGCGTATCGCACCGGTGCGTGCGACTTCCACCTCGTCGACGCGAAGGAAGAATTCGCCGCCGACTACCTTTTCCCGGTCCTGAAGGCCGGCGCGATCTACGAGAAGGACTACCTCCTCGGCACCTCGACCGCGAGGCCGCTGATCGCGCGCAAGCAGGTCGAGATCGCGCTCGCCACCGGCTGCGACGCGCTGGCGCACGGCTGCACCGGCAAGGGCAACGACCAGGTCCGCTTCGAGCTCGCCTACCAGGCGCTCGCGCCGGAGCTGGAGATCGTCGCGCCGTGGCGCGAGTGGTCGATCGTTTCGCGTGAAGACGCCATCGACTACGCCTCCGAGCGCGGCATCCCCGTGCCGGTGACGAAGAAGGACCCGTACTCGCGCGACCGGAACCTCTGGCATCTCTCGCACGAGGGTGGCCCGCTGGAAGATCCGTCGTTCGAGCCGGAAGCGTCGATGTTCAAGCTGACCGTCGATCCGGTGAACGCGCCGGACGAGCCGGAGAAGATCACCATCACGTTCGAATCGGGCATCCCGGTCGCGGTCAACGGCGAGAAGCTGTCGCCCGCGGCGCTGATCGCCACGCTGAACGAGATCGGCGGCACGCACGGCGTCGGCCGCGTCGACCTGGTGGAGAACCGCCTGATCGGCATCAAGTCGCGCGGCGTGTACGAGACGCCGGGCGGCACGCTGCTCGTCACCGCGCTCAAGGCGCTCGAGTCGATCTGTCTCGACCGCGATTCGTCGCACGAGAAGGAGCGGATCGCCACGCGCTACGCGGAGCTGGTCTACAACGGCCAGTGGTTCTCGCCGCTGCGCGAGGCGTTCGACGCGTTCGTCAATGTGTTGACCGAAGACGTCACCGGCGTCGTCACGCTGAAGCTCTACAAAGGCTCGTGCACGATCGTCGGACGGCAGTCGCCGTACTCGCTCTACCAGCAGAACCTCGCCTCGTTCGACATGACCGGCTACGACGTGAAGGACTCGGCCGGCTTCATCAAGCTCTTCGGCCTTCCGCTCAAGGGCCGGAAGCGGCTCGCGCCGTTCGTGATCAAAGAGGAGGTCGCTCAGTGAAGATGTGGGGCGGCCGTTTCGAGTCGGAGCCGTCGAAGCTGCTCCGCGCGCTGAATGACTCGTTCGCGTTCGATCGCGAGCTCTTCGCCGAAGACGTGCAGGGCTCGATCGCGTGGGCGCGGGCCATCGGCGAGTGCGGCGTGCTGACGGCGTCCGAGGTCGAGGCGGTCGTCAAGGCGTTGGAGAGTGTAGGACAGGCGCCCCCGCCTGTCCGGACAGGCGAGGGCGCCTGTCCTACACAAGACGATCACGAGGACATCCACTCGTACGTCGAGGCGAAGCTGTTCGAAAAAGTCGGCCCGCTTGCCGGCAAGCTGCACACCGGACGCTCGCGCAACGACCAGGTGGCGACCGACCTGAAGCTCTGGCTGAAGAAAGCCTCGAACGAAGCGGTCGCGCAGGTCGCCGCGCTGCGCGCGACGCTGGAGCGCAAAGCGGTCGCCGAGAGCGACACCACGATGCCCGGCTACACGCACAGCAAGCAGGCGGAGCCGATCACGTTCGCGCTCTGGTGCCGGGCGTACGTCGAGATGCTGACGCGCGATCTCTCGCGCTTTCACGACGCCTCGGCGCGCGGCGATGAGTGTCCGCTCGGATCGGGCGCGCTCGCCGGAACGCCGCTTCCCGTCGATCGCGAAAAGCTGGCGCAGGCCCTCGGGTTCGCGCAGCCGACGCGCAATTCGCTCGACGCCGTTTCCGATCGCGACTTCGCCGCCGAGTACCTCTTCGCCGCGACGATGACGCTGTCGCACCTCTCGCATCTCGCCGAGGATCTGATTTTCTACACGACGGACGAAGCGGCGTACGCGGAGCTGCCGGACGCGATGGCCACCGGCTCCTCGCGCATGCCGCAGAAGAAGAACCCCGATGTGCTCGAACTGGCGCGCGGACACGCCGGTCGCGCCATCGGCGAGCTCACCGGTCTTCTCGCGGTGCTCAAGGGCCTGCCGCTCGCGTACGACAAAGACCTGCAACTGGACAAGGAACCGCTGTTCCGCATCCGCCACGTGCTCGCGCTCGTGCTGCCGGCGATCGCGGAGCTGATCTCCGGATTGAAAGTCGATCGCGCGCGGATGGCGGAAGCGGCATCGAGCGATCAGCTCGTCGCCACCAGCTACGCCGACAAGCTCGCGGCCACCGGGATTCCGTTCCGCCAGGCGCACGAGATCGTCGGCAACGCGATCCGCAGCGGGACGCTCGACGAGCTCGCCGCGTCGCTCAAAACGAAATGAAACTGCCCAGAGGATTCCTCGCCTCCGGCGTCCGCGCCGGCATTCGCAAGAAGCGTCCCGACCTCGGATTGATCGTCGCCGAGGACGGCGCGAACGCCGCGGCTGTGTTCACCAAGAACCGCTTCCAGGCGGCGCCGGTCGTGCTGTCGAAATCGGCGCTGAAGAAGTCGGGCGGACGCGTGAAGGCGGTCGTGGTCAACGCCGGCTGTGCGAACGCCGTCACCGGCACCGAGGGGACGAACGCGGCAAAGCGCGTGCGGAGGCGCGCGGCGGAACTGCTGAAGTGCGGCGAGGAGGAGATCTTTCTCGCCTCCACCGGCGTCATCGGCGTCGTGCTGCCGGACAAGAAACTGCGCGACACGCTCCCCGACGCGATCACGCGGCTCTCCGCCGGCGGCGGCGACGCCTTTTCGCAGGCGATCCTGACCACCGACGTCGGCCCGAAAGTGGCGCAGGCGACGTACACCATGGGCGGCAAGCGCGGCCGCGTCGTCGGCATCGCCAAAGGCGCGGGGATGATCCATCCGAACATGGCGACGATGCTCGCCTTCGTGATGACCGATGCGAACGTCGCTCCGGCCGCGCTGCAGAAATCGTTGAAGGTGGCGGTCGATCAGTCGTTCAACTCCATCTCCGTCGACGGCGACACGTCGACGAACGACACGGTGCTCCTCCTCGCCTCGGGGAAACTCGGCGTAACCGGAGACCTCGCCGATTTTCAGCGCGCGCTCAACGACGTCTGCCGCCAGCTGGCGTGGATGATCGTCCGCGACGGTGAAGGCGCGACGCGCGTGATGGAGCTCGAAGTGCGCGGCGCCCGCAGCGATCGCGACGCGCGCGCCGCGGCGCACGCCGTGGCCACCTCACCGCTGGTGAAGACCGCCCTGCACGGCGGCGACCCGAACTGGGGCCGCATCCTCGCCGCCCTCGGCCGCAGCGGCGCGCGATTCTCCGTGAAGCGCGTCTCGCTCAAGGCCGGACCGGTACAACTCGTCGCCAACGGCGAGCCGGTCGCGTATCGGGAGAAGGATGCCGCGAAGGTTTTCGCCCGCGAGCGCGTGCCGATCGTGCTCGATCTCGGCGGAGGCAACGCGAGCACCGTCGTGCTGGCGAGCGATCTCGGGCACGACTACGTGTCGCTGAATGCCGATTACCGTTCGTAACGCCGTCAGCTAATCCACCACCGCAACCTGATACTGCTCGATCTTCCCATCCGGCATCGTGAACGTCGTCAGTCTCAGCGACCGCTTGGGGAACGCGATGCGATACCGCCGCAGCGTCATGCCGCCGCGCAGTGACTGCGCGATCTGGGCGAACTCCGTCAGCTTGCCTAGCGGCCCGAGGCTGGCGGCGAAGTCCTTCAGCGCCTGGTCGTTGAAATACGAATTCGCGTTCGACGTGAAGAGCGCGCGATCGATCCGGCCCTTCTGCAGCGATTCGAAAATCTTCTGCACGAGCGCGAGCGCATTCACGTCGGTGGTGGCGAAGATCTGCTTCGCCAGCGCGCTTGCGATCTGCTCCGACGCGCCGGTCGCGTCGAGGTTGACCAGCACGGCGACCGCGGTCCGTTCATCGGGAAAGATCTGGTTCTGCGCCGTGAATCCCGACACCTCGCCGCCGTGCGAGATCATCCGCCGTCCGTCGACCGTGGCCACGTTCACGCCGAGGCCGTAGTGCGTGCCGACGCCGGAACTGAGCAGCGTCTCGGTCTGCATCGCGCGATACGACGCCGGCTGCAGCACGCTCTGGTCGATCACCGAGATGTCCCACAGCGCGAGATCGTGCGCCGTCATCGCCAGCTCGCCGGCGGCGAACATCCAGCCGCGTCCTTCCTTCGGCGCCACGCGCGGCGGGCCGGCGGCGTAGCGGAGGTAGCGCATCGGATCGCCCTCGCCGAGCGGCGCCTCGTCGGTGTTCGACACGCTGGTCATCTTCAGCGGCGTGAAGACCCGCGCGCGGAGGAAGTCGAGCAGCGGCATCCCCGCGACCTTCTCCGCGATCATGCCGGCGATCACGTAGTTCGTGTTGCTGTACTGCCACTTCGTCCCCGGCTCGAAGTCGAGCGGGATCTTCGCCCAGCCGGCGAGGATCTCGCCCGGCGTCACCGGCTTCATCATCATCGGCATGACGTAGTCCTGCGGCCAGAAGTCCTGATAGCCGGAGGTCATCGACAGCAACTGCCGGATCGTCACGTCCTTCGCCCGGGTGAGGTCGGGCAGCCAGCGCACCACTTTGTCGTCGAGCGACAGCTTCCCTTCCTCGGCCAGCAGCAGTAGCGCCGCCGCGGTGAACTGCTTGCTGATCGAGCCGATGCTGTAGCGCATCTGCGGCGTCGCCGCCAGCGGCGGATCGAGCCTCGCCTGCCCGTAGGCGTGCTCGTAGACGATCCTGCCGTCGCGGACGATGGCCACCGAGGCGCTCGGCGCGCCCGACTTCGCGAGGAGGTCGGTGACGGTCTTGTCGAAGTCCTGGGCGGTGAGCGGGAGGGCGAGGAGGAGAAGGAGAAGCAGCTTGCGCATAAGGGGATTCTATTCAATCCGCCCGCGCAACTTCTTCGTCTCGGCGCGCTGCTTCTTTTCGCGGATGCGCCGCTCCTTCGACGCTTTCGACGCGCGCGTCTTCTTCCGCGGCCGCTGCTCCTCGATCGCGTCGCGCAGCAGCTCTTCCATCCGCGCCAGGGCGCGATCGCGATTGGCCAGCTGGCTGCGCTCCGCCTGCGACGTCACGCGGAGCACGCCTTCCCTGTTGACGCGGCCGGCGAGGCGCGTGCGGACCAACGCCTTCTGCTCGTCGGAAAGCGGCAGCGCGTCGACGTCGACCTCGATCGTCACGCGCGACTCGACCTTGTTGACGTTCTGCCCGCCCGGACCGCCGCTGCGCGACGTCGAGGCGCGCAGCAGCGGAGCGGGGACGATGATTCCGTTACCGAGATCGAGGTCGCGCATCGAAGCGCGATGCTACTTTGTTTTCGGAGCGGCCAGGGCCTTCGCCACGTTCGCCTCGCCCGCTTTCTTGCAGTCCTGTTTCGGTTGCGCGCGGCCGAGCATGAAACTGAAATCGGCGTCTTCGCACGCGGCGCCTTTCGAGCCGGTATGGCAGCCGAGACACGAGCCGACGCCGAACTTCGCGGTCAGCGGCGCGGCGTTCTGCAGGTACGTTTCGGCCGCCGTGTTCTGCAGATACGGAGGCGCGGGAACGACGCCGTTCGCCGTCTTTCCCTGACGCAGCGCCTGGCCGCCGTTCGCCACGCCCGGACCGAAGCTCTGAGGCGACGCGGAGTGCGCCGCTTTCCGGGCCAGGGTCAGCACCGCTTCCCACTGGCTGCCGATCAGCATGTAGCTCGCGTAGGGCTGCGGCACGACCTTCCGCCAGGCGTCGTTCAACGCCTGCGTCGCGCCGGGTGCGTTCCAGATCGACGAGCAGCGGACCACCTGCGTCCCGTACTTTCCGCCGGTCAGATACTTGCTCGCGTACGGCTGCGTCGGGGAGAAAACCCACGGCGTGCCGGGCTGCACGGGAGGGGCGTTGATCGGGCAGGTCGTGCAGGCGGGGTTGTAGAACGACATCACGTTCGCGCTCGTCGGAGGCTTGCACGGACCGCTCGGCGTTTTCGACGTGGCGTCGACCGGCGTGGAGCTGAGCGGCGCGTTGTTCACGTGCTCGAACGTCGACCAGATCCAATCGCGCTGGCTTGTTCCCTTGTGCAGGATGTGGATGCCGACGAGGCCCATCGGCAGCGGCTTCGTGCAGAAGTCCTTGCCGGTGGAACTGTGCGCGGCCGGAACGTAGATGCGCATCGGCATCCGGATGTAGGTCGCCTGGTTGTCCATCGCGGTCAGGACCTTCCACGCCGTCTTCAGCTCGATCGCTCCTTCGGCGCCGCCGGCCTTCCCCGGCGGAAAGGAGATCGCGGCACCCTTCTGACCGTTCGAGTTGTAGTACTTGTTCTGCACGGCGATGTACTGAAACTCGTCGTTGTTCATCATCACGTCGAACACGACGAAGTTGCCGGCGCTGTCGACGAGCGGGACGTTCACCGCGGCTTCGTCGAACGACGACACGACGTTGTTCTGATCGTTGATCTTCGCCGACATGCCGACGAAGCGTTCTCCGGCCCGCAGTCCGGCCTGCACGCACGCGGCGGGGGGCGGCGGGTAGCTCTTGCTCGGATAGTTCAGATCGGGCACCGCGCCATTCGGCAGGAAGACTTCATCCGCGTCCTTGTAGTAGCTCCAGACGCGGCGGATCGACATGTCGCCGGTGAGCGGCGCCGTCAGGTTCGGCGTGCCATTCGCATTTGCCGGCCAGTTGAGCGCCACGAACGACTGCCAGGAGAAATTGTCGAAGTCGTCCTGCGTGCCGGGGCTCATCAGCTCACTGCCGTAACCGAAGAACTCCGTGACGTCGTGCGGCATCCGGCCGCACGGCTTGTTCGTCTTGTCGACGCAGAAGACAGGTCCGAGGACACCGACTTTCTTTTGCGGGGCGGCGGCGATCAGCAGAAGGACACCGAGGGCGATGAAGACGCGTTTCATGATCTCCTCCTTCCTCCGATGGTAAGGTAGGCGGAACCATGAGCGACGAGAAAAGCGGACGCTTCGACATCCTCTCCAGCAGCGAGAGCGGTCTGAGCTACGTGCGCGAAAAGCGCGGCGGATTGATGCGCGTGCTCACCGAGAGCGAGCTGCAGGATTTCAACGATCCTCCGCCCTGTCCGCAGTGCGCGGAGCAGTTCGGCTGCGAGCACATCAACTGCGCCGGCGAGCCGCTGCTGAGCGAGAACGAGCTGGAAGCGGACGTGCCGGCGGAGTGGATGGCGTTCGCCAAGGAGAACGGCGTGAGCCGCGGCGATCTGGAGCGGCTGCGCGTGATCGAGCGGGGCGAGGAAGGCTTTCGCGTCGCGCCGGGAGCGAACACCGACATCCGCATTCTGGAGATCGTGCTGCTGTTGAACGAGTCCTGAGCGCTGAGTCCTCAGTCCTGACGAGAAACACCCAGCACGCAGCACTCAGCACGCAGCACTCGTCAGGATAGAATCCGCCGCGCAATGAAGCTCGACAAGAAATCTCTCACCGACTTCGCGCGCAATGAGCGCGAGCGATACGAATCGACGCTGCGGCAATTCGTCGAGATCCCCACTGTCTCTTCCGAGCCCGACCGCGCGGCCGACATCCGGCGCATGGCGGAGACGGCGGCGCAGCTCGTCCGCGATCAGGGCGGGCAGGCCGACGTGCTGGAGACGGACGGCAATCCGCTGGTGCACGGACGCTTCGACGTCGACGCGAACGCGCCGACCGTCACCGTCTACAACCACCTCGACGTGCAGCCGGCGTCGCGTGAAACGGAGCCGTGGAACAGCGATCCGTTCGTCTTCACGCGCCAGGGCGACCGCTACTTCGGCCGCGGCACGACCGACGACAAAGGGCCGGCGCTCTCCGCGCTCTGGGGCATCCGCGCCGCGCGCGAGGCGGGCGTCCGCGCCAACCTCCACGTGCTGTGGGAGCTGGAGGAGGAGATCGGCTCGCCGAGCTTCGAGGGCGCGATGAAGAAGTACGCGAAGCAACTCGCCACCGATTCCGTGCTCGTCTCCGACACCATCTGGGTCTCGCGCGAGCGCCCCGCCTGTCCGGCTGGTCTGCGCGGATTGCAGGGCTTCGAGCTGACGCTGGAGACCGCGGCGACGGACCAGCATTCCGGCGTCACCGGCGGCGGCGCGCGCAATCCTGTCGGCGAGTTGATGAAGCTCGTCTCCGAGATGTACGACGCCACGACCGGCAAGGTGAAGATCAAAGGCTTCTACGACGACGTCGAGCCGCCGTCGAAGCAGGAGCTGGCCGATTTCCGCGAGTCGGGCTTCACCATCAAGGGATTCAAGAAGGACCACGGCTTCAAATCGGTCCGCACCGACGATCCGATGGACATGATGAAGCGCATCTGGGCGATGCCGACGTTCGAAGTGCACGGACT
>Ga0207687_10001062_pt1 | contig 18653 bp, 15 predicted proteins | sample KBSM54metaG_FD_184399 | JGI IMG/M metagenome (GOLD analysis project Ga0207687, IMG submission 184399) | Miscanthus rhizosphere microbial communities from Kellogg Biological Station, Michigan, USA - KBS M5-4 metaG (SPAdes) (version 2) | ecosystem: Host-associated > Plants > Roots > Rhizosphere >...
TCGCCAGTACGTGGTAGCTGCCCTCGGGCTGCCACCGCAGGTTGGCGAACAACTCATCGAATTTGATGTTGAGAGGCGTCTTGAAGCCGCTCATGATGGGATGATCCGGATCCGTAATATTGAGCGCGAAATCATGCTGGGGGGAATGATGCCCCTGATTCGGCCGCCAGTTCCCGCCGGACATCTTCTCGTAGTCGGTCCAGCCGTCGAAGGCGCCTAGCGACAGATGATAGAGGACCAGTCCTTTACCGCTGCTCACAAAGTCGGATAGCGCCTTCTCGGCGCGCTCGCCCCAGCGATTCCTGGCATTCCCGTCGTAATAGTTGACGATGACTGCCTGGTAGGGCGCCAGGACCTCGGGGCCGCTGCCGCGGAACTCTTCTACCACGCGCGTTTCAAACTTCTCCGTATCGTCCAGCGTCTTCCGCAGCGATTGAGTTGTGGCGCGCCAGTCGTGCGGGTTCTGTCCGGTGATGATCAGGACCTGCATCCTCTCCGGATGGTTGGCTCCCGGAGGGCCCTTGCGCGCGGCTTTGCCTTTGCCGGCAGGTGCGGGCGGGGCTTGTCCGGAGAGACTCAGCGTGTACAACATCACGGCGCCGCATAGAGTGAGCGAGAGAGTTTGCATAAGACGCATGGCTCATTCTGTTTACCTTAGGCGCGCTTGTCAAGCGGCGACGATCGGCTCTTTGCTTTCGCGCGCCAGGAACAAGTACGCTGCCACGCCCACGATCAGCACCACCCAGATGGTCTGCATCGGGGCCGTATACGAGCCCGTTATCGACTTGAGCCATCCCGTAATGATCGGCGCGACGATGCCCGCCAGATTCAGCGCCGTATTCTGAATCCCGGCCACGCGCCCCGCCGCCACCCCCGGCAGCAGCGTCTGGGTGATGGCCCAGTAATTGGCGGTCGCCAGTCCCAGGCCGGTCATGGAAAAGATCGCAAAGAAAATCGCCACGTCTGTAGATGCCGACATCGCGCCGAACACTTCAGTGGACGCCGCCAGCAGCCCGGCGATGGTAAACCAGCGTCGGGTATTTACGGGACTCGCTCCGCGGCGGATCATCCAGTCGGCTGCGGCTCCCGAAAGGATGGCCACGGTTCCGGTGCCGGCGAAGCTGAACATCGTATAGGTGCTCATGGAACTCAGCGTGAGGTTGCGGCTCTCCACCAGATACGCGGGAAGCCACGTCAGCGAGAAAAACAGGAAGTAGTTATAGCAGAAGGTGCCGATGACGGTAGCCCACATCGCGCGTGTGCGGAAGAGTGCAGCCATTGTTGGTGCAGACATGGATGGCGCCGCCACGCCGCTTTGCGTGCGAGCAGGTCCGCGGTCGTCTGATTCGGCGAGCAGCATCCAGGGAATCACCCATACCAGGCCCCCGACGCCCAGCAGGAAGAACATGGTTCGCCATCCGTAGCCCAGGATCAGCCACGTCGCCAGGGGAGATGCGATGGCTGGTCCCCACTTGCTTCCCGATACGAAAATCCCCGCAGCCAGTCCACGCTGCCGCTCCTCAACGTTCTTCGCCAGCCATGCGAGCCCTGCCGGGAACAAGGTCGATTCGGCCACGCCCAGCAGCAGGCGTAGCGCTACCAGCTCCCAGAATGCTCCCGCCATGGAAGTCGCCGCGGCCACCAGGCACCACAGCACGAAGCTGATGGCCAGCGGACGCTTCACGCCGAAACGATCCACGATCAGGCCGGCGGGGATTTGGAGAACCGTGTAGCTCCAGAAAAAGACCGAGTTCAGCAAGCCGCGTCCGGTGTCGCTGAGTGCGAAGAATTCCTTGAATTGCGGGGAGGCCAGGGCGATGGCCAGGTTGGTCCGATCGACGTAGGCAATAATCACGCCCAGGCCGAGCAGCGTGACGAGCGACCACTTCCGCAAGGGATTTGGACCCATGGGGAAGTCAGACGCGATCGTGATCGGCGCGCCAGTTCTTCACGGACTTCTTGATCTCGTCCTGCGGCATGCTGCCTTCGGCCGCCTTGCGGGCCAATTCGGCGAACTCCGCGTCGGATGCGAACCGCAGCCCCACGATCTGCTTGATGCTCAGGCGCGGATCCAGCAGTTTGCCCGTCAACGCGAAGTGGCGCAGATTTTCTTCCGCGCGGATGGCCCGATCCTGCACGCCCATGGAGAAAGTACGCGTAAAGGCGAACAGCAGCACCAGCGCTGCGGAAATAGCGGAAATCAGCGACGCGTTATAGATGCGTTCATGATCCCCTAACGACTGCCACAGGTTGACGAACGATCCGATAAAGGTCAGTGCGATGATGCCGAACAGCACAAAGTGAAACATGGGCACAAACTTCGCATGTTTGGCGTAGCTTTGCTCTTGCATTTGCGGTCAGGGCTCCTACCCCGTCCGCTGATTATAGCTGGGCTACTTTAGTCGCCGGTGGCGACCGGTTCCGGCTCGTGCGCGATCCGGCTGGGAATTCGCTTGCTGCCCAGCCGCGTCTGGAGCGCCGCCATATACGTGTAGAACACCGGTGTGAGATACAGCGTGACCAGCTGCGAGAACATCAGGCCGCCGACCACTGCCAGGCCCAGCGGCTGCCGGGCTTCACCGCCGGCCCCGTAACCTAACGCAATGGGTACCGCGCCGAACAGCGCCGCCATGGTGGTCATCATGATCGGACGGAAACGGATCAGGCAGCCCTGGTAGATCGCCTTGATCGGCTCCAGGCCCTGATTGCGTTCGGCGTCCAGCGCGAAATCGATCTGCATGATGGCGTTCTTTTCCACGATGCCGATCAGCATGATCAAGCCCACGAACGCGTAGATGTTCAGATCCATGTGAAAAAGATACAGCGTCGCCAGCGCGCCGAATCCGGCCGAGGGAAGTCCGGACAGGATGGTCAGCGGATGGATGTAGCTTTCGTACAAAATGCCCAGCACGATGTAAACGACGAAGATCGCCACCAGCAGCAGCACCCAGGTGTTGCCCAGCTGTCCCTGGAAGGCCTTGGCCGCGCCCTGCCAGGCCGTGCCGACTCCCGGCGGAACATTCTCCTCCGCGATCTTATTGATCCTCTCGAATACGTCGCCCAGCGAAGCGCCCGGCGCCAGGTTGAAGGAGACGGTCGCGGCCGAGAGCTGGCCGTAATGGTTGACCGACTGCGGGCCGACGTCCTGCTCCACGGTGGCCAGCGCGTCCAGCGGGATCAGATTGCCGTTGTTGGCTTTGAAATACAGCAGAGACAGCGCGCGCGGGTCGGCTTGAAACTCGGGTTTCAGCTCCAGCAGGACTTTGTACTGGCTGGATGCGCCGTAAATCGTCGAGACCCAGCGGGGGCCATACGCGTCGTAAAAGGAGTTCTCGATCTGGTTGGCGTTCAACTGCATCGACGCGGCCTTGTCGCGATCGATCTTCACGTTGATTTGCGGCGTATCGACGGCCACATTGGTGGTGACATCCTCTACGCCCGGAATCTCTTTGATCAGCGCCTCCAGTTTGTCGGCAGTGGCGTATAACTCCGGCTTGTCGGGCGATTGCAGCGAAAGCTGGTACAGGCTCTTGGTGACCTGTCCGCCGATCCGCACCGTGGGCGGATTCATCAGGTACACTCTGATTCCCGGCAGTTTTTCCAGCTGCGGGCGAAGGTCGGCGATGATGTCGTTCACTAGTTTGACGCGCTCGCCCCGCGGTTTCAGGCGCACCACCAGCTGTCCGTAGTTGGGACCGCCCAGGCTATTCGACGCCGCGCCGCCCACCGATGACGTAAAGGCCTCCACATCGGGATGCGCCTGGACAATTTCGGCGACTTCTTTTTGATACTGGGACATCTGGTAGAACGACGTTCCCTGGGATGCTTCCGTGATGACCGCCAGTTGGTCGGTATCCTGATCCGGAATGAAGCCCTTGGGAATCCGGATGAGCAGCAATACGGTGCCTGCCAGCACCAGCACGAAAACCGCCATGGTGGCGGGCCGGAAGCGCAGAACCACTTGCAGCGTCCGGTCATAGACGCGCAGCATCCCTTCGAACATCGCCTCGGTGGCCCGGTAGAAAATGCCATGCTTGGCCTTGTGCTTCACACGCAGAAAGCGGCTGCACAACATGGGCGTCAGCGTGACCGAGACCACGCCCGAAATCAGAATCGCCACGCAGATGGTGACGGCAAACTCCCGGAACAACCTCCCCAGGATGCCGCCCATGAACAAGACCGGGATGAAGACGGCGGTGAGCGACAGCGTCATCGAAACGATGGTGAAGCCGATCTCGCTTGATCCGACCAGCGACGCCGCCAGAGGCTTCTGGCCCATCTCCATGTGCCGGAAGATGTTTTCCAGCATTACGATGGCGTCGTCCACCACGAATCCCACCGACAGGATCAGCGCCATCATCGACAGGTTGTCCAGGCTGTAGCTCAGCATGTACATGACGGCGAACGTCCCGACGATCGAAAAGGGCAGCGCCAGGCTGGGAATGATGGTCGCGGAGAAATTGCGGAGGAACAGGAAGATGACGCCCACCACCAGAGCCAGCGTCAGCAGCATGGTCAGCTGCACGTCCCGGTAGGACTCGCGAATGGTCTCGGAGCGGTCATAGAGCACGTCCATGTGCACCGACGGCGGAAGCTCGGCCTGGAACGTGGGCAGCAGGCTCTTGATGCGCTGCGCCACCGCGATGGTGTTGGTTCCCGGCTGGCGTTGCAGCGCCAGCACGATGGCGCGCTGGTCTCCGTCGCGGGTATAGAACCAGGACGCGGTCTTGTCGTCCTCCACGCTGTCCACCAGGTTGCCCAACTCCTGCAGGCGCACCGGAATGCCGTTGCGATAGGCCACCACCAGAGATTTGTACTGGTCCGCGCTGGTCAGCTGCCCTGAGGTTTGCAGAGTAAACGCCCGCTGCGGACCGGTGATCTGGCCGGTGGGCAGATTGACGTTCCACTGCTTCAGCGCATTTTCGATTTCGTTGATGCCTACCTGGTGCGAGGCGAGCGCGTGCGGATCCATCTGCACGTGCACGGCGTACTTTTGCGCGCCTAACACCTGTACCTGCGCGACGCCGGTAATGGTCGAAAGACGCTGGGCGATGCGGCTTTCCGCGAATTCGTTCAGGGTCCACAGGGGAACCTGCTTGGACGTCAGGGCGATGTAGATAATCGGCTGATCGGCCGGATTGACCTTGGCGAAAGTGGGGGGCGTAGGCATCCCCGCGGGCAGCTGCCGGGAGCCCTGCGTGATGGCCGCCTGCACGTCGATGGCGGCCCCGTCCATGCTCCGGTTGAGATCGAATTCCAGGGTGATCTGCGTGGACCCCAATGAGTTGATGGAAGTCATCGACTCAATTCCGGCGATGGTCGAAAACTGGTTCTCCAGCGGCGTGGCGACCGAGGTCGCCATGGTGTCGGGGTTGGCGCCGGGCAGGGCGGCGGTGACTTGAATGGTCGGGAAATCGACGTTGGGAAGATCGCTCACCGCGAGCCTTTGGTAGGCCACCGAGCCAAACAGCGCGATGGCGCCCATCAGCAGACTGGTGGCGATCGGCCGTTCGATAAATGGCTGGGAGAGATTCATCGTGCTACCGGGGACACGAACGCGTGAACCAACATGGAGCTAGTCTCCGTAACTCGGAGCGGTCTGCACGGGAACCATCCGGCGGCGTGAGCTGATGCGGCGGCTGAGCCCCGCCATGTACGTGTACACCACCGGGGTCAGGTACAGGGTCATGATCTGCGAGACCACAATCCCTCCCAACACCGTCAATCCGATCGGACGGCGGGTTTCGCCCCCCGAGCCCCATCCCAGCGCGACCGGAAGCGAGCCCAGGATGGCTGCGGCCGTGGTCATCATGATCGGCCGGAAGCGGATCAGGCAGCCGCGGTAGATGGCTTCCAGCGGAGTCGCGCCCATGCGTTCCTCGGCCAGTGCGAAGTCCACCTGCATGATCGCGTTCTTCTTCACGATCCCGGCGAGCATGATCATCCCCACAAAGGAATACATGTTCAGTTCTGAGTGGGTCAAATACAGCGTCAGCAGCGCGCCCAGGCACGCCGACGGCAATCCCGAAAGGATGGTGAGCGGATGGATGTAGCTCTCATACAGCACGCCCAGCACGATGTAAACCACCAGGATGGCTACCAGGAACAAGACGCCCATGTCCTTGACGGAATCCTGAAACGCCTGCGCATTCCCGCTGAATTTTGCCGAAATCGTGCCCGGCAAAGTTTTCTTGGCCAGGTCGTCCAGCTTGCCGACGACGTCGCCCAGGGAGATTCCCGGCTTCAGGTTGAAGGAAACCGTTACCGAAGGCAGTTGCCCTACGTGGTTGATGCTCTGCGGACCCACATCTTCCTTGGTTCTGGCCAGCGAATCCAGAGGAACCAGGGAGCCCGTGTTGGTCTTGAAATAGATCTTGGACAGATAGTCGGCGAAGGCCTGGTATTTGGGCTCCACCTCCATCACCACGCGATACTGCGCCTTGGGCGAGTAAATCGTAGAAGCGATGCGCGGACCATACGCCCCATACAGCGCATTCTGAATGTCGTTGGGGTTCAGGCCGTACAGCGCGGCGCGCTCGCGGTCCACTTCGATATTGATGCGCGGGCTGCGGAACGCCAGGTCCGTGCCCACATCCTGCACCTCGGGAACAGTCAGGATGGCCTCTTCCATCTTCGCCGCCTGCACGTAGAGTTCGTCGATATCGGGGCCCTGGAGCGCGAATTCGTAGTTCGCCCGCTGGTTGCCCCACTGGTTGTTGATCCCCGGCAGCCGCAAAGACGGCTGCACGTTCACGTTCACGCGGACTCCCGGGAAGTTCTGCATCTTGGCCCGCAGCCGCTGCGCGATCTGGGATGCGGTTAACGTCCGTTGCCGGCGCGGCTTCAGCAGCACCTGGAAGTTGCTCTGCCGTCCGTTGTTGCCGCCGCCCACCTGCGTCATGAACGTTTCGATATTGGGTTCCTGGCGGACCACTTCGGCCACCGTGCGCTGGTACTCCACCAGCTTGTAAAATGACGTGCCCTGGGCCGTCTCCATGTTGACGTAGAGAAAATCGTCGTTCCCCTCGGGGGCCAGCCCGGTCGGAACTTTCGTATAGAGGTAATACGTGCCCGCCAGAGTCGCCAGGAAAAGCATTCCCATCACCGTGCGATGCTTCAGGACGCCCCCCAGGCTCCACTCGTAGAAGCGGAACATTCCCTGGAAAACTCTCTCCATGGCCCAATACACGTGGCCGTGTTTTTGCTCTTCGCTCTTGCTGCGCAGCAGCTTGCTGGCCAGCATCGGCGTGAGCGTGATGGACACAACCCCGGATACCAGGATGGCCGCGCAGATGGTCACCGCGAATTCGCGCAGCATGCGGCCCAAAATCCCGCTCATGAACAGGAGCGGGATGAACACCGCCGCCAGCGACAAAGTCATCGAGAGGATGGTGAATCCGATCTCCTTCGATCCCACCAGCGCCGCCGCGCGCGGGGTCATGCCTTGTTCGATGTGGCGCACTACGTTTTCCAGCATCACGATGGCGTCGTCCACCACGAAGCACACCGAGAGAATCAGCGCCATCATGGAGAGCGTATTCAGGCTGTAGCCCAGCAGCGCCATCACCGCCAGAGTTCCCAGCAGGGAGAAGGGCAGCGCCAGGGCCGGGATGATGGTGGCTCGTCCGCTGCGCAAAAACAGGAAAATCACCACAACCACCAGCAGGAGCGTGATCGCCATGGTGCGCTGCATGTCGATGAAGGCCTCGCGGATGGTTCTCGATCGGTCGCCGCGCAGGCCCATGGTTACCGACTCCGGAAGCTGCTTCTCAAAGGCCGGCAGCAGCGCCTTCACCCGGTCGGCGACCTCGATGGTATTCGCGCCGGGCTGCTTCTGGACTTCCAGGCGAATCGCCCGCGAGACGTTTCCGCCGCTGTAAACCCAGGAAGCATTGAGCTCGTTTTCCACGCTGTCGACGACGTTGGCAACCTCATTCAGCCGGATGGGAGATCCGTTGCGCCAGGCCACCGCAATCTGCCCGAATTCCTTCGCGTTGCTCAACTCGCCATTGGTCTTGACGTTGTAGGCCTGGCGGGGTCCGTTCAGAGTGCCGGTGGGAGAATTCGAATTCCAGGCCCCGATCGCATTGGCCACTTCGTTGATGCCGATCTTCTTGGCTACCAGCTTGTCCGGGTCCAGCTGCACGCGCACGGCATATTTGGCGGCTCCCTGCACTTGCACCTGCGAAACCCCGCTCATCATGGCGATGCGCGGAGCAATGGTGTTCTCCGCGTAGTCGTCCAGTTCCCATAAGGACAGCGTCGGCGAGGTCATGTACAACTGCACGATCGGATCGCTGTTGGGATTGTTTTTCTTGAACGACGGCGGCGAAGGCATGCCCGGCGGCAGCAGCGGCAGCGCTTCGGCGATCGCGGTCTGCACGTCCACCGAGGCCCCGTCGATGTCCCGGTTGATGTCGAACTGCAGCTGGATCTGGGTGTTGCCCGCCGAGCTGCCGGATTTCATCTGGTCCACGCCGGCGATGGTAGTGAACTGGCGCTCCAGTACCGTCGCCACCGAGGACGCCATGGTCTGGGGATCCGCGCCGGGCAGGTTCGCCTGCACCTGGATCACCGGCATGTCCACGTTGGGCATGTCGCTGACCGGCAGGCTGCGGTAGGCTACCACGCCGAACAGGGCGATGGCCGCCATCAGCAGGCTGGTGGCGATGGGCCGCCGGATGAAACCTTCTGAGAAGTTCACACGCTCTCCCTGGAATGTCTAGTTACGGCGACGATCGCGGACGGCCTTCTCCAGTCTGCTGACCCCGGACCTGCACCTTCGATCCCGGCTGCAGACGCAGCTGGCCCTCCGTCACTACGGTTTCTCCGCCCTTCAGTCCCTCGTCAATCACCATGTCCTGATCGATGCGCGGGCCAGTCTTCACCGCCCGCACGGACACCGCGCGGTCTTCTCCCACCACGTACACGTAGGTTCCGTCCTGACCGGTCTGCACGGCTTGATTGGGAACCACCACTGCGTTGTTGCGCGTGGTCAGCCGCAGCCCGACGTTTACGAATTGTCCGGGCCACAGCCTATGCTGCTTGTTGGGGAAGGTCCCCTTCAGCTTGATGGTGCCGGTGGAGGTGTCCACTGTATTATCGATAAACGTGAGTTCGCCGGTTTCGATGCTCCCGCTGCCGTCCTGTGCACGTGCCGTCACCACTAGCTTGCTGGCTTCCGAATAGCGCTTGATATCCGCCAGGCGGGCTTCCGGCACGGCAAAAGACACGTAGATCGGTTCCACCTGGTAGATGGTGGCCAGATCCGTGGTGTTGGCCGTGACGATGTTGCCGGCCTTTTGCAGGATGTTCCCGGTGCGGCCGTCCTGGGTGGCCTTTACCGTGGTGTAGCCGAGCTGAATGTTCAGATTGTTGATGGCGGACTGGTCGGCCGAGATCTGCGCTTCCGCGCTGCTGATCGAGGCGCGGTCGGCCTCCAGCACCTGCATCTGTGCCGCTGCCGCGCTTTTCAGCTGCTCGCCCTGCTCCTTGGCGAACACTCCCTCGGCGACTCCTTTTTGATAGCGCTCCGCCTGGTCGCGGGTGTAATTGGCGCTGGCCGTATCGCGTGCCAGTTGTGCCTGCGCCTGCTTCAGCAGCGCGGTGCTTTTCTGGATGTTGGCTCGCGCCGAATTCATCTGGCCTTCCAATGGCTTCGGATCGATCACGAACAGAAGATCGCCCTTCTTGACGTAATCGCCTTCCGCGAAACGAACCTCGTTGAGCATTCCGCCGGTCTGCGCCCGGACCGTCACAACGGAATACGCCTCAACGTTGCCGACTACCGTGATATCGACCGGGACGCTCTTCAATACGGCATCCGCGATTTCCACTGGAACCGGTCCGGCGCCGCCGGCATTCTTGCCTTTGCCCTTCCCCTTGCCGCCTTTGCCGCCATCCCCCGCCACGTCGGGCGAGGATCCGCAGCTGGCCAGGCACATGGCAAGCAGAACAGCGGCCAGCAGGCCGCCGAGTAGTCTCGATGGGTGTAAAAAGGTCAATTTCACGCAGCCTTCAGTATACTGCCCGGACGTGAGTCGCGTATTGGTAATATGGCAGGGGCAGACATTCGTCCTACCAAAGAAACGGCGTGCTGGGTGGGGCTGAGGTTACCGAAAAGTAATTAAAGAAGTTAGGCACATTCCTGGCCTCTGCCATTCGGGAACACCACGTTCATGTGGTGTTCCGTGAACCCTGCGGACTGTGAAATACTGAAAAATCAAACCCTTGCAGAATAGCTTGATCATCGCCATCGACGGCCCGGGAGGGTCCGGAAAGAGCACCGTTGCCCGTGCGGTTGCCCGCCGTTTGGGCTTCACCTACATCGATTCCGGTGCCATGTACCGGGCGGTGGCCCTGTGGGCGCTGCGCCTGGGGATGTCTTTGGACGATCTCCATCGCCTGGAACAACTTGCGCGGGAAGCCCGCATCGAGCTTCCCAGCGACCGCGTGCTCCTTAATGGCGAAGACGTAACGGCCGAAATTCGCGAACCCCGCGTGAGCGAAGCTGCCTCCCAGGTCGCCGCCTGCCCCGGAGTTCGACGCGCCATGCGCGAGGAACAGCGTCGGATTGGCTCGGCCGGTCCAGCCGTGATGGAGGGCAGGGACATCGGCACCGTGGTCTTCCCCGATGCCCGCGTGAAAATCTTCCTCGACGCCCGGCCCGAGACGCGCGCGGAACGGCGAGCCGCCGAACTGGGCACTAGCGTCGAAGAGGTCGCCTCTGAGCTGGCCGCCCGCGATGAGCGCGACCGCAGCCGTCTGGAAGCGCCGCTCACGCAGGCTCCCGATGCGGAGTATCTGGACACCACGCATCTTTCGCTCGATCAGGTGGAGGAAGCCGTGCTGAAACTGGTGCGCGCGCGCACCTCCAATGGGAAGGATCACAAAGTACCGGCGTGAGGCTCTATTGTTAAGCGACTTACTCGTCATGAAATTCGGTGGAACCAGCATGGGTTCCGCCGATCGCATCGCCGTAGCCGCCCGGCTGACCGCCGAACAGCGCGCGAAACGTCCGGTGGTCGTGGTGGTCTCGGCCATGTCCAAGGTCACCGATCTTCTGCTGGATTCGCTGCGCAAAGCCGAAGCCGGCGATCAGGCGGACCTGGACGCCAATCTCGAAAAATTATCGGCCAAGCACCGCGAAGCCTGCCGCGGGCTCCTGCCAAAGGAGAAACAGGACGAGGCGATCGCCGGCCTGGAAAGCCTGATCAACGAGTTCGCACGCATCGCGAAGGGCGTGATGATGCTGGGCGAGCGTCCGCCCCGTTCGGTGGATGAAGCCATCGCTGTTGGCGAGCGCCTCTCGGCTTTCCTCATGGCTCGCCACATGGAAGCGCAAGGCATTCCGGCGGTCGCCGTGAACGCCGCTGAGCTCATCGCTACCGATGCCGTTTTTGGCAACGCCACACCCTTGATGGAGCCGACGCGTAAACGTGCCAATGGAGTGCTGGGGCCGATTCTTGCGCGCGGCGATGTCCCCATCGTCACCGGATTCAACGCATCCACGCTGGATGGCCGCCCGACCACGCTCGGGCGGGGTGGATCCGACTTTTCGGCATCGATCCTCGCCTCGGCCATGGACGCCGCGGAACTATGGATCTGGACCGACGTGGATGGAATCATGAGCGGCGATCCGCGCCTGGTCTCCGACGCACGCGTGCTTCCCGAGATCACTTACGCCGAAGCCGCCGAGCTGGCCTACAACGGAGCGAAAGTTCTGCATCCACGCACGCTTGCGCCGCTGGCCGAGCGCGGGATTCCCGTATGGAGCAAGAACAGCTTCGCGCCCGAAAAACCCGGCACGCGCATTCTGCCGAAAGTGGACGCGGGCCACGGCCCGCACGCGGTTACATCCATGGCGGATGTCGCGCTGGTTTCCATGGAGCCCGCCAGTTCGGCAGTCAGCGGAACAAAGGTAATGGCGCGCGCTCTCGACGGACTGGCTCGCGCCAACGTCGAGATTCTGGCCTTCACCAGCTCCAGCTACCGCCAGAGCTTCTGCTTCCTGGTCCGTCAATCGGAGTTGGAGCGCGCCACTGAATTCCTGGAAGAGGATCTCGCCCTCGAATTGACCCACGGCTACCTCAAGCCGATTGAAGTGGACACCGACGTCGGCCTGATCGCCGTAGTGGGCGAAGGCATGCGCGGGACGCCCGGCCTCGCCGGCCGAATCTTTACGGCGATTTCCCGCCGCGACGTGAACATTATCGCCATCGCCCAGGGTTCCAATGAGCTGACCATCGCGATCGTCGTGCGGCGAGCCGGCCTGGAGCAGGCTGTCCGCGCGGTCCACGGCGAGTTCTAACAGCAACTATGGACAGTCAATTTGCAGCCGATTTTGCGTCCGAGTGGATCGCTGCCTGGAACGCGCATGATCTCCCTCGCGTCTTGTCGCACTACACAGAGGACTTTGAGATGACTTCGCCGAAGATCGTCCAGATCGCCGGCGAGCCCAGCGGCCGGCTGGTAGGCAAAGCCGCCGTGGGAGCCTACTGGGCCACGGCTCTGGCCCGCAACCCCCATCTACACTTCGAGCTGCTGGCCGTGATGCATGGCATCGATTCGGTGGTCTTGCATTACCGGGGCGTGGGTGGACAGCTCGTCGCCGAAGTTTTCTATTTCAATTCCGCCGGTCTGGTTACGCGCGCCTGCGCGAATTACGCGAGTTAGGTCACCTTGCGCGAATAAGATCCGCAAACGTCCGGAGATCGGTCGTATCTACGTCTGACACTGCCCAGTAGCTCATGTTATGCTGCGTCCAGTGGAGCAGATGATAACCGCCCAGCTCGCTGGGTTCGATCTTGGAATCCGCGCCGGTAGAGGGCGCAATGTAGAGATCGATGACGTGCTGCCTTCGGCGGTAGACAATCGCCGCGGCGGTTTGCTGATGAATTACCTCCAGCCGGCCCCCAACCAGAACAAAGTCTTCCTGGCTTAAATCCGGAACCGGCGGTGAAAAACTGGTCTTACCTTGAAACCAGGGCTTGACCGTGTGCTGATCCGAGCTGGGTACATCGACCTGGTGGACTGCTTGGAGAGCCCGCAGGTGATTGTCCAGAATTTCCGCGCTGATCGCGTCCGTGCTGCTGACCCGCAGCATTGGAACAGAAACAAGCAACACGACGGCGGCGATGGCGACGGCGGCCATGGCCCATGCATTGCGCCAGTTCCAATTCCACCAGCGAAGAGGCGCCTTCTCTTCCCGTAGAAACTGATCCGCAAGTTTCCGCTCCAGCGCGATTCCCGGCACGTGTGCCAGATCCGACGCCACGATCTCCTCATGCAGCTTCTGCAGGGCCTGATATTGGGCGGAACACGCGAGGCAGTCCGACAGATGCGCATCGACGCTCGCCAGGCTGGCCATATCCAGCTCATTGTCCAGCCGGGCATCCAGCAACGGGCCAGCTTCACGGCAAGTCATGCTGCACCTCCTTCACGCCGCCCAATTCCACTAACAGGAGATTGCGCGCCCGCGACAACCTCGACATCACGGTTCCCATGGGGATGCCCAGCACCGCCGCGATCTCCTTGTACGCCAGGCCTTCGATTTCGCGCAATACGATCACTTCGCGGAACTCCTCCGCCAGTTTGGCGATCGCCTGGCGGACTTGCTCGCGTCGCGATTCAGCAACGAACGCGCTCTCCGGATCCGGTGAATTATCTGCCGGCTCGCGCCCTTGATCGCCTAAAGGCTCCGCCAGCCCGGCTTTGAGACGCCGCCGGAAATCCATCGCCGTGTTACGAACAATGGCGAGCATCCAGGTCTTGGCTTCACTCCCGCGAAAGCTCTCTTGCGCCTTGAATGCCTTCAAGAACGACTCCTGCACGATGTCCTCGGCGTCCTGGTCATTGCGTACCAGCCAGCGAGCCAGGTTATATGCGGCTCGCATATGCGGCCACATGGTCAGCTCGAAGAACCTGACCTTGGTATCCACAGCGTCCTTTCCCATGCAGAGGTTCTTTCCAGTCTCGCGTAGTCGAAGCGCTCATAAAAGTCCGCCTTATTGCATAGACGAGATGCATCCCGGATTTATTCCCGAGCGCGCTTCCAGGAATAAATTCGCGGCGAGTCCAGTCTCCTCGGATGAATGCGGCACTTACGCCGACGCAAGAAAGGCAATGACAAGGCAATCATCATGACCAAAACAAAGAATTTGATCGAGCGCGACATCGACCGGCGCGGCTTCCTGAAATGTATGCAGTGGGCGGGCGCGGGAGTCGTCTGGAGTTTCGCGGCGGGCGTGCCGACGTCCCGCCTGCTGGGCGCCCCTAAAACGCGCGCCGAAGACTTCGCGTTTGTCCAAATCAGCGACAGCCACATCGGATTCGATAAGGCGGCCAATCCCGACGTTACCGGGACCTTCCAGGCCGCAGTGGATAAGATCAATGCGCTGGAAAAGCAGCCCGATTTTATCCTACACACCGGAGATCTATCGCACCTGGCGAAGGCGGCCGAATTTGACACCTTGGACCAGCTCCTGCGCGGGATGCGTCAGAAGCAGACCTTCTTCGTGCCGGGCGAGCACGATCTGCTCGGCGATGACGGCGAGCAGTACATGCAGCGGTTCGGCCAGGGCAGCCAGGGACGCGGCTGGCAGAGCTTCGATCACAAAGGAGTCCACTTCATCGGCCTGAATAACGCGTCGCAGCTGGAAGGCATGGGCTCCATTGGAGACCAGCAAATGGCCTGGCTCAAGAGCGATGTTGCCAAGCTGGCGGCCAGCACGCCGATCGTGGTCTTCGCGCACATTCCTCTATGGGCCGCGTATCCCGAATGGGGCTGGGCCACCAAGGACAGTGCGCAGGCCCTCGACCTCTTGAAGCGATTCGGCTCGGTGACCGTGCTCAACGGGCACATCCATCAGGTGATGCAGAAGGTGGAGGGAAACGTGACATTCCATTCCGCCATGTCCACGGCGTTTCCGCAGCCCGCGCCGGGAACTGCGCCGTCCGCCGGCCCGATGAAGGTTCCTGCCGAACAGCTTCGGCAGGTGCTCGGTATTCGCCGCGTCGATTTCGTGGCCGGATCGCAACGCCTGGCCGTAGTGGACTCCGCGCTGGGCGAGGCGTAGATCACTCTGAGGTTCGAAGATTTCACAACCTGTTTACAACCCTCTGGCGGGCTCGCCGCATCACAAAGAGCAGTGATCCATGCAGGGCAGCGAGCACAAAACCAAAGAGGAGAGGGACTCAAATGCAGCACAACTGGACAAATCCAAGACGCAGAACCACGCTAACGATTCTTACCGGCGTGGTCTGCGCAACCCTGGCGATCGGCGCTTCCGGCAAGGACGCCGATCGCGGCCGCGAATCTTTCGAAAAGCGGTGCGCCGGCTGCCATGCGCTGGACCAGCTTAAAATCGGGCCGTCCCTGCGAGGCATCTACGGCCGGCCCGCGGGAAAGAACCCGAAGTTTGCCTACTCGGATGCTCTGAAGAGGGCTGCCATTGTGTGGGATGAAGCAACGCTGAACCGGTGGCTCACCGATACCGAGAGCGTCGTGCCTGACAATGACATGGCTTTCCGGCTGAATGACCCGGCCGATCGCGCCAATATCATCGCTTACTTACGGGGGTTGTCGGGCAAATGAAAAAGGCTCTCATCAGCGTTCTGGCAGCGGCGATTGCCGCGGCGGGCGGCTCACTCATTCATCCTTTCGGGATGCTCGCCAGTCCCGATAACGGCCAGGCCATTCTCCGCGACGCGCAGATCGATCCGGAGACTCTCGCACTGGTGCAGCGAGCTTGCCAGAACTGCCATTCGGAAAACACCGCGTGGCCCTGGTACAGCCGCGTGGCGCCGGCTTCCTGGATGCTGGAACGCGACGTGCAACAAGCCCGCCTGAACATGAACTTGTCGCGCTGGCAGGATTACTCACCTGAGGACCGCCTCGCTTTACTGAGCGCGATTGGAAGTGCGGTCAGAAACCGTGAGATGCCGGTCCCACGCTACTTATTGCTGCATCCCGAAGCGCGTCTTACGGATGCTGAGCGGCAGCAGATTTATCGCTGGACTCGGACCGAGCGAAGACGCATCGGCGTCCAGGAAACCGGATCTCTGCAAGGCGTTCCCCGCTAAATTCCGCGAACAAACTCGCATCTGTCGGCGTATATACCGAATAGTCGTAACCTTTGGCTCGGCTCGACGTATTACAACTACGCGGTAACGGAGGTATTACTTGTCACCATTTGCGCAGGACTTGCGATACGCCCTCCGAACGCTGCGCAGCAGCCCCGGATTCACCGCCGTTGCGATCCTGACGCTGGCCCTGGGCATCGGCGCGAACACCGCGATCTTCAGCTTTGTCGACGGCGTGCTCCTCAGGCCCCTGCCTTACCCTGACGCCGACCGCATCGTGCGCGTGCTGGAAAAGCCTCCCCAGGGTGAGCGCAACGGAATTTCGACGCTCAACTATCTCGATTGGCACAACGACAATACGGTGTTCGACTTCATGGCGGCGCAGTCCGGCGGCGGGGCGACGCTCGGGGGCGTCAGCGAGCCCGTTCAATTGAGGATGGGCCGCGTCTCGGCGCGGTACTTCGAAATTTATGGCATCAAGGCCGCTCTCGGCCGAACTTTTCTGCCCGACGAAGACCAGCCCGGCAAAGACAAGATCGTCATCATAAGCAATGCGCTGTGGGTGAGCCAGTTCGGTCAACAAAAGCGTCCTGTTGGACAACGAGGCCATCCAGGTTATCGGCGTGTTGCCCGCGGGTGGCGCGTTCGATCGGGCGGTCAATCAGATCTGGCGCCCGCTCGCGTTTGAGCCATCCAACATGACGCGCAATTTCCACTGGCTTACGTCGTTTGCGAAGCTCAAGGCCGGCGTCAGTCTGCAACAGGCTAAAGCCAACATGGACGCGATCGGCAAGCGCATCGAGCATGATTTTCCCGATTCGAATAAAGGATGGGGCGTAGTGGTGGAACGCTACGCCGATACACTCATCGCCCCGGATCTTCGCCAGGCGCTGTTGGTGCTGCTCATCGCCACCGGAATGGTGCTGCTGATCGGATGCGCGAATCTGGCGAATCTGGCGCTGGTCAGGGGCGTCTCGCGGGAACGTGAAGTGGCGGTTCGGGCCTCGCTGGGCGCACGGCGATGGCAGTTGATCCGGCAGTTTCTGACGGAAACCGTGCTGCTCTCCATCTTCGGCGGACTCCTGGGAATCTTGATCGGTTATGCAACGTTGAAATGGCTGCAGTCCCAGCTCCCGCCGTTCACCTTCGCGCGGGAAATCAGCGTCACCATGGATGCTCGCGTGCTCCTTTTCGCCATGGCGATTGCCATCTTCACGGGCGTGTTGTTCGGCCTGGCTCCCGCCATGCAAGTCACCTCTCCGAAATTGGCCAGCGTCATGAAAGACGGCGGCCGCGGAGCCAGCGCAGGAGGCTCCCGGCGCAGGCTGCGCGACCTTCTCGTCATTGCCGAGGTATCGCTCGCGTTTATTCTGCTGGTCGGTTCCGGATTGATGATGCGCACGTTCTTCGGGCTCATGAACGCCGAAAGTGGATTTGACGCGACCAATACCGTGACCGTCCCCGTGCCTGTAGCCCTCAAGCGATTCCCCGATCCCCGGCAGCTGAACGCCTACTTGCACGAGATTCGCACGGCCGTCGAGGCCGTGCCTGGGGTGGTGGAGACTGCGCTTTCCTGCGCGCCTCCCATGCAGGGATCGTGTTACGGCATGCCCATGCAGGTGGTCGGCCGGCCCGTCGTGGACGTTTCCAATCGCGATGGCGGCTTCTACAAGGTGGTGAGCCCGTCCTATTTCACAGCCATGCGGTTGAAGCTGATCAAAGGCCGGGCGCTTTCGGACCGCGACGTCAAGGGCGCCACCCCCGCTCTGGTAATGAATGACCGCCTGGCGAAGAAGTTTTTCCCGAATGTAGATCCGATCGGGCAGCACATCCTGATCCAGGAAATCGTCCCCGGCAAGACCGCGCTGGGCGCCGATCTCTCATGGGAAGTTGTGGGCGTGGTGGCAAGCGAGAAGATCGGCGGGCCCAGGGATGAGCAAAGCGCCGGCGTGTACGTTTCGAACGAGCAAACGCCGGTCTACGGCATGACGCTGATCGTCCGCGCGAAGCTCGACCCGCTGACGCTGCCCAACGCCATCCGGGCGGCGATTCATAGCGTCGCCAAGGACCAGCCGCTGGGCGACTTTCGGACCGTCGACCAGATCAAGGATCAGGCCCTGGTCGGCAATCGGCTGCAGGCGACATTGCTGGGAATTTTCGCGGCCGTGGCGCTGCTGCTTGCGGCGCTGGGAATCTATGGAGTGATCTCGTATTCGGTGGAGCAGCGCACCCACGAGCTGGGGATTCGCGCGGCTCTGGGCGCATCACGGCGGAGTCTGCTCGGACTCGTATTGATCCGCGGCTTGGCACTGACCGGAATCGGTCTGGCCATCGGGGTGGCTGGCTCGCTGGCGGTCACCCGGCAGATGAAGAATCTGCTGTTTGGCGTGGGCGCGCAGGATCCCATGACCATGATCGCGGTGGCAGCGATTCTGGCCGCCGTGGCGATTACCGCCTGCTACGTGCCGTCGCGGCGGGCGACCAAGACAGACCCGATGGTTGCTCTGCGCTACGAGTAGAGCTCAGATCGTCTCACCGCATACGATTCTGTGTCCGTCGGGTGTCTTCAG
>Ga0207687_10001065_pt1 | contig 18613 bp, 21 predicted proteins | sample KBSM54metaG_FD_184399 | JGI IMG/M metagenome (GOLD analysis project Ga0207687, IMG submission 184399) | Miscanthus rhizosphere microbial communities from Kellogg Biological Station, Michigan, USA - KBS M5-4 metaG (SPAdes) (version 2) | ecosystem: Host-associated > Plants > Roots > Rhizosphere >...
CATGGGCGCCGCGGCCATGGGGGAGGCGGCCCACCCGGCGGGGATCTCCACCGGTTGCACGATCGGGTGGGGCTGGCCCGGGTCGTCGTCCGGCCGGGTGGGATCGACCGCCACGAAGGCGGTGAACCGGCTCACCACGCCGTGGGCCAGCGAGGTGGCCACGATGCGGGCGGCCAGCGCCTCGTCGGGCGCCACCGCGTAGCGATCCTCCAGCAGGCGGACCCGGGCCCGGGCCCACGTCGCCCGCACGGCCGGGTTCTCGGCCGGTCGCACCTCGACCACCTCGTCCCCCACCGCCACCCGGGCCGGGGCGGAGCCGAGGGCGCGGTAGCGGGCCGAGATGACCACGGGTGAGCCGGCGTAGCAGTCGGGCGGACGGGACGGGGTGAACGAGTCGGCGTCGAGGGCGAGGCCGGCCACCGCCGTCACCGTCAGGCCGGTGGCCACGGGCGGGGCGATGTGGCGCTGGATGCGCTCCATGGCCTCGTCCAGCCGGTCCTCCGATTCGACCAGCTCGGTGTCGCCCAGGCGGTGGAGGAAGCCCGCGTTCACCGCCTGGTCGATGCCCACCGAGTACACCCGGGTGCCCGACAGGGCCGGGGCCAGGGTGCGCAGGACGTGGTCCTCGTGGCCGATCTGGCCGTCGGTGACCAGGACGAGGACCCGGTCGCGACCGGCCTCCCCGCCCGCCAGGAGGGCGGCGGCGTCGGCCAGGGGACGGTGCATCTCGGTGCCGCCCCTCGCCTCCAGCCCGGCCAGGAACTCGACCGCCGCGAACCGGTTGCGGTCGGTGGCCGCCACCAACCCGCCGGCCAGGCGGGCGGGGCGGTCGACCCGGTCGTCGAAGGCGAACACGGCCAGCCGGTCGGACACGACCAGGGCGTCGACGACCCGGGCCGCGGCCCGGCGGGCGGCGACCATCTTCCACCCGTGCATCGATCCCGAGCGGTCGAGGACGACGGCGACGTCCCGGGGAGCGCCCGACCCCGATCCGAGCGGGGGGACAACGGTGACCGCCAGCGTGCCCTCGTCGGCGCCGGGCGAGTCGGGCACCATGACGGCCGTGGTGGCTGCCGCCGCCCCCGCCAGGCGGAAGCGCAGGACGAAGTCACGGTCGAGGCGCTCGCCGGGCCGGACCGAGACCCGCACCCCGCCCGACCCCGAGGCGACGTCCTCGGTCACCGCGTGCAGGCTCGACCGCAGGTCGGACAGGACCAGACCGGCCGGGTCGACCACCACCTCCAGCGACAGCCGGACCGGGTTGGGGTGGCCGGGCAGGAGCACGGGCGGGGAGATGCGGGACGCGTCCGGCACCAGATCGGTGTCGAGGGCGGTGCCGTCCCCCACCGCCGCGCCGGGCAGGGGCAGCCCGGGGACGTACCGGGGGGCGACCACCAAGGGGAAGCGGAAGGTGGCCTCGCCGTCGTCGTACGGCAGCGGTCCGGCCAGGGTCAGCTCGACGACGGCGTTCTCCCCCGGCCGCAGGTTCCCGACCTTGGCGCTGAACACGCCCGGGCGGTCCTCCTCCAGGAGGGCGGCCCGCTGGCCGGCGGCGATGGCGGCGTCGTAGTCGTCCCGGGCCTGCTGGCGCTCCTTCAGGATGCCGACGACGCGGCGGTCGGCCAGGGTCGCGGCGAAGCCGGTGACCGCGGCCCGGTCGGGCAGGGGGAAGACGTAGGTCGCCTCGATGGCCTCGTCGAAGGCGTTGACGAAGGTCTGGACGACCCGGGTGCTGGCCAGGAGGCCGGTGATCTCGGCGGCCACGTCCATGGCCACGAGCGGCAGGTGGCCGCGGGCGGTGGACAGCCCACCGAGGGCGGTGTCGTCGGGGACGGGCTCGGGCAGGGTCAGGGGGGGAACGGCGACGGGCGTGGGCATCAGGGTCAGGTCTCCTTCGGGGGCAGCAGGCCGCGGGCGTGGAGGTCGTGGAGGACGGGCGCGGCCGCGGCCTGCAGTCGGCGGGCGTCCTCGTCGGTGAGGGGACGGGTGGCGTCGACGACGAGGGTCACGCCGGGCGCGAGGCGGACCGCGCCGACCACCGGCTCGCCCGGAGGGTCGGGGGCGTCCGCGGCCACGGAGGCCACGGAGGCCACCGCGGCCGCCTTCCAGAACGGGGCCCGGGGCTCGGGGACGCGGGCGATGCGCTCTAGCTCGGCGGTGGTGGCGCCCGCCAGCCGCTGCTGCACCTCGGCCAGGGCCAGGCCCTCGGCCTGCAGCCGCTTGACGGCGACCACCTGGAGCAGATGGCGGCGCCCGTAGTAGGCGACCCGGCCCTGCACCTCGGACGGGCGGTCGAGGAGGCCGAGGGTGGTGTAGTAGCGCAGCATGCGCCGATCGGGCACCGGGGTCACCCGGCCCGACCCGGACGACACGTCGGCGCCGGCGTCGGTGCCGGTGCCGGAGTCGGCCAGCGCGGCCGCGGCCCGGTCGGCCAGCTCGTCGATGCGGAACCGCTCGGTCACTGTCATACTGTTATGACAGTGACACGATTACTGTGACAGTGTCAACCCCGCTAGTGCACGATCTTGGAGATCGGGAGCTCGACGATGTCGGACGCGCCGGCGTCCTTGAGGGCGGGGATGAGGGTGTTGATCTCCGACTTGGGGACCACCGTCTCCACCGCGTAGTCGGTCCCCCCGAACAGCTGCGACACCGTGGGCGCCTTGAGCGACGGCAGCATCTTGATGACCCGGTCGAGGTCGGCCTGGCCCACGTTGACCTTCACCAGCACCCGGCCCCGGGCTTCGAGCGTGCCCTGGAGCAGGGTGTGGAGCTGGCCCATGGCGTGGCGCTTGGCCGGGTCGTCGTAGGCCACCGGGTTGGCGATGAGCTCGGTGTAGCTCACCAGGATCGTCTCGATCACCTTGAGGCCCGCCGCCCGCAGGGCCCGCCCCGTCTCGGTGATCTCCACCACCGCGTCGGCGATGTCGGGCACCTTGGCCTCGGTGGCGCCGTACGACAGGCGGATGTCGGGCTGGCTGACCCCGTGCTTCTCCAGGAAGCGGCGGGTGAGCTCGGGGTACTCGGTGGAGACCCGCAGGTCGGCGGGGAGGTCGCCCACCCCGTCGAAGGGCGAGTCGCCGGCGACCGCGAGCACGATCCGCACCGGCCGGGCCGTGGCCTTGGAGTAGTGGAGCTGGCCGAGGGAGACCACCTCGGCGCCCGTCTCCTCGATCCAGTCCCGGCCCGTGATCCCGAGGTCGAAGAGGCCCTCGGCCACGTAGGTGGGGATCTCCTGGGGCCGCAGGATGCGGACGTCGACGATGCGGGGGTCGTCGATGGTGGCCCGGTAGTCGACCGCCGACGAGCGGTTGACGGCCAAGTCGGCCGACTCGAACAGCTCGAGGGTGGCGTTCTCGAGCGAGCCCTTGGGGAGGACGAGGCGCAGCACGGCCTTACCCCCGGGCCTTGGGCAGCTGGCGGAGCAGGTCGGCCATCTCCACCGCGGCCACCGCCGCGTGGCGGCCCTTGTTGCCGTGGACGGGGTCGGAGCCGGCCCGGGCCAGGGCCTGCTCCAGGGTGTCGGTGGTGAGCACGCCGAGGACGACGGGCACGCCCGTGTCGAGTTGCACCCGCTGGCAGCCGGCGGCGGCCTGGCCCCCCACGTGGACGTGGTGGTCGGTCTCGCCCCGGATCACCGCCCCCAGGCAGATCACCGCGTCGTGGTCGCCCGACGACGCCAGCCGCTGGGCCACGAGGGGCAGCTCGAACGCACCCGGCACGTGGGCGACGGTGATCGAGGCCTCGTCGACGCCCAGCTCGGCCAGGCCGTCGAGGGCGCCTTCCAGCAGGAGGCCGGTGACCAGGTCGTTGAACCGGCTCACCACCACCGCCAGGCGCAGGCCGGTGCCCCGGTGGGCCCCCTCGTAGGTGGTCATTCCAGTCCCTCCAGGAGGTGGCCGAGGCGCTGCTGCTTGGTGCGCAGGTAGCGCAGGTTCTGGGGCGTCGGGGTCGACTGGAGCGGCACCCGCTCCACGATCTCCAGGCCGTAGCCCTCGAGGCCCCCGTACTTGGCCGGGTTGTTGGTGAGCAGGCGCATGGTGGTGATGCCGAGGTCGACGAGGATCTGGGCCCCGATGCCGTACTCCCGGCTGTCGACGGGCAGGCCCAGCTGGAGGTTGGCGTCGACGGTGTCGTGGCCCTGGTCCTGCAGGGCGTAGGCCCGCAGCTTGTGGGCCAGGCCGATGCCCCGACCCTCGTGGCCCCGGAGGTAGACGACGGCGCCGATGCCCGCCTCCGCCACCCGCTCGATGGCGCCCTCCAGCTGCAGGCCGCAGTCGCAGCGCAGGGAGCCGAAGACGTCGCCCGTGAGGCACTCGGAGTGCACCCGCACGAGCACGTTCTGCTCGCCCTGCACCGCCCCCCGCACCAGGGCCACGTGCTGGTCGCCGTCGAGGAGGGACTCGTAGACGTAGCAGGTGAAGTCCCCCCACTCGGTGGGGATCTGGGCCTCGGCCACCCGCTTGACCAGCTTCTCCGACTGGCGCCGGAAGCGGATGAGGTCGGCGATGGTGACGAGCAGGAGCCCGTGGCTGGCGGCGAAGGCCTCCAGCTCGGGGAGGCGGGCCATGGAGGTCTTGTCCTCGGTGACGACCTCGCACAGGACCCCGGCCGGGTAGATGCCGGCCATGCGGGCCAGGTCGACCGCGGCCTCGGTGTGGCCGCTGCGCTTGAGCACGCCGCCCTCCCGGTAGCGGAGGGGGAAGACGTGGCCGGGGCGGGCCAGGTCGATGGGCGTGGTGGCGGGGTCGATGAGGGCGGCGATGGTGGCGGCCCGGTCGGCGGCGGAGATGCCGGTGGTCGTGACGTGGCGGGCGTCGACCGACACGGTGAAGGCGGTGCGGTTGGACTCGGTGTTGGCCGCCACCATCGGCGGCAGCTCGAGCTGGTCGAGGCGCTCCCCGAGCATGGGCAGGCAGATGACGCCCGACGTGTGGTTCAGGAAGAAGGCGATCTTCTCGGGGGTGGCGTACTCGGCGGCCACGATGAGGTCACCCTCGTTCTCCCGGTCGTCGTCGTCGACCACGACGACGATCTCGCCGCGGCCGAAGGCCTCCACGGCCTTGTCGATGGGGGCGAAGGGCACTCGTTACCGTCCTGGCAGCAGCCGACTCACGGATTTGGCGACGTACTTGGCGATGAGGTCGAACTCGAGGTTCACCCGGTCGCCGGGCCGGCGGGTCCCCAGGGTGGTGACCTCGGCCGTGTGGGGGATGACGGCCACGGTGAACCCCTCGTCGGTCAAGTCAACCACCGTCAGGCTGACTCCGTCGACCGAGATGGACCCCTTGGCGACCAGGTAGGTGGTCGTGGGTGCGCGCACGGCGAGGTCGGGGGCGGCCCGGGCGACCTCGCCCACCGCGTCGACGTGGCCCTGGACCAGGTGGCCGCCGAGGCGGCCGTCGAGGCGGAGCGGGCGCTCGAGGTTGACCGGGTCGCCCGGGCGGAGGTCGCCCAGGGTGGTGCGGGAGAGGGTCTCGTCGACCACGTCGGCCGACCACGACGTGCCCGGCTCGAGGTCGACGACGGTGAGGCAGCAGCCGTTGACGGCGATCGAGTCGCCCACCCGGGTGCCGTCGAGGACGGTGGCGGCCTCGAACGTGAACCGGTGGTCCTGGCGGTCGGCGAAGCGGCCGAGCTCCTCGATCAGGCCGGTGAACACGCCCGCTCCAGCTCGATGCGCAGGTCGTCGCCCAGGCGGGTGACGTCGACGATGCGGCCCCGCCACAGGTCGGCGATGGTGGCCGCGCCGGGGCCGGCCAGGACGGGGCGTCCGTCGTCGCCGCCGGCGAGGGCGGGGGCCAGGTACACGACGTAGCGATCGACGACGCCCGCCCGGTGGAAGTCGCCGGCCACGGTGGCGCCCCCCTCCACCAGCACCTGGAGGACCTGGCGGCGGCCGAGCTCGTCGAGGATGTCGTCGAGGGCGCCGTCCAGCTCCAGGGCCGGGTGCACCTTGGCGCCCGGCGGGGCATGGCCGAGGACGACCCGCAGGGGGTCCCGACCGGCGACGTGGCGGACGGTGAGCGAGGGGTCGTCGGCCCGGACGGTGCCCGCCCCCACGACCACGGCGTCGCTCTCCGCCCGCAGCCGGTGGGCGTCGACCCGGGCCGCCTCACCGGTGATCCATCGGCTGGAGCCGTCGGCCGCCGAGGTCCGCCCGTCGAGGGTGGCGGCCAGCTTGAGCACGACGTAGGGCCGGCCCGTTCGGCGGTGCGTGAGGTAGGGGGCGAGCTGGGCCCGCACCTCGTCCTCCCGCACGCCGACGTCGACCTCGACACCCTCCGCCCGCAGCCGGTCGATGCCCGCGCCTCGCACCTGGGGGTCGGGGTCCTCGACTCCGACGACCACCCGGGCGATGCCGGCGGCCACGATGGCGTCGGTGCAGGGCGGGGTGCGGCCGTGGTGGGAGCAGGGCTCGAGGGTCGTGTAGAGGACGGCCCCCCGGGCCCTGTCGCCCGCCGCGGCCAGGGCGACCACCTCGGCGTGGGGACCGCCGGGAGGATGAGTGGCGCCCTCGAACGACTCTCCCCTGCTGGCCGGCTCGATCACGCAGCCGACCCACGGGTTGGGCGACGTCGAGGTCCGCACCGCCGCCGCCAGCTCGATGGCCCGGCCCATGGCCGCGTCGTCGTCGGCCGCGGAGGAGCCCGTCAACGCCATCGAGTGTGCAGTCGCGTGGGATATACCGACATGTCTGCACATTCGGCGGTCATGGGTGGACGGTGGGGGCGCCGGCGAGGAGCTCGAGGGCGTGGGGGAGGACGTCGAGGACGGCCTCGAGCGTCTCCACCGCGCCCGCGGTCGATCCCGGGGTGTTGAGGACGAGGGCGGTGCCGACGGTGCCGGCCGCGGCCCGCGACAGGCGGCCCTTGTCGGGGTTGGCCAGGCGCATGGCCTCGGCCAGCCCGGGAGCGGGTCGGTCGAGGACGGCGGCGGTGCCCTCGGGCGTGAGGTCGCGGGGCCCGAAGCCGGTGCCGCCGGTTGTGACGACCAGCCCCGCGAAGCCGGCGGTGAGGCGGCGGAGGGCGTCGGCGACCGAGTCGGCGCCGTCGGCGACGACCTCGTGGGCGACCACCTCGTAGCCGGCCTCGGCCAGCCGTGCGACGAGGGCCGCGCCCGACCGGTCCTGCCTCGTCCCCCCGACGACGCCGTCGGAGACGGTCAGCACCTTGGCCTGCAGGTTCACGCCGCCGATGGTAGGTGGCCGCCTTGCCGGTCACGGCCCGAGGCGCTCGCCCGCCCGCAGGCGGGCGCCGTTGCGCCAGGCGGCCGCAGGCTGGGCGCCCTTGCCCTCGGGCCGCACCTCCACCAGGGTCAGCGCCCCGCCGCCGCCGGTGCCGACCTCCAGGGTGGACGGGTCGAGCTCGCCCTCGGCCAGTCCCCGACCGTCGACCGCGGCCAGCGCGGCCCGGGGCACGAGCAGGCGCCGGCCCCGGAACGTGGTCCACGCCTGGCCCAGTCGCACCACCCGGTGGAGGTGCTCGGCGGGCCGGGTCCAGTCGAGGTGGTGCTCGGCGGGGTCGATCTTGGCCGCGTAGGTCGCGTCCCCCACCTGGGCCGTCGGCTCGGGCAGGCCCTCGGCGAGGAGCCGGACCAAGAGCTCGGTCCCCTCCGCCGAGAGGGCGGCCCGCAGGTCGTCGAGGGTGTCGTCGGGGCCGATGGGGTGCTCGATAGAGGCGTAGACGGGGCCGGTGTCGAGCCCCTCCTCCAGCGCCATGACGGCCACGCCGGTGACGGCGTCGCCGGCGAGGATGGCCCGCTCCACCGGCGCCGCCCCCCGCCAGCGGGGCAGTAGGGAGAAATGGAGGTTCACCATCGGCAGCCGGTCGAGGACGTGGGGCTTGATCAGCCGGCCGTAGGCCACGACCACGCCCAGGTCGGCGCCCACCCCCATCACGTCGTCGACCTTGTCGGTGACGGGGAGGCCCAACTCGACCGCGGCCGCCTTCACCGGGCTGGGGAGGAGGGCGCCACCCCGTCCCCGGCGCCGGTCGGGACGGCTGACCACGAGGGCGACGTCGTGACCGGCCTGCACCAGGGCTCGGAGGGGCCCGACGGCCACGTCCGGCGTCCCCAGGAACGCCAGTCGCACTAGACGCCGGTGAGGCCCAGGGTGCGCTGGCGCAGGGCCCGCATGGCCGCCTTGCGCTGCACCGGGTCGAGCCGCTCCAGGAGGAGGACGCCGTCGAGGTGGTCGACCTCGTGCTGGAACATCCGGCCCATGAGCTCGTCGCCCTCGACGGTGATCGGCTTGCCGTCGACGTCGAAGCCGCGCAGCAGGACCCGGTCGGGACGGAGGATCGGCCAGTGCAGGTCGGGGACCGACAGGCATCCCTCGACGTACTCCCACTCCCCGTGGTGGTCGCTGAGGGTGGGGTTGACGACGATGCCCCAGCCCGCGCCGTCGTTGAGGTCGTACACGAACATCCGCTTCTGGATGCCGACCTGGGGCGCGGCCAGGCCGACGCCGGGCGCCTCGTACATGGTCTCGAGCATGTCGTCGGCCAGGCGGCGGAGGTCGGCGTCGAAGTCGGTGACCAGGAGCGCAGGCTGGCGCAGGACGGGGTCGCCGAACGTGCGGATGGGGAACAGAGCCATCTCCTTCGAGGCTACCCGCGGCCCCGACTACGGCTGGGCGCCGCCGGCGTCGAGGAGGTCGACGAGCTCGACCAGCTCCAGCACCCGGCGGACGTTGGGCCGGGCCGAGCGGAGGTGGATGCCGCCGCCGGCGTCGTGGACCGCGTTGCGCAGCTCGACGAGGGCGGCGACCCCGGCCGCGTCGACGAACTCGAGCCGGCTCAGGTCGACGGTGACGTCGGGCGGGTCGAGGGGGTCGTCGATGCCGTCGGTGGCGGCCCGGAGCTGGCGTGACGTGGCCAGGTCGAGCTCGCCGTCGACGGCCAGGAGCACCGACCTCCCCACCCGCAGCAGCTCGGCCCGGAAGGCGTCCGGCGCCGGCCGATTGCCCACGAACACGATGAACCCTCTTCCCCCCGACGACGGCGAGCACCCTAGCGGAGGCCTTCCCCCGAAGGAAGGATTCACGCCCGGCGGGGGTCGACCTCCACCCGCAGGCGGCCCGGCGGACGGGGGGTGGCGGCCAGGGCGTCGCTCAGGGCGGTGTGGTCGGGCGCCCGCACCAGCCAACGGCCGTCGGCGGGGCCGAGGACCTCGATCCCCGGGCCGCCCACGCCCTCGACGAAGGCGGGTGCGGCTGCGCCCGACACCAGGGCCAGGGCCGTCTCCGGCGGCAGGCGCAGCGCCACCCGCCGGGCCGACTCGACCAGGGCGAACCGGGAGGGGTCGGCGTGGACGGCGGCGTCGACGACCTCGTGGCCCGGCAGCCGGGTCTGGATCAAGACGCGCCCGCCGGGCGCCGCATCCCGCCCCCCGACCAGGCGGGCGGCCCGACCCAGGAGGGCGAGGGCCTGCTCGCCGGCGGTGTGGCGGGGGGCCAGCAGCTCCTGGTCGAAGTCGAGGAAGGCCACCGCGTGGGCCCCCGCAGCCCGGTGCAGCACCGCCTCCGTGCCCACCAGGACGGGCGCGTCGGGCAGCCCCCGGCCGGCGTCGTCGGCCGTGACCTCCGCCACCGGCCGCCCGGCCAGCAGCTCCAGCTCCTCCCGGGCCCGGGTGACCCCCACCCGCAGCGCCTTCATCCGCGTCGCCCCGCAGGCGGTGCACACCGCCGGCCGGGTGGCCCCGCACCGGCGGCACGCCAGCCGGCCGTCACCGGCATCGGCCACCGGACCGGCGCACACCTCGCACCGGGCCAGCTCCCCGCACGCCACGCAGGCCAGCAGCGCGGCCCGTCCCTTGCGGTTGAGGACGCACACCACCCGCCGGCCGGGTCCCGCCTCCCGCAGCAGGGTGACCAGGCGGGACGAGTACAGGCCCGCGCCGGGCGGCTCGTGGCGGCGGTCGACGACCTCCACGATCGGCCACCCGGCCCGCTCCTCGGCCCGCGACGGCGCCAGCAGCTCGGCGCCGGGGACGGCCAGGGCGGCGAGCGACGGGTGGGGGGACGTGAGCACGCACGGCACGCCCGCCCGCCGGGCCCGCTCCACGGCGACGTCGCGGGCGTTCCAGGTGGGCGCCCGTTCCTCCTGGTAGACCTCGTCGCCCTCGTCGAGGACGAGCACCGCCCCCAGCCCCGGCCGGGGGGCCCACGCCCCGGCCCGGGCGCCCACGGCCACGCACCCGCCGGCGGCGGCCAGCGCCCAGTCCCGGGGGACCTCCGCCACCCGGACGCCCTGCCGGCGCAGGCGGGCGGCCAGGACGGCGGCGACCGCCAGCGACGGCGCCAGCACCAGGGCGTCGCCCCGGGCGGACGCCTCCAGGGCGAGGGGCAGGAGGTCGTCGGCCGGCGGCGTGCGCACCACGGTGACGCCCGGCCGGGCGAAGGCGTCGGCCACGAGGGAGCCGGCCGGGGCCCGGGTTGACGCCCCCGGCGCGGCCGGCGGCCGGGCCGGGGGCAGCCCCCGCACCGCGCCCGGCGGCGAGGCCGACCTCAGGAACGCCGAGATCCGGCCGGCCCAGCGCCAGGCGGCCCAGCCGGCGAGGTCGACCAGGTCGGGCGCCGGTCCCCATCCCGTGACCTTGGCCAGCGGTTGCAACGGGCGGTCGGTCGCGGCCTCGTCCGCCAGGGCCACCACCCACCCGCCGATGCGACGGCCGGCGAGGGGCACCCGCACCAGGGTGCCCACCCGCACGTCGTGCGCCATCGCCGGCGGCACGAGGTAGTCGAAGGTCTTGGCGATGCCCGCCACGTCGGGCACCACCCGGGCGATGCGAGGGGCGATGACCGGGCTCGGCGACTACAGGCCGAGGGCGCTCTTCACGTCGTCGAGGCGACCCAGGTGCTCCCAGGTGAACTCCTTGTCGCTGCGCCCGAAGTGGCCGTAGGCGGCCGTGCGCCGGTAGATCGGCTTGCGCAGGTCGAGGTCGCGGATGATGGCCGCCGGCCGCAGGTCGAACACCTCGTTGACCATGGCCGCGATCTTCAACGGGTCGACGGTCTCGGTGCCGAACGTCTCGACCATGATCGACACCGGCCGGGCCACGCCGATGGCGTAGGCGACCTGGATCTCGCACTTGCGGGCGGCGCCGGCGGCGACGATGTGCTTGGCCACCCACCGGGCGGCGTAGGCGGCGGAGCGGTCGACCTTCGACGGGTCCTTGCCCGAGAAGGCGCCCCCACCGTGGCGGGCGGCGCCGCCGTAGGTGTCGACGATGATCTTGCGCCCGGTGAGCCCGGTGTCGGCGTGGGGCCCGCCGAGCACGAAGCTGCCGGTGGGGTTGGCCATCAGCTGGTAGTTGTCGTTGGCGAACTGGGCCGGCAGCAGGGGGTGGATCACGTGCTCCCGCAGGTCGGGCTTGAGCAGGGTCTCGATGTCGAGGCCGGGCTGGTGCTGGCTGGAGATGAGCACCGTCTTGAGCCGCACCGGGCGGCCGTTCTCGTACTCGAACGTGACCTGGGTCTTGCCGTCGGGCCGCAGGTAGGGCAGCACGCCCGCCTTGCGCACCTCCGACAGGCGCTGGGCCAGGCGGTGGGCCAGCCAGATCGGCAGCGGCATGAGGTCTTCGGTCTCGTCGCAGGCGAAGCCGAACATCATTCCCTGGTCGCCCGCGCCCTGGGCGCTGATCTGGTCCTCGCCGCTGGTGCCCCGGCGCACCTCGTAGGCGGTGGTGACGCCCTGGCTGATGTCGGGCGACTGCTCGTCGATGGCGGTGATGACCCCGCACGTGTGACCGTCGAAGCCGTAGGACTCCCGGTCGTAGCCGATCTCACACACCGTTTGGCGGACGATCTTGGGGATGTCGACGTAGGCCCGGGTGGTGATCTCGCCGGCCACGACCACCAGGCCGGTGGTCAGCAGCGTCTCGCACGCCACCCGCCCGGCGGGATCCTCGGCCAGGATGGCGTCGAGGATGGCGTCGGAGACCTGGTCGGCCATCTTGTCGGGATGGCCTTCGGTGACCGATTCCGAGGTGAAGGTATAGCTGCTCATGGGTGGAGAAGGCTACTCACTGTGCGACCGGCCCCCGAGACGACGGGCGACCACGTCGACCACCGCCCGGGCCACCTCCCGCTTGGAGCTGAGGGGGACGTCGGTCTCGGTGCCGTCGTCCTCCAGGATCAGGACGGCGTTGGTGTCGTGGCCGAAACCGGCCCCGGGGGCGGTGACGTCGTTGGCCACGATGGCGTCGAGGCGCTTGGCCGCCAGCTTCTCGCCCGCTCGAGCCCGCAGGTCGGGCCCGGCCTCGGCTGCGAAGCCGACCAGGACCTGTCCCGGCCGCCGGGCCCGGCCGAGGGCGGCCAGGATGTCGGTGGTGGGCTCGAGGACGAGGTCGGGCACGCCCTCGTCCTTGCGCAGCTTGCCCGGGGCGGGGGCCTTGGGCCGGAAATCGGCCACCGCCGCCGCCATCACCACCGCGTCGGCGTCGGCCGCCCGCGACAGCACCTCCGCCTCCATCTCGGCCGACGTCTCCACCGTCACCACGTCGACCCCGGCGGGGACGGGACGGTCGCCGGCCGCGGTGACGAGCACCACCGACGCCCCCCGGGCGGCGGCCTCGATCGCCACCGCCTCGCCCTGCTTGCCCGACGAGCGGTTGCCGAGGAACCGGACCGCGTCGAGCGGCTCCCGGGTGCCGCCGGCGGTGACGACGACCCGGCGCCCGGCCAGGTCGGTGCGCCTCCCCAGGACGGCCGCCACCACCTCCACGATCCGGTCGGGGTCGGGAAGGCGGCCGGCGCCCTCGTCGCCCCCGGCCAGGCGGCCGATGGCGGGGTCGACCACCTCGACCCCTCGCTCCCGCAACACGGCCACGTTGGCCCGGGTGGCGGGGTGCTCCCACATCTCGGTGTGCATGGCCGGGCACACGACGACGGGGGCGGTGGTGGCGAGCAGGACGTTGGTGAGCAGGTCGTCGGCGATGCCCGCCGCGTACGAGCCGAGCAGGCGGGCGGTGGCGGGGGCGACGAGGACCACGTCGACCGACCGGGCCAGGGCGATGTGCGGCACCGGCTCGCCGTCGTCGCCGGACGAGGTCCACAGCGACGTGCGCACCCGCTCGGAGGCGAGGGCGGAGAGGGTGACGGCGCCGACGAAGCGCTCCGCGTCGGCCGTCATCACCGGCACCACGTGGGCCCCGGCGTCGACCAGCCGCCGGCACAGCTCGACCGCCTTGTAGGCGGCGATCGACCCGCAGACCCCGAGGAGGATCCGGGCCCGGCCGAGGTCGCCCACCGGACTACTGGGGGGTGGGTTCGTCGACCTCTTCGCCCCGGACGAAGGTGATCTTGTTGGCCGCGATCTCCTCCAGGGCGATGGTGAGCGGCTTGCGCGACACCGAGGCGACCTGGGGCGGGACGATGGCGCCCAGGCCCTCGCCCAGCTGGCTGAAGTAGGAGTTGATCTGCCGGCCCCGCTTGGCGGCCAGGCTGACCAGGCTGAACTTGGAGTCGACCTTGTCGAGCAGGTCCTCGATGGGGGGGTGGATCATGCTGGCGCGCTCGGACATGCGGGCAACTCCTGGCTGGGTCAATCGGCTGGCGGTGGTCGGGGCGACGAGCTCGAACGCCGCGACCGATGCCATTCCACGATACCAGCCGCCTCCTCGGTGGCCCGGCCAAGCTCGTCGTTGACCACGACGTGGTCGGCCACCGCCAGGCAGGCCTCCTCCTCGGCCTCGGCCAGGGCCAGCCGGCGGGCGATGACGGCCTCGTCGTCGCCCCGTTTGCGGAGCCGCTCCTCCTGGGTCGCCCGCGACGGCGCCCGCACGCAGAGCACGACCGCCTCCGGCCGCAGCCGTTTGACCTGGGCCGCCCCCTGCACGTCGATCTCGAGGAGGAGGTCGGCGCCCGGGGGCGGGTCGGGCACGGGGGTGCCGTAGAGGTTGCCGAAGACCTCGGCCCACTCGAGGAATCCGCCCCGGTCCCGCTCCGCCTCGAAAGTCGGCCGGTCGACGAACACGTAGGCGTCGGCCGCGTCGGAGGGTCGGCGGGGGCGGGTCGTCCACGACCGGCTGAGCCACAGTCCCGGCAGCCGGTCGACCAGGCCGGCGGTGACCGCCCCCTTGCCCACGCCGGACGGGCCGACGACGACGAAGACGAGGGAAGGCGGGATCAGTGCGTCGGGCCCGGCCGCAGCCTCAGGTGCCGTGACTCAGGTGCCGAGGCTCAGGTGGACGACGGGAACTGCCTGAGCAGGGCTTCCCGCTGCTGGGCGCCCAGGCCCCGGACCCGCCGGGCCTCGCTGATGCGGATCTCGTCCATCAGCCGGCGGGCCCGCACCTTCCCCACCCCGGGGAGGGACTCGAGGACGGTGAGCACCTTCATCTTGCCCACGACCTCGTCGTTCTCGCCCTGATCGATCAGCTCCTTGAGCGTCAGGGAGCCCATCTTGAGCCTGTCCTTGAGCTCCGCTCGCTGACGCCGCGCGGCCGCGGCCTTGTCGAGCGCCTTCTGGCGAGCCTCGGGTGACAGAGGAGGGGGCAGCGGCATGGGCCGAACCCTAGCGCGACAAGTCGGCGGGCTGCCCGGCCGCTCCCCCGGCTAGCGGGCCCGGTACGGCTCGGGGCGGACGGGCCCGTAACGGGAGGCCCAGATGCCCGTGGGATCCTCGCCCGCCACCGGCAGGCGCCAGGTGACGACCTCGGGCGACCCCGTCCGCAGCGGGATCGAGACGAGCGCCCGCCGGATGTGGACGGTGGACTCCAGGTAGGTGTCGACCGCGTCCTCGTCCCAGTACCGGAGGCACAGGCGGCGGTAGACGTCGCGCCAGGCGTCGTCGGCGCCGGGGCGGTGGAGGATCTCGGCGTCGGTGGAGACGACGACCTTCCGGTACGGGAGGGCGTCCTCGTCGACCACGGCCCCCACCCGGGGATCGCCCTCGAGGTGGGCCAGCCACGCCGACTGCGAGCGGGGGGTGACGAGCAGGGCCCCGTCGACCGGCAGGTACCAGGCCGGCACCACCCGGGGACGGCCCCCCTCGTCGACCGTGGCCAGCCGCACCAGCCGCTGGCGCTGGCCCAGGAAGCCGGCGATCTCGCCCGCCGTCATCACCGGCACGGCGTCTGCCTACGCCCCGGCGCCCCGGCGGGCCTCGACCTGCTGGGTGACGAGGGTGAGGATGTCGCCGAACGTGCGGACGTCGGCCACCATCCGGTCGGGCAGGGCGATGTCGAACTCGTCCTCCAGCACCATGGTGAGCTCGACCGCGTCGAGGGAGTCGACGCACAGGTCCTCCCCCAGGCGGGCCCCCGGCTGCAGGCGCACGGGATCGACGTCGAGGTGGACGGCGGCCACCTGGCGCAGCTGCTCCTCGATCGTCATCGCCCGGCCCGATCCAGCTCTCGGTTCCCCAACTCCAGTGTCATGGCCTCCCTCAGCGCGTTCTTGTCGATCTTGCCGGTGCGGTTGCGGGGGATGGCCTCCACCACCCGCACGTGGCGGGGAACGGCGTAGTCGGCCATCCGCCCCGCCACCCACTGCTGGACGGCGGCGACCTCGACGCCCCGGCCGGCGGCGGGGACCACGTAGGCCGCCACCGCCTCGTAGGCCAGCCGGTCGGGCACGCCGAACACCGCCGCCTCGGCGATGTCGGGGTGGCTGACCAGCAGGTATTCGAGCTCGACCGAGTACACCTTGTTCCCGCCCCTCATGATCATGTCCTTCTTGCGGTCGAGGATGAAGACGTAGCCCTCGTCGTCGACGCGGGCGAAGTCCCCCGTGTGCAGCCACCCGTCGGTGATGGCCGCGGCGGTGGCGGCGACGTCACCGAAGTAGCCCGGCGTGACCATAGGCCCCCGCACCCACAGCTCGCCCACCCCGCCGTCGGCCACGTCGCGGCCGTCGTCGTCGACGACCCGCACCTCGGCGCACGGGACCGGCCGGCCCACCGACCCCGGCTTCCGGCGGAACTCCGAGTCGAGCAGGATCGTGGCCGGGGAGTGGGTCTCGGTGAGCCCGTAGGCGTCGTACAGCCGGAGCTGGGGCATGCGCCGGCGGAGGGCGGCGATGGTGGAGATGGGCACCGGGGAGCCGCCGAAGGCCCCGATCTCGACGTGGGCCAGGTCGGGCCAGGCGAAGTCGGGATCGCGCAGGAGCAGGGGCCAGATGGAGGGGACGACCATCAGGTAGGTGATACGGCGCTGACCGATCAGGCGGACGAAATCCCGGGGCACGACCTCGGCCACCGTCACCGACGTGCCCCCCACCAGCATCATCGGCGTGACCTGGGCCACGTGGCCGGTGACGTAGTAGAGGGGGAAGACGATGGCGGTGCGGTCGCCGGCGGTGAGGGCCAGGATGCGGACGTAGGCGATGGCCGAGTGCAGGGTGCCCCGGTGCACGACCTGGCTGGCCTTGGGCCGGCCGGTGGTGCCCGACGTGTAGACGACGGCGTAGGTGGCGTCCTCGCCCGGGAAGGGCACCGCCTCGCCCCGCCACGGCCGGCGCCGGCCGGTGAGGTGGTCGCCGACCTCGCGGACCCGGTCGGCGGGGAGCCCGGCCTCGGCCGCCCCCGCCCGCAGCCCGTCGGCCATCTCCGGGTGGCCGAGAGCGAGGGACGCGCCCGAGTGCGACAGCATGTAGGCCCACTGGGCCGGGGCCAGGCGGGTGGACAGGCCGACGAACACGAACCCGGCCCGGGCGCAGGCCCAGATGGCGACCACGATGTCGAGGCCGTTGCGCAGGGCGACGGCCAACCGGTCGCCGGCCACCAGCCCCTCCTCCGCCAGCCGCTCGGCCGCCCCCTCCACCAGCTCGGCCAGCTCGGCGTAGGTGACGTCGCCCTCCGGGGTCTCCAGGGCCACCGTGTCGGGGAACAGCCCCACCGCCCGGTCGAGGGCCTCCACGATCGTCCGCACCCGGTCCGGGTAGCACCGCACCTCGGTGCCCAGCCACGGCTCGAGGGCGAGGTCGCCGGGGCCCGGGCTCAGCAAGGGTCGTCGGCCGGTGGGGCCTCGGACACGGCCCCCGACGCGCCGACCAGGCGACCCACCCGCCGGTGCAGCTCCTGGAGCCCGGTGCGGTCGGCCGCATAGCAGCTGAAGTTGCCCCGCCGGTGCTTGGTGACGAGGCCGGCCTTGAGCAGCACCGAGAGGTGGTAGCCGGCGAGAGGCTGCGACATCCCCACCACCTGGGCCAGGTAGCCGGCGCTGCGGGGGCCGCGCCGGAGGTGGCGGAGCATGAGCATGCGGTGGGGTTCGGCGATGACGGCCAGGTCCTCGGAGAGGCGCTCGGCTTCGTCCTTTGTCACGGCGGTCACCATGGACGCAGACTGTAGAGCCAGCCCAGGGGACGTATCAATGGAAACTGATATGGTCCCCCGCGTCCATGGAACTGTTCCTCACCGTCTGCGTGACGAGCGTCACCCTCGGGCTGCTCTACTCGCTCTTCGCCCTCGGCCTGAGCCTGGTCCTGCGCACGTCGGGCCAGCTCAACCTGGCCCACGGCGACTCGCTCATGTTGGCCACCTACGTCGGCCTGGGCACGTCGTCGCTGTCGGGATCGCGGGCGGTCGGGATCGTGAGCGCGATGGCGGCCGCGGCCGCCGTCGGCGCCATCGCCCACCTGGCCGTCTATTCCCCGGTGGCGTCGCGCCGACGGGCGGGCATGGCCGGCCTCGGTTTCCTCCCCGCCCTCGGCGTCGCCCTCATCGTGCGCAACGTCGCCGTCCGGGCCGACCCCGACGGCAGCAGCCCCTTCCCGTCGCTTTTCCCCGGGGGCCGGGTCAACCTGTTCGGCGACTACCGCTTCCCGCCCACCGGCTGGTGGCTGCTGGCGGCGGGGGTCGTCGTGCCCGTCGCGGTCGCCCTCGTGTTGCGGCGCACCACCGTCGGCCGGCGCATCCGGGCGGTGGCCGACGAGCCGGTGCTGGCCCGCCTGAACGGGCTGCCCGTCACCCGCACCCTGGCCGCCGCCTACGCCCTGGCCGGGGTGGTCGGGGGCCTGGCCGGCGTCCTGTTCGCCTCCTTCTTCGGCCAGGTCTTCGTCACCCTCGGCTGGCAGGCCACCCTCAAGGGGTTCGTGGCCGCGGTGCTGGGCGGCCTCGGCTGGGTGCGGGGCGCCCTGCTCGGCGGCCTCGCCCTGGGCGTGGTCGAGAGCTTCGTCTCCGGCTACCTCTCGACCCGTTTCCGCGACGTGGCCACCTTCGCCCTTCTCATCGGCGTCCTCCTCCTGGTGCCCCGCGGGGTGCTGGCCGGCGGCCGCCTCCGATCCGTGTGACCGAACCCGAAAGGACATACCCATGAAGAGGTGGCGGCTGGCAGCACCGGCGTTGGTGTTGGCCCTGGCCCTGGTGGCCGGCGCCTGCGGCAACGACAAGAAGGACACCGCGGCCAGCACCGGTGGCGGAGCCAAGACCGTCACCATCGCCCTGGGGGGGCCGTTCTCGGGGGCGGACAAGGCCACCGGCGACAACATCCGGGCCGGGGCCGAGCTGGCCGCGGCCGAGATCAACGACGCCGGCGGCATCGGCGGGGGGCCGATGCAGGGCGCCCGCATCGCGTTCGAGGAGTTCGACGACGCCGACACCCCGGCCAACGGGGCCGCCAACATGCGCACGATCATCGACGACAAGGCCCTGGTGGCCTTCGTCGGGTC
>Ga0207687_10001071_pt1 | contig 18556 bp, 17 predicted proteins | sample KBSM54metaG_FD_184399 | JGI IMG/M metagenome (GOLD analysis project Ga0207687, IMG submission 184399) | Miscanthus rhizosphere microbial communities from Kellogg Biological Station, Michigan, USA - KBS M5-4 metaG (SPAdes) (version 2) | ecosystem: Host-associated > Plants > Roots > Rhizosphere >...
AGCACGGCGCTCGACATGGCGCGATTCGGCATCGCGCACCTCGAGCACGATCATCGTCTCCTCACCGAAAAAGCGTTCTCCGAAATGCATCGCCAGCAGATCGCGATGCACCCGAAAGTGCCCGGCTGGGCACTCGGATTCATCGAAGGCCGCGTCGGAAACCTCGGCTTTCTCGAGCACGCCGGAAGCATGGCCGGCTTCAGCGCACTGCTGGTGCTCGTCCCTGAAACGCGCGAGGGCTTCTTCTTCGCGATGCAGTTCGAACAGGATCACGTCGGAAACGAAATCAAGGAAGAGCTGCTGAAGCATCTCTTCCCTGCCGCGAACGAGCTTGAGCCCGTCCCCGCGCCGGTCGCGAATGACCGCGTCAAAACGCTCGCCGGCAATTACGCGTGGACGACGTCCTGTCACACGTGCACGCCGCGCACCGTGCCGTTCATCCTGAAGCTGACGGTGAACGACGACGGAAGCATCACCTTCGCGGGCAACCGCTGGATTGAAGTCGAGCCTTACCTTTTCGTCCAACACAAGGGCACCGGCTACATCTTCGCGAAGCCACCGTATGTCTTCGCGGGCGGGCACTGGTCGTTCGAAAAATTGGGCGACTAATAGACGATCCGCGCCCCTTCGCTCAGTGGGGCGGCGGCGCCCTCGCCGCCGCGATGTCGAGGATCCGGCAACGATTGCGCTTCGCCGCGCGCGATCCGCTCTGCTGTCCAAAGTGCGGCGAAGGCATCAAGTACGTCGTCTTCCTTGGCGGCACCGCGCGCAACCGTCATTGCATTCGTGAAGAGCACCTCACCGAAGGAGGCGACGACCAACGTGCGGCGCGCGTCGCGTCCGGCGCGTTTGTGCTTCGAGGCCATCATCGGCGAGCCGTTCCACGAGGCGAATGAGACCTCCGGGTGTACTTCGACGACCCGATTATGCAGATCGCGCCGGCGCGCGAGAATCGCATCCACTTCCGCGATCTTCGGATAAATCGCGACGGCCTGCTTCGACACTCCACCTTCGCCAAGCTCGCGCGACGTCCGATTCGCATCGGCGTGCTCACGAAAGTGAACAATTGCGCGAACGGGTGCCGTGAACACACACATCCACCGCCGTCCGAGAAACTTACGCGCCTGCGTATCGCACTCGCGCTTCCCACGCTCTACCAGTCCGATCGGAATGTCGATCGCTGCGATCTTGCATCTGTCGAAGAACGCCTCGAGCTCCACCGACGTTCGAAGAAGGTTCGCGCCCTCGCGCGTTACGGCGAACCAACCTTTCGAACAGCCGTCGATCCCCGCGATCACACCATCGCCGCCGACCCGATCTCCGGATGCGCGCGCACGAAGCTCACGAGATTCTCGACATAGTCGCGCAGCCGCGGCACCGCGATGCCTTCCACCGCCAGATCCGCGCGCGCGTTCGTCGTGTCGTAGCTCGTCGGATGATTGAAGTAGTCGACGGCCGCGGGCGGGATGCGCATCAATCGATACACGCCGGGGACGTATTGCAGCGCGAGCTTTGCGGCGAAGCGCGGGAGGAACACGCGCACGATCGTGTGCTGCGTCGCGGACGCGATCGTCTTGATCGTCTCGTCGATCGTCATCGGATCGGGATCGGCGAGTTGATACACCTTGCCGAGCGACTCGCGTTTCGCGCTCAGCGTGTCGATCGCCTCGATGATGAAGTCGCGCGGCACGACGTTGAATCGGTAACGCTTCGTGCCGCCGGTCGTCGGCAGCACGGCGACGCGTGGCTGGCGCAGCACCCACTGCATCACGAAGTACGGTCCGTCGAACTTCTGCGTGGCGCCGGTCGCGCTGTCGCCGACGACGACAGACGGCCGGTAAATCGTCACCGGCATTCCGCTTCGCATCCGCCGCTGCACTTCGACTTCGGCGAGGTACTTCGTCTCCTCGTAGTGATTGTTGAAGGACTGGCCGAGGACGAGATCGGATTCGTGAAAGAGTCCGGGATAGCGTCCGCTGACGTAGCACGTGCTGATGTAGTGAAAGCGCTCGAGGGATTTCTGCGACGCCGCGAAGTTCAACACGTTGCGCGTGCCGTCGACGTTCACGCGCATGCCGAGGTCGCGGGAGACGGCGAGATCGTAGACGGCGGCGAGGTGAAAGATCTCGGTGACGTCGTCGACGCCGACATCGATCGGCGACGTGATGTCGCCTTCGACGATGCGCACACGATCGCCGAGTGGCGCGGCGCGTTCGCGCGCGAGCGCGGCGAACTTCGGCTGCACGATGCAGAGCGCGGTCGCGCCGTCGCGGCGCGCGAGAATGCGCGGCAACAGTTCCGATCCAAGGAAGCCTGGATACCCGGTGAAGAAAACTGTGGCCATGAATGCCCGTATTCTGTCAGGGATGCGAACGTATGGATGGCGAACCTGGGGTGATCCGGCGCGCGAGACGTTGATCGCGGTCGCGATCGGATTCACCTACTCGATCATCGAGCAGGCCGGCCGCAATCAATTTCCCGACGCGCACACGCTCATTCGCAACTGCATCATCCTCGTGCCGGTCACGATGCTCACCGCGCGTCTGCTCGAGACGATGCTGAGCTGGGCGATCGAGCAAAGCCGCTATCCGACCGCATTTCGCGTGGTGATTTACTCCGTCGGCGGATGGCTCGGATACACCGTCGGTCTGCTCATCGTCAGCGCGGTGATCGGGATCGACAAGGCGGACCTCGACATCCACGGCTATCACTTCACCTACGTGCTCCTCGTGACCGCGTCGTTGTCGACGCTCATCGGCTTCGTCATCCATCACAACCGCAAACGCAACGATCGCCTGCGCGAGCGTGAGTTCGCGGCGAAGGAGCTCGAGATCGCGCGCCTGATGCAGCGACGCCTTCTGCCGCCGGAGCACATCGAGCACGAAGGCTTTCGCGTGACCGCGCGCATGGAAGCGGCGCACATCGTCGGCGGCGACTTCTACGACGTCGTCCCGCTCAATGACGGCGCGTTCGCCATCGTCGTCGCCGACGTCAGCGGAAAAGGAATGGCCGCGAGTCTGGTGATGGCGAGTTGCAAGGCGATGATTCCGTTTCTCGCGTCGACCGGCACCGCGTCGGAAGTGATGGGCGCATTGAATGCGCGTTTGTGCGAGCAGCTCGAGCGCCGCGAGTTCGTGGCGATGTTGTTCGCGCGATTCGATCCGGCGAGCGGCGCGCTCGACGTCGTCAACGCCGGCATGCCCGATCCGCTGATCCTGCGCTCATCATCGATGGAAGCGCTCACCTTCACCGGCGATCGCATGCCCCTCGGCGCCCGCTCGCAGAGTGAGTACCGATCGACGCGTGCGTCACTCGGACGCGGTGAGAGATTCGTTGCGTTCTCCGACGGCTTGCCGGAAGCGACGAACGACGGCTCGCCGATCGGCTACGACCGCGTCGAAGCGATGCTGCGGGAGATGAAGTCGATCGATGCGCTGCTCGACGAGGTCAAGCGCGCGAAGGTCGAAGACGACATGACGGTCGTCATCGTCGAGCGAACGTGATCAGCGTTTCTTGCTCGCCGTCGCGACGAGACTGATTCCCGTCACGATCGCGGCCAGTCCCGCGGCAAGCCACACGCGATTGTTCATCGCGTTCGCCGATGCGCGCGCGATCGAGCGCTCGGCCTTGCGGCGCTGCTTGTAAAACTTCTGATCGACGCGCGACATCGACTTCTTCACCTTCGGCGACTCGAGCGCCTTCGTCACCGCCCAGAGCGCCACCGGTCCGACGATGCGCTTGAGCATGCTGTGGCTGGTTGTGCGTTTCACTTCCATGACCTCCGAATGATGCCGATGGCACGCCAAGTGATCATCTCATGAGGCATGAGCCTATTCATCGGACTCCTCATCGTGTTCGTTGGCTTCGCCGTTCTTCTCGCCGTCCTCGGCCGTCTGCGCCGCCAGGTCGGCGGCGGCTTCGGGCCAACCGAACTGAGCGACGGCAGCATGACCACGACACCAACCGGCTACCCGGAAGAGATGCACGGCCACGGCAAGAAAATCGGCCCGGCCGACAACAACGCAGCGCGGATGTGACGCGCGTCAGTCGAGGTGCATCTTCGACGCTTCGTAGTCGATCGTGACGCGGTAGTGCTTCAGAAAGTCGTAGCCGACGATGCCGTCGAGCTTCGTGCCGAGCGCGCTGCTCAGCGCGTCGAGCGATCCGATCGCGACGGGAAAGTCGCGCGTTTCCGCGGCCCCGATCGCGAGCTTGTCGATGCGGCCGATCGTCATCGCGAGTTTGCCGCCGGCGCCGCCGCCCCACTGAGAACCGTCATCACGGACCGGGCGGCGGCGGAACGGGATCACCCAGATGTCCATTCGGCTGCAAATGCAGTGCGCCATGCGCAACGTCGAACGTCACCGTGAACCGCCGCAGAATCTCCATCCCCATCGTCGGGAACGTCGTCCCCGGTCCCCATACTTCGCGAATCGTGAACGGGCCGAGGTGGACGGCGTCGTACTTGCCGGACACCGACTTGTAGTCGTTGCCGAGGCCGGCGCCGAGCGTCGTCTCCCGGACTTCGCGGGCGTCTTTCGCGATCGGGTCGCCGACGGAGTCGTCGGAGCCGGTGTCGATGCGGACGCGGCGATCCACCTTCTCCTTCTCGTTCACGTCGATCGTCACGTTCACGTAGAACCGCTGCTTCGCGTCTTCGAGCGGCAGCGTGACCGCGTTCGGCGGCTTCGTGAACGTGCGCGGATCGAAGAAGTGCAACGTGCCACGATCGGAGTTCAGCTCGACGACGAACTGCTCGAGCCACTCCGCGCCGACGAGACCATGAACGTACTTCGGAATCGGAACGCCGCTCAGATCGATCACCCACGGCTCGGCGACCGTCACCTTTGCTTTGCCGATCGACATCACCAGCGGCGCAACGAGCTCGACGCCGACGTCCCCCGTGCCGGTGCCTTTCGTCTGCGTCGAGCCGATGGTCTTCAGGCCGAGCTCTTTGACGAGGAACGGATCGATCACCGTGTGCGGCGCGCCGCTATCGACGCAGAACCAGTACGGGCCGTGACCGGCGACGACGACGGGAACGAACAACAGCTTGTCCACCGGCCGGCCGTGGACGGAGGCGACGAGCATTGAAGCGAGCAAGAGTGTTTTCATGCGCGCAACGTAGGTCGTGCGACGATGCAACTTCCATGGATGAACGATTGAATTTCGATGGATTCGCGCTCGACGTGAAGAACGAAGTGCTGACGCGCAGCGGCGAGCGCGTGTCGTTGCAGCCGCAGCCGATGAAGGTGTTGTCGCTGCTCGCGTCGCGCGCGGGTGACCTCGTGACGCGCAAGGAATTGCAGGACGCGGTCTGGAGCGACGGCACGTTCGTCGACTTCGATCAGGGCCTCAACTGGTGCATCAAGCGCATCCGCGAAGTCCTCGGCGACGACGCCGCGCATCCGCGCTTCATCGAGACGGTTCCGCGCAAAGGTTATCGGTTCATCGCCAAACCGCGACAGCGCAGCAATCGGCGATGGCTCACGACCGCGGCGATGCTCGCCATCGCGTGCGTGACGATGATGCACAGCCACGCCTCCGTCACCGTCGTCATCCTTCCGTTCGACAACTTCACCGGCGATCCGCGCAACGAGCTCGCCGCGAACGTCGCAACGGAGGAAGTCATCAACCGCGTCGGCAGCGTCGATCCCGCGCGCCTCAAAGTCATCGACCGCTTCACCGCCGCGAAATTCAAGCGCACGAACGAATGCATCATCCACATCGGTCGCGCGCTCGGCGCCGACTTCGTCATGGAAGGCGCGCTGCAAAAGAGTCACGCCACCGCGGCTCTCTATCGCGTCGCCGACAACACGCAAGTCTGGGCGACGTCGGTCGAGCGCGTCGACACGGCGCCCGCGCTCATCTCGCGAAAGATCGCCAACACTTTTGTGCAGTAGCATCGGCGCATGATCAGCACGCTTCTTCTCGCCACGCTCGTCATCCGCGCCGACCAGATCATCGACGGCCGAGGGAACGTGATTCATGGCGGCGCGGTCGTCGTCGACGGCGACAAGATCGTCGCCATCGATCCTCATCCGAAACGCGCCGACATCGACCTCGGCAAGCGCACGCTGATGCCCGGCGGCATCGACACGCACGTCCACATCGGCTGGCACTTCGGCCCCGACGGAAAGTCGAACGCCGACAACAGCGAGCATCCGGAGGCAGCCGAGGTGTATGCGCTGTATGCGGCGGAGAACGCGTGGCGGACGTTGAGGAGTGGAATCACCACCGTGCAGTCGCTCGGCGCGGAAGTCGACAAACCGCTGCGCGACGCGATCGCGCGCGGCGTGCTGCCCGGACCGCGCATCGTCACCGCACTCGATCCGATCAGCGACGCCAAGCTGACGCCGGAAAAACTCCGCGCGGCGGTGCAGAAACTCGCGACGGACGGAGCCGATGTCGTGAAAGTGTTCGCGTCGCTGAGCATTCGCAACGGCGGCGGACCGACGATGTCGCAAGAGCAGATGAACGCGATCTGCGACGAAGCGAAGAAGCACGGATTGCGCATCGCCGTTCACGCGCACGGCCCGGAGAGCGTGCAGCGCGCGGTGCTCGCCGGCGCGACGTCGATCGAGCACGGCGTGTTGATCGGGCAGCCGGAGCTCGATCTGATGGCGGAGCACGGAACGTATTTCGATCCGCAGACCGATCTCATCTTCCGCAACTACTTCGAGAACAAGGATCACTTCCTCGGCACCGACGGCTACACCGAAGAAGGATTCGCGCAGATGCACCTCGCGGTGCCGAAGGCGCTGCATGTGTTCCAGCTCGCGATCAAGACGCCGAAGCTGAAGGTCGTCTTCGGCACCGACGCGCTCGCCGGATCGCACGGCCGCAACTTTCAGGAGCTGGAGAATCGCGTGCGCAACGGCGGCCAGAAACCGATCGACGCGATCACGTCAGCGACGTCGCTCGCCGCCGAATCGCTCGGCCTCGGTGACAAAGTGGGAACGATCGCAAAGGGGTACTTCGCCGATTTGATCGCGGTCGACGGCGATCCGCTCACGGATATCGGCGTGCTCGAGCGCGTCGTGTTCGTGATGAAGAGCGGAATCGTTGTGAAACACTAGGCCGATGCAAGTCAACGTAGGCATCCTCGGCTCCGGCGACGTCGGCAAGGCGCTCGCGCGCGGCTTTCTCATGCTCGGTCACGCAGTGAAGATCGGATCGCGCGATCCGGAGAAGCTCGCGGACTTCGTCGCGAGCGCGGGTGAGGGCGCGTCGGCTGGCACGTTCGAAGAGACCGCGAAGTTCGGCGACCTCATCGTGCTCGCGACGCTCGGCAGCGCCACTGAAGACGCGATCGAAATCGCGGGCAAGTCGAACTTCGACAACAAGATCGTCATCGACACGACCAACCCGCTCGAATTCTCCACCGGCGCGCCGCAGCTCTCCATCGGATTCAACGATTCGCTCGGCGAGCACGTACAAAGGATGCTGCCGAAGGCTCGCGTGGTGAAGGCGTTCAACACCGTCGGCAACGCGCACATGGTGAAGCCCGAGTTTCCGAATGGACCGCCGACGATGTTCATCGCAGGAAACGACGAAGAGTCAAAACGACTCGTGTCGCAGATCTGCGAACACTTCGGCTGGGACGTTTCGGACCTCGGCGGCATCGAGTCGTCGCGCTATCTCGAGCCGATGTGCATGGCGTGGGTCGTCCACGGCATTCACACGAAGTCGTGGAACCATGCGTTCAAGTTGTTGAAGAAGTAACGTCATATACTCCGGACGACCTTGCTCCTTATAGCGGACACAAACCGCACACGATCTTTTCCAAGTCACAGGTAGCTGCTGAGGCAGCGAACTTGCACGATGCCGCCGAGCGGTTCATCGATCATTTCGAGGAGAAGTATGCGTAATCAGTCTCGCCTGTTGCTCGCATTCCTCGCCACACTGCTCCTGGTTCCCGCAGCCAACGCCCAGTACTTCGGGCGCAACAAAGTGCAGTGGGAGAGCTTCCACTTCAAGGTCCTTCAGACCCAGCACTTCGACATCTACTACTACGACCAGGAATCGGATGTCGTCGAAGACATCGGACGCATGGCGGAGCGGTGGTACGCGCGTCTGTCGACGACGTTCAATCACTCGTTCACGCGCAAGCCGATCGTGTTGTACGCAAACGCCGCCGACTTCCAGCAGACCACGACCACGCCCGGATTCATCGGCGAGGGCACGGGCGGATTCACCGACGAGTTCATGAACCGCGTCGTTCTTCCGCTCACCGGCGACTACGCGGAAAACGATCACGTCCTCGGCCACGAGCTCGTGCACGTCTTCCAGTACGACATCGCGTCGTCGAACAACAGCAGCCGCCGCCGCTTCAACCTTGAGCAGCTTCCGCTGTGGCTCGTCGAAGGAATGGCGGAGTACTTCTCGAAAGGCCGCGTCGATCCGCTGACGTCGATGTGGATCCGCGACGCCACGATTCACAATCGCCTTCCCGATCTGAAGAAGCTCACGCGCGATCCGCGCTACTTCCCGTACCGCTACGGCGAGGCGCTCCTCGCCTACATCGGCGGACGCTTCGGCGACGAAGCCGTCGTGCGCTACTTCCTCGCGGCCGGCATCATCGGCATCGAGCCGGCGTTCGACCGCGTGCTCGGATTGAGCGCGAAGCAAGTCTTCAACGACTGGCAGGAAGCGTCGCGCGAGCTGTACAACCCGGTCGTGGCGACGCGTCCGATGACGCTCGGCCGGCCGCTGCTCGGCAAGAAGACGACGCGCGGCGACTTGAACGTCGGCCCGGCCATCAGCCCCGACGGCCGCTACATCGCATTCCTCTCCACGCGTGAGTTGTTCGACATCGATCTCTTCCTCGCTGACGCACATACCGGCCAGGTGATTCGTCGCCTTCTCTCCGCCGATCGCGACGCGCACTACGACTCGCTGCGCTTCATCGACTCCGGCGGCGCGTGGTCGCCCGATTCCAAGCACGTCGCCGTCGTCGTCTACGAGAAGGGCGACAACTACCTCGGCATCGTCGACGTCGACGCGCACCACATCGAGCACATTCGCGTGCCCGGACTCGACTCCATCACGAACATCGCCTGGTCGCCGGATGGACACACCATCGCCATCTCCGGCCAGCGCACCGGCGTGACCGATCTCTTCCTCTTCGACCTCGACACCAAATCGGTCAAGCAGTTGACCAACGACAAATACGCCGACCTGCAGCCGGCGTGGTCGCCGGACGGAAAGTCGATCGCGTTCATGTCCGACCGCGGCGCGAAGACCGATCTGGCCAGCCTGAAGATCGGCGAGATGAACATCTCGACGATCGACGTCGCCACCGCGCAGGTGCGCACGCTGCCGCTGTTCGAGAACGCGAAGAACATCAATCCGCAGTACTCGCCCGACGGCCAGTCGATCTACTTCATCGGCAATCCCGAAGGCGTCCCCGACATCTATCGCTTCTCGCTCACCGACAATCACATCGAGCGCGTCACCGCCGTGCAGACCGGCGTCGCCGGCATCACGGAGATGTCGCCGGCGCTCACCGTCGCACAGAAGAGCGGGGACATCGTCTTCTCGCTCTATGAAGACGACGACTACAACATCTACACATTGCCGGGATCGACGCCGGGCACCGTCGTCGCCGCGACGAACGCTCCGGAAGCGCCGCGCGCCGCGATCCTGCCGCCGTTGCGCGCCACCGGCTCGCAGATCACGTCATATCTCTCGCATCCGGAAGAAGGGCTGATGACGTCGACGGCGTCATTCAAGCAGCGCAGCTACAGCCCCGGGCTGCACGTCGCGTACGTCGGACCTCCGACCGTCGGCGTCGGCGCCGATCAATTCGGCTTCGGTGTCAACGGATCGATCGCCGCTTACTTCACCGACATCCTCGGCCAGCACAACGTCGGCTTCACCGTCGAAGGCGGCGGCAGCGGCTACGGCGGATTGAGCGTCGCCGATCAGATCGGCGCGGAAGTCTTCTATCTGAACCAGCAGCACCGCTTCAATTGGGGCGCGGACGTCACGCACATCCCGTACGTCTATCAGGCCGCCGGCTACGGACAAACGATCATCAACGACAACGGCACGCCTCGCCTCGCCGACGTCTACCAGCAGGTGACACAGGTGGAGACGATCAACGACGTCTCCGGCGTGATGCAGTATCCGTTCAGCAGCACGCGACGCATCGAAGGGCAGCTCGGCATTCAGCATTTCGCGTTCAAGGAAAACGTCGAAACGCTCATCGCCATCGGCAGCGACGTGATCAGCGACACGACGGAGCGATCGCCCAACAGCTTCTCGCTCAGTCTCAAGAAAGCGTCGGCGGCATTCGTCGGCGACAGCTCGGTATTCGGATTCGTGTCGCCGGTGCGCGGCACGCGCTATCGCTACGAGATCGGAGAGATGTCGGGCGACCTGCGCTTCACCACCGCGCTGGCCGACTGGCGCAAGTACTTCTTCAAGCGTCCCGTGACGATCGCCGTTCGCGGACTGCACTTCGGCCGCTACGGCCACGATGCCGACAACGGATTCCTCCAGCCGATCGACCTCGGATACTCCTGGCTCGTGCGCGGCTACGACGGCATCAGCCTCTCCGAGTGCCACGCCAGCACGGTCTCGGCGTGCCCCGTGTACTCGCGCCTCGTCGGATCGCGCGTCGCATCGGCGAGCGTCGAGATGCGCCTCCCGCTCCTCGGCACGAAGGAATTCGGCCTGATCAACGCGCCCGCCATTCCGACAGAGCTCGAGATCTTCGGCGACATCGGGACCGCGTGGAACGGCGGACAGACTCCGAAGCTGAAGTTCAAGACGAACACCGACGAGCGCGTCCCCGTCGCAAGCCTCGGCGTCGGCGTGCGTGTCTTGCTCGCCTACATCCCGGTCGAGATTTACGCGGCGAAGCCGTTCCAGCGCCCCGACAAGAACATCGTGTACGGCTTCAACATCCTGCCGGGCTGGTAAGCCCTGCACCTCTCACCTGACGAATTCAGGCAGCTCGTCGAGCAAGCACTCGACGAGCTGCCCGATCGATTCGCAAAGCTGGTCGAGAACGTCGCCGTCGTCATCGAAGAAGAGCCGAGCGACGACGATCTCGATCTGGTCGACGACGACGATGAGCTTCTCGGCATCTTCCGCGTCACGCCGCCTCTACCCGATCAGATCGCGATTTTTCGCGGACCCATCCTCCGCATCGCGCACACGCGCGCAGAAGCGCGCCATGAGATCCGCGACACCGTGATTCACGAGCTCGGTCATTACTTCGGACTCGACGATCATGAGATGTCGTACTGATTCTCCCTGTCATTCCGAGCCGCGAAGACGGCGAGGAATCCCCCGGCAAGTACGATGACCGCACATGCGAAGGGGATCCTTCGCCGCGCTGCGCCGGCTCAGGATGACAAGGCCCCCGGTTTTCTTTTCGCGATTCCTGCGTCTCACTGTAGAGGCCTCACGGCCGGAAAGGGAGAAGACTATGAAAACCAAATTGACCCTGATGCTCGTTCTCTTGATCGCCGTTGCGTGCGCGACGCAACACAACTCGATGATGCCCAATGGCAGCGCGTCCCTCGTCGGAAGGGTGATGACAGTTGACAGACGCGCGCCGGGAGTCAACGTGTCGATCATCGATGAGCAGTTGCGCTCGCGCATGACGATCACCGACGCACACGGCATGTTTCGATTCGAGAACATTCCCGCGGGCCACTACACGATGAAGCTCGAGCTCGGAGGATGGCCGCCGCAGACGCTCCCGGTGAACATTCCCGAAAACGGGAAGCAGGTCGTCGACGCGCAGATGCAACCGGCGGTCGCCGCCGCGGTCGTGGCGTCGAACTGACACACAAAATCCGTCGCGACGCGGTTGTTTTTTCGGGGATTGCGTGTCTCACGTTCGAGGGAAGACACCATGAAACGCACAACGACCTTGATCCTTCTGTTGATCGCCATTGCGTGCACGACGCAGCAGCAAACCGTGCTGCCGACGACCGGCAGCGCGACCGTCACCGGTCATGTAACGCTCAACAACGCACCGCTGCCGGGAGTCGCCGTCTCGATCACGGATGCGACGTCCGCGTCGCGTCTCACGGTCACGGACGCGAACGGTGTGTATCGATTCGCGAGCGTCCCCGCTGGCCGATACACGCTGAAGCTCGAGCTCGCGGGAATGTCGACGACGACACGCATCGTGAACGTTGGCGGAAGCGCGAATCAGATCGTGGATGCGCGCATGAAACCGTCGTCGGTCGCCGAGGCGATCACGGTGACTGCGGAAGCGCCGTCGGTGATCGCGACGAGCGAAATCGGATCAACGTACTCCGCTCCTCCGCCGCCTGTGTACGTGCGACGCGATGAAGCGGCGAAGGCCGCGAAGCCCATGACGGTGACGGGCGGCGTGGCGGGCGGTGTCGTTGGCGGCGTCGTGGCCACCAACATGGCCTACGAGTACCAGGCTCTCCCCGAGCAGCAGTACGCGTCCATCAAAGAGCACGACTACATCGACACGACCAAAGAAGCGACGACGACGTTCGCCATCGACGTCGATCGCGCGTCGTACGCGAACGTACGTCGCTTCCTCACCGCGAATCAGATGCCGCCCGCCGACGCCGTGCGCATCGAAGAGATGATCAACTACTTCACCTATTCGTATCCGCAGCCCACCGGCCCCGATCCGTTCGCGATCACGACCGAAGTCGCGGGCTGTCCGTGGGACGCGACGCATCGCCTCGTGCGCATCGGCGTGCAGGGCCGCAATCTCGATGAGTGGAAGATGGCGCCGAACAACCTCGTCTTCCTGCTCGACGTTTCCGGATCGATGCAGCCGCCCGAGCGTCTGCCGCTGATCAAGTCTGCCTTCCGCGTGCTCGTCGATCGCCTGCGCGCGGAAGACAGCGTCGCCATCGTCGTCTACGCCGGCGCCGCGGGAACGGTGTTGCCGCCGACGTCCGGCGCCGACAAGCGCACGATCCTCGACGCGCTCGATCATCTGCAGGCCGGCGGTTCGACCGCGGGCGCGGCCGGAATCGAGCTCGCGTACAAAGTGGCGCTCGACAACTTCAAACACGACGGCAACAACCGCGTGATCCTCGCTACCGACGGCGACTTCAACGTCGGCATCTCCAACATCAACAGCCTGGAGACTTTCATCGAAGAGAAGCGCAAGAGCGGCGTGTTTCTCAGCACGATCGGCGTCGGCACCGACAACTTCCGCGACTCCGTTCTCGAGACGCTCGCCGACAAAGGCAACGGAAACTACGCCTATCTCGACACGCCGAAGGAAGCGGACAAGGTATTCAAGACCGAGCTGACGGGAACGCTCGTCACGATCGCGAAGGACGTGAAGGTGCAGGTCGAATTCGATTCATCGCGCGTCGCGTCGTATCGCCAGATCGGCTACGAAAATCGCGCGCTCGCGAACAAAGACTTCACCGACGACACGAAAGACGCGGGCGAGCTCGGCGCCGGACACTCGGTGACCGCGCTCTACGAGATCGTGCCGAAAGGCAACGCGACCGGCACGATCGCGAAGCTGCGCCTTCGTTACAAAGAGCCGAAAGGCGACACGAGCAAGTTGATCGAAAACCAGATCGTCGACAAAGGCACGAGCGCGTTCGCGGCATCGCCCGATATGCAGTTCGCATCCGCGATCGCGGAGTTCGGAATGCTGCTGCGCAACTCCGCACACAAAGGCAGCGCGACGTTCGCGGATGTCGCAGCCCTAGCGCGCGCCGCACGCGGCGTCGATCTCGAGGGATATCGCGAGGAGTTACTGCGGATGGTGGAGACGAGCCGCGCGTTGAGTGGGGAGAGCGGGCATATCGCGGCGAAGTAAGTTGCGCGGTTGCGGCAGGTTGCTCGGTTGCGTGGGTTAGACCGCGCAACCGAGCAACTGCGCAACCTAGTCCCGTGGCACATGAAACGGCACTTCATCCTCAGGCGGCGCCGTCACAAACTCCTGATCGTCTTCTTCTTCGTCCAGATCCCGATACGTCCGAATGTCTTCCATCGTCTGCTCCTAGAACTGCGCTGCTTCGGTTGATCGATCGAGCGCCGTCGTCGACGCCTGGCCCTGCGACACGACCTTCGTCACTTCGTCGAAGTAACCGGTGCCGACTTCGTGCTGATGTTTCGTTGCGGTGTAGCCGTTCTGCTCCGCCGCGAACTCGGCCTGCTGCAGACGCGAGTACGCCGCCATTCCTTCGTCGCGATACGTGCGCGCCAGCTCGTACATCGAGTAGTTGAGCGCGTGGAATCCGGCGAGCGTGACGAACTGGAACTTGTAGCCGAGGGCCGCGAGCTCGCGTTGAAAGTTGGCGATCTCGTCGGGACTGAGCTTCTTCGCCCAGTTGAACGACGGCGAGCAGTTGTACGCGAGCATCTTTCCGGGGAACTTCGCGTGCACGCCTTCGGCGAAGCGGCGTGCTTCGTCGATGTCCGGCGTCGACGTCTCCATCCACAGCAGATCGGCGTACGGCGCGTACGCGATCGCGCGCGCGATCGCCAGCTCGATGCCGTTGCGGATCATGAAGAAACCTTCGTTCGTCCGCTCGCCGGTGATGAACGGCTGATCGCGCTCGTCGATGTCGCTCGTGAGCAGCGTCGCGCTGCACGCGTCGGTGCGCGCGATGAGAACTGTCGGCACGTTGCAGACGTCGGCGGCCAGTCGCGCCGCGGTGAGCGTGCGAATGAAGCTCGACGTCGGGACGAGCACTTTGCCGCCGAGGTGTCCGCATTTCTTTTCGGAGGCGAGTTGATCTTCGAAGTGCACGGCGGCGGCGCCGGCTTCAATCATCGACTTCATCAGCTCGAACGCGTTCAGGCATCCGCCGAAGCCTGCTTCGGCGTCAGCGACGATCGGCGCGAACCAATGCGTGTCGTGCTTGCCTTCGCTGTGATCGATTTGATCGGCGCGCTGCAGCGCCTGATTGATGCGTTTCACGACCGTAGGTACGGAGTTCGCCGGATAAAGCGACTGATCGGGATACATTTGCCCGGCCAGATTCGCGTCGGCGGCGACCTGCCATCCGCTGAGATAGATCGACTTCAGTCCGGCGCGCACTTGCTGGATCGCTTGATTGCCGGTCAGCGCGCCGAGTGCGGAGACGAACGGCTCCTTCTCGAGCAGATCCCACAAGCGTTCTGCACCGAGCTCCGCGAACGTGTACTTGATGTCGATGGAGCCGCGAAGGCGATCGACGTCGTCCGCCGTGTAGTCGCGCACGATGCCGTTCCATCGCGAGCTGTTCTCCCATTCGCGCTCGAGTTTCTTCGGGTCACGAACTCCCTTTAGTCGGGCCATCACTTGTCTCCTTGCTCGATCGAGATCAACTCGTCGTATGCGGGAATCGTCAGAAAATCGGCGAGCGTGGCGCTGAGCGTCAGCTCGTCGAAGAGCCGCGTCGCGCGCGCGAGCGACTGCTCGTTCACGCGCCCTTGCATCGACGCCACTTCTTCATCGCGCAACTTCTTGTAGAGCGCGGCGTCGATCAGGCGGCCGTCATCGAGATGTGCTTCGTGGTGCAGCCACTGCCACAGCTGCGTGCGCGAGATCTCCGCGGTCGCAGCGTCTTCCATCAGGTTGTAGAGCGGAACGCATCCGAGTCCGCCGAACCACGCTTCGAGATAGAGGATGCCGACGTTGATGTTCTGCCGCATCCCCTTCTCCGTGATCGGACCTTCAGGCAACTCGACCAAATCGCGAGCCGCGATCGTTCTCAGTGGGGCGGCGGCGCCCCCGCCGCCGCGAATTTGGTTCTCACCCGGCATGTGCTCGTCGAAAATCGCTTTCGCAATCGGCACGAGTCCCGGATGCGCGACCCACGTTCCATCGTGTCCCGCGCGCACTTCGCGCAGCTTGTCGGCTTTCACTTTCGCCATCGCCGCGTCGTTTGCAGCGTCATCGCCTTTGATCGGAATCTGCGCCGCCATCCCCCCCATCGCATGAATTCCTCGGCGATGGCACGTCTGGATCAGCAGGTCGACGTACGCGGCGAGAAACGCCTTGTCCATCGAGATCGACGCGCGGTCAGGCGTGATGAAGTCGCGGCGTGCTCTGAATTTCTTGATGAACGAGAAGATGTAATCCCAGCGTCCGCAGTTGAGTCCCGCGGAGTGATCGCGGAGCTCGTAGAGAATCTCGTGCATCTCGAACGCGGCGAGAATCGTCTCGATCAGCACCGTCGCGCGAATCGTTCCGTTGGGGATGCCGAGGAGTTGCTGGGCGCGGACGAAGACGTCGTTCCAGAGACGCGCTTCGAGATGCGACTCCATCTTCGGCAGATAGAAGTACGGTCCGCTGCCACGAGCGACGAGCTCCTTCGCGTTGTGAAAAAAGTAGAGCGCGAAATCGAAGATCGACGCGCTGACCGGTTTGCCGTCGACTTCGAAATGCTTCTCGAGCAAATGCCATCCGCGCGGGCGGACGAGCAGAGTCGCGGTCTTGTCGTTGAGCTTGTACTCTTTCGCGCCGCTCTGAAACGTGATCGTGCGCCGGACGGCGTCGGCGAGGTTGATGTGGCCTTCGATGTTGTTGGCCCACGTCGGCGCGTTCGCGTCTTCGAAGTCGGCCATGAAGACGTTCGCGCCGCAGTTGAGCGCGTTGATGATCATCTTGCGATCGACGGGGCCGGTGATCTCGACGCGGCGATCGCGCAGGTCGTTCGGAATCGGCGCGACGGTCCAATCGCTGTCGCGGATCTCGCGCGTCTCCGGGAGAAAGTCCGGAAGCTCGCCGCCATCGAGGCGCTTCTTGCGCTCTTCGCGTTTCGCGAGGAGCGCTTCGCGCCGCGCGCCGAACTCGTGCTGCAGCGCGTTGACGAAGTTGATCGCCTCAGGCGTGAGGACTCGGTCGACTGCCGCGATCGTCATGCTGTAAAGTGTTGAGCATGGTGCAGGCCAACGTCAATAAGCCAAGCCTCATCAGTAGATTGTGATGTATTAGCTTGTAAAGAATTGGCTGTAAAGGTGTGAATGGCTGTAAAGTTGCAGCCGGAGGCGCGCTAAAGTCATGAACACACAATTCAAACTCGGCGCCAAAGTGCGCACGCTCCGCCGGCGCGAGGGATTCACGCAGACCGATCTCGCCTCGAAACTGGAGATCTCGCCGAGCTACCTCAATCTCATCGAGCACAACCAGCGTCCGCTTCCGGCGCATCTGCTCGTCCGCGTCGCGCAGATCTTCAAGATGGATCTGGAGGCGTTCGCGGACGACAGCGCGTCGCGACTCGCCGCCGACCTGCAGGAGATGTTCGGCGATCCGATGTTCGAAGAGCATCCGTTGAATACGTCGGATCTTCGCGAGCTCGCCGAGAATCCCGCCGCCGCGCGCGCGGTCATCGCGCTGTATCACGCGTATCGCACGACCGTCGAATCGACCCGCGCTCTCTCCTCCAAGCTCTACGACGGCCGCGACTTCCTGGGCCTCAATCCCGCGCACCTTCCGTCGGAAGAAGTGTCCGACGTCATCCAGCACAACATGAATTACTTCCCGGAGCTGGAAGCGGCGGCGAACGAACTGACGATCGATCGCACCGACACCTATCGATCGCTCACGCGTCACCTGCTCGAAAAGCACAACATCGAAGTGCGCCTCATCGCGGTGAGCCGCGATCGCAACGCCGTACGCCGCTTCGATCCCGAGATGCGCACGCTCTCGCTCTCCGAAATGCTGCCGCCGTGGGGACGGCAGTTCCAGGTCGCGCATCAGATCGGATTGCTCGAAGCGCAGAGCGCGATCGATTCGATTGTCGCACGCTCATCGAATTTTCTGACGGCGCCCGACTCCGTGAAGCTGTGCCGCATCGCGCTCGCGAACTACTTCGCGGCCGCGCTGCTCATGCCGTACGAGGAATTCCTCCGCATCGCCGAAGAAGTGCGCTACGACATCGAGCTGCTGCAGCATCACTACACCGCGAGCTGGGAACAGGTCTGCCATCGACTGACGACGCTGCGGCGCCCCGGCGAATCGGGCGTGCCGTTTCACTTCGTGCGCGTCGACATCGCCGGCAACATCTCGAAGCGATTCAGCGGCACCGGCATTCGCTTCGCGCGTTTCTCGGGATCGTGTCCGCGCTGGGACGTGCACGCCGCGTTTCTCACGCCCGGACGAATCCGCACGCAGTTCTCGAAGATGCCCGACGGCACCGCGTACTTTTGCATCGCGCGCACGATTCGCAAGAGCTATGGATACGCATCCGGCGACTCGATGATGGCCGTCGGAATCGGCTGCCCCGTCGCCACCGCGCGCAACATCGTCTACGCCGACGGCTACGATCTCGACAATCTCGAAGCCGCCGTGCCGATCGGGACGACCTGCCGGTTGTGCGAGCGGCTCGACTGCGATCAGCGCGCCTTCCCGCCGCTGCAACACGCGCTCGTCGTCGATGAGAATTTCCGGGGACGTTCGTTCTACGTGCCGCGCGACGCGCCGGCGATGGACGTTCAGGTTCCGGTGAAGAAGAAGCGGCGCGCGCGAACGTAGGCCAAACAAAAAGCCCGCCTTGCGGCGGGCTTCATGACTTCTGCTTTGTTGGCGTCAGACAGCTTGCTTCACGCAGAACTGATCGAATGCCTCGACGAGCTCTTTCGCGATTTC
>Ga0207687_10001074_pt1 | contig 18530 bp, 19 predicted proteins | sample KBSM54metaG_FD_184399 | JGI IMG/M metagenome (GOLD analysis project Ga0207687, IMG submission 184399) | Miscanthus rhizosphere microbial communities from Kellogg Biological Station, Michigan, USA - KBS M5-4 metaG (SPAdes) (version 2) | ecosystem: Host-associated > Plants > Roots > Rhizosphere >...
CAAACATCCGGATTTCACCGAGATAAGGTGTAGACATAATGTTCTCCGTGCCGACGCCGAAACTGTGCTGGTTTAGTTGCGCGAGGGGAAGATGCCCGTAATCGCGATGCAGAAATTCACCGCGAGATAGGGCTGCATATTGTTATGCGGCTGATTGCCGCCAGTAGGGCCGACAGTCTGTGGATCGAGCGTCACCAACACATGGCCGCGCGCGTAGAAATCGTCGGTCGTAGACGTGTCCGTGGCGAACATATGGGCGGCCACCGGACGCTTGTCCGCGGTGTTGGAAGAGCCCGTCAGCGTATGGGTGTGAGCCGGCATCTCGGTCACGAGAAGCGTCACATTTTCTTCGCCGGCGACTTCACCCTGGGGGTAGTTGCCGTCGAAGTGAAGCGGGGTCCGGCCGCGAAGATCGGGCAGCTGGAAGGTGGTCTGGCCGTTGCCGCCATAGGTCGTCCCCAGCAACGCGAAAAGCGCGGTATTCTGCGAGATCGGCAAGATCTGGCCAGCGCAAAACGCCCAGCCGCGAGGCGCGAAATTGAAGCCGAAAATACCGATTTGACCGAGGAAGAAATTCGACATGCCAGCCTCTCAATTTCAATTGCTCGGGAGGGTCGGCGCGAAACACCTCCCCCCAGGTGCCTTCGATTGGAATGTACCTGTCCCGGGAAAAGACACAATAGCAAAGTTGCGCAGAGTATATCGGGAATGGTTGGAAATTTGCCGCAGTGCATCACGTGAGCGGTTGCGCTTAGAGCACCATTATGCCATCCTTAGCAGGCTATCAACTTGGCGCCCTGCGCTTGGGAGAATCGTTTCGTCATGACGTCTATCACCCCCAATGCAGAAATGTCGGACACGGCGACGGTTGAAACCGCAGCCGGCACCGCTCGTAAGCCATGGTCGACGCCGCTCGTCATCGTTGCCGAATCGCAGCGGACCGAAGGCGGTCACACCCGCTTCACCGATGGTACCAGCCTCGGCGTTCCTTACGGCTCCTGATCTTCGGAATCAGTTGATTTGCGCCCATAGCGGCGTCCTTATGTGTTGGTACGATCGAACCAGGCGATGAAGCGCGCCAAGGTGATCGTCAGGTTTGCCACCATCAAGCGTTGGTGATCAGGCCGACGTGCGTCGTCCACATCCGCGATCATCGCCTCGAGCTTGTTGAAACTCACATAGCGCGACAGCTTGCCGTCACGATCCAGCTTGCGCGCGTCGGCGAGGGCAGCGGGCGCGCTGGCGCTGGCCATGCGAAAGAAATCAGGATCTTCGGCGTCGTTGCCCGGGCCCCGCGCCAGCAGGCTTGCCGGCAGGATGTCGGCGAGCGCGCGCCGCGCGAGATATCGATCGTGACCAGCCCCGAATTGCATCGCCTCGGGCAGCGCAAGGCCGAGCTCGACGATGCGCTTGTCGTGGAAAGGGCGGGTGAATTCCAGGCCGTGGGCGGCCGCGAGCGCGGATTGCGCGGGTGGCGCCGAGGCCGTTTTGCGCAGCAGGTGCAGCCAGCGTGTACGCCAGCGGTGATGGACCGGATAGTTACCCCGCACCCGTGAGGGATCGACCGCTCCGCTGGCAAACAGGGAATGGGCGAAGTCGCTCGCGATCGCGCTCCGACGCCAGGCCGGCCTCATGCCATGCCGGATCGAAACCATCACCGCGATCACCCGCAAAGGCAGCAGCGCCGGAAGGACGTCGTTTCGCAACAGGCGAAGAGGCGGCTCGCCGGTCGTGCGCAGCCTCATCCGGAATTCGCGCAGGAAGCGCCGGAAATGCCCGCGCCGCAGGATTCGGCCCAGCATCGCTCCTGGTCGAACATTGACTGTGTAGTCGCCACCATGCCCGTCCATCACCAGTCGTGCGCCTTCCGCCGCGGCGATGCGGTAGATTCCACGTCTGACATAGAGCGTGCCCACCGTGTTGTGGGTGATGTCGAACGAGGCCTCAAGATCGTCGAAGACGCTCTCTTCCTCGCCCCGGACATAATAATGGAGATCAAGGGAGGGGTAGCGCCTGAACGCCTCGACTGCGACGCGAGCATCGCGAACGGCGGGCCGGTTCTCGCCTTCCGCCAGCGCTGAGGCGATTGCGACAACCCGCCGGCCCTGCGCCGCCACGATCGGCCCGGCGAACGCAGCGATGCTGCCGCTGTCGAATCCGCCGCTGAAGCAGAGCGCGGGCTGGCGAATCAGCCGGCGCACCCGACACGCCACTGCTTCCTCGACGGTGCGGCGATAGGTGGCGAGATAATAGGCCTCGTCCCGGCCAAGATGTTCGGGCGCGGCGTGCGGTTCCCAATATGTCGTGCGGGTTGCGATGCCGGCGCTGTCGATGCGCAACAGCGTTGCGTTGGGGAGCGCGCTGATCCGATCGAAGAAGGTTTCGCCCGGCGCGCGATCGACGGCAAGCAGCAAGCGCCTGCCGACTGCCTCATCGGAGAGGCGGCGGGGCACGCCCTCGATGGCCCAAAGCGCCTTTACCTCGGTCGCGAAGACGAACAGGCCTTCGCCGTGATGATAGAAGAGCCCGCGCTGCCCCATATGATCGCGGCCGATCAGCAGCGTGCGGGCGCGCGCGTCCCAGATTGCGAAGGTGAAGTCCCCGAGCAGATGCAGCACGCAAGAATCGCCCCAATGCCGATATGCCGCGAGCAACAGCCCGCTATCGGAGATGTCGCCGAGATCAGCGTCCGCGATGCCGAGCTCCGCGGCCAGCGCCTCGCGATTGTCGAGACGCAGATCGGCGACCAGTGTGAGTTCGCCATCTTCGATCGGCTGCGCCTCGTGCCAGTCCTCGACATTCACGCGCAACAGGCAGTGGCCCAGGCCGATATTGTCCGAAACCACGCTGCGCCGGCCGTCCGGGCCGCGAAATGCAAGAACCTTGCCCATGCGCTCGACGTCGCGCGCCGAGACCAGCGCACCGCCGAAGCGCAGGATACCGAAGATCGCGCTCATTTTTCCTGGAGGAGCCGCATCGCTTCAAGGCGCCGATAGGGTTCCGCGAGGTGAGCCGCCGCTGCGGCCCGTACGGCCTCGGTCGCTTCCTTCTGCTTGGCCTCGGTATCAACGATGAAGGATACGCTCGGAGCTTTTGCGTCTCGCCCGCTTGCCGCCGCCATGGCTTCGCGCCCAGCAGCATCTGTTTCGATACCGAAATGAGACAAAATTTCATCTTCCACGGCGCCGGGCAGCGACGCGTAGTTGATCAGCCTGCCCCCACCGAGGCCTGTGTGATCGAGAATCGCGCTACAGGTGCGTTCGAACACGCGCGCGCAATATTCCTCGCCCGAAATCTTGTCTCCGTCGGCAATTCCATAAACATCCACAGGCATCGCACCGTGCACCGCCTGGATGCCCGGCATGCGCATCTGCGAGACGAGGATCTCGACGGGCTCGCGATACAGAAAGATCCAGGGCGTATCAGGAAAGGAAGCGCGAAACAGCGGCAACGCCAGCGCGTGCCAACTGTCGAGCTTGACGACATAGTGGCGCCTATCGCCGGTCCGGTCGCGGCCGAGCGCGCCGACTATCGCGCGCAGCAAATGCGCGCGGTCGGCAAGCGGAACGCCGGGATGGGCGTTGACGAGATGCACGATCGAATCGAGCGGAGGCGCCTCGGACACAACGATCGTCCCGGGCAGCGATGCGAGCATCTGCGATACGAGCGTCGATCCGCACCGCGACAAGTGGAAGATGAACCCATCCGGGATGGCGACATCCTCCTGCGCCGCCACCGCGGCCAGATCAGCGAGCGGCGTACGCTGGCGGAACATGCGATTGAAGGGCTGCAGCCGGACCCGACGCAGCGTATCCTCGAAAAAGGGCGCGGTGAGCGGCACATCGCCAAAGTGCAGCCACTCGACCGCCATCTCGCTCACCGCGGGCATCACCGCTGACGGCAGCCATTGCTGCCCGGGCACGCCGCGCGCGGTAAGCTCGGGTCGCATGAAGCGGTCGATGCCGAGCGGATCGGACTCCATTGCCACCTGGATCGTCTCGTCGCCCAGGACGATGCCGGCGGCGGCGGCGATCTGGATGATCGCCGCCACGAACAGATCGGGCTCCTGGATTATGCTCAGACGCTGCTGCAAGCCGGGATCGGCCATCACGATCGCACGAACGCGGTCTAGCGGCGCTGTGGCGTCCATCGATCGGAGATCTGTCATGAGGTGCGCGACGATGTCTTTCCAACCGCCCCGGCGGGCGATAGCTTGGCCGAAAACCGGGCCCGGAGCACCGGCAATGGATGCCGCCTAACATGCCCGACACGCAGCAACAATCGCCATTCACCTTTGCCGACCGGGTCCGCCTGCCCTTCTCGTTCGACGCGGATCAGCTGTGTGCCGACCTTGATCGCGTGGTGGGCAGCGCATGGGTCGATCATCTCGTCCGGCAGAATTACGAAGGGGAGTGGGATGTGCTGCCGCTCCGCTTCACCGCCGGCGCGACGCACCCGGTGATGCAGATCTATGCCGATCCCTCCGCGACCTGTTTCGAGGACGGGCCGCTGCTCGAGCAGACGCCTTATATCCGCGAGGTGATCGCGCGCTTCGAATGTCCGATCCAGTCGGTCCGGCTGATGCGGCTCAGCCCCGGCTCAGTGATCAAGGAGCATTTCGACCATGACCTTGCCGCCGAATGGGGTGCGGCGCGGATCCATATCCCGATTACCACGAACGCCCAGGTGGAGTTCCTGCTCAACCGCCGCCAGATCGTGATGGAGCCGGGCAGCGCCTGGTATCTACGCCTTTCCGATGCCCATAGCGTGGCCAATCGGGGAATAAGCGACCGGGTTCACCTCGTGATCGATTGCACCGCGAACGAATGGCTTATCGGGCAGCTTCGCGCCGCCGCCGCGAACGGTTCAGAATAGCCATAACGACAAAGCACCGATCAGGAACGCGCCTCCGAGAATGATAATCAACCATAGCGCCAGCCAATAGCGCCCCTCGGCTGAATCGGCTGCCTCCCCGGACCAGTCGATTTCCTCCTCGCGCCAGTCGAGCTGATGGATGATCTTCCCGGGGTTCAACGCCGATTTGAGCTGGGCCATGGTGATCGGCGTGACGAACTCGCAACCATAGCCGGTGGGTCCGCGCCGGGCGACCAGCGCCGCATTGACCTGTGTGCCGCCGATGCCGATCCAGACCGACTCTTCGAGGTCGAGCGCTGCCGGCGTCTCCATGCGGAAGCCGGTGAGCGACAGCTCGTAGATCAGCACGTCGATTGGTTCGCCCTCGACGCCGCGCAGGGTCGCACCCACCTCCATTGGATATCGCACGGCGCGGCGCCGTTCGACAGGTTCTGAACGATATACACGCGCGATGAGGGCCATCATGACATCCGACGGGGCAGGAGCCGGCTGTCGCGCCATAACGTTACGAAAAGCTTATGGGGACGAAGGGCCCCTTCCTGTGGCCGGATCGCCGTAAATAACGGACGTCGTGTTGCTGGAGCACGCTGAAAGCGGGGCGAATACTAGCTGATTCCGACAATGCCCAGGATAGAGGCAGTCCGCTGATTCAGCGACCCACGCCAGTCGCGGTCGGCCGAATATATTCGCCCGGCGCGACTGGCTGGAGATTCCCGGAAAAGCCGCGAAGGCCTTCGCCAGGGCCGAGCAGCAGCGCGCCGCCGGGTGCGAGAGCGTCGGCCATTCTGTCGAGTACCGTCGTTGCCGTCTCCGTGTCGAAATAGATCAGCACGTTGCGGCAAAACACCGCATCGAAAGGGCCCAGCCCGTCACAGGGATCGAGCAGGTTGAAGTTTCGAAACACGACCATCCGCCGCAGCGTGTCGCGGATCCGCCAGGCACCTCCGTCGGGTACGAAATGGACACCAAGACGATCTTCGCTGACCCCCAGCATCTCCGCTTCGGCATAGAGGCCAGCCTCCGCACGCGCCACAAGGGCAGTGTTGAAGTCAGTAGCGAGAATCTCGACGGCCCAGCCCTCGAGCCCGGCCTCGGCGATCAGCATCGCGATCGACCAGGCCTCCTGCCCCGCCGCGCAGGCAGCGCACCAGATCCGCAGATGCCGGGCTTCAGCGCGATCGGCGAGCAGGCGCGGCAAGGTCTGCGCGGCGAACCGTTCGAACATGGCGGAATCGCGGAAGAAGCCGGAAGCGCTGGTGGCAAGCGCCTCGGCGATGGCGCGTGTCATGTCTCCATTGCCCTGGCGAAGCGCCGTCATGAGCGCGGAGACATCGGCCAGCCCGAATTGCAGTCGCACGGGCAAAAGCAGATTCGCCAGCGCTTCGGGGTTGTGCGGCGGGAGGACGACGCCCGATCGCAACCGTACCGTTTCCGCCAGCAGGTCGATATCGTCTTCAGTCAGCGATAGTCTCCGTCAAGGGCGCCCTGCACTGCCGCGCCTCTCTATCTGGCGGGATATGGTCCGAAAGTCGAACCAGACGACCGCTGTGGCGTGGTTGGCAGGTTAAGGCGGGAGCGATATGCGAGACCGGTGACTGACCTCGCCCTTTTGTTCGAGCACCCGTTGTGGTTCCTGCCGCTGTTCGATGCGCTCGAACGGCGCGGGGTAGACCATGTCGCGCTTCGCCCCGACGGGCATTTCGATCCGGCCGATCGCGCCGCGCCGGCCCGGGTCGTGTTCAACCGCATCGCGATGTCGAGCTTTCTGCGCGCCGACGAGCATCCCATCTTTCATGCGATGGCGCTGCTCGATCACTGGCGCCGCGCAGGCGCGCGGGTGATCAACGGGCCCGAGGTGTTGGCGATCGATTCGTCCAAGGCACGGCAATTGTCGCTGATCGCCGGCCTTGGCCTCGCCATTCCGGAAACCCGGGTCGTGCACCGGATCGCCGATGTGGAGGGGGCCGCCACGACCCTCGCCTTCCCGCTGGTGGTGAAGGCCAATATCGGCGGCGCGGGCGCGGGGATCATGCGCTATGAGTCGATGGACCAGCTCCGCGCCGCGATCGTAGACGGCTTCCTGCCGACCAGTGTCGACGGGGTGCTGCTCGTGCAGGACTATGTCCCCGCCCGAAACGGCATGATCACGCGGATCGAGACGCTTGACCGCAAATATCTCTACGCGCTCGACATCGCAGGCGCCGGCGCGTTCGATCTGTGCCCGGCCGATGCCTGCCAGATTCCCGGTGCGCCGATCCCGATGGTCTCGGCCGATCCCGGGCCGGAACTGCGCGCCGCCGCCGAGGCGATTGCCGGTGCGGTGGGGCTCGATGTCGGCGGCATCGAGGTGATGATCGACGATCGCGACGGCGTGCCGCGATTCTACGACATCAACGCGCTGTCCAATTTCGTCGCGAAGCCGCTCGACGTACTGGGCTGGGACCCACATGACCGGCTGGTCGATTACCTGATCCACATCATCAAGGAGGCGCGCGGCTGATGCGCTATGGCTATTGGATGCCGGTGTTCGGCGGCTGGCTGCGCAACGTGTCCGACGAGGGCATGGACGCAAGCTGGGATTATTCCAGGCGGCTGACTCAGCGATCGGAACAGCTCGGCTATGACCTGACGCTGATCGCCGAGCTCAACCTCAACGACATCAAGGGCGTCGAGCAGCCGGCGCTCGATGCCTGGTCGACCGCCGCCGCGCTGGCCGCCGTGACCGAGACGATCGAGCTGATGGTCGCGGTGCGCCCGAACTTCCACCACCCTGCCCTGTTCGCCAAGGCAGCCGCCAATATCGATCGGATCTCGGGCGGGCGGCTTGCGCTGAACGTCGTCTCCTCCTGGTGGGCTGACGAGGCGAAGCAATATGGCCTGCAGTTCGACCAGCATGACGATCGCTATGCCCGCACCGAGGAATGGCTGCGCGTCGTCGACGGGCTATGGACAGAGGAGAGGTTCAGCTTCGCCGGCCAGTTCTACCGCACCGAGGAAGCGATCTGCGCGCCCAAGCCCGTGAAACGGCCCACCATCTATGCCGGCGGCGAGAGCGAGAAGGCCAAGGCGATGATCCTCGCCCAGTGCGACGCCTATGTGATGCACGGCGATCCGGTCGAGGCGATCGCGCCCAAGATAGCCGACATGGCCGAGCGGCGGGCGGCTGTGGGCGGCGCGCCGATGCACTATGGCATGGCCGCCTATGCGATCGTCCGCGACAGCGAGGCCGAGGCGAAGCGCGAGCTGGCGCGGATCACTGACGTGACCGACCTGCCGGCGGGCTACGCCAATTTCGACCAGTGGCTGTCGGGCACGCAGCTCGAGCGCGAGCTGAAGATCCAGGAATATTCAGTCTCGAACCGCGGCCTGCGCCCCAATCTGGTCGGCACGCCCGAACAGCTGCGCGAACGGATCGCGGAATATGAGGCGGCCGGGCTCGACCTGTTGCTGCTCCAGATGAGCCCGCAGGCGGAAGAGATGGAGCGGTTTGCGGCGCAGGTGATGGGAACCGCGTGATCGGACCCGCCTTCAAAAGCCCAGCCTTCAAAAGCGCTGCCCGAATAATGCCCCTCCTGGCCAGCCGTGCAATGTGAAGGAAGAGACGATACACATATTGTCGCATTCCCTGCTGCGGCTGTCGCCGACCCGCACCATATTTCCCGACTCCGACACGGGCGCTGCCCGCATCCGCGCCGCGATCCTGAACCACCAGCCGGCCGTGCTGGAAGCTTTTGTCGACGATCAGCTTCTCAAATTGCTGGCGTCGATCTGGTCCAGCGCCAGCTTCATGCCGTCGCCCGTCGATCGGGTCGGCTTGCGCTCGGTGGAAGCGCCCGGTCATGCGGGTGCTGCGCTGTGCCTGGCGCTGGCGCGGCCGGAGGTGTTGCGGATCATCGGGTCCTTGTTGGACGGGCCCGTGCTCACCGGCGTCGCCGGCGCGATTGCCCAATTCGCCGCGGGCACGGATGAGCGCCTCGACTGGCACGACGATCTGGCCGAACCGCAGCGCAGGCTCGCGATCACCATCAATCTGGGCGCGACGCCCTATCACGGCGGTGCTTTCGAATTTCGCGACCTCGCGTCCGGCGCTCCGCCCATTCGGCACCTGCATTCCACACCGGGCGAGGCGCTGTTGTTCCCGATCGGCGCTGGCTTGCAGCACCGGGTGCTGCCAGTGACCGGGGGCGGGCCCCGCACGGTCTTCGCCGGCTGGTTCCTGGGAGATGCGGCGTGATCAAGAATGGGCTCTACGGCCTGGTTTCACTGTCGGGAGCGCCGCTCGATCGGGCGGATTGCGCTGTGCTCGGGCTCGCGGTGCCGGATCCGGCCTCGCCGCTGGCGCTGTCGCTACGGGATGTTTCGGGAGAGGCGGCCGATTCCGGCATTGCGGTGCGCGGTGACATCACGCTCGCGTTCATGGGGTATCTGGACAATGCACCGGGGCTGGCCGCCGCCCTTGGCCTGGCGGCCGGGGCCGAGCCGGCGATGCTGGTGCAGGCCGCGCTCGACCAATGGGGGGACGCGGCCTTTTCTCGCCTGCGCGGCGACTGGAGCCTGTTGCAGTTCGACCGCGGCCGGCGCGTGCTGTGCCTGGCGGTATCGGAGACGATGCGCGACCAGATGTATGTCGCGCGCTGCGGGGATTTTGTCGCGGTCGCGCCCGGGGCCACGATGCTCGCCCGCCTGCCATGGGTCGGCCGCGAATTCGATCCGCTCGGCCTGATCTGCTCGATGGCGCGGTGGTCGTATCGACGGCAGCGCGAGGGCCGCACCTTCCTGCAAAATGTCGATGCTGTCGAATGCGGGACGGCGCTGCGCATCCACGCCGGCGGCCAGGCCCGGTCCGTCTTCGCCGTTCAGCCGGACTTCGCGCTGTGGGGCGGGAGCTATGAGGACGCCGTGGCCGCCCTGGAGGCGGAAACCCGCCTCGCCATCCGCCGCCAGCTCCACCGCCACCAGAGCGCCGCCGTTCTCCTCAGCGGAGGGCTGGATTCGTCGCTGCTGGCGCTGCTGGCGACACAGGAGAAAGCGCCCGGCCAGAAACTGTTCGCGCTGTCCTCAATAGCCCGGGACGGCAGCGGGCTGCACGACGAGCGCGAGTATATGCGGATCGTGGGCGACGCGCTCGGGCTGGAGATCGTCTATCTGACCCCGCCCGAGGATCAGGACGCCTATTTGCCCGACGCGCGGATTTTCGCCCATATCGAGGAGCCGGTCGTCGGCCAGCGCCACTATCTGTACGACGCCTTCTATGCCGCCGGCGTGCGCACCGGCGCGACGTTGCTGCTTGACGGCGTGTTCGGCGAAATGACGCTTACCCGGACTGTGAACCAGGCGACGCCCATGGGTCTCTATCGCAAGCTGCGGGGCGAGGCGCGCGAGATGGTCAAGGCAGCGCTCTATCCGCCGACCTGGCCGCATGAAGGGATGCTCGTCACGCTGGCGGCGCCCGCTCGCGCGCTGATGGTCGCCCGGTTCGGCACCGGGCCGCAGCCATTGCCCAAGGTCAGTGCCGCGCTGCGCCCGAACGCGCCGCTCGGTTATGCCGTGCAATATTTCAAGAGTGGCAAGGTCCCGACGGCGACCTGGTACCCGACGGTGCGCCAGGCCTATCCGTTTCGCGATCGCGCGCTGTTGCAGCTTGCGGCGCGTTTCCCGTCGCGTTTTACCGAGGGCGAAGGCCTGCCGCGCTCGCTTGCCCGCGCGATGCTGCGCGGCCGCCTGCCGGATCGGATCGCCATGCGCACCAGCAAGGATCCGTTCTCGCCTGATTTCAAACATCGCCTGAGCACCCAGGCGGCAACGGCGCGCGAACGGCTCGCGCTTCATCGCGGCAACGGCGCCGGCGAATGGGTCGATCTGAAATGGGCCGAAGCTGAACTGACCGCGCTGGCCGGCGGCGCCATGCTCGTCGGCGCGGAATGGTCGCGGGTTCAGTCCACGGTGATAGCCGCTGAGTTCTTCACCTGGTGGGCCGAGGAAGCGCGTTCAGGCCCGGGTCCGGTCTGAGGTTCAGCGGTGGTTGCAGTCGGCGACGCCGCCGTCGCTGAGGACACTCGGGTTGTTTGCCGTGCGGCTGATATCGAGTTCGCCGAGCACCGGGGCATTCCATGGGAGCAAGGTCGGAGCACTCGTGTCCGGTGCGGCCGGCTTATCTTCGTGCGTCATCCCATTATCCCTTTTACGGCTACCACCTACTCTTACCGCTTCGGCGGATTTTGGACAAGGAAAAGCACCGCGGATCATGTGGCCGTGTGAATCAGCCCCTTCGATGCGAGCTCGGCCAGGAATTTCGCGGTGTCGCTTTTGCAGTCCTCGGGCCGAACGTCGTAGGTGCCGGTGAGGCGGTCGACGAGCTCGGACAAGGATTGCGGCGCTTCAAGCAACTCCCAGATCACAAGAGCCGAATCGTCGAACGAATAATAACGCCCGGATTCGAGGTGAAGGATGACGGTCCCTTCCCCTACCGGAGCCGAGACGAAGCCATCGGTGCGCTGCCAGATCGTTGAATCGGTCAAGAAAGATCCATCACTCGTGAATGTCCGGGGCGTCATTCCCGCAATCCCGCCCCGGACGCAATGCCGATCCGGCCTGGAGCGCCGCATATTCCTCCGCCTCCAAAGCGCACCGGCTCTCGCACCGATGCCATTCGAACATTGGCACCGTCTCGGCGACACGTGCCAGCGCCGGCAGCATCGCCCCGGTCAGGCCGAGCATGCGCGATATGCGGGGCCGGTATTGATAGGCGAGCAGCACACGCATGCGCTGGTTCACGGAGAGTGGCCAAAATGCGGGCTCCTGTCGGGTGCGCGGCGCGACCAGCACGTGCACGACATCCGGAGCAGCCGCCGCGCATCGCTGCCCGGGTGCGATAGTGCGGCCGACGCTGCCTGGCCCCAGTTGCAACAAGCCAGGAAGCCCGCTGACGGAGAGATCGGGATTAAGGCGCACGATATCGTCAGCCACGATCATGGCTCCCGCATCGGCGAGTTGCGCGAGGACCGTGGTCTTTCCGCTGCCCGAATGGCCGGCGATGATGATGGCGCTGTCGGTACCGGGCAGCACCGCGGCGGCCGCGTGGAGCAATATGTCTCCCCGCATCCACAGCAGCGCGGGAATGGCGAAAGCGCAAAGCCCTTCCGAAACCGCGTGCGGATCAGCGCGGGCTTCGGGGTCGACGAAGATGGTGTGGGAATCGGCACACCAATACTGCGCCCGCCCGGGGGGCGCCACCAGAACCCCCTCATCGAGCCGGGCAAAGAAACCGCGGCGGTCGTGGCAGCGCTCAGCCGGAACGCGCCCGTGGGCAATCGTCACATCGACGCCGATGTCCGGCGAAAGCTCGATCTCGGTCGCGCCGGGGAGGTCGATCTCTGACTCGAAGGTCAGGGCATAGCCCCGGTAGAAGCGGTTCATTCAGGCTCGCCGCCCAGTGGACGTAACGGCACCAAATCGAACGCCACGCTGATCCGCCGCTCGGACGATGCGGTTGGATGCGTGCGATGGTGAAGGTGCGACGGGAACAGCAGCAATTGCCCGGGCCGCGGCTGGATTCGCCGCCGCGCACCCCTGAAGGTCCGGTCCAGCCCAGGGAGTTCGGGGCAGCCGAACTCGATGCAACCCGATATCGGGTCATCCGGCTGCTCGGGAACCTGCACATAATAGACGCCGCTCATCCAGCCGCGGACATGCATGTGCCAGGCATCGAACCCGTCGTCATGGGTGGTCATGCTCCACGCGTGGAGCAGGACCTCGGGCGGGCGCGCCCGGCACCAGAGATGATCCCGGTCCATCAGCGCGGCGACCGCCTGTTCGATCCGGGCCTTCAGCGTCGTCATGAGGGCCGGGACGACGCGCGAGCGATCGAGCCAGAGATCGTCGATGCGCCAGCGTGCACCGGTCTCGCTTCCCTGTCGCGGGCGCTTGCGGCCGGGGTGGCCGATCAGTTCATCGGCCAGTGCAGCGTTGAACGCATCCAGCGACGACCAGCCGCCAGGCGTTTCGAGCGTTCCTTCCCACAGGAAATCGCCCATAGCCTCGACATTGGCGGCGGCTTCGGTCTGCGACAATCCGCTCAGCGCCAGATAGCGCCCCGCCAGCACACTCGAATCGGTGCAGCCGTTCGCAAGCGCTGCCTCGGTCAGTTCGAGTAGCTCGCGATCGCGGCGCTCGTGCAGGTTGAGCCGGGTCATGCGGGAAAAGGCGTAGGGCGCGCGCCAATCTTCAGCGAGCGCAGAGTTCAGCGTGTCGCGCGCAGGTCCACTCTGCCCCAGCAGGACATGGGATTTGCCGAGCTCGGAAAGCGCCGTGGCGCGCGAACGCCGGCTGGGCGCCGAGCCGACTGCGCGCTCGAGGCTCTTGCGGGCAGCCGCTGCATCGCCTTCGCGGTCGCGGCCGAGATGGGCAAGGCCAAGCAACATCTGTCCGACATGTTCCTGCGCAGGCGCGAGCGCCCCTCCCGACAGCAGCGCGATGACCTCCTCGTCGCGATGCGACGCGTGGAGCAGGTGCGCGAGCTTCAGCACATAGTCCGGACCAGCATCGCGCGCGCATGCCAGCTCAAGCAGAGGAATTTCCTCCGCAGGCGTCAATGCCTTGGGCGCGGGAAGCGCGAGCGAGAAAGTCGCCGTCATCGCCGCGATCGTAGCGCCGAGGTGCCAAGGCACAACATCATGCTCATTCGGCGGGGCACGACAGCGAAAGGTCAACGCCGTCGAGGCGCCGGATCTGAGTCGGTGCGGCGGGCAGATGCAGACGTGCGGTCTTGCGATATGCACGATCCAGAAAGGTCACGAAGCCGGGGATCAGGCTGCGCACCGGTCTGGCGCCGAACAGCGAGCTCCCGACCGCGATCTCGTCCTTCCCGACCGAGAGGCCGCGGGTCATCAAGGCGTCGATCTCCACCACAGTCCCGTGCGCATCGATGAGCGAGCCGTGCAGCGAATTGCACACCAGGAACCCGCCCTCCTCCAGCCGGACCACGTCATGGCAAGCCCTTTCCAGCAGCGGAATGCGCCGCCGCTCGCGGAACGCGCAGTCGACTTCGAGGATCTCGCTTGGGCGCTCCAATCTCCCATTGTGCAGCAGGAGGAAGATCGAATCACCAAGGCCGAGAAAGGAGTTGATGTGAAAATAGTCATGACCGGTTTCGCCAAGGCGGACGGGCGGCACCGGTTGGTGAGTCGCCGCCAGCTGCCAATCGCTGTCATATTCGAGGATCAGCTGATTGTAGGTGTCGACGACGAAGCAGCTGCCCGCAAAAAAATCGATCTGGTGACAGCCATTGTCGAGGCCCTCGACCAGGATATCGCGCTCGCCGACACAGTCTCCACTACGCCTGAACCGAACGATCCTGCCGAGCCGGCTCGGCACCCAGGGCTGGTCGCCCGCCTCGAAGCAATAAAGCTCATCGCCGCGCAGCGTCAGGCCGAAGAACTGGCCTTCGGCGACCAGCGCGAAGCGGTACCGGTTCGCGAAGAACAGGCCGTCGCGTGAGGCGATTGCGTGGGTAAAGGGCTCAGGCGCGGACGACATCGAATGCAATCGAAATGCGGCTGCCTTCCCGTCCCGTCGCGATCGTGCGATGCGCGTAGGAGGAAGGAAACAGTATCAGCGCGCCGACACGGGGCCGCACGATCCTTCGCCAGCCGAGAGGGCTGTCGGGTAGCCCCAAAGGCAGCAGCCCGAGTTCGAGCGCGCCGGCATCGCCCTCGAGGCCCTCGGGCAGGTCAACATAATAAACGCCGCTCACCAGCCCCGACGGATGGATGTGCCATTGCTCATGCGCCTCGGCATCGAGAAGGAGCGCCCAGATCGACAGCGTCACCGCGCCGCCCGGATGGCGGCCGAGCGGGTTGTCCGCACCGCGCGGGGTGCGTGCCGCATAGGCATCGACTGCGCTCTGAATTTTCTCGGCGAGCCTGGCGACCATAAGTGAGCCGACCGTGCGCAGATCGTCGATCCGCAAGCCACCGAGCGTGGCGCGGGTGGCATGCGGGCGCACGATGTTGCAATGGCCCACTATCTCCCGGAGAAGCTGAGTGTTGAAGTCGTGGAGATCCTGCGGCGCGTGGAGATCTTCCACCGCGAGGAACGATAGGTAGTCGATAAGCTGGCGCACGCCCGCATCATCCCCCAGGGCGGCCCTGGCGCTCGCCCATGTGGCGAAGAGCTCGGCGCCCCGCGCGCCGCGATACTCTAGCGTTGCGCACAAGGCATCGAGTTCGGCCGTTTTCCCTGAGGCCATCAAACGTTTCGCCTCTATGCTCAGCGCTTGCGCATCGTCGGGATTGGCCTCGAGCGCGGCGCGCGCGATCGGCGAGGCCGCATCCAGACCATCGCGACGCGCGACCGCCAGCGCCAGCGCGCCGCTCGCCTCATTGGCCCGCTCCAATGCCCGCACCGCCGCATCGAGATCCCCGGCCGCACGCGCGATTTCGCCGCGCAGCCGCAGAGCCGCATCGTCTCCGGCAACAAGGGCGGGCTCCAGAATGGCGATTGCCTCGTCGAGCCGCGATTGGTCATAGAGCAAACCGGCGAGCTTCCGCCGCAACAGGGTGTTGCCGCTGTCGCGCGCGAGTCCGTCGCGGAGCAGCGCCTCCGCCAGGTTCATGTCGGCGACGCGGCGATCGAGTCCGGCCCATTCAAGCGCGGGAAGCGTATCCGACATATCCGAAGCTGCGGAGTGCATGGCTAGTTCCAGCCGCGTGTTGTAGGGGCGGCGAGAGGCGCTTACGGGATCGAACCTTGCCGCGATATATGATTTGTGGCTGGCAGTTGCAGAGCGAAATCCCGCTGGACGGCATTCGGGCACTGCCAGAAGTCTCCGCTCCCGATTTTATCCTCGAGCTTGGTGTGCTTGCGCCGCAGTCGGGCAGGGGTGTTGCGTTCGGCCCAGTGCTTGAGCGCTTGCCTGATGGCAGCCTGTTGTTCGACCCGCCCGAGATCGGCCGCGCGCTGATCTTCGGCGATCGCATCATCGTCGAGGCGCGCGCCGGCGCTAGCCCCGGGGAGCTCCAGGCGTTCGTCCTCGGGCCGATCCTGGTGCTGCTCGGCCATGCGCGGGAATACCTTCCATTACACGCGTCCTGTGTCGCACTGCCGGACGGCGCCGCTGCATTCTCTGGCCCGGCGCGCGCCGGCAAATCGAGTCTCGCAGCAGGGCTCGCGCAACGCGGCCATGCGCTTCTCGCCGAAGACGTCTGTATGGTTGCCCCGGGGCCTGCGCAGGCTCTCGTCCTTGCCTCCACGTCCCTCGTGAAATTGACGCGGCGATCCGAAAAGCAGCTAAGGCCTGGAGAGGCGCAGGTACAGATCCGCCACAAGCGCTTCTTCAGCATGTCGGAACGAGACGATGCGCAGTCGACACCGCTCGATGCACTCTATTTCCTCGAACACAATGGTCCGAAGGACGCGCCCTGCATCCGGCCCATAAAGGCGAACCAGGTCCTGGCGCAGGTTCATGGCGCGATCCTGATGCCGGCGGCAGCGATCGCCCTTCGCGGCGACGCCGCGCTCTTTGCGGCGGCGGCGAAACTGGCGACGGCGGTTCGCGTGACGCGGCTGGTCTGGCCGTTCGACCTGACACGAATCGATCAGACGCTGGACCTGGTCGAAGGCGCCGATAGCCGGGGAAAATAATCGCTGCTTTCGATTGCCACACTAGCCTGTGAAAGTGGGAGCGGCGCGGTATAGGCCTCCGCATGGACATGCGTTTGGCGCCGGAGTTTCGCCTGCTTTTGCTCGCCGTACAGGCCTCCTGGGTGCCCGAACGGGCAGAGGCACTGGAACGCGCCGCAACGGAACCGCTCGATTGGGCGGTGCTGAGCAAAGGCGCGCATAAACACGGACTGTCATCGTTGCTGCTGGCCGGCATGGGTCGGACCGGCGGCGTACCGCCGGTCGCGCTGGGAGATATGCGACGGCGGGCAGTCAAATGCGCGACCGTGACGCTGGCCCGGGTCGAGGAAACCGCACGGGTTTCGGGTGCGCTTCGACAGGCCGAAGCGCGGTTTCTCGTCCTCAAGGGCGCCGCGCTGTCGATGCAACTCCACGGCAATGCGGGGGCTCGCGATGCACGCGACGTCGATGTGTTGGTGGACGCATCGCAGATTGCGGTCGCCGGCGAGGCGCTCCGCACGATCGGGTACGACCCTCTTGACGGAGACCTGATGGCGACGGACGCCACCGCGCTGGTCAGGCAGTTCAGAGAAATCAAATTCGTTCACCGCACCAGCGGCACCTGCGTAGAGCTTCATCGCCGCCTCACCGACAATCGCGCATTGCTGGACTGGGGTTTCGACACGCTCTGGCGGGAGCGCGAAATGGTCCGCGTCGGTGCGGTCGACGTTCCAACGCTCGCGCGGCACCGACTCCTGCCGTATCTGTGCGTTCATGGCGCGGTGCATTGCTGGGAGCGGTTGATCTGGTTGAGTGATCTTGCGGCCATAGCGTCGCAACGCGGGGCGATTTTGGCGCTAGAAGAGGCACGGGAGGTCGGGCTCGAAACGCTGGCGGTGCACGCGATAGCACTTGCTTCTGATTGGCTAGGCTCCCCTATGCCGGACGCGTATCGCGTGCTGGCGCGGCGCAGCTGGCGCGTCCGATATCTCGATTTCCTGTCGCGCCGCTTCTTTTCCGGTGCACGCTGGCATGAGAGCGCACCACCGAGTTCCGCGAAGCGATTTATCCGCTTTTCGGTTTGGCTCCGACTCTACCGTTACGGAATCAAGCCGGATTGGCGCTATTGGCGTGCCGAGTTCGCGGGTGAATTCGTATCGACTGAGGACCACAAGGCGTTTCGGTTTCCCGATCACCTGCACTTTCTCTATGTGATCATACGCCCCGCCGGCTGGTTGATCCGCCGGCTCAAATGAAACAGGTACTGCCCGTGGGGCCCGGAAAATCCGGTTTTTCGGGCGCATCGGTAGATGCGTGAGAATGTAGAGTTGGTGGACAGGGCTGGGTTCGAACCAGCGTAGGGGAAACCCCGGCAGATTTACAGTCTGCTGCCTTTAACCACTCGGCCACCTGTCCATCCGGGCCGCTCAAAAAGCGAGGCGGTCCCATGCCGAGCGCGGGAGCCGCTGTCAACGGCTGGCGGACCTTGCGCGAGGACCTTGTGACGAATAGGCCCGCAATATTGTTATCTGGCACCTTCCGGAGGGTCTCCAATGCGCCGTTCGCTGCCGCTCGCCATCGCGCCGATGGCAGGCGCCGCGGCCGCCGCTGACCCAAAGGGTGGTGACTGACCCCTTCGCTTATTCGGATGATGACGACTGATGGCACGCAAAGGACACCGCCCTTCCAAGGCCCCTGTCGGGCGCCCCCGCTTCTGGGGCCGCCACGCGGTGACAGCAGCGCTCGCCAACCCCGAGCGCACGGTGCGCAAGCTGTGGGCGACGCGTGAGGCCCTGGCCTCGCTCGACATCCCGCCTGTCATCCCGATCACCTTTGCCGAGGTCACCGATCTTGCTCGCCTCGTGCCCGGCGATGCGCCGCATCAGGGGCTGGTGGCCGAGGTCGATCCACTCGAGGATATCTGGCTCGGCGACCTGCTCGAACAGGGCCGTGACGACCGGCGCCCGCTGGTAGTACTCGACCAGGTGACCGATCCGCATAATGTCGGTGCGATCCTGCGCTCGGCAGCGGCGTTC
>Ga0207687_10001078_pt1 | contig 18520 bp, 12 predicted proteins | sample KBSM54metaG_FD_184399 | JGI IMG/M metagenome (GOLD analysis project Ga0207687, IMG submission 184399) | Miscanthus rhizosphere microbial communities from Kellogg Biological Station, Michigan, USA - KBS M5-4 metaG (SPAdes) (version 2) | ecosystem: Host-associated > Plants > Roots > Rhizosphere >...
ATGAAAATCACAGCCTTGTATCTTGTTTGCGTCTGCCCGATTCGGTCGCTCTGTGTTAGTGGGGAACTGGATCGGGTTTCGGCGGGAGGCCGTTCACTCCTGAGGCGCTGTTGTTCGGCAGCCTGGATTATAGATAGGCCCCCCGCCCTCCTTTCTCAACGCCGTGGAGAATCTCAGGCCGCGAGAGCCTGCATACAAGGTCGGCGAGAGAGGTGGCACAGGGTCGGGGAGCCGAAGCTCAGTCTAATCCAGTTTTGCAGGGGGTCAACATGCCTGTAGCTGAAGTCGACACGTTTGTTGGGATCGATGTCAGCGCGCACGAGTTAAGTGTCGCCTTACGCCGCGGTCAAAGCCACGACAAGGCAGCCATGGCGAAGTTCCCGAACCATCCTTCCGGGCACAAGGCCCTGGTCGCCTACTTGCTCCGTGGTGGCGGACGAGTGCGGGTTTGCTTGGAGGCCAGTGGGAATTACAGTCTGGATCTGGCGTTGACCTTGCAAGCGCACCGCCAGGTGGAGATCAGTGTCATCAATCCGCGGCGGGCACGACGCTTCGCAGAGTCGCTCGGTGAACGCAGCAAGACCGATCCGGTCGATGCCCGTGTGCTCTGCGAATATGCTGCTCGCATGCCTTGGGTTCGGTGGCAACCGCCCAGCCCGGTTGCTCTACACTTGCGGGCTTTGACCCGTGCCATTGCCGACCTGGGTGTTATCCATACTCAACAGAACAATCGTGCGTATGCGGCGGCAGCTAGCCAAGCCTTGCCGGTCTTGGTGGTCAAGGAGATGCAACGCCATAAGAAATACCTGGAACAGCGCATGACACGGTTGCGACGGGAAGCTGTGCGGCTCATCGCCTGCGATCCCGAACTGGAGCGCCGCTTTCGCCTCATGCTAACTACGATCGGCATCGCTGAGACCAGCGCTCTGCAGATCCTGGGCGAATTAGCCGTGCTGCCCGACATGCTGGACGCGCGCCAGTGGGTGGCCTTCAGCGGACTGGATCCACGGCTCTTCAAGTCGGGGAAGTCGGTCGAGAAGCGGCCGCGGATTAGTCGGAGTGGCAGTCGTCACCTGCGTCGTGCTCTCTACATGCCGGCCCTGGTCGCACTGCGTCGTGATCCCTATCTCCGTGTCTTCTATCAAAACCTACTCGCTCGCGGCAAAGCTCGGCTGCAAGCCGTGGTGGCAGTCATGCGGAAACTCCTGCATGCTCTGTTTGCCATGTTCCGCAGCAATCAACCGTACGATGGCTCCAAGCTGTGCGCGGTGGAACTGGCCGTCCATGCCATTGCCGCTTGCGCTTGAGCGACCCGAAAAAGAGAGAGGGTTCTCCGCACCTCTCCTAGAGAGAAAACACTTTGACTTTAAGAGAGAATCTATAATGATCATGTTCGGCTCCTTTTTCCCGAGCCTTTTGGTTGGTTGGCACCACCAAAGTTTACTCGGGTCTAGGGAGCCGGCATTGTCATGGAATCAATTACAGTGCGCCGGGCTAACCGGCATGGAGTAGAGGATGAAAGAGCCTTACGAGAAAGGAATAGCGATCCGCTCGGCCTCGAGTCTTGCGCTGGGTACCGCGAGGTGCACAGCGAAGCGTAGACAGAGGATAGGCGGGGTGGGTATTCAGCTCCGAAAAGATGCAATCCGGACGCCGACGTCCTTGTAATGCGCGGAAGGCAACATGAACAGGCGCGATAGCGCGAGCTCCTGCTCAGTCCGGCGTAGTCGAAGACCCCAGACACGCCGTGATTTCACCGCTTCTCGCGAATATCTACTTGCACTACGCTTTCGATCTCTGGGTGAACGTGTGGCACAAGAAATGGGCACACGGCGAGGTGGCTGTCATCCGCTATGCGGATGATGTCATCTTGGGATTTCAGCACCAGACGGACGCAGATCGTTTCTTAAAGAACTTACGGAAGAGGCTGGGGATGTTTGGACTGGCACTGCACCCAGATAAGACGCGCCGGATCGAGTTCGGTAGATTTGCTGAACAGAATCGGAAACGCAGAGGAGAAGGAAAACCCGACACGTTCGAATTCCTCGGCTTCACGCACATCAGCGGGAAGAACAGGTTAGGGCGGTTCGCAGTGAGGCGCAAGACGACCCGCAAACGCATGGGGGCGAAGCTGCGGGAGATTAAGCAGCAACTCCGTGAGCGAATGCATGATCCCGTGTGCCAAACCGGACAATGGCTCAAATCGGTCGTGCAAGGCCACTTCAACTACTATGCGGTACCGGGGAACCTCGACAGTCTCGGCATATTCCGGGATCGGCTAATTGGGCATTGGTGGCGTTCGCTTTGCCGCCAGTCATCCGAGGATAAGAACCGGATGCGCTAATCAGCGCCCGTCCGGGTCCGCGCGGGGAGCAGTCGGCGATGACTGTCCCTACCGCGATCCAACTACGCCCCAGCTAACCCCTCCGGGTGGGTCAATGAGTGTAATCGCCTGTTATGGGCAAACTACGACAATGGCATAGCGGAGCAGATTTCGCAGCCAATGTGGGAGCTGCGCGGCCAGTCAAACACAAAGCTGAGGGTCCGACGAACCCTCCGTCGCCGATTCAAGCACCACAAGCGTTGGCGCGGCAGCACGGTCGAGCTGGTGCTCGGGACCCTCCTAGCACGGGGTCAGAGCGAACTCAGGAAAGCAATTAGGTCCGCTTCTTCTTGTGGCGTGAAGACGACGCCGAAGCGGCCTTCGTAAAAGCGGATCGTTTCCAAAAGGGTCTGAGCTGAGCCGTTATGAAAGTAAGGGGCGCGGGCCGGAAGGCCGCGCAGGATCGGTCCCTTGATCTTCCCGACGTGGTCAAAGCTGCCATCAATCAGCGCCTGGCCGAGATCGGTCGTGGTCTTCTCCTCGCCCGTGTTCTTGTTCCGAACCGTGATCTGCGGCAAGTAGCTTATATCGAGGCCTCCTAGGTTGACCAAACGATTTGTTGCGTTGGGGTCCCCGGTTCCAATATTCAACGGCGTGGGGAACGAATGGTTGCCGACATTCGGCGTGTCGTGGCAAGTACCGCAGGTTCCGGGGATAACCGGAATGCCGCCAGTGATAAGGCCCCCAGCGGCCTTGTCATCATTCAAGCCAGCCACGCCAGTGATGCTGATGGGCTTGGAATTGAACAAAGCCTGGCCGCGTGCCACGGCGGCACGGGTATCGTCATTTGGAAGTTTGGCCCACCCTTCGAAGGTGTTGAAGATCGCGGGATTAAACGGACCACTGGCTGGATTCTCAAAGGCAGGGATCTGGGAGTTTATCCCGATGAAGAAAGGTTGGGTGATGAGGGCTTTTGGTCCCCCCGTGGCGCCCTTCGTGTTCAAGTTGCCGGTAATGTTGCTAGTTGTTTGCGCCGTGAATAGAGCCAATTCAAAATCCACGATTTGCTGTTGCTCGACCGGTGTGGGCCTGGTGCCGTCCCCTTGTGCGTGCCCCGTTGTTGCGTCCACCGACTGGTGCAGGAGATTGCTGCGCAGCGAGCCAGGATAGTTGGTGGGGAGGATTTTTGTTGTGCCCGTAAGTGGAGTCGATTCCCGCCCGTCAAACATTACCGCGCTCAAGAAAAGGAGATTGGTGGATGGTAGGGGTCGGCGGTACTGAGAGATGTTATCCGTCTCGTTGCAAGAGTACGGATTCTCGACGGAAACGACGTCGAAATCGGCGTTGGTGGGAACCTTTATCGCGATGCGGATTAGCCCTCTTGTCAGCAGCAGGCTGTAGGCTGCCCTTCGTCCGGCGACGGTTGAGACATTGACATCGTGATTGCAGTTGGAACCGTCAACGGTGCGGAAAATCGGATCTAGCCCGCCGGTGACCTCGAAACGCTTCTGGATGTGGATGGCAGAGACGGACATCCCATCACTGGGCTGATGGCATGTTCCGCACGTGCGTCCGTTGGTGCCCAGGCTCTGAAAAAATGGTCCGGTCATATCGATGCTGCCGGTTGTGCTGTAGGTACTCGAGGTTCCGGCAGGATTTGGAAAGCGGGTGCCGTTGGGCACGAAAGTTGGGCCTTGCTGCCCACTTCCCACAGCCACCATCAGCAGAAAACCCAATACCGTGCGGGTTGGCTTGCCTTTCTTGGCCATAGGAGACTCCTTCCCAGGTCCGAAATCGAGCGGCCCATTCTGACATAACCCACGCACTTGTAAAGGTCTTTTGCTTAATATTCTCAACGGCAACTATGTAACTCTTTGCAACTATTCACGACGACCCTGTACGTGGGAATCGGCTTCTGGCACGGTTTGTGGCTTGTTGTAACATCGCCATAGCACAAGTTTGAGCTTCCCTTTCGCCTGTCTAGCGAACAAAAGGCGCAAAGTTGTGATAACGCCTGTGGCTGTTGAAAAACCCCCTCTTTTGAAAAAACTGGCCCAGCCGAGGGATAGAAAATGTCCACCAAAATCGAGAACGTCGTTTATAGGGCATCCTAGCGCAATGAAATTTCTGTGATCTTCGAGAGCGTGAGTTTTTCAACAGCCACGCCTGTTAACAACAGTTAAGAATTTTTTACTCTGCGGGCGAACCGGCGATGTTCCGGGGTGGGACAGACTATGATTGCAGCTTCGCGTACTCTGCCTTGGCTTCCTTCAGGATGGGAATGTCGGGGTCGGCGTCTTTCCAGAGGGTGAGGAAGTCTCGATACGCAGTGCGGGCTTTCGAGGAATCTCCTTGCATTGCGAGTGCGCGCGCCAGGCCAAGCCGCGCCAGCGCACCTGGCGGGAAAGTTCTCACCGCCTTGTAAGAGAACAACGCGAACCCGCTGAAAAGAGGAGTAGAGTTGAACATTTTCCAAACGGTTCAGAACCCACCTGTGTATTGCTAAACCGTTGTACTGGCTAATTCCGGGTTCTAATCTCGTCAAACCACTGCCGCACAGTTCCAGGGGGAGGCCCGTTCCTTTGTGACTGAATTCACGTGGCCATTGTGGAGGGGCCTCTTACTTGCCACATCACCGGGACCTTAGCCGGCGCCCAGATCGAGCATCTCCTTCGCGCTTCAAAACCGCGAAATGTCCTCGGCAGAATGCATGAGAGTCACCAAAAAAGAGAATCCGCACAGTGCTTCGGGAGGAGAATTCGGCGAAAACCTCGTGGTGGACGATGGCCACGGCCCTTCTTGGGACCGCTGCGAGCGGGACACAGGGGGCGACGTAGAGCGGCGGGGTGAGGGTTAGGGCGGCTGGCTCCGCAGAGCGCAGGAAATCGGACTAGGAGCGATTTTCCATCTAAACTGTTCAAATTAAGGAAATTATCGGCGTTTAAGGGATTTTTTTGCTGGAGACGCTCACCAAATCTCTCACGCGAGAACGTAAGGAGTGTAGGCGTTGCCTCTGGACTGTTTTTCATATGCGAGTTTCGGGCAAAATCTTCTGTGGAAACAAGGAGTGATTCGAAATGTGTTCCTTTAACGTCGGTCGCTTGCAACGAGTAGCGTTGCGAGAAGTGTGGAATCACGAAGCGCAAGACTTTACTCAGTGGCTTCAGAACAACATCGAAGTGCTGAATGAATCGCTCGAGCTCAACCTGCTAGGGGCAAACCGAGAACGCTCGGCGGGGGATTTCAGTGTCGACTTGGTTGCAGAGGACGAAGACGGCGGGACCGTCATCATTGAAAACCAGTTGGAGAAAAGCTTCTGGGCTTGGAAGTTCCGAGCCTTACCTTATTTGACGCACCCTTTATTTGCGATGCTCGATAGTCCAAATCATACAGAAAATTCAGCAAATCCTGCATCACTACAATCGCCGCTTGCATGCAGTCAGCCAACTGTCTGTAGTAAAACTGTAGTAGTTCCATGTTCAAAACGGATCATTTCCAAGCAGAACGGATCAGATCGACTGATTTGTAACCCGTTGAAAAGAGGAGTAGAGTAGAACATTTTCCAAACGGGTCAGAACTCTCCTGTGAACTCAAAATCCGCCGGTACTTAGTACCTTGGGGGTTCAACTTCCCCTCCCGGCACCATCCACAAAGTCCGCGCGGGACGCGGCTCCCGAACCATTCTAGCCTCCGGCGAAGTCACCTGAACCCACATCACGAAATAGGGTTTGTGACCGCTCTGTGACCGGAGAGGGGCGCACTCCGAAGAACTGGAAGATATCTCAGCCGTTAGTCTTCGGCCTTCGGGATTTCTCAACGTACTAGGACTCCACGTACGCGCGTGCCCGAAACTGCGATGTGCCCAACTCGGTCGGAAATCGCTGGGAAACTTCGCCAATGGTTTTGCCATCTTTGTGGCGCGCTCGACCGCATCCACATCCACAGCGGCACTTCCATGGGCAATCTGAACACGGAGCGCGTGGTTCTCGTCAATCACATCCTCGGTCTCTCCGTTTTCTATCCTGCCTTTTTCCTTGGCTCCGAATACTGGTTCGAACTAAAGGGGACTTACTTGAACTGGAACTTTGCGTAGTGCACAGTTCCGTCGTTGAATGTACTTTGTAGCAACCAACATCCGCTCCAGCTCTTGGTGGTCTGCCAGTTGAAGATGAATTGGGCGCCGTCAAAGCGGAAAACCGTGCTGCCCGGACTGTTGAGCTGCTCTTCAACAATGGCTGCGGGGGCCGCACTGCAACCTATAGGAGCCGCCGACAGGGAAGTAAGGGAACTCAGGTCTGAAATCAGAACGCCGTTTGCGTCCTTCAGCTGCCACTTCACCGGAATTGTCCGGCCTGCGTTCGCAGTGTTGATGACTGGCAGATTGTCGATTGGTTGGAGGAAACCAACGAAGTTATAGGTGATGTTGTAGTTGGTGCTCACGGGGACGCTGGTGTTGCCGGCTTTGTCGGTGGCAACCATGGGCCCGTAAGAGTGAGCGCCGACCGTACTCGTATCGACCGAGGCGGGTCCCGTGCAATCGGTGGTGTTGCGGCCAGGGGTAGAGCTCGCGTTATTGGACACAAACCCGGAGAGATTGTCAGAGCATGTGAATGCGGGCGTCACCGCCTGGTTAAGCAGGTAAGGCGAACCAGCGGGAGGCGTACCAGGCGTCACCGTCGGCGGTGTCTTGTCTATGTTGATGCCGCTCTGTGTATTCGACGAGGCGTTGCCGGCGACATCCTGACAGTAGCCGGTGGCGGATTGGTTGAGGCCCTCGGTCGTCACAGTTTTCGTGTCGTGGTCGCTTACTGCGAGGGAAGTAGCATCGTAGCAGCTCCAGCTCAAACTAACGTCAGTCTTGTTCCAGCCGTTGGCGTTGGCAGGCGTGCGACTGAGAAGAGTAATCGTCGGGGCTACGTTATCCAGCATGATGGAGCGATTTACGAGTGGGCTGGAATTGCCGGCCTGGTCGTGCACCTGAAGATTAAAGTTTGTGGTTCCGTTAGCCGTGACGGTGCCGGTGAGCGGAGTCGGGCAGCCGCCGTTGTAGCTGGCGTCCACGCCTGAAGTCGAGTCGCTGCAAACCCAGGTAAAGGGGACTCCACCCAGAGTCTTCCACCAGCCGTTGTTGCCGTCAGGTGAGTCTGGGGTGAAGGTCACGGTCAGTACCGGCGGTGTGGCGTCGCGTTTAATGGTGATGTCGGCGGCGTTCGCCGAGAGGCCCGCATCATTGCTGCACGAGCCATGGAAGAGCTGGCCAGTCGTGTCTGTCGTCTGCAACTGATCCGCGGTGCAGACGATGGGGCTGCTGATGGTTTCGTTACCTGAGGTTTGAATGGTTACGTTGCTGGTGTACCAGTTATTCAGGCCAAGTGTTCCCGAGGGAGCAAGGGTCACGCCGGTGGGCGCAGTCTTGTCCAGCTTGACCATGAGCGGGGTTGCATCGGCGGAGAGTCCGGCGTCATTCGTGCACTGACCGTTGAACGCCGTGCCTGTGGTCTCGGCCGTCTGGAACTGGTTTGCGGTACATGTGATCGGGTTGCTGACTGTATCACTACCCGATGTGCCGACGGTCACGTCGCTGGTGTACCAGCCGTGTGAACCCAGCGTGCCGGCGGTGACGGCGAGAATAGCGGTCGGCGGCGTCGAGTCAAAATTGAATGCAGGGCTCGTGGAATCGGGCGCGCTTGTATTGCCCGCCTTGTCCGTACAGTGACCCATAGCCGAAGCGGCCACTCCATCCGGCCCTGAGTAGCTGATGGTCGAGCAGGTGTCGATACCAGAAGTTGCGTCCGTGCCAGTGAAGACGATGTCAACCGCATGGTTGTACCAGGTGTTGTGATCCGGCGAGCGATTGGGAGCACCGCTGACGCTTGTGGGCGGCGTACTGTCAAACTGGAAGGGGAAGGTATCGTTGCCGGTATTGCCCGCCTTGTCCTCGCAGGTAGCGGATACCGATGCGGTCATGTTGTCCGGCCCGGAATACGCTGCCGGAGTCGTGCAACTGGCGATCCCCGAGGTGGAATCAGTTCCTAGATTGGTGAAGCCCAGGGCATGGTTGTACCAGCCGTTATGGTCCGCTAAGCGATCGGGCGTGATGTGGACGGTGGGCGGCGTGGCATCTCGTTTCACGGTCAGATCGGTTGCATTGGTGCTCAGGCCAGCGTCGTTGGTGCAGGAACCACTGAAGACGTGCCCGGTACTGTCGGTCGTGAGTAACTGATCGGCGGTACAGACAACCGGATTGCTGATGCTGTCGGCGCCGGCTGCGTGCACGGTGACGTCAGTGACGTACCAACCGTTGTCACCCAGCGTGCCCGCGGTGACGGAGAGCGCCGCCGTTGGCCCGGTTTTATCCAGCTTGACCGTGAGCGCCAAAGCGTTGGCGGTCAGGCCGGCGTCGTTTGTGCACGAGCCGTTGAACACCTGTCCCGCTGTTTCTGTGGTCTGGAACTGGTCCACGCTGCAGGTCGGAGGGCCACTGACTAATTCCGTACCCGAAGTGTGGACAGTTACGTCACTCGTGTACCATCCGTTCGCGCCCGCCGTGCCCGCGGTGACCGACAAGGCCACCGCTGTCGGCGCAGTGGCGTCGTACTTGAAATTAAAGGCCATGTCCCCGCTGGAATTGCCCGCGTTGTCCGTGCAATGACCCAAGACCGATGCGGTCTCACTGTCCGGCCCGCTGTAAGGGGTCGAAGTGCAACTGGCGATTCCGGAAGTGCTATCCGTGCCGCTGAAACTAACGGTGACGGCGCTGGTGTACCAGTTGTTGTGATCGGCAGCCCGGCTGGCCGCGCCAACCACCCCAGTTGGAGGGGCGGTATCAATTTTGACCTGTACCGGCATGGCGGTCGAGCCGGTGAATGCTCCGCTGTTGCTGGCGCTGTCAGTAGCCTGGCACGAAATGTTGTGCATGCCTTCGCCAGAGACGCTCAATGAGCCGCTGGCCGTCGGCGTGCCGATCCCTGCCAGAGTGCCCACCGGCAGCGGGCTCAGGCCATCGGTGCAGCTGATGGCGGTGACGTTGCTGTTGCCAGTGGTCGTATCGTTCGCCGAAACCGTTCCCGTGACCGGAGAATGCACGTACCAGCCGTTCTGCCCGTCGGGCAAGGAGAAGGTTAAGGTGACCACTGGCGGCTTGGTGTCAGGATTGAATACCGTCAGCGCGGCCCCGGTGGCGGTGTTGCTGTTCGCATGCACGCTGTCGCTTGCCGCGTAGCTGGCATTGATGGTGTGGACGGCAAACGGAATTGTCGGTGTCACCGTCACCTGACAACTCACTGTCCCGGCCGGGTTCGCGCCCTGCGCCAGAGTGCAGGCGCTGATGCTGTCGGTGTTGGTTGGGCCGCTGGTCGAGGTAACGGCTACCGACCCCATTGGGTTCGATGGCGGCCCGGAGTCGGTGTCCATCACAGTAATAATGAAGTTCGTCCCGGTGCCGACTGGCGTACTAGCTGTAAGCGGACTAATCGTGGTTGCCGTTGTTCGTGCGGTCACGGTCACGCTGGCCGATGCGGTGTTACCTGTCCCGCCGTTGGTCGAAGTCACGGCAGCGGTCGTATTGCTCTTCAGGCCGGTGGCAGTGCCATTCACATTCACCGAGAAAGTACACGAAGCGCTGGCCGCCAGCGTGGCGCCCGACAGGCTGACCGCGCCGGAGCCGGCCACCGCGGTTATCGTCCCGCCGCCGCAGGTGCCGGTCAAGCCGTTGGGCGTGGCCACGATCATTCCTGCCGGCAGCGTGTCGCTGAAAGCTATGCCGGTCAGTGAAACCGTGTTAGCCACTGGATTAGTGATGGTGAAACTCAGGCCAGTCGTGGCGTTCACCGGAATCGAGGCCGTGCCGAACGCCTTGCTGATGCTGGGCGGCGCTACCACGGATTCCGTCTGCTGCGCCAAAGCCGAGCCTGCGGAGGCGGTAAGGGCCGGGGCGCCCGCAGTCGGATCCTTATAGAAGAAGTTGTTGGTGTCGTGGCCCCCGTCAATGGCGGGTGAGATCAGGGTAGTTGTGATCTGCGTGGTGCAAGCCGCATTGCTGTAGAACTTGCCGGTCGCCGACGAGCTGCTCAGGGCGATGGTAGTGGCCTGAGTCAGGCTGGTCGGGCTGCCGGTTTGGGCGTCGGCTGACTGCAGCGAGATCGGCGACGAGCAGGCGTTGGTCTGCACGCTGAACGACGCCGTGTTGAAGCGCAAGTTGGTGAATTCTTCCGTCTGCTGAATTGAGGTAGAGCCGGTAGCCGCGACAGTAATAACCGGACTGCCAATGACTGTATCTTTGTAGAAGAAACTTCCGGTGCTGGCATTGGCGGCGATGAGCGCAGTTGTAGCTGGGGTCGTACAAGCGGCATCGCTGAAGAAGGCTCCGCCTCCCGAGTTGCTGGACAAGTTGAGCGTAGTTGGCGTTGCCAGCGTCGCAGCCGATCCGTTGCCATTCTGCAGTTGCACGCTGATCTGCGGCGAGCACAGCCCGATCAGAGTGGCAAATGCGTTCGTGGAGAACGCCAGCTTTGGATTCACGGTCAGCGTCTGAGCGTTGGAAGTGCCGCCACCCGGCGCCGGATTGGTCACGGTGATGGGAAATGAGCCGGCGTTGGCCACATCTGCGGCGGTGATGGCCGCCGTCACTTGCGTAGCGGTGACAAACGTTGTGGTCCGCGCCGAGCCGTTGAAGTTAACGGTGGAGGTGTTGACGAAATTCGTACCGTTGACCGTTAGGGTGAACCCAGCATCGCCCGCCGTCTTGGTTGAAGGCGAAATGTTGGTGGTCGTGGGGACCAGGTTGTTGACGGTAAACGTCTGCGCGTTGGAGGTGCCGCCGCCCGGGGCCGGATTCGTGACCGTGATGTTGGATGTCCCCGCCGTGGTCAAGTCGCTGGCTGGGATGGAAGCGGTCACCTGGGTCGCGCTGACAAAGCTGGTAGTGCGCGGCGAACCGCTGAAATTCACTATTGAGTCAGTCACGAAGTTGGTGCCGTTCACGGTCAACGTGAAGGCCGCATCACCGACGTTCTTGCTGGTGGGAGAAATGCTCGTGGTCGTCGGGACCGGATTGTTGACGGTCAATGTTCCCGCCGTAGCCGCTGTGCTGGTGTTGAAATTCGGAGTCGCAGCAGGATTGTAGGTCGCGTTGATGCTGTAAGTTCCCGAGACTACGCCGCTTAACGGGAAGCTGGCCGAGGCTGCGCCACCGGCAACCGTTCCCGAGGTCGCTGTGCCGATCGTGGTCGCGCCCTGCTTCACCGTGAACGTGACTGTGCCTTCGTTCACCGTGGCCGTGGACGGACTATTCGCGGTTACGTTCGCGGTCAGGTTCGCGCTTCCGCTCGAGGTGCCGCTGGAATTTCCGACTGTCGTCGCGGTGTTGGCCGGGCTGACGGTCAGGGTTCCTGGACTTGCGGCCGTGCTGGTGCTGAAGTTCGGAGTCGTCGCTGCCGGATTGTAGGTAGCGTTGATGGTGTACGTGCTTGCATTGACGCCGCTCATGGAGAAGCTGGCAGTGGCTGCGCCTGCGGCGACTGTTCCAGAAGTCACCGTCCCGATGGTGGTGGCGCCTTGCTTGACCGTAAACGTGACTGTGCCTTCGCTGACTGTGCCTGTGGAGGGGCTGTTCGCCGTGACGTTGGCCGAGAGCGTCACGTTCGGCCCGCCAAACGTTCCGATGGCATTGGAAGCTGTGGTGGTGGTATTGGCTTTGCTGACGGATTGCGTGACTGCGGCCGATGTGCTTGCACCAAAGTTATTTGCTACGCCTGCGTAGGACGCAGTGAGACTGTGTGAGCCCGCCGTAAGCGCCGAGGTTGAAATCGAAGCCGTGCCCGCGCTCAGAGTAGCCGTTCCCAGTGACGTCGCGCCATCCAGGAAGGTCACGGTGCCGCCGGTCGGTGTGGTGGGGCCAGTTACCTTGGCGACAGTCGCAGTCAGCGTGGTGGACTGTCCAAATACCGACGGGTTAACTGAACTTGTGAGAGTGGTTGTGGTGTTCTCAACGACAACCAAGGTGCCGGTGTCGGTGGGCGTGTCATTGCAACCGCCGGAGCCGGTAGCCTTCACCGTGAGAGTCGTCGAGCCCGGCGGTGTAGTCGCAGAGTTGGTGCTGATGGTCAGGGTTGACGACGTCGGGCTCGAACTGGAGATCGTTCCTGGACTGAAGGTAGCGTTTGCCCCGGTTGGCAGAACGCTGGTAACAGTGAGCGCCGCGTTGCAGGCAGCGCCGTTGCCGTTAAAGTTCCCTGCCACTGAGTAAGTGGCCGAACCTCCCGGAGCAATCGGACTTGGTGTTTGCAAACCCACCGATATAGTCTGAAGTTTAATGGCATCCGTGAATGTGTTCTGTGCCTGTACTCCCGACTGCGATCCCACGGCGGTCAAGTAAAAGCGAATGTTCAGATCGTGCTCATCCGTAACAAAGCTGCTGTCGGAAATATTTCCGTTTCCGTCCGCAACGACGTTATAAGGTCCGTGGGTATCAAACAGGGGCGATTCCACCAGGGTCAGCGTGACCGTTTCGCCCGGCCGCCAGCCGCTGCCGGTAATCGTAACGGTCGAGCCCGGAGGATAGTCGGCCGCATCGGTTTTCACCGATGCGAATCCGTATAATTCCGTGCTCGCGAGATTGGTTCCGCCGGCGGCCAGGAAACGGCCGTCCTGTCCCAAGGCGCTTCCGGTCATGCCGAGGCGGGCCGTGCTCATTGCGCCCGTCGTCTGGAACGAATCTGTCCACGGAAAATAGAGTTCTGCAGAATTTAAATCGGTACCGCCCGACGTTCCGCCCACGATCAGAATGGAATTGTTATTGGGCAGCAGGAAGGCGTTGTGCCCGCTGCGCGGAGTCGCCAGATTTGAAGCGGAGAGGGTGATCTGTCCGGTGGCCGGATCAAAAATTTCGGCGGAAGCTAAATCCTGCGAGCCGTTGCTTCCGCCGATCACCGCAACTTTGCCATCGAGCGTGGTCGTGGCCGTGGCCGACATGCGCGGAGTAGAAAGGCTGGGGCCAACTCCGACGGTGCGGGTCACCGGGTCATAAATATCCACGGTCGCCAAAGCATTGGTGCCGTCCGCCGTGCCGCCGATCACCAGGACGCGGCCATCGCCCAGTACCGCCGCGGCGTGATTCATCCGGTTGGCGGTAAGCGTACCCGCACTGGTGAAGTCGTCATTCAACGGATCGAAGATTTCCAGAGTGGAAAGCGCGCCTCCCGAATTGTGTCCGCCTGCAAAAAGCACGCGTCCATCGGACAGAAGAGACGCAGTGTGGCCGGCCCGTGCATCCAGCAGGGTGGCGCTCAACAAGGTCCAGGAACCTGTAGCGGGATCGAAGACTTCGGCGGAATTGGTGATGCCGCTGCCAGTGTCGCCACCGGAGACCAGCACTCGTCCGTCGCCCAACAACGTCGCGGTGTGTCCCGATCGAGCGGAATTCATGGGCGTGATTGCCGTGAAGGCTCCATTGGTATCGAACAGATCAGCGCTGGCGGTTGGTCCCGAAGCGTTGGAACCGCCGGAGATGAGAACTCTCCCGTCTTGGAGGAGTACCGCGGCCGCGCCGGAACGCACGTCTCCCATGGGGTTCCAGGACTGCCAGGTTCCCGTCGGAACGCTAGGAACGGACGCCGTCAGGAAAAACACGCACAGCAGTATCAGAACAGACGTGGTCAAAACCTTATTGACGATGCGCAAGTGGGTTCTCCGGACGGAACTTTCCGTCAGCCCGAAACAGCAGTTTTCCGGGCTATCGCAACGATTTACTTACGGGGGGCCAACAGGGGAGACAATCAGGCCACGAGAACACTTGCAGGGGGAGGGCCAAACGGGATGGGGGACGAACTCGTCCAAGGCACTCTCTTGATGCTACTTAGCTGAGCCCAGTGCCGTCGGTTGCCAGGTTGATGAAAGAATTTTGCTCTTTCCTGCAAGGGAGTGGTTGTTCAGACCAGCCTTTTCATCGTGCGCTCGAAAAGGGCGGGAACTCCTCCCGGCACCAACCTTAAAGCCCGCTCGGGACGCGGGCTCAACACATTTCATTCTTTACCAGCCACATAAGGTGAGGGAAATGCCAGGGGGCAGTTGTAAGCTGGCTCGGAAACCAAGCACCCCGCCTTCAATCGGGCGACAGTCTTCAGCAGGACGGCCTCGCAGATCCGAATCGCGGAGTGCAGGAATCTCCGCACCTGCTCTTCCTGCTTCCCCGTCGCGGACCAGCCGTGAGGTTGGCAGAACGGCTCCGATCCAACCGTCGGTATGCCAGCTTCCGGCTCCATCAACGGGCGCCAGCGCCGATGGACCCTGGTAGGGCCACGGCGTTACGTACCAGTAAGGCTCGTTGTAGCTAGCGGTTCCTGCTTCCATACACAGAGAGACGCAATGTCGAAGTGATGCGGCCAAATGCGAATCGCGGAGAAAGCCGGCTTCGCTCATGCGAAAGTCTCGTCGAGCGTGTAACCGTGGAGTGCTGCTTCTGCTCGCCGCGTGTCTCCGAAACTACCAGCGTCAGACTCAAGACTTTCAGCCAGGCTTGTACTGGCGGTTAGTCCACATTCACACTGGCGAAAGCGTTGCTCTCGGAATTCCATTCGAGGTTGGTGTGGCTGTCGTCCGGCTCTGGACGGGCCAGCGCCTTTCGTACCGCGGCGACGAGTTGCGCGGCCGAATGGAGTTGTATGCGCGAGTGAGCGAGGCCCGCCGCTTCCATGTTTCCAACCGCTTCCCGGCCCGTCTGCACAGTTATACTCTTCCCTTTTTCAACGCATGGGTTCAATCATGGTCAAGTCCAGATGATGGGCTTTGCGGCCGCCTCGTTCTAGCTTCTCCTGTTTTTCACGGGACATCAAGAATTCGGATAGCTCGATCGAGCGATGCAGCAACTGGCAAGCGCCCTCGCGGAGTTCTTGACTCTTCATCACATAGTCAACATTGTGTTCCATGTCTTCCGCCGACCAGCCCCGCGAGTGAGCGATAAAAGGAAACTGGGGGAAGCAAAATCCCAATTCCGAGAAGAATGTCAGCAGATGTCCGGCTACGCCCTGGATGTTGTCCTGCCCTCCGGTGATGATGAAGGCTGCGACTTTATTCTGAATGAGGACTTTGTCACGAATCGTGATCTGGTTCTGGATGCAGTTCAATCGCTCAGCCATCTTGAAAAATAGCGAGCCCGCAGCGCCCCAGCGAATCGGAGTCGAGAGCAGAACGACGTCGGCCCAATGCACCAAGACCTCGTAGACGCGATCGAGTTGGTCTTCCGGATCCATCTGAGTGATCGAGCACGGCCAGGTGCAGGCCTGAGCACTCTTGGAATAGTAGCCTTCACAATTGCGAAATTTCAGATCGTTCAGTTTGATGAGCCGAGTCTCGCGGCCGTCCTGCTTCGCGCTCTCTAACGCAACTTCGAGCAGCGCGTCGGAGGTGGAATAGCGCGGATAGGCTGCGTCCATCGCGGTGGTGGAAATGCCGGCGACTCGTACTGGACCGGGGGCGCGCTCGACTTTGCGCGCCAGCGGATGCGGATCGTGTGGTTTTTTGCTGCGCTCGCTGGCGGGCTTGATTCCAATCCAGAGATGGCCGGCGTCCACGCGAAATTCGTAGCTCGGGACGGCATCGTCCTCGAATCCGGGCTCGCCCTTGCCTGTGACCCGGTGGAATTTCCAGTGGTGCCATGGACACACCAGGTAGTCACCATCGAGCTGGCCTTGGCCCAGCGGACCGCCGGCATGATTGCAGACGCCGGAGACTACGCCGAACTTTCCGTCAACCTGCGAGATTGCCAACTTCCCGCGATCGATCACCACTTCGGTGACAGGGCCGCGCAGAAAATCTGCTATCGGGCCGAGGTCGCGCCAATTGTTGGTGTCCATAAGCGGCCAATTATGACAGAACCGGAGGAGGGGTGGCGATGCTAACGGAGCCTAAGCGGCGCAGGCTGCTCCCGACCGACTTCATTCTGGATGTGTCGTCGCCAATTAGGAAACTGGGGCGGTTGCTGCGGTAAGTTCCGAGTAGCCCGTCATCCGCCCAGAATCGACACCACGTGCGGTGATCACTTCCTAGAAACCGATCCGTTCTGTTGAGCATTTGGATTACCTCCGGATTGCCGACAATCAGGAATCGGCCTATTAGAAGACCACGACGGCATTGATCAGGAGTGACCGTTTGAACGCCTCGAGGAAGCTGTTCTGCAATTGATGGCTTACTGCGCCGCGCGACGACGGTAGCGTTTGGCGAGCTCGGCCCACGAGATGCCGGTGCTTGGCAGCGCCGCCTGCTCGTCGCCGGGGCGACCTCTAACCGTCTGTACCTTCTGAAAACCAGCATGCTGCCAGTCGATACGCTGGTTGACGAATGCAGTAAGGCGCGTATCGGATGACAAGGGGTGCATGAAGGTGATCGGATCCTTCAACCGGGGACCGAGGCGCTCGAGCGCATCGCGCGTGGGCACCTCGCTGCCATCGAAGTCCAGCTCCTCGAGCACTGGCGTCTCGCCAAGGCGATGCGCGTGCACGCGCACCACGCGCAACAGCGCCACGCGCCCTGGAAGCGCAAGAGAGAGAACGTCTCCAGCGGCGAGGCCGGAGAGCTCTCGCTTCGGTGGACGCAAGCGTCTCCGGGCCGGCTGCGGACCGGTCAGCTGCGCGCGAGCTTTCTCGAGCACCGCGCGGCGCTTCGGCAGCAGCTTCGGATTCTCTCGTTCCCACACCGCCAGGTCGGCGCCGGCGTCGATAATAGCGAGAGCGCGATCGCGAACGTCAGGTTCCAGTCGACCAAGCTTCGACTGCGTCACAGCGAAGGCGATCAGCGCGATGCCATCGGACTCCTCGAAATACGGCTCGAACTTTTCGAGAGTCAGCCGCGTCGCGGAGCCATCCTCGGCACCATCTTCCAGCAATTGACGATAGTGATCACGTATGTCGCACGCCACGTCATCTGAGAAGAGGCCGGTTCCCCACACTCCCAAGAGTTACCCCTTTTGGCTTCGATTGAAACTCAAAAGCAACATCCATGGATCGCCATATCGTCCGGATCCGAAAGTGCGCTCGAAACGCGTGAGATACGCCAGTTTGGACTGGCCCGATGTGGCGCATGGGTGGACCATTTCAAGCATTGACCCCACAGTCGGCAAACAAAAAGTAGTTCGATTCCTTCTTAGTTGCCCGTCATCCGTTCAGTTTAACTTATTCGCGGCTTCCCTGGTATGCACTCGACAACTTTCGGCCGGTGATCCTGGTGAAGTCCGCTCTCGACTGTCTTCACCGGACCTGTACCGCCTAATTCACTTTGGCACGACGAGAGGGCCGTTTGTGATAAGTCTCGAATCCACTATGCCGATCTCGACCCGGCGGTTGGCAGCACGCGCCTGTTCGCTGTCGCCCGGAACGCGCGGGTCGGATTTGCCAAAACCCTTTGTGCTCATGATTGTCGGGGAAATTCCGGTCTGCATCAAGAAGTCGCGAACAGCTTCGGCGCGACGCTGTGAGAGTTGCAAGTTGTACGTCTGCGTGCCGACGTCGTCCGTATATCCGTAGACAGCAATCGTGTATCCCTTAAGCGTCATCAGGATCCCAGCTATGCGATTCAGGATGTCGCGATATTCCGGTTTAATGTTTGCCTTGTCAAAGTCGAAGCGAATCGACTTGCTGTCCAGCGTCATCACCAGGCCCATGGCGGTGCGACGCGTTTCGGCGATTTGCCCGAGAGCCTCTTGCAGCTGTGCAAGTTGCGCCTCTCGCTCTCGCCGATATTCCTCAGCCTGCTGGGTGGCTTGATCTGCCTTTTGCTGCTCCGCGGCGGCCTGCTGCCGCGCAAGTTGGGCCTGTGCCTCCGAGCTCAATTGATCCTGCTTCGCCAAGTCGCGCTGTTGAGCGGCCGCCTGCGCGTTCGCAGCCGCCTGCGAAGCCTGTTGGGCCAACGTCTGCGATTGCTCCTGTGCACGCACGACCGCCTGGCTGAGACTTTCCGTCTGCTGGCTGAGCCGTGCCACCTCACGCTCCAGGCGATGGACCGAGATTAGATGAACGAATCCAAGAACCAAGCTGAGCGCGATTGCGATCGCTCCCAGGGCCAGTGCTAACTTCCCTTGAGACCTGGCAGGTGCATCCCCAAGTCCACGCTCGTCGGGCTTCAGCGCCTCGCGTGAAGAGTCCATCATTCGGCAATCTTAGCGTGGAATTCTGGATTGAGGCAAAACGAGATACTCCCGGATTGTCG
>Ga0207687_10001083_pt1 | contig 18502 bp, 18 predicted proteins | sample KBSM54metaG_FD_184399 | JGI IMG/M metagenome (GOLD analysis project Ga0207687, IMG submission 184399) | Miscanthus rhizosphere microbial communities from Kellogg Biological Station, Michigan, USA - KBS M5-4 metaG (SPAdes) (version 2) | ecosystem: Host-associated > Plants > Roots > Rhizosphere >...
GCCTTCCGGCGCGAGCGATGGTAAGGCAGAAGCCACAGTAACTCCTAGCTCAGGATTGGCAGGCAATGCGATCGCCTGTCGTACATAGATTTCGTCGACGCCTAGGTCGCGGTAAAAGTTCAGACGGTCGCGCAAGCGGTCAACGCTCATTGGGCGCTGTGCAGGGCCAGGCGCAGCTTCATCGCTTCATCGAAGATGCGGTGCGCGATGATGCTCTTCGAAGCCCTCTCGACGGGAATGGTTTCGCCGGTGCGCAACACAAGCGTCACGGCATTCTCATCCGATTCAAATCCGATTCCCGACTGCGATACCAGATTGGCCACCACCATGTCGCAGTGCTTGGACTGCAGCTTGCGGCGAGCCTCCTCGACCAGGTTCTCGGTCTCCGCCGCGAAGCCCACCAGCAGACGGTCGCCTTTTTTGCGGCCGACTTCGGCCAGGATATCCGGGGTCGGATCAAGTTCGAGCGAAAGCCGCGCCGCGGTTTTCTTGACTTTCTGCTGCGGCGGGTTCGCCCGGTGATAATCGGCCACGGCTGCTGCCTTGACGACTACGGTAGCCTGCTCCAAGTGGTCCATCACCGCCTGGCGCATTTCCACAGCAGTCCGCACCGGGATTAATTCGACGCGCGCAGGCGCCGGTAGCGCGACGGGTCCGGAAACCAGGATCACCCGAGCTCCCCGTTCCACGGCTGCCTCGGCCAGCGCATAGCCCATTTTCCCGCTGGACCGGTTGCTGAGATAGCGTACGGGATCGAGGGGCTCCTGGGTGGGGCCTGCCGTGATTAAGACGGTCTCGCCTTCGAGATCATGCTTAGAGCTGCCGCGACCTGCCACGTCGGCGACTGCCTGAGCGATGACCTCGGGGTCGGCCAGCCGTCCCGGCCCCACCATGCCGCAGGCCAGGATGCCATCATCGGGTTCGACAATTACATGGCCGCGCGAGCGCAGCACACGCAAGTTTTCCTGCGTGGCCGGGTGATTCCACATGTTAGTGTTCATCGCCGGTGCAAGAACCACGGACCCGGTGAACGCCAGGTAGGTAGTCGTCAGGAAATCGTCGGCGAGCCCGTGAGCTAGCTTGGCGAGAAGATCGGCCGTGGCCGGCGCGATCACCAGGATCTGATTTTCCTGCGCCACGCGGATGTGCTCAATCGCGCTGGAAAGGGTTTCTTCCGCGCTGGCCGCGCTGAATAGGTTGGTGATTACTTTGCGACCCGTCAGGGCGGCGAACGTCAGGGGCCGGACGAATTCTTCGGCCGAACGGGTCATGACCACTTGCACGGAGAAACCGCGTTCCATCAGGGCACGAGCCAGTTCCGCCGCCTTGTACGCGGCGATGCCGCCGCCGACTCCTAGGGCGATATTTGTCGTCACCGGCATGCTCGTTACCGGAATAAGATCAGCCTATTCTTCGGGAACCGGCGCGAACATATGGTCGATCGCGATGTCCTCATACTGGACCAAGCCCCTGCGGACCTCTTCCATGGCCATCACGGTGGGCTTCTTGGACGTGGTGGGGAGGAAGCTCCGCGCCCCGTTCTGCAGTTGCCTCGCGCGCTTTGCGGCCACGATGATGAAGCGGTAGGCGCTAGCCTCCGGATCGTCAGGAATCACGCTCTGCGCAATCTGTTTAAGATTTGTTTCTGCCATTTTCAAACGTCTCCAGAATCGGGCGAATCTGCTGCTCCATCCGGTCGCGGCGGCTCCGCACGGATCGTACAATCGACACCAGCGTATCGGTAGAAGCTTGCACCTCTCGATTCACCAGCAGGTAGTCATACTGCGAATACTTCCGAATTTCCTCCGCGGCCTCTCTGAGCCTGCGCTCAATCACCGATTCGGAGTCCTGAGACCGAGCCCGCAAACGCTCTTCGAGAACCTGGCGGCTCGGCGGAAGAATAAATATCGATACCGCTTCGGATATTCTCCCTTTTAATTGTCGCGCACCCTGGACGTCGATGTCGAGGACCAGGTCGGCACCTACGCTTTTGGCTCGGTCCAGCTCGCTGCGGTGGGTTCCGTAATAGTTCCCAAATACTTCAGCCGATTCAAGAAACTCGTCGTTGGCCAGCCGCGTCTCAAATTCGTCGCGGGTGATGAAGTGATACTCATGGCCATCGCGTTCCTGGCCCCGCGGGGGGCGGGTGGTGTAGGAAACCGAGAAGCATAGCTTGTCGACGGACCTCATCAGCGCGCTAACCAGAGTCGATTTTCCGGAGCCCGATGGCGCTGAAATGATGAAGACGGTGGTCATTCCAGAACTATTATTCAAGGTTTAGCGACTGCTCCCGGATTTTCTCGATGGCTGCCTTAGCGGCCAGCGCCAGTTCCGTAATCTTGAGGCCGATTTCGCCCGCGCCGGTGGTCTTGGAGAGTATCGTGTTGGTCTCTCTGTTCATCTCCTGCAAAAGAAAATCGATCTTCTTGCCGCTTTCTCCGCCGGCCTCGAGCAGCGCGGCGAGTTGCCCGGAATGGATCTTCAGGCGGGCTAATTCTTCGCCGATATCGCTGCGGTCGGCAAGGATCGCCGCCTCCTGGGCCAGCCGCTGTGGGTCGATTTGGACGCCTGGCGCGCTCTTGAGCAGGTCTTTAAGGCGTTCGGCGAGCCGGTGCTGGAATACCTCCGGCGCGTTAGCCCGGATGGTTTCCATCTGTTCCGCGAGCACCCCCAGCTGTGTATTGTGCCCGGACATTTCTTTGGCGATCTCGGCGCCTTCGCGCGCGCGAAACTGGTTCAACTCGTCGAGCGCGGCGCGCAGCGCATCGAGAATCGCCGCCTCAGTTCCGGGCGGCAGTTCGGAACCCTCGGAAATCTCGCCGAACATTCCCGGGATTCGCAACGCAGCGTTCAAGTCAGGCTGGGCATTGAGCTTATGCTCGGCTGCGGCCAGGCGAAACGCTCCCAGGTATTCTTCGAGCATCTTGTGGTTCAGAGTCACCGCACTGCCGTTCGCAGTGCTCACTGGGAGAGAGAGACGCACCTCCACGTGGCCGCGCGCTAAGCGGCTCTTGACCAATGCGCGTACGGCGTTTTCAAACGGGTCGGCCACGGAGGGAGCGTGTACGTGCACGTCCAGAGAGCGATGATTCAGCGTCTTCACGCTCACCACCAACTCGCCGTCACCGAGGGGACGGTGGGCGCGCGCAAATCCGGTCATGCTGCGCAGGGGAAGATTGGCCATCTTTTAGGGGTTCACGTCCGCTTCCAGAAATTGTAATTCGTACAGCCTCTGGTATAGCCCGCCTCGGCTTACCAATTCGTCGTGCCGACCGGTTTCGGCGACGTGCCCACGGTCGAGGACGACGATCTTATCGGCCCGCCGGACGGTGGATAGCCGGTGCGCAATCACGATGACGGTGCGGTTGGCCATCAAGGTTTGTAGCGCCTTTTGTACCAGTACCTCGGATTCGGTGTCCAGATGCGAAGTGGCTTCGTCCAGGATCAAGATCGGCGCGTTCTTGAGCAACGCGCGCGCGATGGCCAGGCGTTGCCGCTGGCCGCCGCTCAGCTTTACGCCACGTTCGCCGATGATCGTGCCGTAGCCCTCCGGCATGCGCAAGATAAACTCTTCGGCCAGAGCATCGCGAGCCGCCTGATGTACCTGTTCGGGCGTTGCGTGCCGCAAACCATAGCCGATATTGGCGCCCACGGTGTCATTGAACAGGAACGTATCCTGCGCCACGATGCTGATCTTGTCGCGCAGGGACGCCAGCTTCAGCTCGCGCAGGTCTTTTCCATCAATTCGGATTGCACCACCCGTCACGTCGTAGAAGCGCGGAACGAGATTTGCCAGCGTGGTCTTGCCCGCCCCGCTCGGTCCCACTAGGGCGACGACATCCCCAGCCTTCACCTCCAGATCGATCCCATCGAGCACCAGCCCCTCAGGCGAAGTCGGATATCGAAAATTTACGTGGTCAAACGCGATGGCTTTCTCAAATCGCGCCAGCCTGGCCGCACTCGGCTCTTCCTTGACCTGCAGCTCGCGATCCAGGTACTCGAAGACTTTCTGCGATGCGCCCAGCGCCTGCTGAAAGATATTGTGGATGCCAGTGAGGCGCTTCACGGGTTCATACAGCACTAGCAGGGCGATGATGAAGCTGGTGAACTCGCCGGTACTCATCAAGTTAGCTTTGATCTGCGTCCGGGCGTAGGTCAGCAGGACCACGATGGTGATCGCCGCAAAAAACTCGATCAGCGGTGACGCCACGGCCTGTTGCGCGACGTAGCGGAGGTTGCTACTCCGAAGCTTTTCGGCACGATTGCGAAAACGATTCGATTCGATGTCCTCGGCGCCGAAAGACTTCACCACTTGATGTCCACTGAGGGTTTCCTGCAAAACCTGATTCAGCTCCGCGGCGTTATCCTGGGCGCTCCGCGTGGTCCTGCGAATCCGGCGTCCGAGCCGCAGTGTCGGCAACAGCACGAACGGCAACAGTGTCAGGCTACCCAGCGCGAGCTTCCAGTCGGTTTGCAGGATCACGAACAGCAGAGCAATGGCCGTGAAGCTTTGCCGCAGTAGATCGGCCAAAATGTGCGACATCGCCACTTGGATCTTTTCGAGATCGTTCATGATAGACGACATGACACGCGCAGTAGAGTTGGACTCGAAGAAATGCGCGTCCTGGTGAACGACGCGATCAAAAACGTCTTGCCTTAGATCAGTGACCGCGGAGAGGCCCACATAGTTCACCAGATAGTTGCCGGCATAGTCGCACAGTCCTTTGATGGTGAACACGGCCAGGATTCCCGACGCCACCATGGTCCAGACATTGTGGACATCGGCGGGCATGAAACTGTCCAGAAATACTCGATGGTTCCAGATGGGGATGGTGAACAGCAGTACAGGGGAGTCAGGCGAACTTGGGTTGAGGACACGGTCAAAGATCGGACCGATCAGCCGCACTGTAAGCGCCTGCGCCGCGCCCACCAGGGCCATCAGCACCACCGACAGCAAGAGATAGCCGCTGTACCGCCTGGAATATTGCAACAGCCGGCCGAGTTCACTCACGCGCGTACCCTCAACGCTTCCGCCGCGGCGATCACTTCGTCGGCGGCGATACAGCTGATGGATTCCGGGTTCGTCAAAACATGCCCTTCGGTTCGCCAGGGCGCCCAATTCACCGGATCGCTGGGTCCAAACAGCACCACTACCGGCACTCCGAAGGCTGCCGCGATGTGCGCCGGGCCGCTGTCGTTGCCGATGAACAGTTGCGCGCCGGCCATCAGGCTCTTCACTTCAGCCAGAGGCGCATTGCGAACCACTCGAAAGTTCGTGAACGCGCTCGGATCGTCGGCCGGGCCGGCCAGGAAGACAGGCTCCAGTCCGACTTTATCGCGCAAATGCTCCGCTACTGCAATAAAGTGTCCCGCCGGCCAGGTCTTGTCGGGCGTCGACGCGAACGGATGAAGCACGGCATATGCGCCGGCCTGGACCGTTGCTGCCGCCAATCGCGCGCGTGGTATCTCAGCGCGAGGCACGCCCATCCAGAACATCGCGGAAGCGAGATGTTCGGCCGTGTGTACGCGCCGGGCGTCCCCTAAAATCTCCTGTGCGCGCGGGATTTTGTGGGTGTAAAGAAAACTGTAGGCGTGGTGCGCGAATCCGGCCTTGATTCGAGCGCCGGAAGTGGCCGTCAGCCACATGCTACGCGATCCACCGTGAAGGTTCAGAGCCATCTGAGGATTCCACTTCGCCAGGGCGCGCGCCACCGGAGGCAGAATGTCATTCACATGCGGACTGCCTTCGAACACCGCCCTAAACCGGTCCTCGACCACCACGCCGATCTTCAGATCGGGACGATGCGCTTTGAGCAGCGCCAGCGCCGGAGTCGTCAGCACGCAGTCGCCCAGGGAACGCAGACGGATCACGCCGATCCGCGAGCCAGACGGCAGCCGCTCCAGCAAGTTGGCCACGCGTGTTTATTCTTCGATTCGTGCCTCGTCGACCAGCATCACCGGGATGTCGTCGCGAATGGGATACACTCTCTTGCACTCGACGCACTTCAGGCCGCTCTGGTCCTGTTTCAGCTCCACCGGCGCCTTGCACAGCGGGCAAACCAGGATTTCCAGCAATTCTTTACTGATGGCCATAGAAAACGTTAGTGTAACAGGCGCGCTGTCAGGGGCGCGAGGCGGGCGACTTGGGCGTGGCCAGGTACCCCACAATCAGGTCCTTCCCCACCTGGTTCACCACCAGCTCATGAGGCTGCCGGCCGCCCCCCACGTAGAACTGCAAGGGCTCATTCGCGGACCGGTCTTTTTTCTCGATCTTGCGGTCGTCCACCCGGAGTTCCAGGGTGTAGAGGCTGGCTTTAATATCAGCCTTCTTTAGCAGGATCGAAACATCGCCTAGCTTGACCGGCTCCTTGCCCTTGTAAAGCGTGAATTCGATATAGTTCCGGTCGCCGAGCTGCTTGAGGGCATCGATCTCGCTCGCGTTGGTCGCGATCAGCCCGCTCAGCACGCCCATGTCGCCGGTGGTCCGCTTCAAATCCGCGATGGTGCGCTCCAGTTGGCCCTGCGTGTTCGCTACCTCCGTCCGCACCTGTTTCACCTCGGTAGAGACATCGCTGATATTCGACTGCGCCGAGTTGGTGGCCTGCTTCAGGCTGGTGATCTCGTTATTGACTCGAGTGTCCGTTTCCTGGTGCTGCTTGAGCCTGGATTCGCTCACGTTCACGCGGTGGGCGAGATCTTCCACGCTCTTCATGGTTTCCTCTTTGACCTTGCCGGCGACGCCTCGGGCTTGTCGACGAGCCTTTTCCACCTCGTCGCGTATCTCGTCGAGGGCCCTTTGCCGTTCGGCATCGGAGGTTGCCGCCGCCTGGGCACCAGCTTCGCGGAGCTTGGCGACTTCGCGTTCGACCATCTCGCGAACCTTGGACTGATCGCCTTGCACCGCGGCCAGTCTGGCTGCAGTAGATCGCAGACTTTGGATGGTGATGATCTGGGCGATGAAAAGACCGGCGAAGGCTGCGAACAGGACCACCGTCGCCAGGCTTATGCGGGACTGCGGCTGTTCGTCCATACGGACTATTGTCGCAGCACGGAAGCGCGATAGTTGGAGTGCTTCCTGAGGTATTACCAGACCCTGCAGGCAGGCCCGCGGACCATCGGCTGGTTCACCCGGCAGGCGAAAGCCCTCTGGAATTCCGGCATGTTCGAGACCACTCCATTCACCCGAAATTCGCCGGGACTGTGCGGATCGGTTTGCACGCGCAAGCGGGAGGCTTCTTCGGTCACGTTGTTACACCACACCTGTGCCCACCCGAGAAAGAATCGCTGTTCGGCGGTGAATCCGTCGATCTTGGGAGGCTGCTTGCCCCCCAGCGTATCCATCAGCGCCATGTAGGCGATGCGCAGGCCGCCGTTGTCGGCTGTGTTCTCGCCCAGAGTAAGCTTGCCATTCAGATTCACGCCCGGCACCGGACTATACCCGCTGTACTGGTTGACCACGCAGTCGGCGCGCTGGTTGAAGGCCTTGGCATCCTCCTCGGTCCACCAGTCGCGCAGGTTTCCCTTGGCGTCGAATTGCCGGCCCTCATCGTCGAAACCGTGTGTCAGTTCATGTCCGATCACCGCGCCAATGGCGCCATAATTCACGGCATCGTCCATTTTGTTGTCGTAGAACGGCGGCTGCAATATACCGGCCGGGAAATTGATGTCGTTGTGCTGCGGATCGTAGTAGGCGTTCACGGTGGGCTGGCTCATGTCCCAATCCGTCTTGTCCACAGGCTTGCCGATTTTGGACAACTGGCGTGCCAGCTCGAACGTACTGGTGCGGGCGGTGTTGGCATAGGGATCGTTACGTACGATCGATACGCCCGAATAATCCAGCCACTTGCTCTTGTTTCCAATCTTGTTGGTGACCCCATGCAGCTTGACGATCGCCTGATCCTTGGTCTTGGGCGTCATCCAATCCAGGCCGCGGATATCTTTTTCCAGAGCCTTTTCGATGGCCGTCACCATCTCCTGAGTGCGCTTCTTACCTGTGTCTCCGAGAGTCTTCTCGACGAAGGTCTTGCCCAGGGCGTCCGGCAACTGCTCGTCGGTTAGATCCACGCAGCGCTTCCAGCGGGCGCGCATCTCCTTGGCTCCCTTTAAAGTCTTCTCGTAGAAGTCGAAGCTGGCCTGCTGGAACGACGCCGGGAGGAATAGAGAGTTGTCGCGCACCAGATTCCAGGTGAGATAAGTTTTCAGATCGTCCAGAGGCTGCTGCTCGATGACGGCATTCACCGCGCGTGCGAAATCCGGCACCGCTACGTTGAGGTTGGCGATCGCCGGAGCGCCCAGGTTTTGCAGGAACCTGGTCCAATCGAAGGCCGGAGCCAGCGCCATCAGCTCCGCCACCGTCATCTTGTGATATCTCTTCTCCGGATCGCGGCGCGAAACGCGATCCATCGAACCCTTGGCCAGTTCCGTTTCGATGGCCATCACCACAGCTGCCTTTTTCTGCGCCTCTGCCGCTGGCAAGCCGAGGAGTCCGAATACGGTCTGAACGTGCGCCAGATACTTATTTCGCAAGTCCACGGACTTCTCGTCCGTCTTGAGGTAGTAATCGCGGTCGGGTAGTCCCAATCCCGCTTGATCCAGCGCGGCGATTACGCGCGTCGAGTCTTTCGCGTCCTGCTCGGAACCAAAGTGAAAGAAAGGCCAGGAGCCGATGCGGAACATGTAGATCACCACATCGGTGAGTTCCTTCCGGTCCTGGATCACGGCAATGCGGTTCAGATCGCGCTGGATCGCTTCCAGACCACGTGCATTCAGATTCTTCTCATCCATGCAGGCTGCATAAAAATCACCGATCTTCTGGTCGGTGGCGCTGCGGTTTGGACGATCGGCCGAAGCCGCCTCCAGGACGTTGTTCAGCAGCAGCCGGTTCTGGTCCTGCAACGTGTCGAAGCGGCCCCACCGCGAGGCGTCTCCAGGCACGGGATTGGCCGTCATCCAGCCGCCGCACGCGTACTGGTAGAAGTTCGCACACGGGTCCACATTGCGATTCAGCGCTCCCGGGTCGAAACCTGGAGCCTTCTGGCCCTGAAGCGCCGCGGCTGCCAGGAACAGCGTCAAAAATACGCGCATATGTTCATATGTTAGGTCATATAGCTTTGTTTCAGCCTCGTATGAATCGCTTATAGGGGCATAGGGTTCTACCGAAGCACGGGTCGAGCTTCCCTTACACTTCGCCCCACTGGCCGAACGAGCTCCGCCACGAAAGTGCCGTTGCTAAGAATGTGGCGCTTCTGGAGCCCTGCGGTTTCGTTGAAAGCGACGTAGATGGCTATTCACAGTGGGCCCCAATCGGGTGCATTCAGGGCACTTGCCGTTATTCCGGCGCGCGGCGGCGATGTGGGGCCGCAATTGCCCTTGTCAGCCTGGAGATCATCATCATGAACGTCGTCGCCGAGCCCGTTGAATGTACCGAACGCACGGAGAGAGACTCCGCCCAAGCGCGCGAGAACCTGATCCTGGAGCACGTCCCTCAAGTCCGCATGGTGGCCCGCAGGATTCACAGCCGCCTGCCCGAAAATGTGAGCCTGGACGATCTGGTGTCGACCGGAATGCTGGGCCTTATTTCGGCCATCGACCATTTCGACCCATCCCGCAATGTCTACCTGAAGACCTTCGCCGAGCATAGGATCAAAGGACAGATCCTGGATAGCTTGCGCCGCCTGGATTGGGCGCCCCGCACGCAGCGCAAGCACGCCAAGCAAATCGATGCCGCCATCGCGGTGACGGAGCAGCGCCTGCAGCGTGTGCCTGAGGAAGCGGAGATTGCCGCCGAACTCAATCTTACGGTCGATGGCTATCACAAGTGGCAAGTCGACGTCAGCGGAGTGAACCTCGGAAGGCTGGAGTCAGGGGGACCTGCGGATTCGGAGAACGGCGATCTGCTCCGGTTCGTTTCCGGCGATCCCAAGGAGTTGCCGTTGGCCCTGTTCGAGCGCAGCGAACTGCTCCGGGTCTTGACCTTGGCCATCTCCGGAATTCCGGCCATCGAGAAAACCGTCTTGAGTCTGTACTACCGCGGTGAATTGACGCTGCGGGAGATCGCCAAGATCGTCGGCTTGCACGAATCGCGTATTTCACAGCTCAGGACGCAAGCCATCCTCCGCCTTCGGGTTGCTATGGCTAAGCTCTGGCCCGCTACGGGACCTCGCCCCGATCTGTCATCGGTGTCTATTCAACCGCAGGCTGCGTGAGCTGCCAGAGTGCGCCGACACTCCGTTCGGGCCGGGTCATGGCAGACAGCATGACGTTAATTTCCTTACGGTCCCGCACCACCACCATGGAGACCGAACGGCCGCGCAGGCCCCGCAGATGATTGGAGATATCGGCCGGCGTGGACACTTTGGCGTCGTCCACGCGGACGATCACGTCCCCGGCTTTGATGCCGGCCTTGTCCGCGGAGGAACCTTTCGTCACGGCGCGAACCAAGACGCCTTCCTGCACGCCGAAGAACTCGGCTAGTTGTCCATCCAGAGCCTCGGCTTCGATACCCAGCACGGTGCTGCGCCAAGTCATGTGGTTCTGCGGCATATCCGGAAAGCGCAAGTCGAACGGATTTTGGACCGGGGCCGGAATCAGCTGGCCGCTGATAACGGGCCGGGCAACAATCTTAGCCGTGATCGTTTGCGGCACGCCATTGCGGATGATCCCGATCTTCACGTCGCGCCCCGGCGGCGTCTCGCGCACGATCCGGGAAAATTGCTCCATGCTTTCCACGCGCTGGCCGTTGTATTGCGTCACCACGTCGCCGGTCTTGATGCCGGCCTTCTCCGCGGGGCTCTCCGGAGCGATGCGGGTTACTTCCAGGCCGGCTTCGTCGGGAAGCTTCAGCTCTTTCGCGCGATTGCTGTCAATCTCTTGAATTCCGACGCCTAGAAAGCTGCCGAGCCCCTGGCTCATCGCCAGGCCAGCGGTCACCAACGTCGTTAGGGCAACTCTATTCCACATAATTTCTACACTCCCACGAATTGGCCACTCGCTACCGCTCGCGGTTCTGTGCTCTCCGAGCGACCGCCACCAGCGAGCGGCCGACTGCATGCCTTCCGAACCGCGACCGTCAGTGAGCGGCCTATTTTCTTCGCAGATAGATCACGCCACTCGAAACATTCAGATTCAGCACCGGCCCTCCGCCGTTAATCGCGCCCTGGCCGACCATGGGGGCCTGGAAGAATTTAGAAGGCGTCACCCGAATCTCCGGGAAATCGGAAACTATCCGCGGCGTCCCGCCCGTGCTGTTTCTGGCCATCACCGACACCGCTAGATTGGACGGAATCAGAACCGTAATGTCACCCGTGCCCGCTACCAAGGAAGAATCCTGCATGCGCGATCCATTCAGGAGCTCGGCCAGAATGTTGCCCGCCATGGCGGCCAGGTTCATGGGACCAGCGTCATTCTTCACCCGCACCGTTCCAGCCATCGATTCGGCCTGAACTCCGCGAGCCGAGCCCACCTGGATGAATCCGCCTTGGGTATCCGCGAACACCGCGCCGCCAGCTTGGCCGACTTCGATCATGCCTTGCGCCGAATGCGCCCGAACGTCGCCCGCGGCCTTGTCGACGCGGATATTGCCGCCCATCTGATTGGAGAGCGCGACCGAGCCTCCGGCATCGCGCACCGCCATGTTCCCGCCCGCAGTGGTGCAGTCAATCGCGCCGCCCGCCCGTTCGATGATCACCTCGCCGGCGCCGGAAAAACACTGCACCGTTCCGCCGATCTTGCCCAGCTGGATATCGCCGCCTCCGGTTCGTAGCTGGACCGCACCATCGAAGTCGGCCACATTGATTCCACCCAGATCGGTTTGGACGATCACCATGGAAACCTGGGCAGGCACGCCGATCTCGATATCGGTCTTGACCATCCCTGCCGAGATTGGCTGGAGTTCCAGCACCACGCGTCCTCGCGCCGAGCTCACCTGCTTTACGCCGCCGCCCAACAGAGTGCGCGCTTGGTCCTCATTCGCCGCTCTCACCCGCTGCCGGACCCGGTAGGTGACCTGATCGCCGGCTTCCCGCCGCACGGTGACGTTGCCCCGGGTATTGACCTGCAGACGGGCGTGGGCCGCTATCCCGAAGGAATCGCCGATGCTCCCCACCCAGTAGGCGCCTTCACGCACCACCGGTGGTTCCTGGGCGGCGACGACCATGGCCGTCGCCATCACTAGATTGGCGATTCGCAACTTCATCTAGTAGGTTTCCCTTTAGTACGTATCACGTGACGCGTTCACCAGCTGCAGTACGCGTTCCCCGCGCTGCCGAACGTAGGCGTTATTCTCATGATTCATTAGTTCCTGCAAGGTCCCGATAATATCGCGATCCAGACCATTGCTCGTTGTATTACCGGTCGAATCGCCGACGCCCTGCGTCAGCAAATCGATGGCTTGGGTGCGCATGCCCGGGTTGCCGTCTGAGAGCAGAACCCCCGCCAGCGCCTTGCGAACCTCGGCTTGCCGTACGAAGGGTTTCAATCCGTCCATGGCCTTGAGCCGTACCCCGGCATTTTCGTCGTGCTCCAGCGCGTAAATCAAAGTGTCCCGCACTTCGGTCGCCTGGGCCCGATCGTTCAGGATCCCTACCGTCTCATATCGCAAGCCCGGATCGGACGGGTCCTTCGCCGCGGAGAGCAGCAGGACGCGGATATTCTGGTCGTCTAAACCGCCGGATACAACACGTTGCCGAGTTTCATCGAGGACAATCTGAACGCCGCCATTGGGTCCCGATTCCACCGACCGCACACGCTGCGCGCCCGGATCCACCAGGGACATTCCGGTAAATCCCAAGCCCAGGTTCGGAAACATCCGCGCGCCGAAAAATCCGATACTCAACAGCGCCAGGGCTCCCGCCGATTTCAGCCATCGTGCGTCCAGGAACTGATCCCACCAGCTCACGCGATAGACCGGAGCGTGTTCCGCCGCGATTTGCCGCTGAAGATTCTGCCGGGATTCCCACAGCACCGACGCGGGTGGTTCGATCTCTACCCGATCGAACGCCGCGTGCAGTTCCTGCTCACGCTCCAGCGCGGCGCGGCACTCCGCACAGCCCTCCAGGTGAGTGTCGACCGCCCCTTCTTCGTCAAACGACAACTCGCCGTAGAGCAACATACTGAGCTGCTCCCGTACTTTTTCACAGGTGTTCATATGAAATCTCCGAGGGCGACCCGCATCTTCTGCGTCGCCCGGAACAAACAATTCTTGGCGGCTTCTTCGGTGGTCCCGAGAATCTCGCCGATATTCCGCAGTTTCAATCCCTGGTAATGCCGCAGCTCGAACACCATCCGCTCCCGCGCGCTCAATTCACTGAGCGCTTTCTGAATTCGCTCCCGCAGTTCTCCCGAGAACATCGTCCGCTGCGGATCGCTTTCCGCCCGCGATTCCTGTACTGTGTCCATGCGGTCCACCGGGCCATCCGACCCTTCGACCAGCGAGGACTCTTCCTTGCGCACCTTCCGCTTGCGCATGTGATCCAGGCACAGGTTGGTCACAATCCGATACAGCCAGGTGTGAAAACTGCAATCGAACCGGAAGTTATTCAGGTTGCGGTATACCCGCAAGAACGCTTCCTGGTACACATCCTGGGCGTCCTCTGGCGACCGCAGCAGATTCATCGCCAGCCGGAGCACACTTTGGTCGTAAGCGCGCACAAGTTGCCCAAAGGCGTCCTGATCGCCTTTCTGAGCAGCCAGTATGAGCGCCTTCTCGTCTGTCTGAAAGCCCGCTTTATGGGCCAAAGAGGCGGCTCCGTGGGTCACGTCAGCACTACACAGTATATTGGACGGCGGCCCGCCCAAAAGGTAACGGCGAGAGAGATAAGGACCCGCTTACCAATAGCTTAGCTGGCTGGCAGGGGCGCTTTCCCGATGTGTCGAAATCAGATATTCACTTCTAGGGCGAAGGCACCTCTGCACCGTAGGTTTGCCTTCCGGAAAACCGTTTGACAGCGTGGCTCGCGACTCCTACACTGACGGCATGGAAGTACATTTCAGTCCTGACCAGATTGCGCAACTCGCCCAGATCGCAGCCCAGGAAGGCGTGGACACCGAGAAGTTGGTTAAGGATGCCGCCCTTAGACTCTTGCAGGACGACGAACACTTCCGAGCGGCGGTTCGTCGTGGTCTGGAGCAGGCTGACCGTGGCGAGTTCATCGAGGAAGACGAAATGGACGCCCGCATCAAGCGAATGTTTCTGTCTTGATGCGGATTCGCTGGACCCCCGCGGCCGCCGCCGACCTTGATCAGATCAAAGACTATCTGGCCGAACACCATCCCGATCTTACCCAGCCCACCGTTGTGAAGCTGTACGCGCAATCCTTTCGCTGAAGCAGATGCCCGATCGCGGCCGGCCAGGACGAGAGCCCGATACACGAGAACTGGTGCTTGCGCCCCTGCCTTACATCGTCGCCTACCGCGTGAGGAACGACGCCGTCGAAATCCTGCACATCCACCACGGAGCGCGTGATCGATCCTAACCGCGGCGAATGACTTAGGGCTGTAGCTCCAAATCGATGCGCTTCTTCTCGGCGTCGATCTGGACGATCTTGAAGCTGCGGATCTGGCCCGCGCGGACGGCCTCGCCCGATTCCGCGGCACCGCCGCCGGATTTCCACTTCTGGGCCAACATGCTGGTAAGTGACGAGAGATCGGCTTTCTGCGCGCCGGCAGAGGCTTCCTGGCGCTTTTCCGGTACCGGTGCGAACGCCGTCACGCCTTCGCCCAATTCCACTTTCATGCGATCGCCGGAAACATTCACGACGCGCCCGCTGACCACCTCGCCGGTTTTGTGCTCGGCCAGGTATTCATCAATGCTGGTGGGTTCCAGCTGCTTCATGCCCAGGCGGAAGCGGCGGCGCTCCTTGTCGGCTTCAAGCACCACTGCCTTGACCGTCTGTCCCTGTTTCAGAACTTCGTTGGGATGGTTCAGCCGCTTCTCGCCGGTGATGTCGGCGATGTGGATCATGCCTTCGATACCCTCGCCTAGCTCTACGAATGCTCCAAACTTTGCGAGGCTCGTGACGGGCGCTTCGACCGCCGTGCCCACGGGGAACTTCTTCAAGGCGTCTTCCCAGGGATCCCCCAGTGCCTGCTTCAGTCCGAGCGCAATCCGCTTCTCGGCCGGGCTGACGTTTAAGACAACCACGTCGACCACTTCGCCGGGCTTGAGGACATCCACCGCGCGGACATTCTTCTTGCTCCAGGACATCTCGGAAACGTGGATCAGTCCTTCCACGCCCGGTTCCAGCTCGACGAATGCGCCGAAATCCAGCACGCGCGAAACTTTTCCCCGGATGCGTTCGCCTTGGGTGTATTTGGCAACCGCCAGCGTCCACGGATCGGGCGAGAGCTGCTTGAGCCCGAGCGAAATCTTGCGGGTTTCTTTGCTGATTTTGAGGATCTTGACTTCGAGTTCCTCGCCAACCTTGACCACCTCGCCGGGTTTCACGTTGCGCGAGTAGCTCATGTCGGAGACGTGCAGGAGGCCATCCACGCCGCCCAGATCGACAAACGCGCCGAAATCGGTGAGCGAACGCACCGTACCGCGAACGATGGAGCCTTCTTCCAGTTTCCCGAAGGCTTCTTCCTTGGCTTGGCGATCCCGCTCCTCCAGAATCACGCGCCGGTCGACGACGACGTCTTCTTCAGCGGCGTTGATCTTGGTGATGCGGCACTCGATCTGTTGCCCCACCAGCTTCTCCATGTCGGCGAGCTCGCGCGCGCCGCTTCGAGAAGCCGGCATGAAGGCGCGCACGCCCACATCCACCCGCAGGCCGCCCTTGACGACTTCGAGAACCGTTCCGCCGATAGTGCGCTTCTCCGCGAAAGCCGCTTCGAGGCCGGTCCAATCCTTGGGCGTCTCGACCTTGATGGTCGATAGGAGATAGGTCCCCGATTCGTCACGTCCCCGGATGGAGACGATCACCTTGATGCCGGGCTTCAGCTCGGGTGCGGGCGGCAGCATGCCATCCATCTTGCGGCCGATGTCGACGAAGACGCCGTCGGGCGTCACCGACACTACTGTGCCTTCCAGTCGTTCACCACCGGCATGGTGGGCTTGTTCGAATTGAGTCAGGATATCGCCGAAGGAGGTGTCGGCCGGAGACGCCTCGGGCGAATCAGGTACGTTGGGTTGGGGCATGCGAGAAAAACCGGAGTCCTTGCTATTGTGTCACAGACTCGGTAGGTCCGGCCTCCGGGCCGTACGACACTACCCCTGGGGCAGCATCTTGGCGATGTCGTTATACAGCACGAACACCACCACCATCATCAGGAATACAAATCCCACCCGCACGATGGCTTCCTTGATCCGCAGGCTGAGATCGCGCCGCAGCAGCATTTCCACCGCCAGCATGAGCATAACGCCTCCGTCCAGGATCGGAATCGGAAGCAGGTTGAAAATCGCCAGGTTCAGGCTCACCGCCGCCATCAGTCCGATGTAAACAGCGGGGCCTTCGCGGGCAGCTTGGCCGGAAAGCTGCGCAATCCCGATGGGGCCGGACAGCCCCTTCGCCGACATGCGCCGCTCGGCGATTCCCTGCAGGAACTGATAGATCAGCTTGGTGCTCTGCACGTTCTGGTGCCAGGCTTCGGCCAGGGCTTCGCGGAACGGCAGTTTGACGATCTCGACGGGCGATTCCAGGCCCGCACCGATGCGCCAGGCTTTGCTCCCCTGATAATCGCTCCAAACCGGGCTGACGGTAGTGTGATATTCCTTCCCGTCGCGCAAATATACAAGATCCGCGGGCGACCCTTTGGTCTCGGCGACCAAATCCAGCAGCTTCATCGAAGTACGGACGGGCTTGCCGTTGATGCTGACGAACGTATCGCCCTTCTTCAGGCCCGCCTGCTTGGCGACTTCTACATTGCAGCAATACCCGCTTACCTGTACCGGCGTGGATTGCATCCAACCTGCGATTCCTACGTGCTGCTTATCGTCATAGACGGGCGTCACGGAAAAATTGAGCCGCTGGCCGTCCCGCACCACCCATACATCCATGGCCCGCTTGGCACTGGCGATTTCTTGCACCGCGATGGTTTCCCAGGTGGGATCCGTCACGCCATCGATCTGGACTACTTTATCGCCTTCTTTGATCCCGGCTTTGGCCGCCGGGCCATCTGCGGCCACGTAGCCCACCGTCGGATTCGGCGGCATGGGGAGCTTGGGGTACTGCACCATGTACAGGCCTGTCAGCAAAACGATGGCAAGAACGATATTCGTGGCCGGTCCGGCAAAGGTGATGCACAGCCGCTGCCATCGAGGCTTGGAGGGCAGGGCACGGGGATCGTTGGCCTGCTCGTCTCCCGGCTGCTCGCCTGCAAATTTCACGTATCCGCCGAACAGAATCAGGCAGACCTTGAAGTCTGTTTCGCCACGGCGGAATCCGAATAGACGCGGACCAAAGCCGATGCTGAACGCATCGATCTTGACGTCGAAGAAGCGGCCGACCAGATAGTGACCCAGCTCGTGGAGCAGGATCATCACTCCAATCAGAACCAGAAACCACCAGAAATCTTGTAAAACAGAAACCATTTGCCCGTTACTCTACTTACTATACTTTACGTGCGAGCTGCGACTCCGGTTGGAACTTTTTCACCCCAACGTGCCCCGATGACCTGCCTAGCCACCCGGCGTGACTCGCGGTCCAGTTCCAATAATTCCGCAACGGAAGTGAGTTTCCGCACGGGAACTTGTTCCAAACACTCGGCTACCGTCGCCGCGATGCCCGGGAAGGGAATGTTTCCGGCCAGGAACGCTTCCACTGCAATCTCATCGGCCGCGTTCAGCGTAGCAGTAGCCGATCCGCCCGCGGAAATAGCTTCGTAGGCCATCCCCAGCAGCGGAAACTTTTGATAATCCGGCGGCTCGAAGCTCCAGTTCGCGGCCTGGCTCCAATCGAGACGCGGCACCGGCGCCGTCGCTCGCTCCGGGTATGTCATGGCGTATTGAATCGGCATCCGCATATCGGTGGCGCACACCTGCGCGATAACGCTGCCATCCAGGTATTCCACCAGCGCGTGGACCTTGGATTCCGGATGCACCACGACCTCTACATCCTTCGGCGGGAAATCGAACAGCCAGCAGGCTTCGATGACTTCAAACCCCTTGTTCATCAAGGTGGCTGAATCGATCGTGATCCGCTTGCCCATCTTCCATGTTGGATGATTCAGGGCCTGCTCGGGCGTTACAGCGGCCAACTGTTCCCGGGATGTTCTCCGGAAGGGACCGCCTGACGCGGTCAGGATCAACTTCGAAACTTCGTGGCGCAGCCCGGCGCGCAGGCACTGATGTGCGCCGTTGTGTTCGCTATCCACCGGGATGAGTTCGGCGCCCGCTTCGCGGCGCGCTTGCATCACCAGTTCACCGCCCGCGACTAGTACTTCTTTGTTGGCGAGCCCCACCCGTTTCTTGCGGCGGACCGCCTCGTAAGTAGCTTCCAGGCCGTCGACGCCCACGATGGCCGACATCACGAAACTCGCTTCGGGTGCAATCGCGGCGTCAATTCGC
>Ga0207687_10001084_pt1 | contig 18498 bp, 12 predicted proteins | sample KBSM54metaG_FD_184399 | JGI IMG/M metagenome (GOLD analysis project Ga0207687, IMG submission 184399) | Miscanthus rhizosphere microbial communities from Kellogg Biological Station, Michigan, USA - KBS M5-4 metaG (SPAdes) (version 2) | ecosystem: Host-associated > Plants > Roots > Rhizosphere >...
CTGGCCTGACTGCAACACGGGCACGAGCTTTGCTCACCACTTGCACGCGGGCGCCACGCTCTGGAATCACACGCACCTCGGGCTGCACTGGCTGCACGCCTGGAGTCAAGACGACCGCACGCCGAAGCTCGACGCCGTGCAACTCGATCCGCAGCCATCATTGCCCGCGCGTGCGCAACCGACGGGCTACGTGGATGTCTACGGCGCCGATTTGCGCGTCGACGCCGAGCGCTTCGGAGTGCTGTTTTTGGGGGCGAATTACACGAAACTGACCGACGCTTCGACCGTCGGGAACGTGGTCAGCGTGCTCAACGCGGGCGGCGGCGCGGGCATCACACGCATGTTTCTGGGACCCGCGAGCCGCGGCAACGGCTCCTTGTCCGTCCTCGGCGCGCAATACGAGTTCAGCCTGGCCAAGCTCTTGCGATACCCCGACGAATTCTACGGCGAAGGCCCAGATCTGCAGCTCGCGCTGTTCGGCATGTATCTGAAAGTGAAGAGCGCCGATCCGACTTTCGATGGCACGGGCAGCGTCAAGTTCGGAGGCGAAGCGACGTATAGCCCGCTCTCTTGGCTCGGTGTGCAAGGGCGCTACGATCACCTCTCGCCCACGTCGCGCGATCACGATCAAGATCGCGACATCGCGACCGCGCGCTTGGTGGCTCACACGCAATGGGTGTCGCGAGAGCGATTTTGGCTGCAATATTCACATTGGTTCAATCGGCGCAACGTCGTCGACCCGTACACGCAGCTGCCGCCACTCGACAAAGACATGGTCGCGCTCGTCGCCACGATGTGGTGGTGAGCGGCGGACTTCGGCGGACCACACGATCCCGAAAAGCACTCCCCGAAGACAAGAAGATCGTGCCGCAGAGTCATGGTTAATCGAATGTGCCGAGCTTCCGGTTCATCCGGACTCGCTCTTTGCGAAACTTGCGAGTTTCACCACAGAAGGCATCGCCGATGAACAGAGCAATCAGCATGACAGTTTTCGCGTCCGCACTCGGCACGCTGTTTTGGGCGTGCAGCAGCAGCAACGGGACGACCTCGCCGCCAGCCAGCGGCGGCACGGGAAGCACCACAGGCGGTTCGGCGAGCGTCGCCGGAAGCAATAGCCAGGGCGCTGGAACGGGTGGCGTCAGTGGTGCGAGCACCACGAGTGGCGGCTCATCGCCGACCGCGGGCGCTGCGAACGGCGGCGGGAGTAGCGCGGGTGCGGCCTCCACCTGCGGCCCCGCCGATGCCGATTGCGCCAGCGCCGCCGCGCTGATGACCAAAGTCGTCTCCGACTTCGAGAGTGGCAATGGTTGGTTCTTGTTTGCGCCGGACGACAAAGGAGCGACGTCGAACCCGCCCGCGGGCGATAACGTGCCGATCTCGCAGATCCTGTGTCCGACGAACGGCCGTTGCGGCAGCAACTTCGCGATGCACGTCACGGGCTCGGGTTACACGAGCTACGGCCCGAGCTTGAGTCAGGATTACGTGTACAAGGATGCCGATGCCGGCTTGGTCGGCATGCCGCAAGATTTCAGCATGTACACCGGCGTGATGTATTGGGCACGCCGCGGGGACACCGCCGCCGCCGCGCCCACACTCCGGCTGATCGTCAACGACGTGAACACGCACGCGCTCGGTGGCGTCTGCGATCCGACTGCTGCGACCGGCTCGAGCACCAAACCCTCGAATGCCTGTTTCGACGGCTGGATGGCAGAAAAAGCCATTCCCACGGTGTGGACGTTGGTGAAATTGCCGTTCAGCGTGCTGAAACAAGGTGGTTTCGGCAAAATGGAGACTGCGATTGTCCCGAGCAAGATCTACGGCCTCACGTTCCAAATGCCGAACATGGCAACCTTCGACTTTTGGATCGACGACGTCTCCTTCTACAAAGAGTGACATGGCACGTTTGGTTCAGTGTGCGGTTCGATGTTGGGCGGCAGCCGTTTGCCTCGTTGGGGCGAGCGGCTGCACGCCCGCCTCCACGCTCGAAACCGAGCCCAAGCCCGACCCCGCGCCGCACACCTGCGACACTGGCGCAAACTTGACGGTGACTCCGCTGTTCGACTTCGGGCAGCCGAGCCAAGCTCAGTTTCACTACTACGCAAACCCGAACGATCCGACGGGCCACACCGATGTGGAGCCGCCGGGATCCAATCCCGACACCTCGGCGCTCATCGAAGTCGATCGCTGTCCGGGGACACGCTGGGCCACCGCCTTCGCGATTCACTTGGTCGGCGGGGACTACACGAGCTACGGGCCCAATCTGAGCTGGCAGGTTGGGCAAAGCGCGAGTACCGCGATCGATCTCTCGGCGTACAGCGGCATCGGCTTCTGGGCAAAGACCGATGCGGCCACTCCGCAAACACTCACGCTCGTGGTCGAGGACACCGACACGTTCCCCGTCGAGGAGGACGCGCTGCGGCGCTGCACACCGAGCAGCGACACCTTCACGCCGCCCGCCGGCACGAGCTGCTACGACGGCGGCCGCTCATCGCGGAATTTGAGCCAGGATTGGCACCTGTACACCATCGACTTCAGCGAGCTCGTCGAACAAACGTGGGGTCACCAATCGCCGGGTGGCGTGCCGGACATTCACCACGTGATGAGCATGGAGTTCAACTTGCCCGTACTCGACTCGTTCGATGTGTGGATGGGGCAGATTTTCTACTTCAAGCGCTAGCCCGACGCGCGGCGTCGATGTCGCGCGGGGAGCGCCTGCCCTCGCCCCCGCGGCGCGCTACTTCTTGGGGCAGCCGATGAAGCGGATCTGGTCCACCCAAATGTCGTAGTCGACATTGCGCGTCTTGATTTGCCAACGCAGCTCGAACACCTTGTCGAGTGCGGGCTCCGGATGTCGCTCGCCCCAGCCTGGCTCTTGTTTCAGCTCCGAGAAGGGCAGGACGAACTTTTGCCAGTGATCGGTGAGCGTGAGCTGGGCCGAGAAATCGTTCCAGCAGGATTTGCACACGCCGCCTTGTGGGTCGGTGTTGCCATCCGGCATTCGAAACACGATGACGGCCGTGCTGCCTTTGCTCTTTCGCGCGTAAAACGAGATGCCTTGGTAACGGCTGACGTCGTACGTGCCTTTGGGGTTGGTCAGGCTGAATGCCATCCCCGCCCACACGTTGCGTTGATCGGCTGTCTTGCCCTTGATGCGAGCCGCGAGCTGGCTATTCGCCGCGCCCCCTTTGGCGGGCACGAGTTCGCCGTCTGGCTCGATGGTCGTGCCATCTTCGTCGGCGAACGTGTACCAATACCCGGCGCGCTCTTCGAGCGGCAGGATCTGGCCATTGCCGTCCTCCAGATCGTCGATCATGCCCTGAGCACACTCGTCGAACTCGCTGGCGCCGCCAGCATTCGCTCCCCTCGCTCCCACGCAGCCACTCAGCGTAAGACCCGTGAGCGCGCTCACGAACAAGAAATGCCGATAAAACGGCTCAAAATGGCGGCGTGAAGTCGATCGCATGAAGAGGAGCCTCCGTAGCTTGTCAGTTTAAAGATTGCTGCGCAGCGCTCTACCCCTGTGCAGCACCCGGTTTCCCGTTTCCTGACGTCTTCGGTTTCGCGCGGCCGATTTCATTGCGGGACGCTTTTTCTTGGGTGAGCGTGAAACGCCGCAGGCGCCGTTCACGATTCAGGAATGTGCGCCTCGCGCCTCGGAGGAACGCAAGGGCCGATGCTGCGATCCTGAGCGGAATGAGCCTAAGTCAGAGGACGTCAGCGATGAGCCCGCGATCGAAGGCGGTTTGCCTGCCCGTGTTGAGTCTGGTGCTGGCCGGCGCGTGCGGTTCGAACGGCGCTGCTCCCGAAATGTCGACTGTCGGAGGCGCGAGCGCTGGCGGAAGCTCCTCGGTGACGCAGGGCGGTACCGCGAACGCGAACTCAGGCACGGGTGGTGCGTTGACGGCTCGCGGTGGAGCCGGCAGTGGCGGCACCGGCGCGGCGGGTTCGGGCAGCGCCGGGCAGCCGCAGATGGTCACGTGCGATTCATCCGGTCAGACGGAGCCGGCGCAAGTCCCGCTCAACTTCACGCCCAGCGACGAGGACTTTTTGAATCCGGAACGCGGCTTCCACGAGGACTTCCCGTTGCCCGCTGATTCGATCGGCGACGTACGCGGCTCCGGCTTCAGCTTGCTGCGCTCGTACGTGATCCTCTCGGATTTTCGCACGGGCCCCATCTCGAGCGATTTTCTCAATCAGCTGCGTAGCAGCTTGGGCAAGGTGCGCGACGCGGGCATCAAGGTCGTGCTGCGTTTTGCCTATAATCTGGATGGGACGGAGGATGCGCCGGATGGCTCCGTGCTGCAGCACATCGGGCAATTGAAGCCGATCCTGCAAGACAACGCAGACATCATCGCGCTCGTTCAAGCCGGCTTCATCGGGCAATGGGGTGAGTGGCACGACTCTCAGCACGGCCTCAACACGCTCGACAACCGCAAACAGATCCTACAAGCCCTGCTCGACGCGGTGCCCTCTTCGTTGATGGTGCAGATGCGCTATCCGTGGCAGCGCAAACAGATCTTTCAAACACCACTCACTGACTCGACGGCATTCTCGGGCATGGGCGCGGCGCGTGTCGGCCATCACAACGATTGCTTCGTCACCAACGATAACGACGAGGGCACCTACGGCTCGTTCACCGACAATCCTTCGGGTAATCCGTCCTCGTCGGACATCGAAAACTGGAAGAGCTACACCGCCGCCGAGTCACGCTACGTCGCCGTGGGTGGAGAGACGTGCGCCAATCTGGATCGCAGCGCCTGCAGCACGGCCAAGAGTGAACTCGCTCGCTTCCACTACAGCTACTTGAATGCGCGCTATGAGCCCACCGTGAATGCGCGCTGGCAGAGCGAGGGCTGCATGGCGGAGATCCGGAAACGGCTCGGTTATCGGTTCGCCCTGCAAAATGGCTCGATCAGTGGTCACGTGGCGCCCGGTGGCCTGCTGCATGTGGTGTTTTCCGTGCAGAACAACGGCTACGCCGTGCCCTACAACGCCCGACCGATGTACCTCGTGCTGGATGGCCCGAAGCGCGTCAGCGCCAAGTTGAACGCGGACGTTCGCCGCTGGTCTCCCGAGCTCGGCACGATTCAAGTTTCGGCGACGCTGCGCGTACCGGCAACACTCGCGGCGGGCATGTATCGCGTGGCGCTCGCACTGCCAGATGCTTCGGCAGCGCTGGCCACGAAGTCAGAATATGCCGTGCAGCTCGCCAACAGTGGCGTCTGGAATGGCTCGGCGGGGGACAACACCCTGTACTCGGGGCTGGTCGTCGATGCGAATGCCGGCGGCTGCGTTGACTCGAGCGCCACGCAGTTTACACAGCTCAGCCCGTGAGCGCGTTCGGCGACGTCAGCTTTCGGGAAAGCATGGCCAAGGCTCCGAGTGGAACGAGCACCGCCCGCGCGTATCGTTGAGCTACCATGCAAAACCGGGTTTTGTGGAGCACGGGTTGGCTTTTCGTGTCCGTGCTGCTCGCGTGCTCGGCGAGCACGAATAGCGGCTCGACGCCGAGAGGTAACGGTTTCGGCGGAAATTCTGGGGTCGGAGGCGGCAGCGGTGGCGCGCTCGCTCTCGGGGGGATGGTCGGCAGTGGCGGCTTCGTGCTCACGAATTCCGGGGGAGACAGCGCCTCGGGCGGTGATCCGTCGCAGGGCGGTGGCAACAACGCCGTGCAGTGCAATGGCCTGTTCACCGGTTATTTGCTCGACTTCGCGACGGCTCAATCCGATCCGAACGGGCCACCACCGTACGGCGTGGATGGCGTGCCGCTCGATCCGAACGCGACCCCGCCGATCGCGGAAGCGATCGCGGGCGTGAACTATGTCGACAGTCCGGATTTCGAAGTCGCCAATGCGCTGCTTCATCCGGCTACTGCTTCGGGCAAACAGTTCACGAACGATCCAGGGATGGTGCAGATGATGCTGGGTGCCGATCACACACCCGTGTACGCGGGACCAGCCGGCGGCACCCTCACGACGACCGGGCCGGCGAATTTTCAGACCTGGTTTCACGACACCCCCAACGTGAACCTCGGCAAGAGCTTGGCGCTGCAGTTCGAACCCGATCCTGCCAACCCGAGCGACCCCAATGCCTACTACTACGATAGCTCGATCATGGGCTGCGGCGCCGCGACCTGTCCGGGCTTCTTCCCCGCTGACGGTCAGCTACTGCTCGATGAAGGCAACGTTCACAACTATCACCTGACCTTCCAACTGCACCTGAAGTTCAAATACAAACCGGGCCAAAACTTCAAATTTCAGGGCGATGACGACGTCTGGGTGTTCGTGAACAATCGCCTCGCGCTCGACCTAGGCGGCATTCACGATCAAACGCCAGGCTCGATCAATTTGGACGATTTGGGGCTCACGGCGGGGCAGATCTACCCGCTCGATTTCTTCTGGTGCGAGCGACACACCACCGGTTCGAACTTCCGCGCCGAGACCAGCCTGGAAGTGACGGACTGCGGCTCGACGATCGTCAAGTGACCCGAACGGAAAGGGATCTTCCTTACCGCTGCTCGGTTTCCACGTTCACTGAAGAGTAAACGCGCACTCGCGCAACTCTAGCCGGGACCAGATACGCTGAGTCAGCCAAGTCGGCTCGCCCAGCCATGGCCCGGGAGCGTGTGATGACGAACATCGGCAGAGGAATTTGTGTATTGGCTTGCGCACTGGCCGCAGGCTGCAGCCAAGCCACCGAGAGCGGCGGAGCAAAGGCCAACGCTGGCGGAAGCGCCAATGTGGCCGGCTCCAACGGGAACGCGGCGGGCAGCGGCGCTGCAGGCAGTAGTAGCGCTGGCGGTAGCCCGGCTGCAGGAGGCGCCAACGCCAGCGGAGGCAGCGGTGGCGGTAGCAGCGCCGGCGCTGGCGTCGGTGGCAACGGGGCTGCGGGCAGTGGCGGCAACGGCGGCAGTGGCGGCAACGGTGGTGATGGCACGGGCGGTGGTGCAGGTAGTGGTGGCAGTGGCGGCGGGATCCCCGTCTTCGGCAGTGTCACGCCGCGTGGCACGAAGATCTGCGATTTGCCCTCCGATACTCAGGACATTCACCTGGGCGAAATGCACATTTTCACCAACCGCTGGACCGACACCGAAGCGCACGAGTGCGTCTATCTCAATACGGATGGGACGTTTGGTTGGGAATGGCAGCGCGGAGCGACCGGCAAAATCGAATCCTGGGGCGGCAGTAACCCGAACTATCCGGAACTCGAATTCGGCATCAACCCCTGGAACAAAACGGGCACCGATGTGTCGACCACCACGCTCTTGCCCAAGCGGCTCAAAGACATCACCTCCGCCAGCATGACGGTCGACGTCGAAACGCAAAATCCGACCGGGGGCTACAACTTGGCCTTCGAGATGTGGTTTGCCACCGAGGACCCGACACTCGGAACGCCGGCCAGCGGCATCAAGAACGCGAAGGCCGAGCTGATGGTCTTCTTCGGGCACGACGCGAACTACTATCCGCCGACGCCGACCAAAGAAAACGGTGGCCAAGGGATGGACGTGCAAGATGCCTCGAACCACTACGTGCTCCAGTACGCCAGCAACGCGTGGAGCGATTGGGGGATCTACCGTCAGTGGCGGCTCGACCCGACACAGCTTCATTTCAACGGCAAGCTCGACATCAAGAAGTTCATCGACGAGTTCTTGAGCGAATCCGACGGTGACTCGAATCTGTGGCTCACTCGCTTCGAGCTGGGGAACGAAATTTACCAAAATTCAGCGGGTAAAACCGTGATCACCGGGGTGACGTTCGAGCTCAACGGCGAGCAACGCAGCGCGAAGACACAATGACGAGCGGCTGATCAGCCGTCACCGGAAGTCTTCGCCTTGAGTACAAACTGAGGCGTGGCGCAACTGTAGGCACGTCAGTGTCAGGAGGAGCGCCACGCCATGTTTGACTCGATTCAATTCGTCATCGAAACCAAAAACCGATTCCGCGAGCACTTGAAGCGCGGCACACGCGCGCTACCGGTGCTCGTGACCGTCGTCGCGGCGGCCGCGCTCGGAGGCTGCTCCGCGGAGCGCGTCGATCGCAGCAGCGAAGACGTGGGCAGCACCGCCCAAGCCTTGAGCAGCTCGACGCCGTTCTTCAGTCCGGTGTCGATCCCCGACGGCTTCTTGTTCGCGCCGAATTACGACAACGGCGGGGAAGGCGTCGCCTATCACGACTCCGATGCCGTCGATCACGGTACGAGCACCGGCAGCACCTTTCGCACCAGCGAGGGCGTCGACGTCGAAGGAACGCCTGATTTTCCTGCTGGCGGCGATCACGTGGGCTGGACCGCGCCCGGCGAATGGCAGAACTACACGGTCAACGTGAAGGCCGCCGGGATCTACACGGTGACGGCGTCCGTCGCGTCGCCCAGTGCCGGAGCCCGGTTTCACCTCGCGGTGAACGGTAGCACCGTGGGCTCGGCTACCGTCCCTCAAACCGGCGCTTGGACGACATTCCAAGACGTGAAGATGACCAATGTTCGCTTGAACGCGGGCGTGCAGGTGCTGCAAGTCGTCGAGGATACCGGCGGCTTCAATTGGCGCTCGTTCGCGTTCGCAACGTCGAGCCCATTCGCCAGTTCTGCTGCACTCGTGCCCGGCACCGTGCTCGCTCAGAATTACGACGATGGCGGCGAAGGCCTTGCCTATCACGACACGGACAGCGCCGATCAGGGCGCGGCAACCGGCTGCACCTTCCGCACGGGCGAAGGCGTCGACATCGAGGGCACCTCCGCCAATCCTTCGGCCGCCGACCACGTCGGCTGGACTGCAGCTGGCGAGTGGCTCGACTACACCGTCGACGTGTTGAAGACTGGGCAATACACGGTGACGGCCGCTGTCGCCGCGCCCGCTTCGGGAGCGAGTTTTCGGCTGTTTTCTGGCGCGACTTTGCTCGGAACCTTCAGCGTGCCGAGCACCGGTTCCTGGACTCAGTTCCAAAATGTGACGTTACCCAACGTCACGCTGACGGCAGGCATCCAGACGCTGCAAGTCGTAGAAGATAGCGGCGGCTTCAACCTCGCGTCACTCGTGATCGCGCCGAAGCCGAACCTGCTGGCCAACGGAAACTTCACGCAAGGCCTAGGCAATTGGATCACTTATGTGGACGGCCACACTTCTGCGGGAACGAACATCACCGCAGCCGGCAATCAGGCGAGCGCCACGATCGTGAGCGGCAGCAACTATCAGCAATGGTACGTTCAGCTCTATCAGAATGGCCTCACGTTGCTGCAGGGCCAGAACTACAGCCTTTCGTTCGACGTGAATGGCTGCTCCGGTGCCACGGGTGGGCGCCTGAACGTCGTGGTCGAACACGATGGCGCTCCGTACACGCCCTACCTCACGAGCAAAACCGTCAGCCTGCCCAGCTGCCAGGTGTCCCAGCATGTCGCGTTCAACTTTCTCATGGCCGCGCCGACGGACTCTCAATCGCGGGTCACCTTCAACCTGGGCCTCGATAACCTCGCGCCCTCGAACACCCTGAACCTCTCCCACGTCGTGCTCAGTCAGAGCGACTTCGGCAACCCGAACATCGTCGGCCACGTGGCCACGACCGACAAGCTTCCGTTGCCCGGAATTGCCGTGAATTTGTCGGGAAATCAGGGCGCGACGACCACGACGGATGCCAACGGCAATTACCGATTTCAGGTCGCGCCCGGCAACTACACCGTGGCCGTGAGCGTGCCGGCGGGCAGCAGCTTCGCCGCGTCATCGCTTGCGTTGCCGAACCTCGCGGGCGACACCATCGCCGATTTCACGTGCACGGGTGCGTGCGGTGCAGCGGCCAATATCGTTGCCGGAAAAGAATTGGTCATCACCGACCCGAGTGTCACCGGTGATGCTCGCGCTTCCAGCTCGAGCGCGGTGGCTGGCGCCTGGAGTTTTCGCGCGCTGATCGAACAGATGGCGCCGGTCGGCACCGATCCTGCCGACTTCGTCGAGGCGTGGCTGAACACGTTCGGCACCCTCCAAACCGTGAATGGCTTCAACGTCAGCCCGCGCAACCTACAAGCGCTTCGCGATCTGTGGCCAACCACCGCCAACGGCAAGGTCGATCTCAGTCGTCCGCCCTTTCAATTGCTCGCGATCGTCAATCGGCTGGACGTAGGCTCGCAAGGCAACGGTGAAGTGCGCTTCGTGTTCGGCGCGACGGGCGGCGCCAATCTTCCCGGCCTCGGGATGACGGTCATCTTCGAGTACGGGCTACCGAATACGGATGCCAGCACTGGCGCGCCGCTGAACCGCGGCGCGTGGGCCGCCAAGTTTCACGCGCTCGGCAGTGTCGCGTTTGGTGCCCCCTTCAATTCGGCGCTCCAAGGCGTCACTGATCTGGTCACCAAGCGCAATACGAGCCCGAACAAGCCCGGCGGCAGCTCCATCGATCAAGTTCGCAGCAGCGAAAACCTGATGGATCCCGAGTTCTGGCAATGGCGCCAATTTCAGCTCGCTTCGCTGGGATCGAGCGTCGGTTTGGTGCTCGGCATGACCGGGCAAACGCCGACCGATGCGGCCGGCTTCGGTGCCACCCCCGAGAGCCAAGTCATGGTCAGCCACCTGAACACGAACCCGGTGTTGATTCACGGGGGATACATCGATGTGCCGAGCGGAGTGATCGGCGGAGCCTCGAGCATCTCGCGCTTCAGTTGGAATTTCCCGGGCGCCGCCGTGGTGGAGAATGCGCGCCACAACTTCGCCGGGATGACTTGCAACGGCTGCCACAATCTGGAAGCGCAGGGCCTTCAGATCGACAACTTCTACCTGATCTCTCCGCTGACCGCGGGCGGCCCGGATGGCACGAATCGGCTCGCGCCCTTCATCAAACAATTCGAAATTCCGCGGCGTCAGCGGTTCTTGCAGAACCGGCTCAATTGCTCCGGTACAGCCTGCTCAGCGGGCGGTGAGGTGATGTTCATTCAGTAGTCGCTCGAAGCCTTGCCCGCCGTTCGAGGACGAAAGAGCGGCGGGCTCGCACCGGGCGGGGCCTGCCGCGAGCTCAGGGCAATCTTGCTTCGGGAAATGGCTTATCCGGTTTCGCAAAAAGATAGCCTTGCAGCAGATCGCAACCGAGATCGACCAGCACGTCGCGCTCTTCGATGCGCTCGACTCCCTCTGCGACGATGAGCTTGTTCATGTCGTGGCAGAGGTGAACCATGGACCGGATGACCTTTTGCTTGGTTGGGGCTTCATGAACGTCACGCACGAGCGACAAATCGAGCTTGACGAACTCGGGCTCGAGCTGAGTGAAGCTCGTCAGCCCGGCATAGCCCGCGCCTAGGTCGTCCAGTGCGATTTGAAAGCCGAAGTCGCGCAACTCCGCGATTTTACTCTTGATGTTGGCAACTCGGTCGAGCGACATTCGCTCGGTGATCTCGAGCACGACGCGCGACGCCAACGCGGTAAACGGGGAGTCAGGCAGATACAGGATGGGATCCAATAACTCCTCAGGGTGAACATTGACGAACACCAGCCAGTCTTCTCGTGCTCGCTCGGCGGCTTTCGCGACGGACTTGCGAACCGCCTGCCCGATATCCTGAATTCGGCCAGTGCGTTCAGCGGCATCGAGCACGGCATAAGGGTGCGGCAGCGTCGGCTCGTCGACCCGCATCAGCGCCTCGTAGGCGACGACCGATGAGTCCGCCGCGCGCACGATGGGTTGGTAGGCCATCCACAACGATGCGAGCGCGCGGTCGAGCAGCGCATCGAGCCCGGCTCGGTCTGCGACGCTAAACCTGCCACTGCCGAATTCGTCGAAGTATTCTCGCTTCGAGCGCGCCATCATTCCGACGTGCGCGGCGTGGCGAATGACCGCTGCGAGCTCTTCGTTCGGCACTGGTTTGATGAGGTAGCGGAATGCGCCGTATTCCACCGCGTCTGCAGCCGTGCTTACGCCGGGATCGCCCGTGATCAGCACTACGGGCAGATCCAGGTCGTGCTTGCGTACGGCACGGAGCAGTTCCAGTCCACAGATGCCGGGCATCCGAATGTCGGTCAGCATGACGTCGAAGGCCTGAGCCTGGAGCGCGAGCAGGGCCTCGGCCCCGGAGCTGCAGGCCACGACGCCGTGCCCCAAGGCAGTCAACACTCTGCCGAGCGCGGCTAGAATTGCAGCGTCGTCGTCGACCAGCAAGATCCGGAGCTCCGTTTTGCTGGAGGGGGGTTGGTCTTTACTCACTCGTCCGTTCCCATCGGCTTTTGCGAATCAGTGTGGGTTTTCTTCGCTTCGAGGCCGCTGATGAGCGCGTCCACGAGGAATTCGCAGACGTCCTCGAGCACGAAGCGGCCCTGACTCGACACGGCGGCGCGAGTTTGGGGGTTCTCGCGGCCTTCGGCAGTCTCGACCCACTTCTTCAAGTGTTGAAAGCGCGCATCCAGCGCCGAGCGCCCATCTGCGCCGGTCATTGTCGCGTTGACCAGCACGAGGCCGATACTGCCGAGGACCGCGCTCGACAAGCCTGTCAACGCGTCGGCAGCCGCAATTCCGTCCGCGACCATTTGTTTCATGATCGCTTCGCGAAGGGGCACCGCCAAGGGGGGCGCCGGTCGCGAAAGCAGTGCAGCCCAGCGCGGGTGATCGCTCAGCAGGTGGCGCACGCGGGAGCACAGCGCCCGGAGTTCGGCTTGCCACGTCGGGTGCCCCTCGTGCGCGTACATGCGTCGCGAGAGCTCTTCGTACATCAGGTCGAGCAGTTGCTCCTTGTTCGAGAAATGAGTGTACAGGGACATCGGCGGAGCTTCGAGGAACGCAGCCACCGAGCGAACGCTCAGCCGTTCCACGCCGTCGCGATCGGCCACTGCTAATGCGGCGTTGACGACCGACTCGCGGCTGATCGATCCCCGTGGTCTCTGTTTGCGCATCCGCTTCTGCTCTGAGTGCGAACGATAGTCCACGCGATCAGCGACGAGATCACAACCCTGTCGTCGTAACTCGTACGATTCGCGCATGGCGTACGACACGGACTGATAGTCACTCGCTAGTCAGTCGGTTCCGCTCGGATGAAGATCTTCGCTGGTCCGGCGAAGGTGGCGCAAGCTCGCTCGAATCGGCAGTTTGTCGTGATTCATTGGTGACGACGGGGCGGCCTACGGTGTGGGACAGCGACACCTTCGTGTTGCCAGATATCAAGCTTCGCGCGCTAAAGCGCCTCAGTGAGAGTGCCAATGGGGCGAGGCAAACGGGGCGAGGGCGAGCGGCTTTTTGCTCGGCGCTTTTCGTCGTGATACGCTTAGCGTGAGTGCCCACTCGTTTGGGAGGCGGCCGCTCGGCAAAGGGAACGAGGTGAACTGCTTGCATGGCCAAGTCACCGAGGACTGAAGCGGTCGATGCCGTGGCGGTGGCTTCTGCGTCGCGCATTCGCGTGGACACGGAGCGGACGCTGACGGATGCGCCGAGCGAAGCGGAGGTACGGCACTTTCGCGCGCTGGTCGGCAGCGATTCCTACGCGCTCGCCACCGTTGGGCTCGACGGCACGGTCTTGAGTTGGAACCCGGGGGGCGAGCGGTTGTTCGGCTATTCGGCGAGGGCCATCGTTGGCCGCGCCTTCGCGCTGCTGATGACCGAGGTGGACGGAGAGCTTGCCGCCCTTCCGGAAAGCATCGCTCGCGGTGAAACCGTCGAGCTCGAGGCGCGCCTTCGCAGCGAGAGCGGCGCTCTCCTGGATGCACTCGTCACCGCCACGCCGATCCGCGATGGGCACCACGAGGTCGTGGCCATGGCCACGATCATCCGCGATATTTCGCCTGTCAAAGCCATGGAGCGCCGCCTTTTGGGGGTGACTCAGCTCGAAGCTATGGGCAGCGTTGCGGCGGGGATCGCGCACGATATCAACAACGTTCTGGCGATCATCCAGTCTTACGCGGAGTTCGTCGCGGCCGGGCCGTTGCAGCCGGAACAACGGGCTGATCTGAACTCGGCTCTGGATGCGGCACGGCGCGGGGCCGAGCTGACCTCGCAGCTCTTGGGCTTGAACCGCAAACGCAGCCCGGACAGCGGCGACTGCGAGCTCAACGATGCCGTGGGTAAAGTGGCCGATTTGCTGCGGCGCGCGCTCGGCGAAAGCATCACCATCAAGACTCAACTCGCGGTTTCGCCGGTTCGGATCAAGTGCAGCTCGGGTCAAGTCGATCGCATCTTGCTGAACTTGGTGCTGAATGCTCGCGATGCCATGCCGCGCGGCGGCACTTTGTCGATCGGCGTGCATCACACCGTCGTTGGTTCCGGGCACGCGCTCGATCACGAGATTTCTGCCGGGTGCTACGCGATCCTGTCCGTGCGTGACACGGGGATCGGCATGAGCCCCGACACTCGCGAGCGCATCTTCGATCCCTTTTTCACCACGAAAGCGCCCGGAAAGAACGCGGGGCTCGGCCTGCTCGTGGTGCAGGAGGCTGTGCGCGGTTTGCACGGCGCGGTGCGTGTCGAGAGTGAACTCGGCAGGGGCTCCTGTTTCACGGTTTTCCTTCCGCTCGCAACTCGCGAAGAGCGCGCTCCGTCCAGCGTTCGGCCGTCACAAGTTCCCGGCCCAACCACGGTGCTCGTCGTCGACGACGATGCGACTCTGCGCGCCGCCATGGGTCGCATCCTGGAGAGCACCGGTTACGCGATCCTCGAAGCGGCCGACGGAGCGGAAGCAGAAGCGATTGCGCAGCGCCACGAAGGGCAAATAGACCTCGTGTTGTGCGATCTGGTCGTGTCCGGTTTTCCGGAGACGGACACCATCCGTCGCGTTCGCGCCTTTCGTCCGGATGCGCGCGCCGTCGTCGTTTCGGGTCAAACGCCGAAGAACAGCTCGGATTTGCGGGGCGCCGAGTACGTGCGAAAACCGTTTGCCGCCTCGGAGCTCTTGGCCGCGGTCGAGACGGCGCTCGTTCAGCCCGCGCCGCAGTCCTCACTCGTGCCCGTGCGGAGGCCAACGGTTCTCATCGTCGATCCCGATCGAGACCTGCGGGATTCGCTGGTGCGCGTACTCATGGAGGCCGACAACGACGCGCTGGGCGCTGCCGGCGGCTTAGAGGCGCTTCAGCTCATGGCAGAGCGCCCGGTGGATGTCGTGGTCTCCGAAGAATTCATGCCGGGCATGACGGGGACACGCCTGCTCGAATTGGCGTTCGAGCGCTTCCCGGAAACCTCTCGCATTCTATTTACCGCGCACGGTTCGCCAGACGTCGTGCTCGCAGCGGTCAACCGCGGGCGAGTCGCCAAGGTGCTACTGAAGAACATGCACGCGGTCGCCATTCGTGAGGAGATCACGAGTGTCGCCACGGACGCGCTGCGCAGGCGGGCTGGGAACTAACCCGAGCGCCACGAATGCACGCGCCGCCGCAATGGCGTCATTGCCGACAGCGATCGAGCGCAGTGAGTGCGCTGCGATAGCTGGCTGCGCTCGTTTCGCGCTCGATGCTGAGCGTCACCGTTTGTGGTCCGACGTGAAGGTGAGGGAACTCGCGGTGTGCTGGCCAATCGTAGTCGAAGGGTGGGGCGCTCGTCGCGGCGGGGCCGAGCTCTCGCGTCAGGCACGGGATGAACGTGGGTAACGTGTTCGTGCGCGTCGTGTAATCCTTGAAGAAGAACACGACGTGATCGAGACAGGCGCAGCCCCAATCCCAAGAGTAAAAGACCTGATTCAAGATCGGGTGCGCGAGGTTCAGTCGATAGTCTTTGTCCTGCTCGACTTCCGCTTCGGGAAATTGGGTTTTGAGGGCTTTGGCTTGTTCCGTGGTGGCGTGGATGTCGATCGCGGCCAGTCGGTTCCAGGCGATGCCGCTCGGGCTCGGGCTCGGGCCTGCGGCCAAAGGCGCTGTGGCTTGCGGCGTTGCCGCTTGCGGGATGTAGGGAGCGCTCGCACTCGCGGCGCGAAACGTCGCGATGGCGCTGCCAACCGCGACTGTCAGCAACACCGGTATCGCTATCAACCACAGGCGTGATGAACGCGGCGCGAGCGCTGGCTGCGCCCTGGTGGGCGGCGCAGGCACCTGCAGAACGGCGTGACAATAAGCGCAAGTGCGTTGCTGATCCGCGTGCGCCTCCGCGAGCGGCGCCCCGCAGTTCGGACACCTGAGCATCGCCACCACGAGAGCGACCGTAGCTCGCTGACGTCCGATCTCCAAGTCGGAGACACGAACCAAAGCGGAAGACGCGGTCACATCACTGAGAAGAAACGAACCTGTCGACGCCTTGTCAGCCCCTCACTTTCCTTCAGAATGGCAAGCATGTCTTTCCGCCCGGTATTGGCTTCTCGCTGGCAGCTGCGAGTCTTTGGTTTGGTGTTCGGCCTGGCAACGATGGTCGGCGGTGCGCTCATCGTCACGTCGGGTTGCTCGGCAGGAGGTTCGAACAGCAACGTGGGTCCGAGAAATTCGGGCGGCGCGCTCGGCGCTGGCGGCAGCCTGATCTTGGGGCAGGGCGGCGATGGCAGCGGTGGCAACGGCCTCATCGTGACCACCAACGGCGGCGCGGTCGGGGATGGCGGCACTCCAGACAATCCCGAGACGTGTGACGACGCCAAAGCCAATCGTACCTACGTCGGTTGCGACTTTTGGCCGACCATCACCTACAACCCGGTGTACACGGATTTCGATTTCGCGGTGGTGCTCGCCAATGGCGGCACTGGCGTGGCGCAGATCACCGTCACGGGTCCGGCGGGCTTCACGAAGACGGCGACGGTGCCACCGGGTGGCCTCACGCCGATCCTCCTGCCTTGGGTTCCCGAGCTGAAAGGGCCGGAATTTTCGCGCACGAACACTTCCGGAGGTCGCGCGAGCGCCTCGGTGCGCGTCAATGGCGGCGCCTATCACGTCTCGAGCTCGGTGCCGGTCACCGCGTGGCAGTTCAACACCCTGGAGTATCAGAAGCCGCTCGCAGGCATCAGCGCCTGCGGCACCAGCTTCAAAACGATGAACTGCTTCTCGACCAGCAATGACGCTTCGCTGCTCTTGCCCTCATCGGCGATGACCGGGAACTATCGCGTGATTTCGCGCTCTGCCGTGTTCGGCGGCGCCGCAGGCCAGGCGTTCACGAGCGACTCGGGCGGCTTCGCCGTGACCGCAACCCAGGACAACACCGTCGTGAAGCTCGCCTTTCCCAAAGGCTGCGGCACCGAAACGTTCAATCCACCGATGCTGGGCGGCTGCTTGGCGGCGGGCACGGGCGTCATGGCGGCCACCGGCGGCACCACCGTGATGTACACGCTGAACACCGGCGATGTCGTGCAATTCCTGGGAGAGCTCGCCACGGGTGATGGCTTGAAGCACGCCGATCTCAGCGGCACCATCATCAACGCCAGCGCGCCCGTGCAAGTGATCTCACTGAACCCGATCACGAACATCCCAGATAACGCGGTGAACGCCGATCACATCGAAGAGATCGTGCTCCCCGCCGAAGTCATCGGGAACGAATACATCGTCGCCCCGCCGACGTCGCCGAGCGGCGCCGTGAAGGGCGGACACATGGTTCGCATCTACGGCAACGTCGACGGCACCACGTTCACCTATCCCGCTGGCCAACCCGCAGGCGCGCCAACGACCATCGACGCCGGCGCCTTCGTCGAACTCGGGCCGCTCACCGATGCGTTCGTGATCGACGGCAATCAACCGTTCGTCGTGGGCTCGTTCATGGTCGGCGGTTCGCTGCAGGCCCCCGCCGGCGATGCTTGCCCAGATTTCCCCTGCCGCGGCGATCCAGCCATGACCATCATGGTCACGCCCCAGCAATTCCGGCAGTCGTACACGTTCCTCGCGCCCGCGGACTACGAGAAGAACTTCGCGGACATCCTCGTCCCAACTGGCGCCACTGCCATGCTGGATGGCGTCGCGATTGGCGCCCCGCAAGCCATCGGTACCTCCGGCTGGGGCATCGTCCGCGCGCCGCTCGATGCCGCCGGCGGCGGTGTCCACAAACTCACCACCTCCGATCCCAAAGGCCTCGGCCTGCAAGTGATGGGCTTCGGCCACGCCACTTCGTACGAGTACCCGGGCGGCCTCAACCTCAAACTCATCAGCCAACCGCCGGAGATCCCGGTCGTGAAGTGAGAAACGGAGCAGAGCCAGCTCTCGTCCCTCATGTGACGGGCACCGCCGCTGCCAGCGCCAGGTCGCGGCTGAGCGACTTGCGAAGCGCCCAGCCGCTCGCCTCCACGTTGAAGCTGGCCGTGGCAATGATTCGCTTCCGGCCGCGTGTTTGGCCTGGCGATCTGCCATCTGTAACTGATCAAGTAGTACTAAGCGCGGTTTGCCCCGGCGATCTCGACGAGCTCACCGACGACCGCGAACAACTCTTGTTGATCGAATGGTTTTCTTAAGTGCACCTGAAATCCTGCTTCGAGTGCGCGCCGACGATCCTCAACATAGGCGTACGCCGTTAGGGCAGCTGCGGGGAGTCGCTCCAGTTCTGGCCTTCTCCGCACGGCTCGCATGAAAGCATGCCCGTCCATTCCTGGTAGGCCGATATCTGAGATGAGCACGTCAAACGTGGTGGTCTCCAAAAGAGCCAGTGCGCGTTCGGCGTT
>Ga0207687_10001094_pt1 | contig 18423 bp, 18 predicted proteins | sample KBSM54metaG_FD_184399 | JGI IMG/M metagenome (GOLD analysis project Ga0207687, IMG submission 184399) | Miscanthus rhizosphere microbial communities from Kellogg Biological Station, Michigan, USA - KBS M5-4 metaG (SPAdes) (version 2) | ecosystem: Host-associated > Plants > Roots > Rhizosphere >...
ACGAGGGTACATCATGTACAGCAGGCCCGCAGCAACTGACCAGGTCGGGGCAGACTTCGATGCTCCCGGGCACATTGACACAGCCTTGCTGGAGCGAATTGGCGTGTCACAGGGTAGCGACTTCTACCTGTGCGGCCCTTCTTCATTCTTGCAGAATATGCGCGATGGGCTGCGAAACTGGGGTGTGCTCCCCGGGAATGTGCACACGGAGGTCTTCGGTTCTCTCGAGGCTATTACCCCGGGAATGGCGCAGGTGATTCACACTCCTCACCTGCCACAAGGGCCGCCCGGACCTGGCCCCTCAATCTCATTCGCGCGCAGCGGGATTACCGCCGCCTGGGGTCCGAACTTCGGAAGTTTGCTTGAACTGGCGGAAGCATGCGACGTTCCGGTCAGATGGTCGTGCCGGACTGGAGTCTGCCATACCTGCGTGACTGGTCTGATTGGCGGATCGATTACTTATGACCCTGAGCCACTGGAGAGGCCCACTCCCGGGAACGTGCTCGTATGCTGTTCTCAGCCTAACGCGGACGTCACTCTGGACCTTTAAAAGAAAATCTGTGAGAGAAACGGGAGGAGTCAATCATGCGTGCTGATATTGTGCCCGGAGGCATTTTCCCCGACTATGAACTGCCCGATCACACCGGCAAACTGCGCAAGCTCAGCGAGCTGCAGGGCGACGATCCGCTAATCCTCACGCTGGCGCGCGGCCACTATTGCCCTAAGGAGCACCAGCAGCATCTGGAACTCGCCGCGTTCTATCCCAGGATCGCGGTGGCGTACACTCAGATCGCCACGATCGCCACCGACGACCACCATACGCTCCAAGAATTCCGCGCGTCAGTCGGAGCCCAGTGGACCTTCCTTTCGGACCCCGACCGAACGGTTCAGAAGGATCTCGACATCCAGGAGTACACCGACCCCGACAATAATCCGATGATCCCGCATACCCTTGTGCTCAAGCCGGGCCTCGTGATCTACAGCGTCTATAACGGCTACTGGTTCTGGGGGCGTCCGTCAATCACTGATCTTTGGCACGATCTGCGCGCCGTTTCGAGGGAAATCCGCCCGGACTGGGATCTGAGCACCCCTGGGCTCCGCGAGGCATGGAATGCGGGTGATTTCTCGCGCTTCCACGGGTGGAACAAGCAGGCCAGTGGGGAAACGGCCTCGAGCGCACGCAAGAAATAGCAGCGCCCCTTTGAAATTGCGCTTTTTATATGCCTTGACACGTATATACTATTAGGCGTATATACAGCACATGGAATCCGTATTCGAAATCATTGCGGAGCCGAACCGCCGCGCGATATTGGGCCTCCTGGTCTCGTCCCAACAGTCGGTGGGAGAGATCGAGCGTCAGCTTCATATGCCGCAGCCGGCCGTATCCAAGCACCTGCGGGTGCTGCGCGAGGCCGGTTTCGTGGAATCCACGGTGGATGCGCAGCGCCGTCTCTACCGGCTGAAACCTGAACCATTTCAGGAGATGGATATCTGGCTGGCCCAATTCCGCCGGTTCTGGTCGGCTCACCTGGATGCGCTCGAACGCCATCTCGACCGCATGGAGCAATCCAGGCCAACGAAAAGGAAGACAAAGACGACGCGGCCCAAACCGCGAACGTGACCAAGGAGAAATGAAATGAAAATCAAAGTGACCAGCGTTTACGTGGACGACCAGGAGAAGGCCCTGCGCTTCTATACCGAGGTGCTCGGGCTTGCAAAGAAGACGGACTTTTCGCAGGGGCCATATCGCTGGCTGACCGTGGCCTCGCCCGAGGAGCCGGACGGCACCGAGCTGCAGTTGGCACTGAACAACAACCCCGCTGCCAAGGCCTATCAGCAGGCCCTGTTTCAACAAAGCCAGCCCGCGATCATGCTCTTCACCGACGACATCAAGGCTGATTTCGAGCGGATCAAGGCCCGCGGCGCCGAGTTCACCATGCCGCCCACCGACGTGACCGGCTCGATCATTACGATGCTGAACGACACCTGCGGCAACCGCATCCAACTCACCCAGCTGAAGCTCTGGTAGGGCGAAGCAAGGAAAAGAAGATGACCGATCGCGCGCACTACACACCGGGCCCGGCCAGCGGGGCGCAGGTACGAAAGGACCGCGGACAAAATGGTGAAGAGAAGTGGACACTGATTCTCGTCAGAGAGCTGCGCCACTCGCCGGAAAAAGTCTGGCAGGCGCTTACCGACCCGGCGCAACTGCGCGAGTGGGCGCCCTTCGACGCCGATGGGAGCCTGGGCACCGCTGGAAACACGGTGAAGCGCACCACGGTGGGCGCGCCCACACCGCATGAGACTGAAACAACTGTGACGCGCGCCGACGCGCCCAATGTGCTTGAGTACAAGTGGGGCGGCTTCGATATGCGGTGGGAGCTCGAAGCTTTTGACAGCGGCACGCGCCTGACACTGTGGACCAACATCGGCCACCGCTTCATCGCCATGGGCGCGGCCGGCTGGCACATTTGTTTCGATGTGCTGGATCACCTTCTCAGCGGAACTCCCATCGGCCGCATGGTCGGCCCGGACGCCATGAAGTTCGGCGGCTGGCAGCGATTGAACGCCGAGTACTCCAAGCAGTTCGGCGTGGAAACGGTCAGCTGGCCGCCCAACCCTCGGAAGGGTTAAAAGTCGAGCGTCAGACGCGGGTCAATGCGAGGAACTATGTTGGATAGCAAAGGAAATGCAAAAGGGCGGAGTGTAACGTTGCACATGGTTTCCAGTCTGGATGGCTTCATCGCCAGGAATGACAACAGTGTCTCGTGGTTAGACAGCACTGGCGTTTACCAAGCCGGAGTTTCTATTTCGGAGGAAGAAGCTGCGCTCTTCGTCAAAGGGATCGACTGTTATGTGCTCGGTTCTCGCACCTATGACCATGCGCTCGAACTGGGCTGGCCATATGGTGATACTCCGACCGTAGTGGTGACCGGCAGAGAATGGCCACCGGCCAGGAAGAGCGTCGAGTTCTATTCCGGCGATCTCAAAACATTAGTTGACGTAAAACTCGCGCCTCGATATCGAAACATCTGGCTCGTGGGCGGTGCCATGTTGTGCCAGCGTTTTCTCGAACTCGGGCTGGTGGACCAAATCAAGTTAACCATAGCGCCCGTCCTGTTGGGTGAAGGACTCCGGCTGTTCGGTGGTTCCCTGCCGGAGGAGAAGTGGAATTTGAAGAACGTCGTCGCATACAAGAACGGATTTGTTGAGCTATCCTATTCTGCCACCGCGTGAAACTATGCCAAACGTAACCCTTTCAGGAAAACGACGTGAAGAGCTGCTCGGAGCATTGAAGGCCCGTTTCGAGAAGAACATGAATCGCCATCAGGGTCTCGAATGGGCCCAGGTACGAGCCAGGCTGGAAGCGAATGCTGAGAAACTGTGGTCCCTCAACGAAATGGAAAGGACGGGCGGTGAACCGGATGTTATTGGCCATGATAAAAAGACGGGCCAATACATTTTTTATGATTGTTCACCGGAAAGTCCGAAAGGCCGCAGAAGTGTTTGCTATGACCGTGAAGCCCTGGAGTCAAGAAAAGAACATAAACCGAAAGATAGCGCCATGGATATGGCAACGGCCATGGGAATTGAGCTTTTAACGGAAGAACAATATCGAGGGTTGCAGCAATTTGGAAAGTTCGATACGAAAACATCAAGCTGGGTGAAAACCCCTTCTGCCATCAGAAAACTCGGCGGCGCCCTCTTTTGTGATCGCCGCTACGACACCGTATTCCTGTATCACAACGGTGCCGAATCCTACTATGCCGCCAGGGCGTTCCGCGGTTCGCTAAGGGTCTAGCGAGAACAACCTCATGTCTTACACGGGGCGGGCCTTGCCCCACTCAAGCCAAAATCGGGCTTGAGTGGGCCCGGCCGCCTGGGTTCAAAACTGGTAGAGTAAGTTTGATGTGGAAACTCTCTGTTGTCGTGGCGGTGATGTTTACGTCGGTGGTGGGACTGGCGGAAACGGTTTCAGATATTGATTCGCGCTCTACCTGGCAGTGCAAGCATGACGGGGCTACACGTGGATATTCGGAAGCTACCACCGCTCTCGTCGATAGTCCCTCCAAAGATGGGCAAGCGCGGCGCTTCGATGTGTCATGGAGCGCATATGGCGGCGAGCGCTGCAGCACTCCGCTGGGAGCTCTCGATACCACCTCGACGTATTTCACCTACGATGTCTGGTGGTACATCACCGATCTCTCGCATGTGAACAACCTGGAGTTTGACTTTAACCAGGTGCTGCCCAATCGCGAGACCATCATTTTTGGCACGCAGTGTTCGTTCCGGCTGGGGAGATGGAAGTACACCACGATAGAGGGAGGAAAGGCGCGTTGGAACACGTCGAATCCCACGTGCAGCCGTTGGGAGTGGACGGCCAACGCCTGGCACCATCTGGTGCTTCAATTCCATCGGGACGAGACCGGCGTGGTGACCTACGATTCGGTGAGCTTTGATGGGAACGTGCAGGCTTTCAATGACGCATCGGGTCCGAGCAATTTCGCCTTGCGCTGGTATCCACCCGGACTGCAGGTGGTGAACTTCCAGATCGGCGGTGATAATTCTTCGCATGGCACAACGGCCTACCTGGATTCATTCTCCGTCACCGGCAGCGCGGAGGCGGTATCTTCACGGCTGGCCGTTCCGCCCCACTAAGGACGATGCAGGAAGCAGTTTCTCTACAAGCGTGTGCTGTTGAGAATGAGGTGCTTTAAAGTAGCCCGGCATCTTGCCGGCTGTGGTGAGGGCATCCTGCCCTCACAGCGGCGAAGGCGGGACGCTCCCGCGACAACCGCCGGGACGGCGGCGCTACTTGGGGGCTTCCCGTCGCAACGTGGCCGAGCCTTGCTCGGCTGGGCAGGTGGGACACCTGCCCCTACGTGTGCAGAGCAACAATAAAGGTGCTTTAAAGTAGCGCCGGCATCTTGCCGGCTGTGGTGAGAGCATCCTGCCCTCACAGTGGCGCGGGCGGGACGCCCCCGCGACAGCCGCCGGGACGGCGGCGCTACTTAAGGGTTTCCATCGAAACTTAGCCGAGTTTTGCTCAGCCGGGCAGGTGGGACACCTGCCGCTACGTGGGCACAGCAAGAATAAAGGCCGCGAAAATATCGCGGCCTTTATTCTGGACGGGCGGGACGCCCGTCCTCTATTTTTTGTGCTCTAGTGACGGCCGCCGCCGTGTCCGCCGCCGCCAAAACCGCCACGGCCGCCGCGGCCTGGGCCGCCGCGTCCACGTCCCCGGCCACCACCTCCGCCGCCGGGGCGACGACCGCGGTCACCACCTCGGTCTCCGCCTCGATCGGGTCCACGGTCTCCGCTGCGTTCCGGGCCGCGGTCGGAGCCGCCCCCAGCTACCGGAGCGTCGCGGTTGAAGTTGGGTTCGTCGTCGGCGAAGTCGGCGCCGCCTTCGATGGTCAGGGCGGGAGCATGTGCGGGTTCGCCGCCACCTTCTGATCCTCCGCCGTCCGGCGGAAGCTCGCCGCCACCCATTTTCGCGCGCTGCTCTTTAAGGATGGCTTTGCGGGACAGGCGAATGCGGTTGCCTTCGACGGCCAGGACCTTTACCAGCACCTGGTCGCCTTCTTTCAGTTCGTCGCGAACGTCCTTGATGCGATGTTCCGCGACTTCGCTGATGTGCAACAGTCCGTCGGTGCCGGGGATGATTTCGACAAATGCGCCGAAGTCAGCCAGACGCGTGACCGTGCCGAGATAGGTTTTGCCAATCTCGGCTGTGGCCGTGAGGTCTCCGATGATCTGGAGAGCCTTGGCTGCCGACGCCTCGTCGTTCGAAGCTACGTTGATTTTGCCGGAGTCCTCGACGTCGATCTTTACGCCGGTGCGCTCGATGATGCTGCGAATCATTTTGCCGCCGGGCCCAATCACGTCGCGAATCTTGTCCACCGGAATCTGCAGGGTGTAGATACGCGGAGCGAAAGACGAAACCTTTTCGCGGGGAGCGGAGATTACCGCGTTCATCTTGTCGAGAATGTAAAGGCGTCCACGCTGGGCCTGCGCCATCGCTTCGCGCATGATCTGCGCCGTGATGCCTCCGACCTTGATGTCCATCTGCAGGGCGGTGATGCCGTCCTTGGTGCCGGCGACCTTGAAGTCCATGTCGCCGTAGTGGTCTTCCGCGCCGGCGATGTCGGTCAGGATGGCATAGTTCTCGCCTTCCTTAACCAGGCCCATGGCTACGCCAGCGACCGGGGACTTCAGCGGAACGCCGGCATCCATGAGTGAGAGCGAGGCTCCGCAAACCGTGGCCATCGAGGATGAACCGTTCGACTCCAGGATGTCGGAGACGACGCGCATGGCATAAGGCCATTTGTCCTCGTCCGGCAGGACGTTCGAGATGGAACGTTCCGCCAGCGCTCCGTGACCTATTTCGCGACGCCCGGCGCCGCGCAGAAATGCAACTTCGCCAACTGAGAAAGGTGGGAAGTTATAGTGGAGCATGAAACGCTTCTTGGCTTCGCCTTCGAAGACTTCGAGGCGCTGCATGTCGTCGCTGGTACCCAGGGTGGTGGTGACCAGGGCCTGGGTTTCGCCGCGGGTGAAGATGGCGGATCCGTGGGTGCGCGGGAGGACGCCGACTTCGATCCAGATATCGCGAATCTGGTCGAAAGCGCGGCCGTCGGGGCGGCGCTTCTGGTTGATCACCTGTTCGCGGAAGATGCGTTCGCGCAGGGTCTCGAAGTAGGTCTTGAATTTCTTCTGCGCGGCTTCGTCTTCCGCCGGGATGGCAGCCTGCAACCCTTTCTTGAGTTCGCGGACCAGCGTGTAACTTTCGGCCTTGGGATATTTCTGGGTATTGAGGCGGTCGGCGAGGTCAGCGCCAACGCGATTCTTGAGATCGTCGTAGTAGGCCTGGTCGAACTCCGATGGAGTTACCTGGCGCTTCGGCTTCCCTGCCTTTTGCCGCAGATCGTTGATGGCGGCGCAAATCTTTTTGATTTCGGTGTGGGCGAACTCGATGGCATCCACCACCGTTTCTTCCTTCACTTCCTTGGCGCCGGACTCGATCATCACGATGCCTTCGGCGGTGCCGACTACCATGATGTTCAGAAGGCTTTCGCGCATCTCGCTGTAAGTGGGATTGATGACGAATGCGCCATTGACCAGGCCTACGCGGACGGCACCGATGGGGCCCTCGAACGGGATGTCGGAGATGGTCAGAGCGGCGGAGGCGCCGTTGATGCCGGCGACGTCGGGGTCATTCTCGGTGTCGGCGGAGAGGACGAAGGCGATGACCTGGGTCTCGCAGCGGAAGCCATCCGGGAACAGAGGCCGCACCGGGCGGTCAATCTGGCGGCTGGTGAGGATTTCGCGCTCGCTGGGACGGCCTTCGCGCTTGATGAAGCCGCCGGGGATGCGTCCGCCGGCGTAGGTGTATTCGCGATAATCAACCGTCAGAGGGAAGAAATCGATGCCCTCGCGAGGATCGGGGTTGGCGGTGGCGGTGGCGAGAACGACGTTGTCGCCGATGCGCACAACCACGGAACCGTGCGCCTGCTTGGCTAATTTTCCAGTTTCAAAAGAGATGGTTTTACCGCCGGCAAGTTCAACCGATACTTCTTGTTTCATGATTCATTTCCTTTTGGCAGGAGGACACTCGCGCGTGCGTCTGGAGAGGCGGCACGGTTGAAGAGCAAGAGCCAGTAGCGTTCTGGGAGGCCGGAAACACACCGTTCGCGGCTTTTTTCCTTGTTTCGTGACGGCCGTCTGCGCAACGGCCAGATGATTCCGATGGTGGTCCGGCGAATACACCCCGAGCCGGGAACGGCCCCGCAGAAACCTACTTGCGCAGGCCCAGCTTATGCACAACCGTCTTGTAACGGTCGGAATCGTATAGCTTGAGGTAGTCCAGCAGGCGGCGTCGCTTGCTGACCAGCATGAGAAGACCGCGGCGCGAACCATGGTCCTTCTGGTGCGTTTTGAAGTGATCCGTCAATTGGCCAATGCGCTCGCTAAGCAACGCGATCTGGACTTCGGGGCTGCCCGTATCGGTGGGATGCGTTCCGTACTGGTCGATGAGGGATTTCTTTTGCTCTCTGGCTAGCACTAACCCGATGCACTCCTGTCTTCTAGTTTCAATTTAATCGTAACGTGCAATTAAGGTAACACGCTGCAGACCAGGGTGTAAAGGCGAGGTAGCCGCGCTTTTTTGGCGGCCTTTGCGGCCTTGCTTTGCGGCCTTTGCGGTTTAAGACTCTTGGATGAGTTAGGCGAGGTAAAGCCTTACCGCAAAGGACGCTAAGGAACGCCGCAAAGGTCGCAAAGCAAGGCAAGTCGATCCTGCACTGGCGGGAGGCCCATACCAAAGGGTCGTCCCTAAATAGCATCTGAATTAGTATAGTTATGCCGATTGCCATGACAGTGCGATGTGTTCAATGCGGCCAGGAGAATAATCCGCAATACCGATTTTGCGGCATGTGCGGAGCTCCGTTGGGACCACCGCCGGCGCCGGCAGCAAGCGAGGTGGGGCGCGAGAGGATGAGGCCGCCGGTGAGCGGGCCCTCTTTCCTGGGACTGGGGGATGAACGTACCCGCGACCTGGACTACCTGCTGGAAGACGATCCGCCCAGGAGCCACGGACGACTCTACCTGGCCTTGTTTCTGCTGATCTTGAGCGGTGGATTGCTGGCCTGGCATTGGCAACGCGACGGCTATCCCTGGAAGTACACGCCGAAGGCGGCTGTAAGCAGCGCGCCGGTCAGCCCTCCGTACGCAGCAGCGCCGGATGCGACTGCGGCAGCGGCTCCGCCAGTTTTGCCGGTAGAGCAAACCGCGAACCCGGCGCCGCAGGACGCGCAATCTACGCCAGGAGAAGGGGTACAGACTGCCGGTGAAGCCACTCCCGTGGGGCAGCCTTCGTCTGAAAGCAGCATTCCTGATAACTCGACCACTGCAGGAAAGCCGCCCGACCAAGGTTCAAAGCCGGATCAGAACCCTGGCACTGGGGAAGCTCCGGCCCAGGCGTCGAGCCCCGTCGCTGCTTCGCAGGGGAGTGAAGCCGAGGGTGCGGAGCCGGCCTCGACAGCAATGAAGACGCCGAAGGAAACGCGAATGGCGGCTACGGCACCCATCCCAAAGGCGCCCGCACCCAAGCCTTCGCCAACCGCTCCGGCCCTGACATTCGAGGACAGGTTGGTGGCAGACGGAGAGAAATACCTGTACGGGCGGGGAGTCCCGGAAGATTGCGCCCGTGCGCGGAGGAATCTGGAGATCGGCGCGCGAGGGTCAAATGCCAAGGCGCAGACCCTTCTGGGCGCTATGTATGCAACCGGGCACTGCGTGGGCCGCGATCTTCCCACCGCCTATCGCTGGTTCGCCAAGGCGCTCCACGGGGATCCGGGGAATTCGCGGGTGCAGCGTGATCTGGAAGTGCTGTGGAAACAGATGACGCCGGAGGAGAGACAGCTGGCGATGAAGAGCCAGTAGCAATCGCTTACGGTGTCGGGTGCTTATTTCCAGTTATCAGTTCATTGTTCCCGGTTCTCAGTGATGGTCCGCGGCGGTTTCGGGCGAACTCATGACCAGGCGGCCGTGCTGGACCCCCTTGGTGCTGATCAGGCGGTCTGCCAGTTTTTGCACTTCTTTTGATTTGCCGCGAAGCACAACTACCTCAAGACAGCTCTCGTGATCCAGGTGGGCATGAAGAGTGGAGATGATCACGTGATGATGCTCATGCTGAAGATCGGTGAGCTTCTCAGGCAGCAGGCGGGTGTGATGGTCGTAGATTAAAGTAACTGTGCCGACTACGAAAGCGTTGGGGGCGACGACGGCGGAGCCCACCAGGCGGTCGCGAATCAGGTCGCGGAAGGCTTCGGAGCGGTTCTGGTAACCCTTGTGCGCAATGAAGCGGTCAAAGCGGCGAAGCAGCTGGGTATCGATGGCGACGCCGATGCGGCTTAGATCTCCCATGTCGGGCCCTCTCTGGTCAGATAGTTTACTCTGCGTTTGCGTAAGCGATAGGGGGCAGGATGAAAGCGCACGAACAATTCGCCGACGATCTCGCCTTGGTGGCGTCGGGAACACTGCAGGGCGAGGAGCGGGTCGCGCTGGAGAAGCATCTGGAGGGGTGCGCCGTATGCCGTCGCGATCTGGAACGACTGCGCGGCGATACGGCAAAAGAGCCTCCGGCCCAGAAGATTCCGGCTCGGCGAGCACCATCGAACTTCGTGCCCTGGCTGGTGGCGGCAGCATTTCTGATGCTGGCCGGGTTCTTCTTTCGTCAAAGCGACCGTCTGGCGCAGCGGGTGGCGCAATTGCAGAACGAATCAGCCCAGCAGCAAACCCAACTGGAACGCGCTCGCGAAGTAGTTTCCACGCTGACCTCGACGGAGGCGATGCGCGTGACTCTGGTAGCGGGGCAAGCTCCACCGCAGCCGCAGGGGAGGACGATTTACGTTCGCGACCGCTCGAGTCTGATTTTCCTGGCCAGCAATCTGCCGGGGTTGCCGCCGCAGAAGGCGTACGAGTTGTGGCTGATTCCGACGAACGGAGCGCCCATCCCCGCGGGAGTGTTCAAACCTGATGCCCGCGGCAGCGCCAGTGTGATTGAACCACCGTTGCCTGGCGGCGTGGAGGCCAAGGCTTTTGCAATCACTGTGGAGCCGGAACAGGGCTCGGCAACGCCTACGATGCCGATTGTGATGATGGGAGCGGGCGAATAGTTACTGTAGCGCCGCCGTCCCGGCGGCCCTCAGGACACCCGGCAGGATGCCGGCGCTACTTTTTAGGACCGGCGAGCGATCAGGCTTCTTCGCTCTCTTTCAACCTGGCGATCACCCCGAAATCTTCGAGGGTGGTGGTGTCGCCTTTTACGTCGCCGCTGCTGGCCAGTTCACGCAGCAGGCGGCGCATGATTTTTCCACTGCGCGTTTTGGGCAGCATGTCGGTAAAGCGGATGTCGTCCGGCTTGGCCATGGCGCCGATCTCTTTCGCGACCCACATCCGCAAGTCGTCTTTCAGTTCGGGTGTGGGCTTTCTTCCCTGCTGGAGAGTTACGAACGCTGAGATGGCCTGGCCCTTGATGTCGTCGGGACGCGCCACGACGGCGGCTTCGGCAACGGCTTCGTGCGCCACCAGCGCCGACTCGACTTCCATGGTGCTCAGGCGGTGGCCGGAAACGTTGATGACGTCATCCACGCGGCCCATGACCCAGTAATAGCCGTCTTTGTCTTTGCGGGCGCCATCGCCGGTGAAGTATGCCGGCGGAATCTGCGACCAGTATTGCGAAACGTAGCGGTCGGGATCACCGTAGATGGTGCGCAGCATGCCGGGCCAGGGCTGCTTGAGAACGAGGAAACCGCCCGAGCCATCGGGGACAGGTTTGCCGTCCATGTTGACGATCTCCGGCACCACGCCGGGAAAAGGACGTGTGGCCGAGCCCGGCTTGGTGGCAATCGCGCCCGGGATGGGAGTAAGCATGATGTGCCCGGTTTCGGTCTGCCACCAGGTATCGACGATAGGACAGCGGTTGTGACCGATGACTTCGCGGTACCACATCCAGGCCTCGGGATTGATCGGTTCGCCCACTGTACCCAGCAATCGCAGGCTGTCGAGCTTGTGTTTTCTGGGCCACTGCTCGCCCCATTTGATGAACGTGCGAATGGCAGTGGGCGCGGTGTAAAGGATATTCACCTGGTGGCGGTCGATGATGCTCCAGAAGCGGTCGGGCTCAGGGAAGTTGGGTGCGCCCTCGTACATCAGGCTGGTGGCGCCGTTCTGCAGCGGTCCGTAAACGATGTAGCTGTGCCCGGTAACCCAGCCGATGTCGGCGGTGCACCAGTAAGTGTCTTCTTCCTTGAGATCGAACACCCATTTTGTGGTCAGATAAGTGCCGACGGAATACCCGCCCGTGGTGTGCACCACGCCTTTCGGCTTGCCGGTGGTTCCGGAGGTGTAAAGGATGTAAAGGGGATGTTCGGCATCGAGCGGCTCGGCTGGGCAATCATCGGAGACGGATTCCATCAGTTCATGCCACCAGTGATCGCGTCCGGGCCGCATGCTGATCGGCGAACCGGTGCGTTTGTAAACAATCACGTGCTTCACTGACGGACAGGATTTCAGCGCCTCTTCTACTGCCGGAAATAATTTCACCTCAGCGCCACGACGGAACGAGCCATCCTGAGTAACGACAGCCACGGCCTGGGAGTCGTGAATGCGGTCCACCAGCGCATGGGAGGAGAATCCACCGAAGACCACGGTGTGCGGGGCGCCGATGCGGGCACAGGCCAGCATGGCGATGGGCAACTCCGGAGTCATACCCATGTAAATGGCCACCCTGTCGCCTTTTCCGACTCCGAGCGATTTCAGGACGTTGGCGAACATCTGCACTTCGCGATGCAGTTGCTGGTAAGTCAGGATGCGGACTTCGCCGGGCTCGCTCTCCCAGATCAGCGCGGCCTTGTTTTTTCGAGACGTCTGCACATGGCGGTCGAGACAGTTGTAAGAGAGATTGAGCTGGCCGCCGGCAAACCACTTGGCCCAGGGATGGTTCCATTCCAGAACCTTGTCCCACTTCTTGAACCAGTGCAGATCGTTGGCAATGCCACCCCAGAATTTTTCCGGTTGCTCGACCGATTCACGGTAGATGCGTTCGTAGTCTTCCAGGCTCTTGATGTGCGCCTGCTGACGAAAGGGCTCAGGGCATTCGAACTTGCGATCCTCGTGCAGGATGGACTCGATATTGCTGCGGGCATCGGTCGGGGCGGGCTTCTCGGGCATGCTGGTCCTCGTGTTATTGGACTACTGAAAAGCGCATTGCAGATTCTACAAGGGCGGGCGCGGAATGTCTGCACGAACCAGCCCTCGTGAACGACGCCGTCGTGAGCTAGCGAAGTTATTACAAATCCGTTCCACGGCGCTTGTAAGATCCTCGTTTTCGGAACTAAGATCAGCGTGGAGCTAAACCACCGGCAAACAGCGAAGAGTGCTGGCATGCGCAAAGTAAGATCGCGGATCGCTTTCACCCTGACCCTAGTCGCGATAACCTGGACGGCATCGAGCCAGCAGGTCAAGCGATCCATTGGAAGCGACGCACCTCGAATCCAGCGTGTGGAGCACCGGCCGATCCAACCACCCTTGCGACGCGACAGCGATTATTAGAGATGTTTGCTCGGGCATACTTCCCAGGACGAACCGGCCAACTCCTGATCGTGCCGCGCGAAGGCGACTTCATCACGCGGGCTGACGTGGCGTACATGCATGGTTCGCCGTGGAACTATGACGTAGCGATTCCGCTGATGTTTGCGGGTTCCGCCGTAAGAGCAGGAAGATACTCGGCTCCGGCCGTGCAGCAGGACGTTGCGCCAACCCTTGCGGCTGCGCTTGGCGTGCAGATGCCCCCCACAACGACCGGCCGTGTATTACCGGTTTTACGCACGGGTTTTGCTCGACCGCGGGTGGTCATGCTGCTCGTCCTGGATGGCATGCGCCAGGATTATTTCGATCGCTACGCCGCGTCCATGCCAACGCTCACTGCCTTGCGCCAGCGTAGTGCCTGGTTCACTCAGGCGCGGGTTAACTTTCTTCCGACCAACACAGCCGTTGGGCACTCGACGCTCTCGACCGGGACTGATCCTCGCGTGCACGGAATCACAGGGGTCAGCGTGTTCGAGCGCACGCAGCGCAGACGCCACGATTTTTTCGCTGGAGGAACGCCACAAGATCTCTTGGTAGCGACGCTGGCTGACGTCTGGCAGCTGGCGACGGCTGGTCGCGCGATCATATTGGCACAGGGCAGCATCGGCCGAGCGGCGACGCCGCTCGCAGGGCATGGCGCGTGTCAGTTGAATGGAGCGCCAGTGGTTCTCGCAAGCTACGATCAGGAGACGGGCAACTGGACCACAAACCCCAACTGTTTCCGGCTGCCGGCCTATCTGAAGGACCGCAATGCGAAAACACTGTGGCCGGCGAGCGGGGAGTGGATGGGTCACAAGATCGACTCGGCCGAGGCGGTGCGATATTCGGCTTTGTTTCCAGCATTCGAAGCCGATGCGATGGCCGCGATGATCGAACGAGAGCCGCTGGGCGAAGACAACGTTCCGGATCTCATTCTGCTGAACTACAAGGGCGCGGATTTCGTGGGCCACAAGTACGGTCCGGATTCGGACGAACTGCGCGTCACGCTCGGCGAGATGGATCGTCAGTTGAAGCGGATGCTGAGTGTGTTAGAAGCCAAGGTTGGCAAGGACTATCTCCTTGCGGTGACCGCGGACCATGGCATGCCATCGGAACCATCGTCGCCGGATCGCCGGCACCTTGCACCATCGATCGTAGACCTGCTGCATGAGAAGTTTGATCCAGGGGCGAAGCAGCTGATTACGTCCTTCGAGCCGGAAAACGGCCAGATCTTCGTCGATGAGGACCGGCTGTCGTATCTTGGTCTGACCTTGCGTGACCTGGCTCATTTCCTCGAAGCACAGCCGTTCCTTTTTGCGGTGTTCACAAACGACGATGTGCGCTCAGCCGCTAACGCGCTGAAGCCTGCGACGCCGACGCCAAGGTACTCCAAGCACAAATAGACTCGGCCTGACCACGTGTCGCAACCGAGCGCGGGCAGTTCCCCTGTCACCAGTTCGCACGGCTTCACCCCGACAGGCTTGTTCGCGCCCGCACCAGCTCAACACGAGCGCTAGTGATCCGGAATACCCAGAAATCGGTCCTGGTATTTCTTTTCGGGCAGCAGGCAGGTTTCGTATTGCCCGAAGATATGGTAGCGATGGCGGGCCACGACGTTGTATCCCCAGTCGCGCAATGGTTTGGGAAAGATGCGTAGGGCAACTGAGACGGCACGCCACAAGCCACCCAGCTCGTATAGCACGAAAATCAGGGCGTCGGAGCGGACCGTGAGCCGTTCACCATCTTCTTGGACGACATAGAGTGTGTTCAGATCCTGGGGATCAAGGCCGTGAGGTTTCAGGATTCGAGCGGCATAGGCACTCTGCAGCGAGGCGAAGCGGAAGTGCGCTTGAGGATCGTGAATGAGGACAAACCGCACCAAGCGGTTACAGAGGCCGCAAATGCCGTCGTAGAGAAGGAGCGGGTTAGCGGGAGTTGGCATAGCGGCAGCGGTCTTGCCCGACGGGTATTCTTTCGCCCTTTCAGGGCTATGTCATCTCCCGCGTTCACCCGGGGTTTGCGCCCTGGGCTGTAATCTTGGGCCGCGGGGCTACGCAGTGCACATTTGCCAGTCAGCGAGGCACGTCGGATTTGCGCTGCAATTCAGGGACGTATTCGGCGACATTTCCCTTCTCCAGCAAGTAATTGCCCGGGCCCTGCTGGCCGCGAACGGTGCGGGCAAACTCGGCCACGAAGAAGCCGGCGCGCAGAGCTTCAGTGAAAGCCCATCTGGTGGCTTCGCGCCACTCGCGCGCCAGGCCGGGATCTTTGCGCTCGACCGTCAGGATGTCGCTGGGAATCTGGATGGCAATGCGCTGGCGCGCCAGCGCGGCGGTCAGGTCATGGCGCAGCGGCTTGCCATCGCCGTTGAACTGGACCAGCGGTTCCAGCCGCGAGAAGGCGTCGAGGACCTCGGGCCGGTAGTCCTTGCCCTGCAGGCGGTCGCGGACGCGGCGGCTGGCCAGCGGCCACCTCACCCATAAACGATCGGTGCCGTTCTGGTGCAGGACGCTGGAAGTTTCCGGTCCGTAGAAATCGATCTTGTAGATATCCGACACTACGCCAAGCTTGCCAAAATTGAGGTGCGCATTGCGGCTCTGTAAGGGATCGAAAGTCCAGGTCATTTCGGGTACGCGCATGCCCAGAGCGCGTTCGCGTTGGGCGAGCTTGAGTTTGTGCCCCAGGTCGAGGTTGCGGTAGGGCTCACGAACCGCCAGCATGTGAGAGTGCAGGGTGAGGTGTCCGGCGTCCATGGCCAGGAAGCCGAAGGCGAATCCGGCCAGCTTCGGGCCATCGAAGGCGCCCAGCCAGACGCTACCCGCTTCCCTGGTCGCAATCATCAGGGCCAGGGGCATGACGTCGCGGTCGGCGAGTTCCCACACTTCCTGTTCGAGAGCTTCGACCTGTTGCAGATCGGCGATGGTTTGGAGATCGCGGATGATGATCGGCTTTTGCGGGAAGTCAGCCATGGCCGGTGAAGGCGTCCAATAATACGCGAGGCGGATGGTTGGTGTCAGCCTGCGCGCTTCTTTACCGCTGGCTGCCGGATTGATACCAACTGCAGAAGCTTGTCCGGAGGGCGGGCGGGACGCCCGCCCGACAGCCGGCGGGACGCCGGCGCTACTTAGCCCTGGACGCGGGTGGATTTGCCGCTCCAGAAAGTTTCGCGGAGCTGGCGTTTCAGCATTTTTCCCGTGCCGGTCTTGGGGAGCGGGCCTTCTACAAACTGTACGACGCGAGGCATCTTGAATTTCGCAATGCGCGGCTTGAGAAAGTGGAGCAATTGCTCCTGGTCCAGCTGCTGGTCGGGTTTCAACACGATGATGGCGACCGGGATCTCACCCCAGCGCGGGTCGGGGGCCGACACTACAGCGCATTCGAGGACAGCGGGGTGGGCGAAGATGGCTTTTTCTACTTCGATGGACGAGATATTTTCGCCGCCGCTGATGATGATGTCTTTCTTGCGATCGACGATGTGGATGTAGTTCTCGTCATCCCAGACCGCCATATCACCGGTGTGCAGCCACCCGTTGGTGATGGCAGCTTTGGTGGCGTCGGACTCGCGGTAGTAGCCGTCCATTACGTTGTCGCTGCGGACGACAACTTCGCCCACGGTTTCCATGTCGCGGGGTACGTCGAGCATTTGCGCATCCATCACGTGCACTTCGGAGCCGACCAGGGGCCAGCCCGCAGCGGCAAGGTGGTTGAGCCGGTCGCTCTCATCGGCGTAGGTCACGGTGCCCTTGGTCTGGGCAGTAGTAATCACGGGAGCAGTTTCAGTGAGACCGTAGCCGGAACACACTTCACAGTGGAACGCCTGCTCCAGGCGGGCAATCAACTCGGGCGAGGAGGCAGCGCCGCCGGTCATGATCCTGGTCATGCTGGAAAGGTCGAAGTTGCCGAGCTCGGAACAATTGAGCAGGGCGTTGGCCATGGTGGGAACCAGCGTCATGGCGGTGGCTCTTTCCTCCTGAATGAGGCGGAAGACTGCGATGGGCTCGAAACGGCGGACCATGACGTGTTTAGCCCCGTTCATGGTGATGCTCTGGGGACGTCCCCAGCCGTTGGCGTGGAACAAGGGAATGGTGTGCAGCTCGACGTCAGTGTCTCTACATGGAAAGGACGCGAGCAGCGCCAGGGCGTGCACGTAAAGAGTGCGGTGCGACAGCATGACGCCCTTGGGCGTTCCGGTGCTGCCGCTGGTGTAGAACAGTTCGGCGATTTCATTTTCGTCGAAGGAGAAAATATCGGGGCGCGGGATGCGGTCGCGAGCCAGCAGGTCTTCCAGAAGCAGGTCGGCCTGGGGGACGGGGCGGTCGATGGCGACATAGCGACGGATGCTGGGGCACGCTTTGCGTAACTCATCGACCAGCGGAGCAAAATCGCTCTCGAACACTAGCATGCCGGCGCCGGCGTGATTAAGGATGGCGGTAAGTTCGGCGGGCTGCAGTCGGACGTTGAGCGGCATGGAGATGGCGTGAACCAGAGGCGGCCCGTAATAACCCTCAAGCAGCTGATGGTTGTTGAAGCTGAGATAAGCGACGCGGTCGCCGGGGCGGATGCCTTCTGAAATTAACCCGGCGGCCAGACGTTCGCAACGCTCTCCGAACTGGACGTAGGTGAATGAGCTGGGGCCTGAGATTACGCCGGTCTTTTTTCCGTAGAGATCAACAGCCCGGTAAAGGCACCGGATGGGTGTGAGTGGCACGTTCATGGTCAGCCCTGGAAGTCCCCTGGGTTTCGGCAATCCCGGTGGGCATGATACACGAGGTGCATCGCAAGCGGCATGGCACATTGTGATGGATTGGGTCTGTCCCAGAGAGGCAGTGGAGTTCGTAAGATACGCGTGGGATCGCCCCTTTGGATTTTCAGGGAGGTCTGGCTGGGCACGAGCGGGACGCTCGCGCCTACATCCATCTTACTCCAGCAGGTCGGGTTGTTCGCGGACGATGCGCGCCCATAGCGGTTGGAACTGGAACCAGCCGGCCATGTGCGAACCAATCTGCTGTTGCGTGACAGCGGCGCTGGCCGCATCGATCTTCACCGGTGTGCCGACCGCTTCGGCCAGGAGCTGGGCCTGGCAGCTTCGTTCCATGGTGATGAACCACCATACGGCCTCGTCCACCGTGTGGCCGACCGTCAACAGGCCGTGATTGCGAAGGATGACTGCTTTCTTCTCGCCCAGGGCCTGGGCGATGCGCTCGCCTTCGGAAGTTTCGTAAACCACCCCAGTGAAATCGGCGAACAAAGAATGGTCTTCGTAGAAGGCGCAGGCGTCCTGGGTGATGGGAT
>Ga0207687_10001097_pt1 | contig 18408 bp, 15 predicted proteins | sample KBSM54metaG_FD_184399 | JGI IMG/M metagenome (GOLD analysis project Ga0207687, IMG submission 184399) | Miscanthus rhizosphere microbial communities from Kellogg Biological Station, Michigan, USA - KBS M5-4 metaG (SPAdes) (version 2) | ecosystem: Host-associated > Plants > Roots > Rhizosphere >...
TCGCGGCACAATCCAAGGAACCGCCGTTCAAGATCTCGCTCGCCCAGTGGTCGTACCACCGGGCGTTCAACGCCAAGGGCGAGGGCAAGCTCGACCCGCTGAAGTTCGCCGAGATCGCCAAGGATCCGCTAGCCAACGTGGACAGTGCGGCTTTCGAGCACGAGCGCCAAGTCGTCGAGGCGGAGCGTGGCCTGCGCACCTCGCACGTCCAAGGCCAAGTGGGTGCGCTGCTGTATGACGCCATCTTTCCGCCGGGGCATCCTTACGCGCGCCCGGTGGGAGGCAGTCGCGAGAGTGTCGCGGCGCTCGACTTGGCAATGGCGCGCGCTTTCGCGGCCGCGAACTACCAACCCGCGCGCATGACTTTGTACGTTTCCGCGCCGAAATCGCTCGATCCGTTCACGCTCGTCAGCGCCGCGTTCGGACCCTCTGCCGGCGGCGCGTTGGTGGCGAGTCCTGCGGTGATTCGAGATCAGCTGTCGCCGGGACTCGCGTTGAAGGCGCCGGGAACTTTGGCAACGCACGAAGCCGCGGTGGCGGCGCCCGAGCTGTGGCTCGCCTGGCCGCTGCCGGCCGGAACGGTCGACGAGCGCGCGCGTGCCACGAGCTTGAGCCGTTTGGCCGATGCCTTGATTGCGCCGTCGTTCACCAGCCACCGCGCGGTGGCGCACGCTTCGTGTGAGTTGATCGACCAGGTGCTGAGCAACGTGCTCGGCTGCCAGTTGGTGCTCAATGACACGAGCGACATCGACGGCGTCATTGCGCGCACCCTGGCCGAGCTCCGTGAAGGGTTCGGACACGCCAAGACGAACCACGGTTGGTCTTGGTCGGTGCAGCGCGAGGCGGCCATCTCGGCGACGCTCGATCTCGAGGCGTTGCAAAATCGCGCTCCAGCCGCCGCAGCGCAGGCCGAAACTTATGGCAATCCATTCCTCGACCAAGAAGTGCTGGGCAAGCTCGCCGAGCTCGACCTGAGCCAGGTGTCGTCTCTGGGCTACGAGCTCGCGGATAGGAAGCGCGCGTTCGCGTTGCTGATTCAGCCGATTTCGGGCGCTTCCGGCGCGGGCAGCGGGCAAGAGTCGCGCGACCAACGCGCGATCGGAGCCGTCGGCGATGCTCCTGACAGCGCGCAAACGCTGGCTTTGGTGCGTCGCGAAAGGCCGCGCGAAGTCACGCAATTCGTGCTGAACAATGGCTTGACCGTGCTGGCCGAGCGACGCCGTGGCACGCCCTTCGCGACCGCGATCCTCGGCTTTCGCGGGAGCTCGGAGTGGGCGCGCGATCCTGCGCTCGCCGAGGCAGTGCGGCTCTCCGAGAGCTGGCGCGTGCAGACCCCGCCCTCGCAAGCCGGCCTTTCGCTGCGCTGGTACGAGAATCAAGACGACCGGCGGTTCGTCGCGCGCGCCGTCGCGCCGGATATCGACGCGGCGCTGAAGGCGCTGCAGCACGAGCGCTACCCGCACTTCGAATGGCCGAGCCTCCGTTTTCGTCGCTTGCTACCGGCGTTGACGCGAGCCGAGAACGGCTACGATGCGCGCGCCGATCGTGAAGGGCGTGCCGCACTCTTCGGAGACCATCCGTATGCCGCGTTCACGCCCGCAGCGCGCGCTGACTCGGTGAGTTCGCAAGCCGTCGAACGCTTTTTCCTGAGCGCTCGTCGGCCCGACAACGCCGCGCTCGTGATCGTCGCCGACGCCGAACCGGACGCGATTCGTGCCGCCGCGGAAGCCAATTTCGGCTCTTGGCCGACGCCCAAGAGCGCGAAGATTTCGGCCCCTCCCGCGATCGCACTCGATACGACGCACGCGCCTACGCTGCTGGTGGTGGATAAACCCTCCCCTCAAGTGGAGCTTCGGTTTAGCTGTCTCGTCGAGCAAGGCAAGGGGAGTGCTCGCGTGGCAGAGAAGCTCTTGGCTGCAGTGCTGACCGATCGTGCCCGATTTGCGCTGCGGCAGCAGACCGGCATCGCCTACTTTGCCAGTGGCAAGTTGCTCCCGCTTGCGGCGGGTGCCGATGAGTTGTCGGTCACCACCAGCGTCGACGTGAGCCACGTCCGCCAAGCGTTGCGCTTCCTGAAGACGCTCGCGGAGCTCGGCCCCGGAGACGTCTCCGATGCAAGCTGGGCGTGGCGCCGCTTTCAGGCGTTGGAATCTTCCGCCTTCGAGGACCAGACCACGTTCGCGACTGCCACTTCGTTGCTCGAAGGCTGGCTGCAAGGCCGCGCGCCGAGCGACGCCGACCGCGAGCCGGAGCTGATCGCCGCGCTCACTCAGAGCGATTTGGCGGCTCCACTGGCTACCTGCGGCCAACACGCCGTGATCCTCGCCCTCGGCAACCGCGCTACTATCGAGTCAGCCGGCCACCGCTAGTCACGAGCTAAATAGGGGGTGACTCGAGGGACACCCCGCGGGGATTGGCCGAAAATTCGGCTATTTCGAGCAGGGGGGCAAATGGGACACCTGCTCGGAGCGACTTCGTCAGTGCATACGACGTGGGCACTGAACGGAGAACGAATGAACGCGGTAAGCCCTTGCTCGAACCCGAAATCCACCTCCACGCGCGTCTCGCCATGCCGAACATTGGCAGGGTCCGACCGGAAATTGCGAGCCCTCGTCAACGAATATCGAGCGTTCGTTGCGCGCAGTTTGCGGCGCATGGGAGTTCCGCTCAGCGACGTGGACGACGCGGCGCAGCGCGTTTTCTTGGTCGTTTCACGCAAGCTTGCGAGCATCGAACCGGGGCGGGAGCGATCCTTCTTGTTTGGCGTTGCGGTGCGCGTGGCGTCGGAGATGCGCCGTTTCGAGGCGCGCCGTCGGCGGCTCGAAGTGGCGGTCGAGGTCGATGCCGAGAGCACGCCGTGCACCGACGATCTGCTCGAATTGAAGCGATCGCGCTTGGTGCTCGATCGTCTACTTTCGACCATGCCTCGCCACTTGACGACGGTGTTCCAACTCGCCGAAACCGAGGGACTGACGGCGCTCGAAATTAGCGAACGCTTGGGCATACCGCCAGGCACCGTGGCCTCCCGCTTACGCCGCGCGCGCCTCTTGTTTTGGCAACAGGCGGATCGCCTGACCGGGCGCCGCGCGAATTGAACTCAGCGCCGCGTTCGGCGACGACGCAGCGCGAACCCGAGCCCGAACGCCGCGAACAACGAGGCCAGGTGGTGCGCGCGCGACGGCCGCGTGCTGCACGAACACGACGCGCTGTTGCTTTGATTGGCGTCGCTTCCGCCACTTCCCGCCAGGTTGCCGCCGGTGCCCGCGCCCGCAGTGTTCGCCTGACCGCCGCTGCCGGCGCTTCCGCCTGCCCCCGCGTTCCCGCCACCGGCCGTGCCGCTGACGCTCGGCAAATCACCGGTGTCTGCGGGTGGGGTACCAATAAAGCCGGTGGCATTGTCGGCCGTCAAAGACAGCACCGCAAAGCCATTGTTGATCGTCACATTGGCCGGCGAGTGGGTGGATTGGCCGAGCGGCGAGGCCCAGGTGCCCACCGTCCAGTCGTTCTTCAGCGTGCTGCCCTCGAAGCTATCTCGCCAAGTCAGCGTGAAGTTGCTGCCCGCATCACCCGCACCCGGTGTGTAAGCGGAGTACTCGATCCAACTGATGAACTCTTGAACGGGCAATGAAGCCGCTGAAAAATTCCCGCCGAACGCGGTGGTGCCCGGCCACACGTTGAAATCGAACAACATGCCCTGCTTGGCGTTGTCCACGTACACCTGCGCGCCGGCATTCGCATCGCGACGCACCTCGGTGCCGTCCACCGACCACGCGATGTAATCCGGAGCCCACTCGAAGGCGTACGTGTGATAGCCGACGCACGCGGTGCCCGGCACCGCGGCGATGCTCACGTGATCTTGATGCGGATTGCCGAAGATCGAATTCAGCTGCATCGTGCAGTCGGCCTTGATCTTCTCGAAGTCGAGCTCATTCCAGTACATGCCCGCTTGCTCCGAGCCGCTCTTCCACAAGAAGAACGAACCGACGATGCCGTCACCCGCAGGCATGGCGATGCGCGCCTTGAAGCGGCCGTAACGGAGTGGCATCGTGCTCACCAGTTCCGCGCTGGTGACCGCGCCGGCTTGGGGCGCGAAACAGCTCACCGTCAGCGCGAACAACGCAGCCAAAGCACGACGATTCATGGCAATATTCCTCTAGAATCGGACTTAGCAGGTTCACCGGCGCATCGCAGTGCCGAAATGCGTTGTCGCCAGCAACCGTTCCACGGCTGAACCGTATCCAACGCCGGTAGCGATGAAATCGACCGCACGCCCGTCTCGATCGCAGCCGCGAGCTCGATGGCGCTCTCCCGCGCAGCTCGTAGGCAGCGCCTGGTTACTCGTGATTGCTGCCGGATGCGGCTCACGCGACGGCCTCCTGTTGGCGGACGGCATCAGCGCTGGCCTGGGCGGTCGCACGAGTGGCGAGCCGCCCGGTGCGAGCGCGGGCATGAACAGCGTGGCGCGCGGTGGCGCCGCGGGATCGAGTGTGGGCGAAGGAGGGCGCGGAGGCACGTCGGTGGGGGCGCACGGCGGCGCGGTGGCTTCGGGCGGCGCGGTGGCTTCGGGTGGCGTGGCTGCCTCGGGCGGCGTGGGCGGCGTGACGTGCGGCGCGGGCGAAACGCAGTGCGCCGATCACTGTGTCGATCTCGCCACCAACGCGGACGACTGCGGAACCTGCGGGCATTCTTGCGGCGGCGGTACTTGCGCCGCGGGAGTGTGTCAGCCGCTCGTGCTCGCTCGCGACCAAGACTCGGCGTGTGGCATCGCCGTCGACGCCAGCTCCGTGTATTGGACGACCGCCGGCGGCCTCGTGCTCAAAGTGCCGATCGCCGGTGGCAACATCACGACGATCGCTTCCGGGCAAGGCAATCCGTGCGGCATCGCGATCGATGAAACGCACGTATATTGGGTCAACTTGGTCAGTGACGGCCAAGTGAAGTCCGCGCCGCTCACCGGTGGCAATCCGCTCACGCTCGCCGAACACCAATCGTATCCGTTTCGAATCGTGGTGCGGCAAGGCATCCTGTATTGGACGAACAGCGGCAACGCCGGCGGCGGAACGATCCTGAGGCTGCCCGCGATCGGCGGAAATGCCGTGGTTCTCGCCGATCGCCAACAGCACCCCGTGGGCCTCACCTTCGACGCAAACAACCTGTACTGGACCAGCATCGCGAGCGGCACCATCCAGTCGCTCGCGTTTACCAACACGCGCGCAATCAACACACTCGCCACCGGCCAAGGCGATCCCACGAGCATCGCCGTACTGAACGGCACCGCGTTTTGGACGACTGACGGCGGCGGCACCGTGGCCCGCAGCACCCCGAACGGCCCACCACTCGTGCTCGCTGGCAGCCCGATGAGCAGCGATCCCGTCGGCATCACCGTCGACGACCGAGCCGTGTATTGGACGGACGGCCTGCTCGGCACCGTCAACGAAGTCCCCCTCGCGGGCGGTCAGCCCACCGTCTTGGCGACCAACCAAGAAGGCGCCTGGGAAATCACGAGCGACACCAAAAACCTGTACTGGCTCGACTCATTCGAGTCCGGCACCGTCATGAAACTCGCCAAATGATGCCTCCGCACTGCCCGTCGCAACACGGCCGGCGTGCTCGCGCTCCGCGCTCCGCGCGCCGGGGCCTCCAAACGTCAGGCCTCCGGCCCGCCGCGGAGGCCCAACCCCCGCGGCGCATGCCGCCTTGCGCCGTGTGGACCCTTGTCGGAGATCCGCCAAGCCCCTTCGTGCCGCGTGGACCCTTGTCGGAAATCCCTCAAGATTCTACACATCACCTTCGTCGAACCCGTTGGGGCAGTGAGAGATGGTGCGGTATTAAAGGAGTTCGATATGCCCAATCGCGACGCGCGGGCCCATGTCCACTTTCGGACATGCCCCATCGCGACGCGCAGGCTCTTGTCCACTTTCGGACATGCTCCATCGCGACGCGCAGGCCCATGTCCACTTTCGGACATGCTCCATCGCGACGCGCAGGCCCATGTCCACTTTCGGACATGCTCCATCGCGACGCGAAGACCCTGACTGGGTTTCGCTCAAGATTGATCCCATCCGAAGCTCACACCACAAACTGCGTGTCCACGATGTGATCAATCTTGAGGGATTTCCGACAAGCCCTCTCGCGCGGAGTAGGCCCTTGTCGGGTTTCGGATATTGCAGCGATCTTCCGTGTCGACTTGGATTGTGTGGAAATTCGAGACTGTTGCACCACGTCGATCGGTGTTGGTGTTGAAAGGCCGCTTTGGGGATCGTTTGGGCCTCCGCGGCAGCGAAGCTGACGCTTGGGGGGCCCTTTCGCGCGGAGCGCGGAGCGCGAGCACGAAAGGGCGTGACGTGACGGCAAGCGATCGGGGCAGCTGGTGATGGTTACGGGACGCGGACGAGTGAGGCGGTCACGCTGTAGCTTTGGATCAGGATGCCGGTGTTTTCGAGCGGGCCGATGTGGCCGAGGGCGGGGTGTGCGGTGAGATCGAGGACGGGGGAGCGGCCGGGGCACGATGAGACGGTGAAGTCGAGTTGCGCGCTGCCGTTGCCGAAGAGGGTTTGCGTTTGTTCCGCGCCGGCGCCGCTGAGTTGCGCTTTGAGCACCACGGGGATCGGGTTGCTCGCGTTGCTCACGGTGAGCGTGAGCTGATAGTGGCCGCCTTCGACGAGCTTCACGGGTTCTGCGAACGTGTAGCCGTGAAAGCCCGTGGCCCAAGTGCCAGGCCACGTGTAGTAGCCGGAGAAGGCCAGATCGAGCTCGGCGCCGTTGATGGTGTACGAGGTGCTCGGCGAGATGTCGGAGCTGACGAAGTGCCAGCCGGGGCTCAACGCTTGCGTGGTTTCTGCGACGCTCGCGCCTTCGCTGTCGCCGGTGTCCGTCGGTGCGGCGCCGCAGCCGAACAGGGCAACGGCGGAGGCGCACGCCAGCGCCGAAGAGTGATTGAGAATCAGTGAACGGATCTTGATCATGTTGGCTCCTCGAAAGCAGCGACGACCACGCATTCGCGTGCCGCGCTAGTTGGAGCTTGGTTTAGAGCATTTATTTGCGGTGAGATCAGGCCTACAAAAATGCCTCGCGCGTGCGCTTCAGTCGCGATTGAAACACTTCATTCGCGACACCAGCACTTCATTCGCGATTCATTCACGCGCGCGGCGTGAGTGTGTCGCTTTCGTGCGTTTTGGTTTGGCACTGGCTGGCTGGTCGTTCGCGAGCCGTGCGGGAACCGCCGCTTTGGCTGGCAAGGGCGTCTCCAAAATGCGTGTCACAAATCCGAACAGCACCTCTCGCTCGGCGGCGTTGAGCCCTGCGAAGGATTGCTCGAGCACTTCACTCATGACCGCGTGGCCGGCCTTCAGCAACTTCTCGCCGCTCGCGGTCAGGCGATGGCGTAGCGCGCGGCCTGGTCCCGCTTCGCGTTCAATCAAGTTGCGCTCGATCATGCGCGTGGCAAGCGTGCCGAACGATTGATCGGTCTGGAAGGTGAGCTGCGCCAGATCGTGCGCCGACGAATCGGGATTGAGTGAGATGTGCCGGAGCGCGTCCCATTGCACGAGCGTGATGCCGAACGGGGCCATCCGAATGTCGAGCGTGCGATGGTGCCGGTGCTGGATTCGTTTGATGGATAGCGCCAGATCCTGAAGCTTTACGGCCATTCCGGCAGGCTAGCGCAAAAAAGACTGGCGCAGGTAAATGTATTGATATAAGGTTGCTTATATGGCGTCGGTGACCCGGTTTACGAGCCCCTCTCGCCGCAAAGTAGGAGCGCAAAATGACCCAAAATGATCTGACTCTTCGCACTCACGAGCTGACTTTGAACGGCGGGCTTCAGTTGCGCGTCGATGAACAGGGCAGCGGGCGCCCGATCGTGCTGCTGCATGGCGGCGCAGGGCCGCGCTCCCTCGCCGGCTTGGCCGCAGCGCTCGCTCCCGAAGCGCGCGTGCTCGTGCCGACCCATCCCGGTTTCGGCGGCACTTCGCGTCCGGAGTGGTTCGACAGCGTCGCCGATCTCGGCCTCGCGTATGCCGAGCTGCTCGAAAGGCTCGAGCTGCGTGACGCGATCCTGATCGGTCAGTCCCTGGGCGGCTGGGTCGCGGCGGAGACAGCCCTTCGCGATGCTTCGCGCTTGAGCGGCCTCGTGCTGATGAACGCCGTGGGCGTGCACGTCGACGGGCACCCGATAACGAACGTGAATGCGCTCTCGCCCGCCGAGTTGTCGGCGCTCGCGTATTACGATCCCGCGCGCTTCCGCATCGACCCCGCCACGCTCACCCCGGAACTGTTGGCGATCATCGCGGGCAATCGCGCGACGCTGAACGTGTACGGTGGGCCCAACCAATACGACCCCAAGTTGCTCCGCCGGCTCGCTCGAGTGCGCGTGCCCGCGCTGATGATCTGGGGCGAGAACGACGGCGTGGTGGACGTGGCTTACGGTCGCGGATTCGCCGCTGGCTTCGCGCAGTCGCGCTTCGAGTTGCTCGAAAAAGCGGGACATTTCCCGAATCTCGAGCAACCCGAGCGCACGCTTTCCTTGATCCGTGAGTTCGCGAAGGCTCCCAGCGCAGCCAAGTGAATCCGCACTCAGTGAATCAGACCGACGTCATTCGTGCAGGGCTCGAACAAGCTGCCATCGAGATCGAGCGCGAACAGCGCGCCCACGATGCCCGATTTGACGTCGGCTGAGCAGAAGGAGCCCGTGCTCTCGCCGTCTTCTTTGTACTCGGCATCCCACACCGGTTTGCCCGCGGCGGTGTAGGGCGCGAGCGTGTCGCACTCCGAATACTTGTTGCACTCTTCGTCCAAGATCCCGTCGAAGTACGGCTCTAGCGCGTCGACCTGATCGAGGTCGTTCTTTTGGAACACCGCGAGGCCCAGGCCGTGCACCGTGGTCGCGATCCACTCGTTGTAAGCGAGCTGGTCGGCGGCGGTGGTGGTGAACCCCGGTTTGTTTTGGTACGAGTCGAGGTTATCGGGCTCGACCGCGTCGAAGCCCTTCTTTTGGCACTCTTTGAAGCGCGCGAGCATGATCGCTTGCAGTGCGGCGTAGTTCGGTCCGCTCGGGCGCACGTCGAGCCAATACTCTCCCGGCCAACCCGAGACTCCTTTGCCCTTCAAAGCGGCTGGAATACTCGAGGAATCGGGGCGCCCGGGCTCGTACGTGCCGGCGTCCATGTAGCAGACGACTTTCTTCCCGAGTTGATGCAGCGCGCTCACTTCGGCGGCATCGTTGCCCCAACCGTCGATGTCGTAAGCGCCGACGTCTTTGTCGTTCTTGGGCGGGGTGTTGGTGAGATCCCAGTAGAAGGTGGTGTTTTTGGCGGGCACCCAGCGCCCGGTTGGATTTCCACCGCCGCTGCCGCCGTCACCGCCGCTCGGTTCTCCACCGTGACCGCTGCCGGCAGTGCCGCTTCCGCCGCTCGGGTTGCTCCCGCCGCTCGCGTTACTTCCACCCACGGCGTTACTTCCGCCGTTCGCGCTTCCCCCGCTCGGATTGCTGCCACCATTCGAGTTGCTTCCGCCGACTGAGTTGCTTCCGCCGAACGAGTTGCTTCCGCCGAACGAGTTGCTGCCACCGAGCGCGTTGCTCCCGCCGAGCGAGTTGTAACCGGCGGTGGCGTTGCCGCCCGTTGCAATGGCTCCGCCACTCGGTGCCCCAGCGTTGCCACTACCACCGAGGCCTGTGTTGCCACCTGCGGATCGGCCGCCGGTTTCTGCGCCCGGATCCGACGTCGCCGCGCAAGCGAGCAGAGCCATTGCGCTCAGCGGCAATACCACTTGCGACCATCGTGAAAATACAGAGCGATTCATCGCGGGACCTCCGTTTGCGTGGCACAACCGAGCAAAATTTGTAACTTCGAGTTCTCGTCAGCGCGCACCGTGTCGCACGCGTGCGGACACAAGAAGATGCGAGTCGGAGCCCCAGGGGTGTCGTAGTACCAGGCGTCCGTCGTGGCGCAGGCATCCTTGGTGGCGACTTGCGCGAACGTGGTTTGCGTTCCACCACCAGGCGTAAAGTTGACGTTGATCTTTTCTGGATCGATCGCGTCCGTCCCGGTTGGCGTAGGCATCGCGAAATCGCAGGCCGTGTTGGTGCCGCGAATCGTCGACAAGGCCATGAGCAGATCGCTGTTGGCGTTGGTGCTATCGCCGATGAAGATGCCCTTGGTCGTACCGCCAGCGGTCGCAATGGTATCCATGTCGGTTTCGTTCGAGCCCTCGAGGCCAATCGCGTAGGTGAGGATGCCGTGGGCGGTTCGCGCATCGGCTGCGAGCGCGGCGATCTGGTCGATGTCTTCGGTACAGCCATTGGGCGAACCGTCCGTGACGAGCACGACCACGCTCTTTCCGTCCGCGTGCGCGGCTTGGTAGTCCCCAGCTGCTTTTTCGGCGCCTCCGAGCGCGGCATAGAGCGGCGTGCCGCCGCCGTCTGCAGGTTGTCCACCGAGCGCAGCGACGAGCGCCGCTTCTTGGGTGTCAGCAGGCGCCGGATCGCGCTTCAACGCCGCGAGCGGGATCAGCGGTGACGCGCAAGCGTCGATTGAGCAGTCACTGTCGTCGCAGCCCGTGACGGGCGCATCGTTTGGAAACAGACGAAACGCGACCGAAAGGCCCGCAGCAGCCGGGTCGGCGAAGAACGTCTTGAGTGCGCCGGTGGCTTTGGTCCACTTGTCGTTCTTGTCCATCGACTTCGAGTCATCGAACATGATGAACATGTTGAGCGCCGCGAGCGACGCGCCCGCCGTGCCGATGCCGCACGCCGCGTTGGGGTCGATGGCGGTCGTCCCCGCGCTGCCGGCAACGGAGCTCGAGCCGCCGCTCGGGTCGGTGATCAAATTGGCGGGGGAGCCGGAGATGCCGCTACTCGTGCTGCCACCGCTGCTGCTGCTACCACCAGTGGCGATGACGTTGTTCGGAGTCGAGTGACCCGTGTTTGCCGAAGAGCTGCAGCCGAAGGGCACCGTGCTCAGCAGAAAACCAGCAAATAGCAGGCGAAAATGCGGCCTATCATCGACCATGCGGGAAACCTCCGCTCGCGGAACGCGAGACGATTTTGCGAGAACTACGAAGCTGCGATCAGCGAGCAGCGGTGCCGTCGCTCGCGAGACTCACGTCAGACAACGACCCATCAGTGGTCAGCGCTGCGAAAAGGTGGTCACGCTTTCGTTCCAGAAATTTTGCGCGGGCCCGAGTCGCGGAAACATCCAGCCTGGAGCGAACGCGCGGTTCAAATCGGGAACTGGCCGTCCCTCGCCAGGGCCGACCGAATCCAGGAAATTCGCCGGGATTTGTCGCAGGATTCGCGCCGGCAGCGCTGACGGGCCTCGCTTTTTTCGGGCGGGCGCGGCAGAAAGGAGCCTCTGCCTTTGTCGCCACGAACGCGCCCATGAAAAACTCCCCTGCTTCCGCCCCGCCCGACGCTGTGTTGTTGGAACGCGGCCCATTGTCGCTCGAAGTTTGGCCCAGCCTTGGCGGCTGTATCGCGTCGTTCTCGCTCCAGCGCGCGGGCACACGTATCGAATTGATGCGTCGAGCGACTCCCGCGGCTCTACCGCAAAACGACGGCCGTGAAATGGCGAGCTTTCCGCTGTTCCCCTTTTCGAACCGCGTGAAGAACGGCAAGTTTTCATTTGGTGGTCGCGATCTTCAGTTGACGCAGAACACGCCGCCCGATCACCCGATTCACGGTCACGTGTGGCAAATGCCCCACGAGGTGGTCGGCCGCAGCGACTCACACGTCGAGCTCTCCTGCACGTACCCCGGTGGAGAGTGGCCGTGGCGCTACACGGCGCGGCACCGGTTCACGCTGAGTGAGTCGAGCCTCACGGCGCAGCTCACCATCGAGAATCACGCGAGCGAGCCGATGCCGTTCGGGTTCGGCATGCACCCGTATTTCGATCGCACTCCGCGCGTGCGGCTCACCGCGGTGGCGCCCAACCGCTGGGTAGGGAACGAGCATTGCATCCCCGAATGGTCCGAACCCGTGCCGCCCGCGTGGGACTTCAGCACCCCGAAGGAGCTCGACCAAATGCCGATGGACGGCTGCCTCGGCCCATTTGCCGGTCGTGCACTCATCGAATGGCCGGAGCGCGGTGTGGGCCTCGAACTGCAGGCCGATCCCGTCTTCGGGATCTTGATCGTGTACGTGCCTCCGGCGCTGGACTTCTTCTGCGTGGAGCCCGTTTCGCACGTCAATGACGCGTTCAATCTCGAGAGCCGGGGCGTTGCAGGCAACGGCATGCGTGTGCTCGCGCCCGGGGCGTCGCTCAGCGGTCAGATCGTGTATCGGCCGCGCTCGATCACCTAGCGGGCCCGTCCTCGCCTTGCGGTGGCGCGTGGCGCAAACCACTCACGCGCCAGTGTGCGATTGTAAGTGCCAGTGCGCTTCCGGAGCCCCGGTTAGAGACGGTTGATACAAGCGGTACACGCGGTGTCTGTGTAGCGCTATGCTAGGAGCAATGCGGTCGTCACAGTTTCGGCGATGGGGCGCTTTCGTTGCTTTGAGTGTTGCTGCCACCGCGGCGTGCGACGTGAACGTCAGCTACCTCGGGGCGGGCGAACCGCCGACGACGCACGGCGGCACCTCAGCGGGCGGCACCGCCGGCTCGGGTGACGCGGGTGACTCCGCGCTCGGCGGCGGCGGGCAGGGCGGCGTAGCGGGTGCCGGCAAGGGCGGCCAGGGCGGGACTCACTCGGGTGGCACGTCGAACGGCGGCACTTCATCGATCGCCGGCAGTTCCTCGCTGGGTGGCACCGGAGCGCTGGCGGGCTTCGGCGGGTCGAACGGCGAATGTGTCTTGAATCCCGCAGTTCGCGACGTGTTCGACTTCAGCACCGGCAGCGTGCAAGTGTTCAATGATTCGCAGTTTCACTTGGCCGCGTGGGGCAAAGGCGCATGGGATTCGACCGATCTCGCGACCGGGGCTACCGATGCGAGCGTCAGCCCGCAACCGCCGGATCACGCGAGCAATTTGGCGAACGTCTCGAAGCTCCTCACTTCGCAGACGGATGGCAAGCCGTCACCCTCGTTGACGCTGACCGTGGCGTTCAGCGGCAAAGTGAGCGCCGCCGATGAACACATGCACGTGCTTTACGCCTATGCCGCGTACTCCGCGCCACAAGAAGTCGTGAATCTGACCGCGCGCACCCTCAGCGTGGACGTGAAGCTCGTTTCCAATTCGCACGCCAATTGCGGGATTACGGCCAACGCTTGGTCGACCGGTACCGATTCCCTGGCGACGACCTACCACCGCGCGGACGGCCCGATCGTGGCCTTGAAGGCCGGGGAGTGGGAAACGCTGACGCTCGACCTCGATACGAGTCTCCCGCCGACCAACATCAACCAAATCGGGCTCTCGGTGTACGGGAATTGCCCGAGCGACAAACCCTTTGGCACTGGCGGAAGCGGCGGAAGCGGCGGAAGCGGCGGAAGCGGCGGAAGCGGCGGAAGCGGCGGAAGTGCGGGTTCCGAAGGCGGCACCGGCGGCACCGGTGGCACCAGCGAGACGGCGGGCGCAGGCGGCGCGAGCTCCGGCGGGACGAGCGGTTCCGTTGGCGCGAGCGGCTCCGGTGGCGCGAGCGGCGCGAGCGGTTCCGGCGGTGCCGGCGGCTCGGGCACGATTCCGAATGGCGCTGTCGTGCTGATCGACAACATCTCGGTCATCTGCAAATAGCGAGCGTCCCGCGGCGAGACAAAATCGCGACAGCGCGGCTCCGTCGAAACCTGCCGCCACAGCGGAGTACTTGCGTCTCAACGTTGTCTCGCACGACCGCGTCGAGCGTTGTCGTTTTCTGGACGATGGCGCTCGTAGGTACCGGTACCCCGGCCGTCCAGAGCAACCACGGCAAGCCCCACGGTCTTCCCGCCAAGCGAGCGCCGTGCCGACGGTTAGGGGCAGCAATTTCGACCGAGTTGTCCGGCCGCGAGCATGGCGAACGCCGGCTGCGTGTCGGCGGGCGCCGGCCGGACGAGCGAAAAAGGAAACGGCACGAGAGCTCCGCGACTGCGCGGTCAACGAATCTGTAGATGGCCGCGCAGATCCAGCGGCTATGTTGAGTTCAACCGCCGGTCCGCGCCTCGGCGTCGCCAGGCCGCCGCCCTCCTATTGCCCGGCCCATGTCCCCGAGCGTCCGAACGCGTCGCCCGCGACCCAACAGGGCGCTTGGGGGGGCGTGCTGGCGTGGGACCAACGAGCGGTTGTTGACGGAGGACTCGTCCTCGATTCGTTCTCGCCTGCGACTCGCATCGACCACCGCCTCACAGGGAAGAAACACTTCCTGAACTTAGCCCAATTGTTCTTTCAGTGTCGGAGGAGGGGCGCCGCGCAGTACACCGATGCATCCCACGATGTCGTCGTCCTTTTCTCGCACGAACACGGTGAAGACCCGTTCCTTGCCGGAAAAGCTACAGAGAAGGACCGTCTCCTGTGCGGGAAGATCTGCAAGCACGCGAGAGCGTCCCCTCGAAACCGGCTCTCTTCCGACGCGCGCTCGATGCGTGCCGCCAGCTCACCGCGGAGGGCAGAAGCATCGCTCGCCGGATCAGGGATGATGCGCAAGCGCACACCACCGCGAATTTTCCTCCACAGTGCGGATTGATGCGAAATGTCTACTCTTTGCAGCGATTCCTCGTGCTTTCTGGTGGGCGCACTGGCACCCGCGAGCAACCGAAACGCACGCTGGCGCGGAGCTTTCGCGTCGGAAGACATGCGAATCGTCACATCGATCGCATCCGGTTCCGTATCTTCCAAAGCAACGCGCACCCCGCGCACCCCGCGCAACCCGAACACGCCAGCTGTCGACGGCTTGCGGTGGCCAGCCATGGGCACTCGCCCCGAACGCGCGGCACACGCGCAAAACCCGATGGTCGCGCAAGCCAACGCGAATCGAATCGCGATCCCTACCGCGCAGTAACACCACCCGAGCTGTAAGGCGCGCAAGCAACGATGCCAAAAAACTGGTCGGCGGAGCGAGTCTACGGGGCTGTTAAACAAAATGACTAAGTGCCCGAACGTGTCTCGCTCTAGCGGTCAGCTCGTGGTGCGGCCTGGATAAAGGGGCGAACGAGAATCAAAGGCGCGAGTTAAAGACAGCGCGACAAAACTCAGAACAAGCCAGACTAGAGTCTCAGGCGGACAACATCCGTTCTAGTGATCTTGCGTTGGCGAGATTCGCCATCTTCCAAAAAAAATATCGATGGATTAGACGTTTTCGCTCGACTAACGGGTGACACACACACACACGCGCACACAGCGCGAGTCGAATCAACCAACGTAAGGAGAACACCTATGATCATATCGCGATCGGTTTGCTTGGTGAGTTCAACGGTTGCTAGTGCTCTGCTTCTCGCGGCAAGCACTGCGAATGCGCTGACGAATACAGCCACTGGTACACTGGCGCTGGCGTCGGTCACAACTGGCGACAATAACGTGGCAGATGGGTACAAAGCTCTCACCACAGACACCACAGGCTACCAAAACACTGGTATTGGGCGCGGGGCGCTTCTGAGCGTGGTCAGTGGACACGACAACACCGCCACGGGCTTTGCCGCACTTTATAGCAATACCGGAAGTTACAACACCGCGGACGGGAGCAACGCTCTTTCGTCAGTTACCTCCGCACAGAACTGCGTGGGAGTCGGCTACAACGCCGGGGCGAACATCACGACTTCCTTTGGCAACACCGCTGTCGGAATGGAGGCACTGCAGAGTGTCACCACAGGCAGTTACGACACGGCAATTGGTTATTTGGCGCTGTCTGCCAGCACCGGCTCTCATAACACCGCTGTGGGAACCTCTGCTTTGCAAGCTAGCACTACCGCGTGGGATAATACGGCAATCGGCGACTCTGCACTGTATTACGACACTACAGGCGAATATAATGTCGCGACCGGGGCCAGCGCTTTAGGGTTCAATACCACGGGCTACCAGAATACCGCCATCGGTGTTGAGGCTCTCTATTCAAACACGACCGCGCAAGACAACACCGCAGTCGGTTTTGAGGCGGAATTTAACATCGCCGGCTCTGCCTTCGGGAATACAGCACTTGGCTCCAATGCGGGCATCAACATTACATCGGGAACCTGGAACACGTCAGTCGGGGCCTATTCAGGCGTCGCCGCTGCAGGATCTGGTTTCACGAACACGACCGCACTCGGCTATGGCGCGGTTCCGAGTGCAAGTAACTCGGTCGTAGTAGGTAACAACTCAGTAACGTCTATCGGCGGGTACGCGAACTGGACCAATCTTTCTGACGGGCGCTTCAAGAAGAACGTGAAGGAGAATGTTCCGGGCCTTGCATTCATCGAAAAATTGAAGCCGGTCACCTTCAATTATGACCTGGACAAGTTGGCCGCGTTCGACGGGGCGACTACGTCGCCGACTACCATCGCAGAGGGCGAAGCCCGTGAGGCCAAACAACGAAAGCTCTACACTGGCTTTGTCGCGCAACAAGTAGAAGATGCCGCGAGGCAATGCGAGTTCGACTTTAGCGGTGTCGTCAAGCCGGAGAACGAAAAGGCCCACTATCAGCTATCCTACGCGGATTTCGTCGTACCGTTGGTGCGCGCGGTGCAGGAGCAACAGGCGGAAATCGACGGCTTGAAGAGCGTCATCAAAACCCTGAAAGCGCGCGATGGGTCCGCCAGGATCGCGCCCGTGTCGGGCGAGATGTCAATGTTCTCCGGGCTCATCGGCACCTCCGGCGCGAACGCGGCGATGTTCTTGGGTATCGTTTTGGCGCTCATCTACTCAAGGCGTTCCAAGCGGGAGACGGTCGCGAGCTCATAATCCCCCAACAATTGCCACATCTTCGCGGGCACACCGACCCGAACAGCGTGCCCGCCATCCGAAAACGCGATGCGGAGCCAGTTCACCGGCGGGTGTGCGGGCGCCGCTCGCGTGTGCGGGCGCCGCTCGTCTTAGTTCATGGCGCCGGCTTACAAGCCACCGATACGATATCGAATAAGAGCACGGTCTGCGCGCCATCCATGATGGGCGTCTTGTTGACGCCCTGATCTGCCCGGGGTTTCTGGACAACTCGGATCACGAAATTTCGACCTTCTTTGACGCCCCCGACTTCCACTGACGGAGATACTCCTCGGGTGACAGGTTGCCAAGAGACGAGTGTGGTCTTCTCGAGTTGTAGTCGCGTCTCCATGCTCCGATTTTGTGTCTGGCGTCCTCGATGTTCTCGAAGACTTCGGTGTTCAGACATTCGTCTCGAAAGCGGCCTTGGAATGGCTCTACGAAGCCGTTTTCAGTGGGTTTACCGGGCGTCGTGAAGTCGATCTTCACGGCCTCGCTGGTACGCCCAAGCATCGAGCGCCTTCGATGTGAATTCGGTCCCGTTGTCTGCCGTGATCACCGCAGGCAATTGGCCCTTCGCGGCGCGGTCGAGGAGCTCTCCGACACGCTGACCGCTGAAGCCGACGCCGGGCTCAAGTACCTCACTTGAGCGACTAAACACATCGACGACCGACAGCACACGGAATGGCCGCCCGTCCGCGAGCGTGTCGTGGACGAGGTCAATCGCCCAGCGCTGCCGCGGAGCCGTGGCCGCCGCAGGCGGCACGCGCAGAACGGCGCGCCGCTTCTTGCGTGCTTTGGAGCGTACCGCGAGCCCCGTCTAGGCAGTAGAAACGGTAGACGCGGTCAATTCCGTCCTTCCAGCCCTCGCGCCGAAGCAGCGTGAACAGGCGCCGGTAACCGTAGCGAGGCCGCGCCGCCGCAAGCTCCTTCATTCTTGCTCGAAGTGCAGTAGCGTCGCGTTTGCCGTTGCTCGCATAGTACTGCGTGCTGCGGTGGTGCCCGACAAGTTTGCACGCACGCCGCGTCGTGACGCGATAGCTGCCCTGCAGCATCGCCACGGCGTCACGCTTCCTCGTCGGGCTCCCCATTTTCGGCTGAGCAAATCCTGCAGCATGACTTTGTCGAGCGACAAGCCGGCAACAAGGCCTTTCAGCTTGGCGTTTTCTTCCTCGAGCTGCCGCAGTTTGCGAATGTCAGCGGTATCGAGTGAAGCGTACCTCTTCTTCCAAGTGTAGAGCGTTTGCTCGCTCACACCGAGCTTCCGCGCGACCGACTGGCGTCCCGCTCGCACACACTCACGCAGCGCTGCTGCGACCTGAGCTTCCGTGAACTTCGACTTCTTCATCGCCATCTCTCCTTGCTCGCGGAGGTCGCCGAAGAATGTCAAATTTGTGGGTCAGAAGTTTGTCCAGAATTTCCCGGGCAGATCAGGGTGGCACCAGCGAGACGGCCGGCGCAGGCGGCGCGAGCTCCGGCGGGACGAGCGGTTCCGGCGGTGCCGGCGGCTCGGGCACGATTCCGAATGGCGCTGTCGTGCTGATCGACAACATCTCGGTCATCTGCAAATAGCGAGCGTCCCGCGGCGAGACAAAATCGCGAGCGTGTAGGC
>Ga0207687_10001098_pt1 | contig 18384 bp, 14 predicted proteins | sample KBSM54metaG_FD_184399 | JGI IMG/M metagenome (GOLD analysis project Ga0207687, IMG submission 184399) | Miscanthus rhizosphere microbial communities from Kellogg Biological Station, Michigan, USA - KBS M5-4 metaG (SPAdes) (version 2) | ecosystem: Host-associated > Plants > Roots > Rhizosphere >...
CTTGATCCGGATTGCCGGGTGATCACCGGCGAAACGATGGTGCTCGATGCGGGCGCGCATCTCGATATCGGTTTCTCGCGCCGGCCGGGGCGCGAACTGTAGCGCGCCGCTCCGTCAGGCAGCCGGCTCGGCGGTTCGCGGCACCCGGTCAAGCACTTTCCAGACGATGATGCCGAGCGCGGTGAAGGCGAAGATCGCGGCGAGCAGAAAGGCCGCGCCCGGGAAGCCGTGATCGACTCCGGCAGCGAGCGTCTGGGTCAGCAGCCAGGGGCTGAGGATCGCGGCGACGCTGTTCATGCTGCCGATGCCGCCCTGCAGCGCACCCTGGCGCGTCGAATCGACCATTCGCGACAATAGGCCATTGGTAGCGGGGAAGACCAAGCCCGACAGCGCGCTGATCAGGAACAGCGCATAGGCCTGCCAGCTCTGCGTGATGAAAGCATAAGCGAGGAACGCAGTGCCGCCGCTCGCCAGACCGATCACCAGCGCTCGCCGCTCGCCGATCCGGGCGATGATCCGACCGGTGAGGCCGCCCTGCACCGCTGCCATCACCAGACCGACAAAAGTGAGCGACCAGCCGATCTCGCGCGCGCTCCAGCCGAATCGGGCGGTCGCCCAGAAGGCCCATGTCGCCGGGTAGATCATGTGCGCCAACTGCCAGATGAAGGCGGCGATCAGGAGCGGCGCCGCATTGCCCGCCTCGAACAAGGGGCGGAAAGCGCCGATGAAATGGGCGTCGCGCAGGCGGAACGGGCGGCGGTTCTCGGGCGCGAGAGTTTCAGGCATCGCCAGCGCCATCACCGCAGCGTTGCAGAGCGCGAGCAATGCAGCGGCGATGAAGGGCGCGCGGGGCCCGAGATCGGCGATCTGCCCGCCAAGCCCCGGACCGATCACAAAGCCGATCCCGAACGCGGCGCCGACATAGCCAAACACGCCGCTGCGCTTTTCAGGCGGCGTTACATCGGCCAGCACCGAGCTTGCCGGGCCATAGACCGCCCCCGCGGCGCCCGCGATCGCGCGGCCGAGGAACAGCCAGGCAAGGGTCGGCGCGAAGGCCATCAGGGCATAATCCACGCCGAACGACAGCATCGAGGCGATTAGCACCGGCCGCCGGCCGAAACGATCGCTGAGATTGCCGAGGATCGGCCCGGCGACGAACTGGGTGAGCGAGAAGATGACGAGCAGATATCCCGCGAAGCGCGTGGCGTGCTCGAGATCGATATGGCCGAGCGTGGTGATCAGCTTGGGGAAGACCGGCATGATGATGCCGAAGCCGATCGTGTCGATCAGCACGGCGGCGAGCGCAATCGGCACGGCTCGGTGTTCGAACTTCATGGCTAACCCCCCGGGGATGTGCGCTTTATGTACCGCCTCGCGGCCGGCTTGTCCCGCCCCTTTGCTTGGGCTCCGATCTGTGCCATCCCTTCGCCATACCCGAAATTCAGATTCGTTACCTGTAGGAGAGCAGATATGGCGACCGCTGACCTGGACCGCGCCGCTGACAGCCTCGACGCGTTCCGTAGCGAAACGCGCGCCTGGCTCGCGGCGCATTTTCCACCATCGCTGAAGGGCAAGGAAAACCCGATGGCGACCGTCGAGGGCCCAACCACCCCGTCCGCCGACGAAGCGGCCTGGATCAAGGCGTTCGGTGAAAAGGGATGGGGGGTGCCGACCTGGCCCGCCCAATATGGCGGCGGGGGGCTCGATCGGGCCCAGGCGCGGGTGCTTGGCGAAGAGATGGCGCGGATTGGTGCGTGGAATCCAATCGGCGGCATGGGCGTGATGATGTTCGGCCCGACCCTGCTCGAATATGGCAGCGAGGCGCAAAAGAAGGAGCATATCCCGGCGATCGCGAAAGGCGAGGTGCGCTGGTGTCAGGGCTATTCCGAGCCCGGCGCCGGCTCTGATCTCGCCTCGCTCCAGATGTTCGCCGAGGACAAGGGCGACCACTATCTCGTCAACGGCCAGAAGACCTGGACCTCGGGCGGGCAATGGGCCGACAAATGCTTCGCGCTGGTCCGCACCGACAAGTCGAAAAAGCATGAGGGCATCAGCTTCCTGCTGATCGACATGACCTCGCCGGGCGTCGAGGTGAAGCCCATCAAGATGATCTCGGGCGCCTCGCCCTTCTGCGAGACCTTCTTCACCGATGTGAAGGTGCCCAAGGAAAATCTGGTCGGCCGCGAAGGCGAGGGCTGGACGATCGGCAAGCGGCTGCTCCAGCATGAGCGGCAGAATCTGTCGGGCGGCGGCTCGCTCAGCCGGCTGTTCGGCGGCGCGTCGATGGGCGCGCTCGCCAAGCAGTATCGCGGGACAGATGAACAGGGGCGGGTGGATGACGCCGATCTGCGGATGCGGATCGTGCGCCACGAGATGGACAGCCGTGCCTTCGCGCTGACGCTGCGCCGCGCCGCGCTCGAGGCGAAATCGAACCAGGGGCCGTCCGCGGCGACCTCGATCATGAAGAATGTCGGCGCGCGCATCACCCAGGACAGGGCCGAGCTCTCGATCGAGATCATGGGGATGAACGGCGTCGGCTGGGAAGGCGAGGGCTTCAGCGAGGCCGAGCTGACCCAGACCCGCACCTGGCTCTGGGGCAAGGCGGTATCCATCTATGGCGGTTCGAGCGAGATCCAGAACAATGTGATCGCGAAACGCATCCTCGGGATGCTGGATCACCAATAACAGGCCGTCACCCCGGGCTCGTTCCGGGGTCCATCAGGCTGGCGCCGGGCTGGAGGCTCAGCGCACCTGGATAGATGGATGCCGGAACAAGCCCGGCATGACGAAGGGAATGTAAGGACTGAACAATGGCCGTACTTAACGACGAACAGACAATGCTCCGCGACATGGCGCGCGAATGGGCCGACAATGAGTCTCCCGTCGTCGCCTTCCGCAGGATGCGCGATGCGGCGCCGGCCGAGGGCTATGATCCCGCCGTCTGGAACGAGATCGGACAAATGGGCTGGGGCGGGATCGTCATCCCGGAAATCTATGGCGGCTCCGAATTCGGCTATCTCTCGCTCGGGTTGGTGCTCGAGCAGCTCGGCCGCAATCTCGTGGCCTCGCCCCTGGCATCGACTGCCGCGGCTGCGACCGCGATCGTGCTCGGCGGATCGGAAAAGGCAAAGATCGACTGGCTGCCGAAGATTGCCGCGGGCGAGGTCGTGGCGACGCTCGCGATCGACGAGGGGCCTGTCCACAACCCTGCCAGGGTGGCGACCAGCGTCGTCGACGGCAAACTCACCGGCACCAAGGAATTCGTTGCCGAGGGCGACAGCGCGGTGCTGTTCGTCGTCTCGGCGGTGGATGGACTCTATCTCGTCTCCGGCGATGAAGACGTCTCGCGTTCACCGCGCCATATGGCGGATTCGCGCAGCCACGCGCAGGTCCGTTTCGACGGTGCCGATGCGGAGAAGCTCGGCGGGACCGAGCTTGCCGGGGCGGTGATCGACCGCGCCACCGCCGCGCTTTGCGCCGAGATGCTGGGTATGGCGGAACAGGCCTTCGCCACCACCAATGATTATCTCAAGACGCGCGTCCAGTTCGGCCAGCCGCTCTCGACCTTCCAGGCGCTCCAGCACCGCATGGCGAAGATGTTCACCGAGCTCGAGCTGATGCGATCGGCGGTCGAGGGTGCGCTCGAGGCGATCGATGCGAACCGTTCGGATGTCGACCAGGCGGTGAGCCTCGCCAAGGCGCTCGCCGGTGACACGCTCCATCTCGTCAGCCGCGAGATGATCCAGCTCCATGGCGGCATCGGCATGACTGACGAGCATGATGCCGGTTTCTATATCAAGCGTGCACAGATCCTCGAGACGATGTGGGGCAATGCCGCATATCACCGCGAACGCTTCGCCCGCCTCAACGACTATTGATCCCGCCTCCCGCGCACCAAATTGGCGTCGTCCAACCGGGCGGCGCCTGTCTTGCGTTGCGCATAGTCGAGCCTCCGAAACCCGGTTTCGAATACGGGTTCTGGCCGATCCGGTTGTAATGATAGGCACATTTTCGCAACAGTTGGAAATGGGTATTGTTTTGCAACGTCTCTTTGGCTTGACGTGGCGTCAATCTCTCTATCAATTCGAGTTTAGGGTACGGAATCGATAAGCGTTTCGACCAACGGGAGAGTATGATGCTCAATAGGCAGTATCTGTGCGCCTGTGCGCTGCCTGCACTGGCGCTCGGCATGGCGACACCTTCATTCGCCCAGGCTACGGGCACCCAGGCCGCGGGCGCTCCTGCCCAGGCGGCCGACGAAACCGACACGTCGCAGGACATCGTCATCACGGCCCAGGGCCGTTCGCAGCTGCTGGCGGATGTGCCGCTGGCGGTTTCGGCCGTCACGGCCGATACGCTGCAGAATTCGGGCGCCAACGATATCCGCCAGCTCAACCAGGTCGCGCCATCGCTGCTCGTATCCTCCACCGGCAACGAAGCGAACGGCTCGGCCCGGCTGCGCGGCATCGGTACGGTCGGCGACAATCCTGGCCTGGAAAGCTCGGTCGCGGTGTTCATCGATGGCGTCTATCGCTCGCGCTCGGGCGTCGGTCTCAATGAACTCGGCGATATCGACCGGGTCGAGGTGTTGCGCGGGCCGCAAGGCACATTGTTCGGCCGCAACGCCTCCGCGGGCATCATCAGCATCTACAGTAAGCAGCCGGAATTCCGCTTCGGCGCGGGTGCCGAGCTGACGTACGGCAATTACAATTACTGGCGCGGCAGCGCGAACCTCAATGTGCCGCTGAGTGAATCGGTCGCGGCGCGGATCGACGGCGTCTATGTGAAGCGCGACGGCTTCTACAAGGATGTCACCAATGGGGGCACGATCAACGATCGCAACCGCTTTTTCCTGCGCGGCCAGATCCTGTTCCAGCCGAGCAGCGATCTCTCGGTCCGGCTGATCGCCGATTATACCCACCGCGACGAGGCGTGCTGCGCCGCCGCCTATATCGATCAGACCGTCGCCCCGGCCAATGCGAACCTGTTGACCACCGCGAATGCGATCATTCCGGTGCTCACCCGGCTCGGCCAGCCGGTGGCGGCCTTCAGCGATCCCTTTTCGCGCAATCTCTATGTCACGCCCGGCCGTTCCTATGCCGGCAAGACGCAGGATTGGGGCGGATCGGCGCAGATCGATTATAATCTCGGCGCGGCAAAACTCACCTCGATCACAGCCTATCGGGAATATTATAACTATCAGGGGTCGGACACGGACTACAGCTTTGTCGATATCCTTTACCGCGCGCCCGGGCCCAATGCCGGACGCCGCGGATTCAAGACCTTCTCGCAGGAAATCCGCTTCCAGGGCGAGGCGCTGGGCGGCAAGCTCGATTGGCTCGTCGGCGGCTATTTCGCCAATGAGGATCTTGGTGTCGCCGACAATCTGAAGTTCGGCTCCCAATATGGCCGCTTCGCCGCCTGCCGCATCATCAATGGCGGCGGCCTTGCCTTTTCGTTCGATCCGACCTCGAGCGGCTGTATCAGGCCCTCGCTACGGCCGACGGTGTCGGGCGCGTTTGGTGCCGCCGGCCCGGTGATCCTGGCCGCGTTCGATCGGCTCGATACCGTCAACAATGTCGGCGATACGGCCTCTTTCTATAACCAGAACAGCAAGAATTTCGCCTTCTTCACGCATAATATCTTCGAGATCGCCGATGGCCTGAAGGCGACGATCGGCCTTCGCTATACGCATGAGACGAAGACGCTGGACGCCACCTTCGGCAACAACAACACCGCGTGCCCCGCGCAACAGGCGGCGCTGTCGCCGTTCCTCACCAATGCCGGCCTCGCCGCGGTGGCGGGCGGCCTGATCAGCCTCAGCTGCCAGGGCAATTCGACCGCCGAGCTCAACGGCGTCTCGATCAACGACAAGCGCAGCGAAAGCCAGCTCACCGGCACCGGCATCCTGTCCTACAAGGTCACGCCGAACCTGCTGATCTATGGCAGCTACTCGCGCGGCTACAAGGCGGGCGGCTTCAACCTCGATCGCTCCGCGCTGAAAAGCCCGATCGGCAGCTTCGCCGCCGCCGGCGGCGCCCAGGCGCTGGTGAAGGCACTCGAGTTCGATCCGGAAATCAACAATGCCTTTGAAATCGGCGCGAAATATTCAACGCATGGCTTCAACCTGAGCGTCGCGGTTTTCCATCAGGCCTTCCGCAACTTCCAGCTCAATACCTTCAACGGCAGCGTCTTCCTCGTGCAGAACATCAACAGCTGCAAGACGGATCTGGCCGGCGCCGATCGCGATCTCAGCGCCGCCACCGGCACCTGCACGGCGGGCAACATAAAGGCCGGCGTGATCTCGCAGGGCGTCGAGCTGGAGGCGTCGATGTCGCCGATCCGCGATCTGCATGTCAGCGCTGGCCTCACCTATGCCAACACCAAATACCGCAACAATCTGATCGGCAATGAGCGCGGCGCCGCGCTCGACCCGGCCTTGCGGCTGCTGCCCGGCGACAATCTGTCGAACGCACCGGAGATCACGGCGACATCCTCGGTCGCCTGGACGCCGAAGCTTGGCGGCAGCGGGCTTTCCGCGTTGTTCTATGTCGATGGCCGCCTGACCGGCGATTACAACTCCGGCTCCGATCTGTTCCCGCAAAAGGAACAGGATGGCTATTTCCTGATGAACGCCCGTGTCGGCCTGCGCGGCAAGGATGAGCGCTGGGCGATCGAGCTCTGGGCGCAGAATGTGACGAACACGCAATATACCCAGGTCGCGTTCAGCTCGCCCTTCCAGGCGGGTACGACCACGCTCGGGTCGGCCGGCTTCCCTGCCGCGATGTACCCCGGCGCCACCCAGATCTTCTCGGCCTTCCTCGCCGAACCGAGAACCTATGGCGTTACGTTGCGCGGCAAGTTCTGACCGAGGAAAGACCCTGGCCGGCAGCGCCGGCCGGGGCTGGCCCGTTGTGCAAAGGCAGACCCGTAGCGGGATAGAGGGGGCGTGACGCGACCGGCGTCACGCCCTATCTCCTGTCGATGCCCAAATCCAAAAACCCGCCCGGCCTTCCCACCCGCCAGCAGATCGTCGATTTCATCACCTCTTCGGATACGCCGGCGGGGAAGCGCGAGATCGCGCGCGCGTTCGGCCTGACCGCGCAGGAAAAGATCGCACTCAAGGCCTTGCTCAAGGACATGGCCGATGAGGGGCTGATCGACAGCGCGCCGGGCCGCGCCTTTCACCTGATGGGCGGGCTCCCCAAGGTGACGGTGCTGCGCGTCGCCGATGTCGGTGACGACGGCACGGTCTGGGCAGTGCCCGAACGGTGGGAGGCGGGCACACCCGCACCGCGCCTCCGGGTGCGCGAACGCAAGCGCGGCGCGCTCGGCGTGGGGGACCGGGTGCTGGCGCGCACCGAGGAAGCCGGCAATGGCTGGATCGCGCATCCGATGAAGCAGCTCGCGCGCGGCGAGGAGCTGGTGCTCGGGGTGCTCCACCAGGAAGGTGGCAAGCTCTGGCTCCAGGGCGTCGAGAAAAAGGAGCGGCGCGACTTCATGGTCTCGGACGCCGGCGACGCGGGGCCGGGGGATCTCGTGCTGGCCGAAAAGGCCGGCCGCCCGCCGCGCATCACGGTGCGGGTGACGGAACGTCTCGGCGACCCGTTCGCGCCGCGCAGCTTCTCGCTGATCGCGATCCACAAGCTCGGCATCCCGGATGTGTTCGCGCCCGAGACGCTCGAGGAGGCGGTGCGGATGGCGAAGACGCCGCTCGGAGAAGGTCGCGAGGATCTGCGCCATTTGCCGATCGTCGCGATCGATCCGGCCGATGCGCGCGACCATGACGATGCGGTCTGGGCCGCGCCCGATGACGATCCGGCCAATGCGGGCGGCTGGAAGGCGATCGTCGCGATCGCTGATGTGAGCTTCTATGTCCGGCCCGGCTCGGCGCTCGACAAGGATGCGCGGCGGCGCGGCAACAGCGTGTATTTTCCGGATCGCGTCGTGCCGATGCTGCCGGAGGAATTGTCGGCGGATATGTGCTCGCTGAAACAGGGCGTCGATCGCGCGGCGCTGGCGTGCCATCTGCGGATATCGAAGGGCGGGGAGCTGAAGAGCTGGCGCTTCACGCGCGCAGTGGTGCGGATCGCAGCGAACATTGCGTATGAAGATGCCCAGGCGATGATCGACTCGTCTTCCCTTCTTGTCCCCCTCCCGCTTGCGAGTGACCTGACTCGTCGGGGCCGGGATGGCCCCCGGCCATCCCTCAACCATGCCGGGGGCATGGTTGACCCCGACGAGGCAGGTCACTGGGCTAGGGGAGGGCCTGTCACGGAGGCGCGCTCGCCATCGGACACGCCCTCCCCCGACCCCTCCCGCAGGGCGGGAGGGGAGAAAGAAGCAGGGAGGGGAGATCTCCTCGCCGCCCTCCTCCCCCTCTGGGCCTGCTGGCGCGCGCTATACAAAGCCCGCGAAAAGCGCGGCCCGCTCGATCTCGACCTCCCCGAGCGCCGCGTGGTGCTCGACGAGAAGGGCCGGATCCTCTCGGTCGCGCCGCGCGAGCGGCTCGATGCCCACAAGCTGATCGAGGATTACATGATCGCCGCCAATGTCGCGGCCGCCAAGGCATTGGAGGCGAAGAAGGCGCCGGTCATGTACCGGGTGCACGAGCCGCCGAGCCGCGAGAAGCTGGTCGCGCTCAAGGATTATCTCAAGACCTTCGGCGTCGAGTTCGCGCTTGGCCAGGTCGTGCGGCCGGCGACCTTCAACCATATCCTCGACAAGGTCGGCGACGTGGATTTCCGCCCGCAGATCATGGAACAGGTGCTGCGGACCCAGACCCAGGCCTATTATGCGCCGGAAAATCACGGGCATTTCGGGCTGGCGCTGGGCAGTTACGGGCACTTCACTTCGCCGATCCGGCGCTACGCCGATCTCATCGTCCACCGCTCGCTGGTCAGCGCCTATCAGCTTGGTCTGGGCGGACTGACCGAAGGCGAGGCTGCGTCCATGGAGAAGATCGGCGAGAGCATCTCGATGCTCGAACGCCGTGCGATGGAGGCCGAGCGCGACACGATCGATCGCTATGTCGCCGCCTTCCTCGCCGAGCGGGTCGGGCAGGTGGTCGATGCCCGGATCACCGGCGTGACGAACTTCGGCTTCTTCGCGACTGTCGAAGGCATCGGCGGCGACGGGCTCATGCCGGTGCGGGATATCGGCGGCGAATATTTCAAGTTCGACGAGGTCGGGCGCCGGCTGGTCGGCGAGGATAGCGGCACGGTGTTTTCGAGTGGCCAGAAGCTGCAGTTGCGGCTGGCGGAGGCCAATCCGGTGTCGGGCGCGCTCCGCTTCGAGATGATCGACGGGAAGGCCGCGCGGCCCGAGCGCGACATCCGGCCGGGGCGGATAATCAAGCGGCGTGGGCGGCCAGCCAATATCCGCCATCAGGGGAGGAAGCGGTGAGCCAGCCCGGCAGCTATCTTCCGGCTGCCGCCCGGCGCGTGCGCGGGCCGGTCGCCGTGTATTTCCTCGCACGGCATGCGCTGTCGGCGGAGGATGCGATCCCCTATATGCCAAAGACCCGATATGAGCGCTGGTGGTTCGATCGCTTCCGCAGGCATGGCTCGCTGCGCGAGGTTCGGCCGGGCAGCTTCTATTTCGATCTGATCGCCTATCACCGCGATGCCGAAGCGCTCAGGCGGCGCGCCGTTGCGATCGCGCTCCCCGCCTCGCTGGCGATCGCCGGCATCGCGATGCTCTTCTATCGCCTCTGATCTCGTGGCATGATCACGCAGGAAATAGGAGACAGGGCATGGGTGGAGCAGTGGCGGCGGCAATGGCACGGGCACGGCGCCGCGTGGTTTCCCACTTCATGTCGAGGAATGCGCTGTCGCCTGAAAAGGCGGTGAGCTTCTCTCCCGAACGGCGGATGGAACGGCGCTTCTTCGATCGGCTGCGCGACAAGGGCGTGATCGTGCCGGCGGCGAACGGAACCTGGTATATCGATGCGCCGAAGCTCGATGCATATCAACAGGGCCGGCGAAAACGGATGCGCGTGGTCCTCGCCGGAGTGGTGACGGCGCTGGCGGCGGGCGTAGGGATCGGGTTGCTGGGCTGATTCCCGCAATTCCTCCTCATCGAAGATGGGGGAGGAACAAGACTACCCCGCTCGAAACGTCAGCCCCGCCTTTGCCGTCAGCCGCTTGATCAGCGTTGCGCCCATCAGCGCGCCGGGCGTCCAGATACCGCCCTCTCCCTTCACGTCCTGCACCAGGCAGAGCGCGGTTTCGGCGATCATCTTGCTGGTCGATCCGTAACCGGGGTCGCGATCTCCCGTCACGACAGCATCGACGCGCTTGCCCTCGGGCGCCTCGCCGATGAAGAGAATGTCGTAATAGCCATTGTCGCGGTCCTCCTTCGACGGGCCTTCGCCGGGCTTGGGGGCCTTGTCGCTGGAGAGCGGATTGATCTTCGCGATCGCCTCGGCGGCTGCCTTACCGATATCGCCGAGCCCGGCGACCATCATCTCGTCATAGACGAAATCGGCGCCATAAGCCTCGCCGAGGAGGAAATTGGTGCGATGGACATTCTTGGTGTTGATCGGCGCCATGATGAAGGGCGCGACCCATGCCTCGATCGACCGGTCATATTCGGGGAGCAGACCGAGCGGCTGGCCCGGGCCGTGAAAGCCCGGGGTGAGCGAAAAGGGGTTGGTGAGAAGGCCCAGGATCGACGGGTCGCGCGCGGCGGCGGCAAGCGTCGCCTTCAGGCTCGCCGCGGTGCCGCCGGAAAAGCCGCCCTGCATTTTCCGCACCCGGCATTTCACGCGCGGCATGGGCTTGCCATATTTCGCTTTCGCCGCGTCCTGCAGCGCGAGCACGCCGAGATCGAACGGGATCGAATCGAAACCGCAGGAGAAGACGATCCGTGCCCCTGTGCGCCTGGCGGTCTCGTGATGCGCGTCGATCATGTGGCGCATCCAGGCTGGCTCGCCGCACAGGTCGACATAGGCGGTGCCGGTTTCGGCGCAGGCGGCGACGAGGTCGCTGCCGTAAAGCTGGTAGGGGCCAACCGTTGTAATCAGGACTTCGGTGCGCTCGCACAGCGCCTTCAGCGTTGCGGGATCATCCGAATTGGCGACGAGCAGCACGGTGTCGGCGGGTGCGCCGATCTCGTCGCGGACCTCCTGCAGCTTGGTGAGCGAGCGGCCGGCCATCGCCCAGCGCGGCTTGTCGTCGCCGGGATAGGCCTGGATCAGATATTCCGCGACAAGGCGGCCGGTGAAGCCGGTCGCGCCATACACGATGATATCGAAGTCGCGCATGATGTCTTCCCTCCGTCACCCAGGAGTTCGCGCCCTGGGCTCGCCCGTCCGCGGGCGATGACGGAGTGTGCGGCACGACGGATGCCCGGACAAGCCCGGCGCGACGAACTATTGGATAGCGGCTCGGTAACGGGAACCCTGCCGGAGCGTCACGCCATCACAGGATCGGGCGCAAAGGATTCCAGCTGCGCATTGATTGCCCGCTCGAAGGCGGGGCGCGCGATGCATCGCTCGCGATAGGCGACGAGGTTTGGGAACTCAGCCATCAACGCCTCGTCCGAAACCTCGCGCAACACCGTCGCCATGAGGATATCGGCGGCGCTGAAACTGCCCTCGAGATAGTCTTTCTCACCAAGCCAGCCTGACAGCGCGGCCAAGCGGCCACGCAAATTGTCGATCACCTGCGGCCGGCGCAGCCTGCCCCATTCGGCATCCTTGTTGAAGGTGTCGATATTGACCAGATCGAACACGAATGGTTCCACGCTGTTGAGCGCCGCCGTCACCCAGGTGAACACCCGCCACCGGCCAGCGGGATCGGCGGGCATCAGCGCTTCGGAGCGCTCGGCGATGCGCAGGACCATCGCGCCGCTCTCGAACATCTGCACCTCATTGTCGCGATAGGCCGGCACCTGGCCGAAAGGCTGCTCGTGCCGATAGGCCTCGCCCTTGGCGGTTTCGAAATCGAGTAGCCGCTGGCGGTAGCTGATGCCAGCCTCCTCGCACGCCCAGCGCGGCCGCAGATCCCGCACGAATCCGCGCGCGAATTCAGGCACCCAGGCAAAGCCCGTGATCTCGATATCGGCATTGGGATCAATCGGCATGGCGCACTCTCCATTCATCAGATGCTTGACATTATAGGTTGATATCAACATAAATGACCCATGTCAAAGTCGGACCCAGCATCGCCGGATCGCGTCTCGCCCGAGCAGACGCATTTCGTGCGCGACCATTGTCTGTGCCTCGCCAGCCAGAGGGCGGCGCGTGCATTGTCGCGCCGGTTTGATGAAAGTTTCCGCGGCCTGGGCATTACGAGCGGCCAGTTCTCGTTACTGAATGCGCTCAATCGGCCGGCGCCGCCGTCGATCGGTTCAGTCGCTGATCTGCTGGTGATGGACCGCACCAGCCTCACGGCCAACCTCAAGCCGCTGCAGCGGGACGGTCTGGTCCGCATCGAGTCGGATCCGTCGGACCGGCGGATCAGGCGACTGGTCCTCACCGAGGCGGGAAAGCAGGCGCTGACGCGTGCAATGCCGATCTGGACTGACGTTCATGGCGAGATAGACGGCGTCCTGGCATCCGGCGGCGCCAGTGGCGATATGCTCCGCGCCGGTCTCGCCGCGCTCCTCTGAAAACCGACTGGCCCTGCCGGAAAGAATCGGCGATTACGCCGCCTCGCTGAACTGCAGGCTGGCCAGCCGTGCATAAAGGCCGCTCTGTCCGATCAGGCTCGCATGGGTGCCGCTCTCGACGATCCGGCCATCGCTCATCACGATGATGCGCTCGGCGGCGCGGACGGTCGCGAGGCGGTGTGCGATGACGAGGGTGGTGCGATTCTCCATCAACCGCTCAAGCGCTTCCTGCACCAGCCGCTCGCTTTCGGCATCGAGCGCGCTGGTCGCCTCGTCGAGCAGCAGGATCGGCGCATCGCGCAGCAGGGCGCGGGCGATCGCGACGCGCTGGCGCTGGCCGCCCGACAGGCGGGCGCCGCCTTCGCCCATGAAGGTGTCGAGGCCCTGAGGCAGCTTTCGGAGGAACTCGGCGGCATTGGCAGCCTCGGCGGCCGCCCAGAGCTCGTCGTCGCTCGCCTCCCATTTGCCATAGCGCAGATTGTCGCGGGCTGAGGCGCCGAAGATCACCGTTTCCTGCGGCACCATCGCGATATGGCGGCGGATCTCGTGCGGATCGGCATCGGGCAGCGGTACGCCGTCGAGCAATATGCGGCCGCTGTCGGGATCGTAGAAGCGCTGGATCAGCTGGAACAAGGTGGTCTTGCCCGCACCCGACGGGCCGACCACCGCGACTGTCTCGCCCGGACGTACCGAGAGCGAGAAGTCATCGAGCGCCGAGACCTCGGGCCGGGTGGGGTAGCGGAAGGTGACATGATCGAACTCGATCGCGCCGCGTGTCGGGACGGGTAGGGCGACCGGGTTGGCCGGGGCGCGGATTTCAGGCACTTCGGAAAGCAGTTCCGAAAGCCGGCCCGCCGCGCCAGCGCCGCGCAGCAGGTCGCCATAAACCTCGGTCAGGCTCCCGAAAGCGCCTGCGACCAGCGCACCGGTCAGCACGAAGGCGGCGAGCGAACCGCCGGTCATTCGGCCCGCGGCGACGTCGATTGTGCCTTCCCACAGCACCAGAGCGATCGATCCGAAAATCAGTCCGATGACCAGCGCGGTCATGAAGGCGCGGAGCGCGATACGCCGTCTGGCCGCCGCGAAGGTCGCGTCCACAATCGCGCCGAAACGCGCCGCCTCGCGCTCCTCCTGGCCGAAGGCCTGAACGATCTTCATCGCGCCGAGCGTCTCCGACACCATCGATCCGACATCGGCGACCCGGTCCTGCTCGGCCCGCGAGAAACTACGTACGCGGCGGCCCAGGATCACGATCGGCAAGATGACGACTGGAATGCCTAGGACCAGCATGCCGGCGAGCTTGGTTGAGAGTGTGAAAAGATAGATCAGCCCGGCGACTCCGGTGAAGCTGTTCCGGAGCGCCACCGAGACGGTGGTACCGACCACCTGCTCGATCAGTCCCGTGTCGGAGGTCAGTCGCGAGGCGATTTCGGATGGGCGATTCTCCTCGAAGAAGCGTGGGGCGAGCGTGAGTAGATGCCGCTGCACCGTGGCGCGGATATCGGCGACGACTCGTTCGCCGAGCCAGGAGACATAGTAGAAGCGCACCGCCGTCGCGAACGCGAGGACGACCACGATCATCAGCAGATAATGGAAAGAGGGCGCGACCGAGCCGTTCGCGCCGGGGCCGAATCCGCGGTCGATCACGCGTTTGAAGCCAGAGGGGATCGCGATGGTGGCGGCCGAGGTGGTTATGAGAGCGGCCAGTGCGATTGCGATCTGGCGCGGATAGCGGACGGCACGCGCCCATATCATTTTCAGGGGGCCGAGATTCCGCCTTGTGGCAGGGGCGGCGGGTGACGCGGATGCGGGATCGGCCATGCGCAGCGCCTAGCAGCATGGGAACCGTCCCTCAACGGGGCACGAGTGTGATTGCTTATGCTGCAACCCACTCCTATGGCTTGCGTTGTCACGAGTGTTTTCCAATATTGGGTATTCAATGCTGTACGACGCCTATGAGTTGCAGAAATCGATGCTGGCCGGCGCCAGCGCCATGGCCAATTTCGGGGCCGGGATGCTCCAGAATCCGGCCAATCCCTTTGCCTATTTCGGCGGCGGATCGATCGTCAGCTCGGCGCTCGAAGTCTTTGCCCATGCAGCGGCGCCGCGGGGCAAGCCCGCTTTCGGGCTCGATCACACCCTTATCGACGGCAAGCAGGTCGATGTCTCCGAGGAGATCGTGCTGCGCAAGCCGTTCGGCCAGCTCAAGCGCTTTGTCCGCGAGGGCGTGAGCGGCGGGCCGAAGCTGCTGATCGTGGCGCCGATGTCGGGCCATTATGCGACCCTGTTGCGCGGTACGGTCGAGCGGATGCTCCCGGTTGCTGATGTGTACATCACGGATTGGCGCGATGCGAAGCTGGTGCCGCTCGCCGAGGGCAACTTCGATCTCGACGATTATATCGATTATATCATCGAGTTCATGGAGGCGATCGGCGCCAATGAGGGGGAGGGGGGTGCGCATATGCTCGCGGTCTGCCAGCCCTCAGTGCCCTGCTATGCCGCCGCCTGCCTGATGAGCGCCGACAAGAATCCCTGCCGGCCGAAGACCCTGACCATGATGGGCGGACCGATCGACACGCGCGAGGCGCCGACCGCGGTCAACACGCTGGCGACCGAGCGGCCGCACAGCTGGTTCGCGCAGAATGTCATCGCGACGATCCCGGCGACCTATCCCGGCTCCGGCCGCAAGGTCTATCCCGGTTTCCTGCAGCTGAGCGGGTTCATGACGATGAACCTCGGCAGCCACATGATGTCGCATTATGAGATGTTCAAACACCTGGTGCAGGGCGATGACGACAGCGCCAATCTGACCAAGGATTTCTACGAGGAATATCGCTCGGTCTGTGACATGACCGCTGAATTCTACCTGCAGACGATCGACGTGGTGTTCCAGTCGCACGCGCTGCCGATGGGCACGATGACGCATCGTGGCCGGCCGGTCGATCCGGCGGCGATCACCGATATCGCGATCCTGGCGATCGAGGGCGAGCGCGACGACATCTCGGGCCTCGGCCAGACCAAGGCGGCGCTGAAGATTGCGACGGCCTTGCCTGCGTCGAAGAAGAAATATCTGATGGCCAAGGGCGCCGGCCATTACGGGATCTTCAACGGCAGCAAATGGCGCAACACCATCGCGCCCGTGCTCGAAGACTGGATGGCGGCGAACGCCTGACGTTCGCCGCGCCACTCACGGGGGGGGGGCGCCATCCCGCCCCCGCACGGCTCAGCCTGATCCGATTTAGAGCGAATGCAGCGCCGCGGCGGCGCCGAGCAATTCCAGGTCCGATCGGTTGACGATCGAAACCGGCACGTCACCGAGCTGCCGACGGAATGCGTCCTTGGCCTCGAGCCGATGGCGGAAGCGGGCGTCGCTGAGTTGCACCTGCAGCGCGCGCGTGATCGGGCCAGTCAGATAGACGCCTTCCCACGCCCCATAGGCAAGCACGATATCGCCGATGAACGCGCCGAGATAGCCCGCGAACATGCGCACAGCCGCGGTCGCGGCTGCGTCTCTGCCCGATGAGCGCGTCACGTCTTCGGGCGTTGCCGCCGTCTTCCCGCCCTCGGCCAGGGCTCCATAGGCTGCGACAAGCCCGCCTGCGCTGAGCAAGGTTTCAGCGCTCGCCGCGCCCTTGGCGCGAACATAGGCTGCGAATTTTTCCTCGTCGGCGCCGCTCGGCGAAAAGCTCATATGGCCCGCCTCGGTCTGAACCGGCACGAGCCGTCCGTCGGGGCTGGTAACCAGGGCGGCGACGCCGAGCCCGGTGCCGACGCTGATGACCACATAATTGCCGCCAGGCTGAACCAGCTTGGTCGGGATCGCGCCGACCGGCGTGAAGGCGCTCTGCTGAAGCGTCGTGAGCGCAAGCGCGGTCGCCGCGCACTCATTGAGCGCACGCGGGCGGATGCGGAGCACCGCCTCGACGCCGGAGAGCGAGATATACCAGCGGCTGCCCGTCAGGTTGATCAGGTCACCCCGCGCCGCGCCGGCGACCGCCAGGACGCTCGAGATCGTCGCATCGCGAAGCCCGACCTCATCCAGATAGGCGAGCAAGGCGCTCGTGAAGGTGGCATGCTCGGCGGTGTGATAACTCCGCACCTCGCGTGGTGTTATGCCGCCCGGTCCGCCGGTTACCGCGAAACGTACCGATTGGCGGCCAATATCGGCTACCAGCCCAACCTCGTCAGTTTTCATTCTATCCCCTCTCGCACCCCCCGGGGATGGGGGGTCGATCCTGCGATCGCTATCATATGCTTTAACCATTACCTAGAAGCTAATGGCGGTGCGCTGGTCGCGAGTGATATGAAGCAACCGGAGCCAGAAATTCAAACCTGTTCAAGCGGATAAAAAATCACGGCTTGCGAAACCGATTCGACGAATTCTTACAGGTGAAACGAGATTCACGAAAAACAAGTCCGGCAGACGATTGAATAGTGGCGCCGGCTGATGGGTGCGCCGGGCGCGCGATGCGGGAATATCCTCACCATCGCAGGTCGCACCCGGCGCAGCCCATCAATGTCGCGTCAGAGGACCTCGAACAGCCCGGCCGCGCCCATGCCGCCGCCGATGCACATCGTCACGACGACATATTTCGCACCGCGACGCTTGCCCTCGATCAGCGCATGGCCAGTCGCGCGAGCGCCGGTCATGCCGTAGGGATGGCCGATCGAGATCGCGCCGCCGCTGACATTCAGCAGCTCGTTCGGAATGCCGAGCTTGTCGCGGCAATAGAGCACCTGCACCGCGAACGCCTCGTTCAGCTCCCACAGGCCGATATCGTCCATCTTGAGGTTATAGCGCTGCAGCAGTTTGGGGATCGCGACGACGGGGCCGATGCCCATCTCGTCGGGTTCGGTGCCGCCGACTGCCATGCCGACATAACGGCCAAGCGGCTGGAGGCCACGCTTCTCCGCGAGCTTCTCTTCCATGAGCACGCTGGACGAGGAGCCATCCGAAAGCTGGCTGGCATTGCCCGCGGTGATCGTCATGCCCGGCCCCATCACCGGCTGTAGCGCCTTGAGGCCTTCCAGAGTCGTGTCGGCGCGGTTGCCCTCGTCCTTGGCGAGAGTCACTTCCTTGTAGGTGACCTCCTTGGTCTCCTTGTTGACGATCGCCATGGTCGCTGTGACCGGCACGATCTCCTTGTCGTAATAGCCGGCTGCCTGGGCGGCGGCGGTGCGCTGCTGCGACTGGAGTGCATATTCGTCCATCGCGTCGCGGCTGATATTGTAGCGCTTGGCGACGACCTCGGCGGTGCCGAGCATCGGCATATAGATGTCCTTGTGCATCGCCACGAGCTCGGGATCGGGCGCGACATTCATCTTGGGCGTCTGCACCAGGCTGATGCTCTCGACGCCGCCGCCGATGGTGATGTCCATATTGTCGGTGATGATCTGCTTGGCGGCGGTGGCGATCGCCATCAGGCCCGACGAGCATTGCCGGTCGATCGACATGCCCGCGACGCTCACGGGCAGGCCGGCGCGCAGCAGCGAAGTGCGCGCGATATTGCCGGCCTGATGGCCCTGCTGCAGTGCGCAGCCGAACACCACGTCATCGACCTCAGCGGGATCGATCCCGGCGCGTTCGACCGCCGCCCGGATCGAATGGCTCGCAAGGGTGGGCGAGGGCAGGTTGTTGAACGCGCCGCGATACGCGCGGCCGATTGGGGTGCGGGCGGTGGAAACGATGACGGCGGAACGCATGGTTTATATCCTTCTGTTTTCTTCCTCCCCTCCCGCTTGCGGGAGGGGTCGGGGGAGGGCTTGTGG
>Ga0207687_10001099_pt1 | contig 18381 bp, 14 predicted proteins | sample KBSM54metaG_FD_184399 | JGI IMG/M metagenome (GOLD analysis project Ga0207687, IMG submission 184399) | Miscanthus rhizosphere microbial communities from Kellogg Biological Station, Michigan, USA - KBS M5-4 metaG (SPAdes) (version 2) | ecosystem: Host-associated > Plants > Roots > Rhizosphere >...
TCCGTTTTGTTCGGACGGGAGGACGTTGTTGTTCATGTCGGTGATCGCGCCGATCGTATTCGTGCGTCCTGACTCGAAGAGCACTTCGCCGGTCGATGTGCTGTGCACCGCGAAGTCGATGAACGCGCGGCGGAAACTGACGCCGCTCGGGAAGCGATGTCCGGTGAGATTCGTGATCGTGACATCGGCGATGAGATTTCCCTGCGCATCGATCGTTGGTTTCGTCACCGAGATCGTCGCGGTCTCCTGCGCAGCATTGTCGAGGAAGTTGCGGAACGCGAACGGAATCCCGCTCGTCGGCTCCTTGCCGCTGCATCCGCTCGACATGTAGTCGCACTTGCGCACGCCGAGTTGCTCGTTGAACTGATCGAACATCGCGAGCAAGTACACGTTCAGTCCCTGAAATTCGTGACGCGCGTAGCCCGTCGCGCGCATCGGGACATTCAACTCGCTGTCGGGTCCGCGAAAATCGGTGGCCGGATACTTGTTGTCCTCGACCACGGCGATCTGCGTCTGGATCTGATTTCCGTTGAGCGTGCCTTTCATGTGGCAGTCCTGGCAGGTCTTCGCGCTCTGGTGGCTGCCCGGATCGATCTCGTTCTCGTACGCGCTGTTGATCCATTCGAGATACGTCGCCTGCTCGAACGAGAACTTCTCCGCCTGGCACTCGGCGGTCTTGTCGTGCTCCTGTCCCGTCTCCGCGGCGTCGAGCACCGGCAGATGAATCGTGTGGCACGTTCCGCAGATGCGCGCGTTCTGCGTGTACGAATCGTGGACCGGCTTGATGAGCAGCGAGTTGTTCATCGGGATCGTCACCGGCTTCTCGAACGGGCCGTGCAACTCGTCGGCGGGCGTGTATTGGAACTGGCCCGTCGCGTCGTCGTCGATGAACTGCATGAGCGACTTGTCGAGCGTCGGCTTGATGTGATGACAGACAGCGCAGCTGATGCCGTCGCGCGCGAGCGCGCCGTACATGAATTTCGGATTGGCGAGATCGGTGACCTGCACGAACGACGGGTTGAACTGCTCTTTTCCTTGCGTGTCGAGCGTGAGCTGGCGCTGTCCCATCGCGCCGTGACACGAGAAGCAGAGATTGACGATCTCCTTTTCTTTGTCGGCGCGATGCTTCGACAGGTACGCGATCTCGCTGTCGAGTTGCGCGTAGAAAATCGGATCGCGTCCGGCCAGCCCCATCGGCGACCAGCGCCATTCGCCGTACGGTCCGATGTTGACGAGCGGCTTCGAGTCGACGCGCGCGTCCGCCGCGAGCATCACGTTGCCGTATCGATTGCCGCTGTGACATCCAAAGCATTGATCGGACGTGAGGAAATGCCGCGGCTTGCCCGCGGGTGAGACGACGTGATCGTAGTTCTCGCCGGGCAGTGAATTCGGCGCGGGATGCACGCTCGTGTTCTGAAAGAACTTCTGCCAGTCATTGCTGATCGCCGGATGCGGCACCGCGAGGCGCGGCATGTTCGCGTTCGTGATGTGCGGATGCGTCGACTCCTGCATTTCCGCCTTCGCATGCGCGCGCGCGTCTTCCGGCTGAATGCGATTGAGCCACCATGAATAGTCGTCGCGGAACGTGAGCGGCTGTCCCGGCATCCCTTTCATGTTGCTCGTCGCCGAGAACGTCAGTCCCGATTCCGCCGAACCGTGGCAGCGCACGCAGTACAAACCGAATCCCGAATTGAACACGGCAAACGGCGCCGCATAGCTGTCCGGCTGAATGCCTTTCCACACCTCAGCCCAATACCAGCCGTCCGCCGCGCCGTTCTTGTCGCGGATCATCACGGTCCAGTCGTAGTGATCGAAGAAGTACTGATGGATTTGTGCTTCGGTCCAGCCGTCGTACTGACCGGCGGGCGGCGTGTCGAATTGCTCTTTGATGATCATCGCGCCGTCGGGCACGTCGCCTTTGCGGCCGCTCAACATCCAGCGCGCGAAATTCGGCGAATACCAAACGCGCACGACGGGATGCGTCCCGTAATACGCGCCGGCGATGAACGGACCGGTGTCGCGAACGCTTTTGTCCGAGCACCAGCCGAGGGTTTCGTAGGTGTCTTTGGCGAGAAAGTCGGAGAGGATTTTTTGGTAAGAGGCGGGATCATTGTTCTTCGCGAACGTGCTCGGCAGCGGCAGACCCGACTCGTGCTTCATCGTGCACGGCAGCGTCGGTTGTTGCGCGAGCGCGGAGAACGTGAGGATGAATGAGGCGAGAACCAAACGTGCCGTTGTGTTCGCCATTTACGAAGTTTAGCGGGCATAGACCGCAGATCATCAATGTTTGATGCCGTACAATCGACCCAATCCAATGAAGACAACGGTTCTCCTCGCCACGTTTGTGTTCGTTCTGACGGCTTCGTCCGCGCTTGCGTGCAATGCGCCGGCGGCCACGGACTCGCTCGCGCAGACGCTCGTGAAGCAGGCGCCGGGACTTCGTCCCGATGTGCTCAAGCTCGCGCTCAACGCTGAGCAGTGCGCCGCGTCGCAGGGACTCGTTGCGCGTACCGATCTCCTCACCGTCATCGACTACTCGTTGCCATCGACGACGCCGCGCCTCTTCGTCTTCAACCTCGCGCAGCACAAGCTTCTGTTCCGCGAGCTCGTCGCGCACGGCAAGAACAGCGGCGACAACATCGCGAACTTCTTTTCCAACAGCCCGGGCACTCTCGCCACGAGCATCGGACTCTTCGTCACCGCAGACACCTACTTCGGCCACAACGGTTACTCGCTCCGACTGAAGGGACTCGACGAAGGCTTCAACGACATGGCGTGGGATCGCGCGATCGTCATGCACGGCGCTTCGTACGTCAGCCAGGAAGCCGTGAAAGTCCTCGGCCGCCTCGGCCGCAGTTGGGGATGTCCGGCGGTTTCGTCGACGGTCTCGCAGAAGATCATCGACACGATTCGCGGCGGCAGCGCCATCTTCGCGTACTACCCGGAGAAGGACTGGCTGTCGAAGTCGGCGTTCCTGCGCTAAGTCTGTCATCCCGAGCGTGAGCGAGGGATCCGGGTGGCGGGCGCGCCCTACCCGCCAGATTCCTCGCTTACGCTCGGAATGACACCGGCCTCGTAATCCCGAATCGCCTGCACCACTTCTTCGCGCGTGTTCATCACGAACGGTCCGTACGAGAAGACCGGCTCGCCGATCGGTTGCGCGTGTCCGAACAGAACGAGCGCGTCGGACTTCGCTTCGATCTCGATCTCATCGCCGTCGTCATTCATCTCGATCAGATGAAAGGCGCTGCCGACGTTCGTTTCGCCGCGGATGATGTAGAGGAAGACGCTGCGATCATGCGGCGCGTCGAGTGTGACGCGGCCCTGCGCCGCGAAGTCGATCGTCATCATCTTCACGTCGGTGATGGACTCTGCGACCGGATGCATCGTCACGCGGCCATCGTCTGCGCTGATCGACGGAATCTGATCTCTCTGCAAACCGACGTAACGCGGCTCGGTCATCTTCAATCGTGCCGGCAGATTCACCCATAGCTGCAGAATCTCCAGCGGTCCGCCCTGCTCGAGAAACTCCTTCGGCGATAGCTCGGCGTGTTCGAGACCGCGGCCTGCCGTCATCCACTGCACGCCGCCCGCTTCGATCGTGCTCTCGTGACCCGCGCTGTCGCGATGTGTGAGCGAGCCGTCGACGATGAAGGTGACGGTCTCGAATCCGCGATGCGGATGCGGTCCGAACGGCAGTCCGCGATTGTGCGGCGGATACACCTGCGGCCCGTGATGGTTGAGAAAGAGGAACGGATCGATCTGCTGAATCCGATCGTTCGGAAGCGGACGCCAGGTGTGAAGATCGCCGATGTCGTCGCGGATGGCGCGGTAGCGATTACGGACAGTTCTCATTCGGTGCTCGTGCGGAGTCGCTTCGTCTCCGATCGCCGCTTCTTTTCTTCGACGCGTTTCTGCTTCTGTTTTTTTGGCACGCGCGTTTTTCTTCGCGGCGCGCGTTCGGTCAGCGCGTCGGCGAGCAATTCATTCAACCGTGCGATCGCGCGATCGCGATTCATGATCTGGCTGCGCTCGGCTTGTGACGTCACGCGCAGGACGCCTTCGCGATTGATGCGGCCGGCGAGACGCTCGCGGACGAGCTGCTTCTGAGCGTCGGTGATCGGCAATGCGTCGACGTCGACTTCGACGGTCACGCGCGACTCGACCTTATTGACGTTTTGCCCGCCCGGACCGCCGCTGCGCGCGGTCGTGAATCGCATCAAGTGATCGGGGATGGAAGGCTCTGGCATAGGAATTGGAGGCTATCCCAAGTTTCTCTGGCCATGGCGATACAACTCCACGGAAAAATCCCGGAAGCGCAAACCGACGAGTTGCGATCGCTCATCGATGCGGTGAAGGACTATGCAATCATCCTTCTGAGTCCGGAAGGCGTCATTCGCTCGTGGAACTCCGGCGCCTCGCGCATCATGGGCTATTCGCGCGAGGAGACCATCGGCGCGCACTTCTCCATCTTCTACACGCCGATCGATCTCGAGAATCGCAAACCGGAGCACGAGCTCGAGATTGCGGCAGCCGAGGGGCGCGTGGAAGACGAAGGATGGCGGCTGCGCAAAGACGGCACGCGCTTCTGGGCGAACACCGTCATCAGCGCGCTGCGCGACGACGAAGGTGTGATGCGCGGCTTCGCGAAAGTCACGCGCGATCTCACGGAGCGCCGCGCCGCCGAAGAACAGCTGCGGCACAGTGAAGAGTTCTTTCGCCTTCTCGTGGAGAGCGTGAAGGACTACGCGATCTTCATGCTCGATCCGTCCGGCCGCATCATCTCGTGGAACATCGGCGCCGAGCGCATCAAGGGTTACCGTCCGGACGAGATTCTCGGCAAGCACTTCTCGACGTTTTACTCGGCCGAGGACATTGCATCGCGCAAGCCGGAGCGCGAGCTGGAGATCGCCATCCGCGAGGGGCGCGTGGAAGACGAAGGATGGCGCTTGCGCAAAGACGGCAGCCGCTTCTGGGCGAACGTCGTCATCACTGCGGTCTACGACGAGAGCAAGAACCTTCGCGGCTTTGCGAAGGTGACGCGCGACATTACGACGCGCAAGCAGGCCGAAGAAGCGCAGCGCGCTCTCTTCGAGCAGCGTGAGGCGCGACTGCAGGCGGAGGAAGAGAAGCGGCGCCTGGAGAGCTCGTACCGCTCCGCGCAGGAAGCGAATCGCGCGAAAGACGAATTCCTGATGACGCTGTCGCACGAGCTGCGCACGCCGATGACCGCAATCCTCGGCTGGGCGCGTCTGCTGCCGACGCTCGCGTTGAACGACGCGACGTTCAAGGAAGCGATCGCCGCGATCGGGCGCAGTGCGCAGCTGCAGGCAAAGCTCATCGACGACGTGCTCGACGTGTCGCGCATCGTCTCCGGGAAGTTGCGGCTCACCATCGAGACCGTGGACATCGTCACGGTGCTCGAAGGTGCGCTCGAGGCGGTGCGGACGAGCGCGAACGCCAAGGGGATCGAGCTCGTGGTGACCTTCGAGCCGGATCTCGGCGTTGCATCCGTCGACGCAACACGATTGCAGCAGGTGGTTTGGAACCTCCTCACGAACGCGGTGAAGTTCACGCCTCGCAAAGGACGCGTCGAGCTCGTCGCGAAGCGAAGCGACTCGCAGTTGCAGATCTCCGTCTGCGACACGGGCGAAGGAATCGACCCACAGTTTCTGCCGCACATGTTCGAGCCGTTCCGCCAGGCGGAGACGGCGTCGACGCGCGTTCACGGCGGCCTCGGACTCGGACTCTCGATCGTCCGCTACCTCGTCGAAGCGCACGGCGGCAGTGTCTCCGCGGAGAGCAAAGGCCGCGGCCAGGGTTCGCAGTTCACGGTGAACCTGCCGATTCGATCGATTCGCACGAGCACGTCGGAATCGCAGCCGCAGCGCCAGGATGATTGGACGCCGCCGCAGGGGCGCCGCGCGGCGCTCAGCGGACGTTGCATCCTCATCGTCGACGACGATCGCGACGGACGCGAGTTGATCGCCGCGACGCTGCGTCAGGCGGGAGCGAAAGTGCTCGCCGCGGCGTCCGCGGACGAAGCGCTCGAGATCGTGGTGAAGGACAAGCCCGATCTCATCATCACCGACATCGCCATGCCGCACACGGATGGTTACGCGCTGCAGCGGCAATTCCGCACCGATCCGAAGCTCGCGGGAATCCCGATCGTCGCGCTCACCGCATTTCCGGCGACGGTCGTGTCGGTGAACGAGAAAGAGTTCGAGGCGTATCTGCGCAAGCCGATCGATCCGTTCGAGCTGACCGATCAGATCGAGAAGCTGCTTCAGAAAGCGTAGCGCGTATCATCGTGGCGTTCACCGCCGCGAGATGAAAGTCCTCGAGCGCAAGCACTCCGTCGCCGTTCGCTGGTTTCATTGGATCAACTTCCCGCTTCTCGCCGTGATGGTGTGGAGCGGCGCGATGATCTACTGGGCGAACCAGGTCTACCTCATCAAATTCTCCGAGCCGCTGTGGGAAAAGGTGAACCTCGCGTTCCGTCTCGCCGAGGGGATGGCGTTCCACTTCTTCTTCATGTGGTTCTTCGCGATCAACGGCATCGCGTACGTGATCTACACGATCGTCTCGGGCGCGTGGCGCGAGCTGCTGCCGAACCGGCGATCGTTCATCGAGGCGATGCAGGTCACGCTGCACGATCTGCATCTGCGCCGCGAAGCGCCGCCGCAGGGAAAGTTCAACGCCGCGCAGCGCATCGCGTACACGGCGATCATCGTGATGGGCTTCTTCTCGCTGGTCACCGGCCTGGCGATTTACAAGCCGGTGCAGTTCTCGTGGCTCACGTGGCTCTTCGGCGGATACCAAAGAGCGCGGTTCTTTCACTTCTGGCTCACCGTCGGCTACGTCGTCTTCTTCGCCGTTCACATCGGACAGGTGATTCGAACGGGATGGAACAACTTCCGCGCGATGATCATCGGCGTGGAAGTGCGCGAGGTGCCGGGTGAGTGACGAAGAACAGTCCAGTGGAGGACAGGCGCCCCCGCCTGTCCCCGTCGTCGTAGAGCCCACGCCCGAAGAGCTCGAAGCCGCGCGTCTCGCGGCGATCGAAGCGATCGATCGCGACGTCGCGGCGGAGCTGAAGCGTCTCTCGCGCCGCGGATTCATCACCGCGGGCGTTGCCGCTGCGGCCGGAATCGGCGCGTGGGAATGGCTTCGCACGCGACCGCGCGACGCGTCGCTGGCGTGGCCGCTTCGACGCATGCTGCGCACGAACGAGTCGCTGGCGATGGCGTACTTTTCGCGCTCGCGACTCAGTCCGACGTTCGCGCGCACGCGCATCAACAATCCCGCGCGTATCAACGGCGGCCTGGGACTCACGCAGAACTACGATCCTGAAAACTGGCGGCTCAACATCGAAGGACTCGCCAGCCTGACGCTCGACGACATCCGCTCGTTTCCGCGGCAGACGATGATCACCGAGCTTCGCTGCATCGAAGGCTGGAGCATCATCGTGCAGTGGTCGGGCGCGCGACTCTCTGACGTGATGGCAAAGTTTCCGCCGCCGCAATTGCCGCGCTACGTCGCGCTCGAAACGCCGGGACGCGGCTACTACGTCGGTCTCGACATCGAGAGCGCGATGCATCCGCAAACGCTTCTCGCGTACGAGTTGAACGGCGCACCGCTGTCGTGGCAGCACGGCGCGCCGCTGCGCCTCGCCATTCCGGTGAAGTACGGGATCAAGAACATCAAGCGCATCGGCACCATCCGCTACACCGACGTGCGACCTGCCGACTACTGGGCCGAGCAGGGCTACGATTGGTATGCGGGTCACTGAAATCATGAAGCGCGCATTCATCCTTCTCGCGTTCGCAACGTCGCTCCACGCCGCGCCGGCGCGCGTCCTCTCCGTCGTCGAGCCGAAGGCGGCTCTCGGAGAAACGCTCACGCTACGGACCGAGGGCGACCTCGGCGACTGCAAGGAACTGGTCCTCTTCATCCAACGCTCGCCGATTCACGGACTCCCGGCGCGCTGCGGCAAAGGCGGCACCGTCGCCTTCGATCTCGCGGTCAACGACAAGAACGCCGAGCGGTGGCACCGCATCCTCGGCGGCCACTTCTTCAAGCGCGAGGTGACCGTCGGACTCGGACCGAACGATCAGCTTCCGTTCGATTCGCCGGTCGTGGATTTTCCCTTCCAGATCCTGAAGGTGTGGCACGTCATCGTCCTCACGCTCGTGGCGATCATCCTTTTCGCCGCGCTCGTGCTCGTGCGACGGTTCACCGCCGCACTCGACTCCCTCGCGCGGTTGCAGATTGCTCTTTGGATCGTCGTGATCACCGTTTCGTACGTCTACATCTGGAGCATCACCGGCGAGACGGAAATCATCAATCCCACGGCGCTCGCGCTGCTCGCGATCGGAGGCGGAACCGCGCTCGGCGCGAGCATCATCAAAGGTTCGCGGGCCGTCGATGTGAAGACGGTCGCGCAGGCGCTCGCGAACGCACCGGCCGAAGACTTCACTCCGATCGAGATTGCCGGACCGACGGGGCTTCACGCGTTAATGGTGGCTACGTGGACGGCGGTCCTGGCCGTGATCTTCGCCGCCACCGTCTTTCGCCAACTCGAATTGCCGGACTTCAGCGGCAACGTCCTCACGTTGCTCGGCATCTGCGGCGGAACGTATCTCGCCTTCTCACTGCCGCAACAGCATTAGAATGGAATGACGGTCTGCTTTCACTGAATCGAAGGAGAACTCCGCATGCGCACGATGTTCGCGTCTCTGCTCTCCCTGTTCGTTGCGTCCATGGTTTTTGCTCAAGGCGAGCCGCCCGACGCGCCGAAGCGTCCTGCCGACAACGGCGGCGCCGCGCACGTGTACTACGTGCATTCGTACTACAAGGATCATTACAACCGCGCGGGCCTCAACGACCTCATTTCCGTGCACGTGCAGAACTTCAGTACGCTGCTCAAACAGGTCGACAACAACTGTTCCGCGATCGTGCTCTTCATGAACGGCATGCCCCTGCAGGCGCTGAAGCCGGAATCGTGCGACGCGGTGGCCGGCCACGTTCGCTTTAGGCTGCATCGCACCGAGGAAGCCGATGCTGTTTGGCATGAGCTCCTCGGACGTCCGTCTGGTTTCACACGCTTCGTCGGCGTCAGCCTCGGCAAGGACACGCAGTTCTCCATCACGAGCTCGGTGAGCACCTTCGAGCTCGAGATCATCCCGCGCAAGCCGTTTGGCGTGTTCATCCTGTTGTTCATCGGGTCGTTGATGCTTTTCCTCGTGCTCTGCAAGCGGACTTCGTTGATCCGCAACTACGTTGCCGGCGTCCCACCGGAGCATCAGGCTTTCAGCCTGGCGTTGTGGCAGATGTCGTTCTGGTTCTTCCTCGTCGTCGCCGCGTACGTCTTCATCTGGCTGATCAACGACGAGCTGGACACCATCACGCAGTCGGTGCTCGGCCTGATCGGCATCGGGTCCGCCACTGCGATTGGCTCCGCGTTCATCGATCAAGGGAAAGCCACACTCGACGCGGCGACGACGACGTCGCGCGGATTCATCCGCGACGTTCTGAGCGACGCGGCCGGCAGCATCAGCCTTCATCGATTCCAGATGTTCATCTGGACGCTCGTCCTCGGCGTGATTTTCATCGCCTCGGTCTACAACAATCTGGAGATGCCGGAGTTCAGCGCCACGCTTCTCGGATTGATGGGCATCAGCTCCGGCACGTACCTCGGATTCAAGGTGCCGGAAGCTTCGGCGCCGGCGCCCGGTGCACCGCCGCCAACGCCGCCAGCAGCGCCGCCGCCATCGCCCGCGACGTCATGACCGATTTCTCGGCCGACTACTTCGACGCGATCCGCGCGCGCACGCGCCGCGTCGCGGTGATCGTTCCGCCCGATCAACTCGAGTGGCGTCCGCGCGACGGCTCGTTCTCATTCGGCGATTTGATCCGTCATCTCGGCGCGATCGAGCGATGGATGTTCGCCGAAAACGCGCGGTGCAAGCCGAGCCGCTATCCGGGACACGGCCGCGAGCTCGCCGACGGATACGACGACGTGATTGCGTATCTCGATCGTATGCACGAAGAGTCGATGGCGATCTTCCGTGCGCTCACGCCGGCAGATCTCGAAGCGAAGTGCGCGACGCCGGCAGGAACGCCGATCACGGTCTGGAAGTGGATGCGCGCAATGATCGAGCACGAAGTGCATCACCGCGCGCAGATCTACATGATGCTCGGCATGATCGGCGTGGCAACGCCGCCACTTTTCGGATTGACGTCGGAAGAAGTGCGCGCGAAGAGCGCTCAGTGATTCGCGCCGCGGCGCTTCGCACCCAGCGCGTAATCCGTGTGCACTTCCGCGCGGCCGCCGGTCGCGAAGTTGAAGTTCGTCTCGAATAGCTTCCGGAGATTCTTCATGCTCGCGATCTGATCCGGCGTCGGATCGACGCCGTCATCCGTCACGAGCACGAAGAGAACGCGGAAACTCTTCGGACTCTCAGCGCGTGCCGGCTTGCGAGGGCCGAGGGCGCTGACGACTTGCTGGACGTCGACGTTGATGCGGTTGCCGGAGACACTGATGTTGTCGGGCGGGTAGTACTCCGGTCCGAGCGCCGGATTCGAATTCGCGACGTAGAACCACGACGGCACTTCATTCGGATCGGCGAGCCCCATCAGATACAGATCGGTCCAGCTGTAGCCGAAGTTCGCGGCGCGCACGCTGAACGTTCCGTCGGATTTTGGCGTGAAGGAGCCGCCGCCCATCACCGACGCTTCGTCGTTGCCGAAGACGTGAAATGCCGCGGGCGTGTCGATGTATTGCGCGGGATGCGCACTCACGGGGTTGAGTGAGCTCGTCACCGAGCCGCTCTCGAGGATGCGGATGAAGTAGAGCCAGCGATGTCCGAACTCGTGCATGATCACGTGCGACGACAGCTGATCGGTCGCGTTCCAGCCGTAACCGAGCGTGTTCATGTGCATCACGTTCGCGCGCTTCGCGACGGTAGAGCCGACCGTGCTGCTCGGAAGCGCGATGCCGTCGACTTGCGCGTTGCCGTTCGCGGAGTACGCGCCGGCGTAGAAGATCAGATCCGTGTAAAACGTCTGATACACGGCGATGCCGTCGATGTCGTTGTCGGTGATCGGGTAGCGCGACTTGATCACGTTCCACGCCGCCTGCGGGCTGAGCGTCGGCAGCGTGAACGGATCGCTGATCGGCAACTCGAGCGACGTGCCATCCGCGATCGCGGAGAGATCCTGCACGGACGTGTGACCCGGCGTCGCGAGCGTGATGTTGGACGAGATGCTGTCGAACGTCCGGCTCGCGCCGACGCGTGCGATCGCGCTGAACGACGTCGTGCCGATCTGCACCGGCAGCGTCGATTGCTGCACGTAGAACGTGACGGTGTCGCCGAAGTACGAGGCGCTGTTGTCGTTCTGCACGAAGCTCTGGCCGATGCCGGCGGTCTGCGTCGTGCCGTCGGGGCGGACGTCGAAGAACGCCGATCCCGTCTGTCCGAAGACGATGATGTAGCGGAGGAAATCGCCCGCGGCGATCTGCGACGGCACGATCGCGCCGGCGAGCTTGAGATCGATGCGCAGCATGTCCGAGTTGTTCATGCGCGAGACGGTGACGTTCGAGAAGTCGACCATCTGCTTGAGCGACGCGGTCGTCGGCGTCGCGGTCTCGTTCGTCGCATCGTTCAACGAGAGAATCGACGATGCGGAAGCGCCGGCAACGCCGGCGGAGAGAACCGGCGCGCCCCAGCGCATCGCTCGCGCCGATCGATATGAGTACTGAATGCGGCCGTCGCTGAAGAGACGCGCCTGCACGTCGTAGCCGAAGTTCTCGCCGCTCTCGCTGCGCCACGTGACGATCACCGATTGGTTGCGCTCTTCGACGAACAGCGTCGGATACGCGAGGCGCGACGGTTTCGCGGTCGTGATCAGAAGCGGCGACAAGATCGCATCGCGCTGCACGAACGCATGCAGTGCATCGATCTGCAGCGCGGTCACGTCCGCCGGCGCCTTCAAGTGAATGCCGTTGAACTGCGACAAGTAGAGCGTCGACACATTGCTGCCGAAGAGCGTGACCGGCGTCGAGACGACGTCGTACTTCACGTAATGCGTGCCGGCGCCGGAGAAGACGCGCAGCGGCGCGCTCACCGGATCGACGTACGCGTATGCGACGTGACGCAGCGTGAAGTGCGTCGGCTCGACCGGCTGAAACTCGAGCGTCTGTCCGATCAGGTCATTCGAGCGGCCGTTGATCGTCACGCCGTTGTCGCCGATCATGTAGAACGTGCCGTCTTTGAGCGTGAGCGGCGTCGTCGCCAACGCTCGCGCGCGCGGCTCGTGCTCGTGGCGCTCCTGCAGATACGCGAGGATCTCGTTCTGCCGCTCGCCCGTCGCGCACATCGGTTCCTGCGCGACGATCGAAGTCGCGGCGAAGCAGACCGCAACGCTCGCGAGGAAGCGTTTCATGACGCGATGATTACATCGAATTGCGCAACGCGAAAAATCCAAGCGTAGCGAGCACGAGCGCGAGCAACGCCAGCATCAGCGGTGACGCGGCGGGGATCGCCGATGCTGCGATGACGGTGATCGTCGAAGTGCTCGAGTTGTTCGCCGGATTCGTATCGGTGCTGCTCGTTGCGACCGTAGCCGTGTTCGACACCGGGCCCGCCGTCGACGGCAGCATGACCCTTACGGCGACGCTTTCCAAATCGCCGACGTACATCTCGCCGATCGTGCAGGTCACGGTCGTCACTCCGCTGCAGCTTCCCTGAGTCGGCGTTGCCGTCGATTCGAGTGTCGTTCCCGGCGGAAGGATGTCGGTGACGACGACGCCGCTCGCGTGTGCCGGGCCATGGTTCACGAGGACGATCGAATACGTCACCGGACCTCCGGTGGTATATGGCGGCGACGGCGCGGCGGTCTTCGTGATGGAGACATCCGCGAGGGCGATGACGTCCGTCGTTACCGTCTGTCTGTTGTTGACTGGCGTCGGATCGACCGATACCGATGTCACGGTCGCGGTGTTCATCACCGTCGCCGCTACAGGAGGGCCGTTGATGTTGAGCGTGAAGATGCTCGAGCCGAGGGGAGCGGAGGCGTTCGTGCAGGTGATCTTGCCTGATCCAAACACGAGCGGCGTCGTGCACGACCACCCCGCCGGGGACACGACCGACGCGAACGTCGTCCCCGAAGGAATCGGATCGGTGAGAGAGGCATTGATCGCGGGATTCGGTCCGTTGTTCGTCACGGTGATGGTGTAGCTGATCACGGTTTTCATGATCGCCGACGCGGGACCGCTCTTCGTGACGGCGAGATCGGCGGGCTCGGCAAACACGTAAACGCTGATGTTGTTGAATCCTGTGCCGGTTCCGGTGGCTGTGCCCTTGAAACCGTCGAGCGTTCCGGGGCCTGTCGGCGTGACCGTGTGTCCCGGAATCGCCGAGTTGTCGAGCGAGTCGACGCCGAGGCTGCCGTCGATGTTGAGAGCGATGGTGCCGCCGGCGCCGAAGACAAACGAGTCGTCGGCATTGCTTCCGACCAAGCGTTCCACGTTGCTGAAGGAGGTCATCGCGCCGGGGACATTGCCGCTGCCTGCGCCGGTGATGTTCCACGTCTGCCCGACCGTCGCGCGAAACGGGACGAGGCTTCCAAGGAGTGAGTCGTTGCCGGGTCCGCCGTCGAAAGTCGTCGTGGGGACGCCGGTCTCTGCGATCCTGAAGAAGTCATCGCCGGCGCCGACTTGAATGTCGAGTGACAGAAGCTGCGCGAGCGGCACGCGTCCCGTTTCGCCGTCCATCGTCAGCGTCACCGGATCGCCGGCGACCACCGATCCATCGTCCGCGACGGCGGTGCCGACGAACGTCGTCGTCGTTCCGCTAGTCGTCGCGTAGATGAACGGTTGGAAGCCGAGGGTCCCGCTCACGTCGGTGCCGCTGGAGAGCCACGGATCGAAGTCTGCGTTGCCGCTCACCTCCGCCGCAACTCCCGCGGCGAGATTGCTACCCCAGAAGTTGAGCTCCGCGATGATCGACGGCGCGGAATCGTTGCGCAGCCCGAAGCCGGTGTTGTTGCGCAGATCGTTCTGGCTCATCGGAGCGATTGCGCCGGCCGTGGCCTCGATCCAGACGCCGTCCGCTGAGCCGCCGGAAACCAGGGAGCGAAAGATGCTGTTCGTGTTCGCGCCGGCGGCGGTGAGCATGCCGGTGATCACGTGCACGCCGGCACCCGCGCCGCTGCCGGTGATGACGTCGGTCGCGAGATGCGCGATTCCGTTCGACTGAACGAGCACGCCGGTGTCGCAGTTCGTGACCTGGTTGTTCGTCAGGATGACCGCCTGGTTCCCGGTGAAGTTGGCTCCGGTCAACCACTGGATGCCGATGTTCGCGCCGCTCATCTGGTTGGAGTCGTACGTGACCGTCGATGCGGCGCCGGAGTGCGACGTGACGCGGAACGCGCGCTCGACGTTGAGCGCCGGACTGTTGCCGGCGGCGTCGTTGAGGAAGCTGTTGTTGCTGATCGTGATGTTGCTCGTATGCGCGTGGCCGTTGTCCCAGATTCCAATCGTCGTCTGCGGATTCGCCGACTGCGCGTTGATAACGTGGATGACGTTGTTGGCGATGTTCAGCCGGTCGTACGTGTTCCCGACGCCGGTATTCGATTGCATGACGACCGTCGAGGAGGTGTTCGCGCCGTTGCTGACGCCGTCGCCCGGGACCTGAAAGCTGTTGCCGGTGATCGACTGATTCGTGCCGAAGCTGAAATGAAGGCCGATGTTCTGATTGACGTCGGCCGGCGCGACGGTGGCGTTGAGATCGTTCGGGATGCGGATGAAGTTGTTCTGGATCCTGGTGAAGTTGAAGTCCGTTGCCGCAGACGCGAACATGCCGATGGAGAGATCGAAGTCGAGGATGCGGAGATTCGAGATCCACCAGCCGGGATTCGGCCCGCCGTCGAAGACGAGAAACGATTCGAGGTTCACCGCCGCAAGGTCACCGGGCCCCTGAATCGTGGCACTGCCGAGCGATATCGCGGTCAGCGCCACGTCGCTCAAGCCGTTCGGAACGAGGACCTCGTAGTCATCCGCCGTCGACGCGGTGTTGTCATTGCCGAGCGCCCACGCGGCGGCGGCGAAAGGCGCCGTGAAGTCGAAGGTGCCATTGAGAATTATGGTGCTGCCGTTCGTGGCCGCGTTGAGCGCATTCTGAATGCGGCGATAGTCGTTGTTTGCGGCGTCCGTGTCGGGACCTGCATTCACCATCATCAATTGCGGAGTCGTTCGATGACCCGACGTCGCGACTCGCGCCGCACGCGGCGACGCCGCTCCGCGAACGATCGTGACCTCGCGTCCTGAAATGTCGGTGAGATGAATCGCGGCGATCGCGTGATGGGCAGGCAGAGACAAAAACAACAAAGCACCGACGACCGAACGAGCTCGCATCCCGCGACCTCCTCAGGACGCGATGATGACGTCCAGCTCGTCGATGATCTCGTTGATGCTGTGGAAACGCAGTGACGCCGGATCACCGATCAATGTGTCGAGCGCCGGCGTCGCAAACCCCGCGCTCGCCAGCCGATCGCGCAGCGGCATCGCCTCGACGCGCAACTCTTCCGGCGCATGCGGCAGCGGCGCGCTCGGCGCGTTTTCCATGTACGTCTGCCGCTCGATGGCCTGCTTGCGCGTCTTTAGTTTCGATTGCAGCTCGCAGATCGCGCCGACGACGTCGGACGGCAACGCGGTCTCTTCTTTCAACGCGGCGACGTCGCTCTTCAACATCGAAAGCAGCGGCTCGATCGGCGCGCTTTCCGACTGCGGCAGATCGGCGACCGCCGCGCTGACGTCGTTGAGCGCGAAGTCGATCTCGTTGACCGACGCCGCGTTGACGCCGTTCGCGGCAGCGTCGATCGCGTTCGCGAGAACGCCCGTCGCGAGCTCGAGCTGCGATCGCGTGAACGGATCTTCGACCGACGCAACCGCCGCGCGCAGTTGAAACAGCGCCGCCTGCATCATGACGACCTGGGTCATCGCCGTTTACTGCTTGGTCGCCAGCTTCGCCAGTCCCGCCAGGATGTCGATCGGCAGCGGGAACACGATCGTCGTGTTCTTCTCGACGCCGATCTCCGTCAGCGTCTGCAGATAGCGGAGCTGCAGCGTCGTCGGTTCCGTCGCCAGCACCTTCGCGGCATCCGCGAGACGCTGCGAAGCGGCGAATTCGCCTTCGGCGTGAATCAGCTTCGCGCGCTTCTCGCGCTCCGCCTCGGCCTGTTTCGCCATCGCGCGCAGCATGGACTCCGGAAGATCGACCTGCTTCACTTCGACGTTCACGACTTTCACGCCCCACGGCTCGGTGTGCTGATCGAGGATCGACTGCACGCGCGTGTTGAGCGCGTCGCGATGCGCGAGCAATCCGTCGAGCTCGACCTCGCCGAGGACGGAGCGAAGCGTCGTCTGCGCGAACTGCGACGTCTGGTAGCGATAGTCGAAGACTTCGACGACCGCGCGCCGCGGCTCGATGACGCGAAGGAAGATGACCGCGTTCACCTTCAGCGTGACGTTGTCGCGCGTGATGATGTCCTGCGGCGGCACCTCGAACGCTTCCTGCCGCAACGACACGCGCACCATGCGATCGATCGGCGCGAAGACCAGGAAGAGTCCCGGCCCCTTCGCATCAGGCAGCAATCGCCCGAGACGGAAGATGACGCCGCGCTCGTACTCCGGCAGGATCTTGATCGAGCTCAGCAGGTAAATACCTAGAATGACGACGGCGATGATTGTTAGCGGCATGGGGGGATTATAGGAGGACGGGAGGCCGGCCAGCGGGACAGTTTGGCCGCAGCGAGCCCGGCCTCCCGCAAGCCGCTGGCCTACTTCCTCTTCTTCGGCTTCGCCTCTTCGTTCGCCCGAATGTACTCGGCGATCGGCGCCGGGACGTTTCTCATCGCGTCGGCGGCCCGGAACGTGATGCCGCCTTCGAACTTCCAATCGTGCTGCGGACGATAGAGGCCGATGTCATGCACGCGCGAGCCGACGACGAAGCGGATGCAGCCGCGCCGGTAGTCAAACGCGCGTCCGTTTTTCGTGTGCACGGCGGCGTCGATGCGATACGAGCCCGCGACCAGGTCGAGTGACGGCATCACGAATCGCACGCGTCCGTCATGCTCGAGCGCGTTCGGCATCAAGCCTTCGAGATCGGTGTTCGTGCCGTACACGCACGTGCCGTCGGCGTGGTAGATGCCGATGCCGAAGACGAAATCGGTTTGCGGCACGCGCACTTCGACGTCCATCTCGATCGCGACCGGAGTGCCGGCGCCGAGCGCGACAAGATCGCGGCCATCGTGATCGGTGAGCGCAACGCGCTTGAGGATCACTTCACCCGATCCCCAGCGCTCTTCTTCCTGCGGATCTTTTTGTTTGTCCGGCTCCTCTTCCGGTGGAGGAGCCGGCTGCGTTCCCGCGACGGCTTGCAGGTACGCGTCGACGACGCGCGTCGGATCGCCGATCTGCACCGCTTCGCCGTGATCGAGCCACATCGCGCGGTCGCAGAGATTGCGCACCTGATCGAGTTGGTGCGTGACGAAGATGAGGGTCACGCCGCGATACTTCATCTCCTGAATCTTCGCGACGCATTTCGCGGAGAACTCTTCGTCGCCGACGGACAGCACTTCGTCGATGAGCAGCACGTCGGGATCGACGTGCACCGCTACGGCGAATCCGAGGCGGACGTACATGCCGGAGGAGTAGGTCTTCACCGGTTGATCGATGAAGTCGCGGATGCCGGAGAAGTCGACGATCTTGTCGAAGCGCTGCTCGATCTCGCGACGCGAGAGGCCGAGCATGATGCCGTTGATGAAGACGTTCTCGCGTCCGGTGATCTCGGGATGAAATCCCGCGCCGAGCTCGATGAGCGCGGCGATGCGTCCGACGACGGTCACGCGACCGGTCGTCGGCTTGAGGATGCCAGTGATGATCTTGAGCAGCGTCGACTTGCCGGAGCCGTTTCTTCCGACGATGCCGAACGCTTCGCCCTTGTGCACGGCGAACGAGACGTCTCGCAACGCGGGCACGGACGCATCCGGCGCGAGCTTCAGATCGCGCTTGAGCAGCGCGGACTTGAGCGTCGCGAACTGCGAGCGCCGTCCCCACAAGCGATAGCTCTTGTCGACGTGTTCGACGGAGATGGTGAACTTCGCGCTCATATCGCCTCCGCGAGCACGTCGCGCAGACGATCGAAGACGACGAAGCCCAACGCCATCGACCCGAACGCGTACGCGATCATCAGTAGCGTGTCGGCGAGTCCTGGCAGGTGGCCGAAGAAGATCAGATCCTGATACGTGACGATGAACGGCGTCATCGGATTGAGCCGCAGCAGCGCGCGCAGCGGACGCGAGTGGATCGTATCGATC
>Ga0207687_10001101_pt1 | contig 18360 bp, 14 predicted proteins | sample KBSM54metaG_FD_184399 | JGI IMG/M metagenome (GOLD analysis project Ga0207687, IMG submission 184399) | Miscanthus rhizosphere microbial communities from Kellogg Biological Station, Michigan, USA - KBS M5-4 metaG (SPAdes) (version 2) | ecosystem: Host-associated > Plants > Roots > Rhizosphere >...
GCGCCGATAGACGGGCTCGGCTTCGGCGAAACGCTGGCTGTCGAACAGCAATCTTCCCAGCTCATCCAGAAGCTGCGCGACTTCCACTTGAATCGGTCCCTGGTTGGCTTCGCGAATCGCCAGTGCTCGGCGCAGTGCGGCTTCCGATTGCGGCAGCTGCTTCAGTTCCTGCCGGCATGTGGCCAGGCTCTGGAGCGAAGGCGCGAGTTTCAAATCGTCGATTCCGAATGCCCCCTCCTGGATTCGGACCACGGTTTCCCAACTGTCCGCGGCTTCCGCGAATTTCTTTTCGACCTGATAAATGCGCGCGGCGATGGAAACGTCACCAGCCAGATCGGGATGGTCCGGTCCCAACTTCCGCAAGCGGATGGTCATGGCGGTCACTGCCTCGGCCTCGGCTTCCGCATATCTTCCGGCGGCAATCAGGATCTGGGCCAGGCGCTGGTGCGTGACGATGCTGGTGAACTCGTCTTCCCCGGACTGGTTGCGCAGATATAGAGATCGCCGATAGAGTTCTTCGGCGCGCCGGAGATTCGGCAGCGCCACCTTGATCTTGGCGAGATCTTCAACGTTGCCGACGGTCTCCTCCAGAGCGACCACCCTTTCGAGAAGGGGATCAGCCGCGGCCAGGCGTCCAGTGGCGCGGTACACCATAGCCAGTCCACGCAGTGCAGCGACGGTCTCTTGCTGTTCCAGCGCCTGCTTCAGCAGCGGCTCAGCCTGCTCCCAATGGCGCTGGCTCAAGGGCTCCTGCCAGGCCTCGGGAGCCTGAGCAAACAGGACGGGCCATAAAGCCGCCAGAAACGTCGCGCGTACTAATTTCATAGTAGTGATGGTACGTGCCCGAATGGGCGGGTGCAAGGCCGCTATGCCAAGCGCTATCCTGTACCAAGATCGCCAATTCCTATGCGAAGACTGTCTTTTGTCGCCATTTTCATCGCCCCAATCGCGCTCACTTTGAGCGCGCAATACCAGGATCGTTCTAAGAGCACCTGGATCGAGCCGAACAGCGGCGCGGTGCTGCCGGAGTTCGATGCGTTCGATAGCAACGAGGGAACTCTGGGTGTGCTGAATGCGTCGGGACCCGTGAAAACCGAGGGCCATGCGTTCTTTATGACGCTGGGAACCAACGGGCGCGCCTGCGTGAATTGCCATCAGCCGACCTATGGGATGAGCGTGTCCGCCACGGCTCTTCTGGAGCGTTGGAAACAGACCGATGGCAAAGACCCGGTTTTCGCGGCGTTCGACGGCTCCAATTGCCCGGGCCTCCCCCAGGACAAGGAAAGCTCGCATTCCCTGCTGCTGAAACGCGGCCTGTTCCGGATTCCATTGCAGTGGCCCCCCAGGAATGCCGACGGCTCGCCGAAACCCGTCGAGTTTACGATCGACGTGGTGCGCGACCCGGCCGGCTGCAACACCAGTCCCCAATACGGCCTCAAGAGCGCCGATCCCACGATTTCTGTTTATCGGCGTCCGCGTCCCGCGGCGAATTTGAAGTATGTCGTCTCCGGCGGCCGGCCGATCGTGCTCAAGACCGGATTGCTGGCCGACGTCGATCCGGAAACCAAGAGTCCTGTTGCCATGAATCTGATGAGCGATGCCCGCGAGGCGACGCTCCAGACCCAGGCAATGAGCGCGATTATGGGCCACGAGCAGGCTAACGTTTCTCCGACGCGCAAGCAGATCGAACAGATCGTCGAGTATGAATCGCAGGTTTACGCCGCACAGGCCGCTCACATCTTCGGCGGTCCCTTAGCGGTTCCGGGCGGACCATCTTCATTGGGGCCGGTGGCTCTGCGCGATCACAAGGCCGGCGTTCTGGGCGACAACGATTACGATCCGGTGTTCGGAAGCTTCAGTTCGTGGAAGGGAACTGACTACTACCGGGCATCCGTCGCCCGCGGCGCCGACCTTTTTATGTTCCGCCAGTTCTGGCTGCGCGACGCCACACACATCAACTCCATCGGCTTGGGAAATCCGCTCAAGCGCACGTGCGCCACGTGCCATAACGCTCAAATGACGGGTCAGGATCTCTCGGCCGGATGGGTGGATGTCGGCACGACGAATTATCCGACCTGGACGGAGCCCGCTACGTGGGCGGATTCGAGCGAACTACCGGTTTTCAAGATCACCTGCTCTCGGGATGCTGATCCGCATCCTTATCTCGGGCGCGTCATTTACACGACGGACCCGGGCCGTGCGCTCATCTCGGGTAAATGCGTGGATGTCGGCTCGATCGTGATGCAGCAGCTGCGGGGATTGTCGGCAAGGGCTCCCTATTTCGCGAACGGATCGGCCAAAACCTTGCGTGAGGTCGTCGATTTCTACGATCGCCGTTTCGACATGAAGCTCACCGACGGAGAGAAGGAAGACCTGATCAACTTCCTTGGGGTTCTGTAGTGCGACTCGGGCTTTTCATCCTGGGCGCAATCGTCGCACTGGGCCAGCAGCGCAACTTCGTATCTTGTCCGATTGTCCGCGACACCAAGACCGTCCCATGTTTCCTGGCCGAGTATGAAGGCGAGACGTATTTCCTGGGAATCCAGCAGGACATCACCAGCGAGTTTCATCCGCCGCAGTTAAAGCATGAAGTACTGGTGGAGGGCCGCATCGTTTCAGGGCCGCGCGTCTGCGGCGGCATTCCGCTCCAGCCCGTGGCCGTTTCGGTTGTGAAAGAAGTCAACCTGGCCTGCAATACGCTGCTGCCGGCTGAGCCTGGGATCGAAGCTCCAGCGGCACCACGCGGTCCAGGTCCGTCCTCGCGCCGCGCCGAGCCTAGCCGTCCGCGTGAAACGTTCGCCGGCGCGCACGAGTTTGTGGTTCTGTACTCCTTCAATGACGACTATCTGGAGTTCGCCGCGAATCAAGTTGTCACCGAAGCCGCTGCTTACGCCAAACGCATCAACGCTTCGACGGTAAAGATCTCTGGATATCGCGCGACCACTCTCCTATCCAACGGAGAGCGTCTCGTCGAAAAGCCCGGACTCGCTGAAAAGCGCGCGCAGAATATCGCCACGCTGCTGCGCGGCCTCGGCGTCGCGGGCATGACGGTTGAATGGAAGAAGGACGCGGAGCCTGCCGATGGACAAACGGATCCGTCGCGCCGCCGCGTGACCATCCTGGTGAATCCTTAGCGATTTAACGGCGAAGGAGCATTTTTCCTTGACCGAATCGGCCAAATCATTTAGACTGAAAATGTCAGAGCAAGCCAGTATTGCTCGAATGACGTAGCCCCCGCCCTGGCTGTCCTTCCCTAGAATCATTCCCTGCCGAAGATTCCTTTCCGCACGTGTATTTCCACGTGCGCACTTGCATTTCACTTTGTAGCCCCGCCCTTAGGGCGTTGAAAGGAAACATTCCCATGAAAACGAATCTACTGAAATCAGCTTTCTGGATGACCTCTCTGTTTGGTGCGCTCAGCTCTGCGTCCGCCGAGACGCTGCATGCGCGCATCCCCTTCGCGTTCTCCGCTGGCGGCACCAGCATGCCTGCGGGAAACTATGCGATCAGCACGATGCCCCATGCGCCTCAAGTGCTCCTGTTTAAGAACGAAGACACCAAGATGCAGGCGATTGTGTTCGTGCGCACGGCCAGTGGCCTGCCGGCCAAGCCTGCGCCGCCGTTGAGGTTCACTGCCGATTCCAGCGAGCTTTTCGAACTCACGAATATCGGTGCCAGCAGCTTTACGTACGAACTGAGCACGCACTCAACGCAGAGAGCGCTGAAAGGAGTGGCGCTCACGCTGACGTCTGGAAGTAAATAGCGATCGTCGGAGGAGGCAGAGGAGGCGCCAGGGCCTCCTCTGCTGAGTTCTATCGAGAGATCGCTGGCTGGAGCCGGCAAGGCCACCGTGAGGATTGGGAAGTAAGTCAGAGGGCGGCTAAATCCTTCGCGTCCGATAGGAAATGGTCGCCGCGAGACGTACTTCAGAAGTACGTGCACCTCGAATCCAAATCGTTACAAGCAGCTGACATGACTTGGACGAAGAGGAAGCGAACACTGGTCACCGAGGTGCTGAAACGAATTGGGCCTTGAGATGATCCAGATAAAATGGGGTTGTATGGCGCGATTGCCTCTCTGCTTCTCTTGTCCGCGGCTGCCTTGGGGCTGGTGAAGACTCTGCACCGGTCACGCCGGGAAGCACAGGAACTGGCGGATCGTAGACGGAACCGGCTCATCAAGGAACGATTGAACGAAGCTCCACCGTCCGCTCCAGCCGGCCGTCGCCGGGAGATCGCTATCCGCTTTCCCGAACACGCTGACAGGTAAGAATTCGCCGCACATCGAAATCCCGGATGCTACGCTCAAGGATATGTTTTTTAGTTCATTCTGCGCGAGGCGATCGTAGTGGCGAAAGTCCTGGTCTTCTTCGTTGTGCTGCTGGTTCTAGCCGGAGGGGTGGGCGGTGTTCTCTGGGTCATGTCCTCCCACTCGACTCTGACATTTGATCCTGCGCCGGCTTCCATCGGGATGTCCACTCCTGTGAACGTTCGTATCTCGAACGCGCACGGCGTGCGCAGCATCGCCGCTCGGATTGAGCAGGACGGCAGCAGCAGCGTGCTGGATCAGGTGACCCGGCCAGCGACGCGGTTTGGTTTTTGGCGAGCGCATGCTCCGCAGGAGACGTATCACTTCATCGCAGGCAAGGACCGTGCCCCTGCATTGAAGGAAGCCAAGGCTCGCGTGATCGTCGAAACCCGATCCAACGATTTACGCGCCATCACCGATAGCATTGCGGCGGACGTCGATGTGATTCTCAAGCCGCCTTCCGTCACCACCGATGGGTTTCAGCATTACATCAATCAGGGCGGCTCGGAGCTCGCGATCTTCACGCCGCAAGGTTCGTGGCAAGAGGCCGGAGTCCGAATCGGCTCGACTGAGTTCCGCAGCTTTGCGGCTCCCGGCGACAGCCAAGAACGTCTTTCCTTATTCGCTTATAGCTGGGACACGCCTTCCGGCACCATCCCGATCGTCTTCGCAAAAAACAGTGCGGGCACGGAAGCCACGGCGCGCTTCTGGTTCAAGGTATTTCCCAAGAAATTCCGCTCGCGTGATCTGCCCATCGACGACAAATTCCTCGAGAAGGTGGACAACCAGATCGAACCGGGCGTTTCCGGCGATCTGCTCACCCGATTCCTAAAGATCAACGGTGAAACCCGGCGCGCGAACAACAAGACGCTGGCCGATTTGCGGCTGAAAACCGCCGACCATTTTCTGTGGAAGCAAGCCTTCCTGCAACTGGCGAACTCGCAGGTGGAATCGGCATTCGCGGATGTCCGGACCTATGTGTACAAAGGCAAGAAGGTGGATCAGCAGGTCCACTTGGGATTCGATCTAGCCACAGTGCAGCACGGCCCGGTGCTGGCAGCCAACGACGGCAAAGTGATTTGGGCGGAGCCCTTAGGTATTTACGGCAATTGCATTGTGCTGGATCACGGATACGGGCTGCAGTCGATCTACGGCCATCTGAGCCAGATCACCGTCAAGGAAGGCGCCATGGTCACACGCGGTCAGGAGATGGGTAGAAGCGGATCCACGGGACTGGCCGGTGGCGACCATCTGCACTTTTCCATGCAGGTGGACGGTGTCCAGGTGAATCCCATTGAGTGGTGGGATGAGCATTGGATCACGGACCACGTTCGCAGCCGCGTGAAGATGCCCTAGAAATAACGCGGAAGTTGAATGCGTATTACCATTGCTCACAAAAAGACGAAAACCCAGGCGATGCAAGCGGTAGATCGCGCGGTGGACGACATTTTCGGTGCGTCCGCCCTGGCTCCGGTCACCATTGCGAATCCGCAGAAAAGCTGGAACGGATCGGTCCTGACCTTCTCGTTGACCGCGAAAATGGGCTTTTTGTCGAACCCGATAAGCGGCACGGTTGAGGTTACCGACACCGATGTGACGGTGGATGCGGATGTGGGTATGCTCAGCAAACTATTCTCCGCGGAGAAGTTACGGACGACTGTGGAAACGCGCATTCGCGGCCTCCTGACCTGAGCGCTCCAAGCCGATGGAAGTCCATGAGCTTTATCGTGGATGCTCTCACCGGCCAGCGGATCGATTCAGTCCTGGTGGATTCCGAAGTGATGTACGTGATGCTGGCCAACGGCACGCAAATCACCGTCCGCGGACTGGTGGTGGTGGAACCCAAGCCCCAGGCCGTTCGCGACACCCAGTAAGGCCGCGCGATATACTCGGTTGCTGCGGGAGGCTCGCGTGCGAACTCAACAGAAGACCGTGTGGTGTCTTGGAATTACAATCGCGGTGGCCGGCGTCGTCCAGGCGCAGGTGCCGCCGGACATCGCCAAAACCCTGGTAGCGATTGGACGCGGAGTCTGCGTTCCCGAGACGGCCAAAGTCTATCGTCCGCTGCATCCCAATCCTCCTTACAAGGGCATTGCGATCGCCCGCGATATCTCCTTCGGCCCCGATCCTAAAGATGTCCTCGACGTATTTTCGCCGGAGAAAGGCGGCGGATCACGCCCGGTCTTGATTTACATCTCGGGTGGGGCTGGGAATAAGCTGCAAGGCGGACCCAACGGCGACGTCTTTTACGACAACATCATGCTGTGGGCTGTGAAGAACGGCATGACCGGAGTCAACATGCAGCGCCATCCGGGCCAGGAATGGGATGACCCTGCCAAGGCGGTCGCCATGGTGGTGCAGTGGGTCGGCCAGAATATCACACGCTACAAAGGAAATCCGGATCGGGTTTTCATGTGGTCGCAGTCCGCAGGAAATGGCCCGGCCAGCACCTACGTCGGACATCCGGAGCTTTATGGCCCGAAGGGAGTGGGAATCAAAGGCGCGGTGTACATGTCGTCGCCCGGCTTCAATATTCTTCCGGCCACGCCTCCGGCAGGCGCAGGCGGATTCGGAACCTGTAATGACCCGAGTGCCGCGCCGGGGACTGTGGCCGCCGCTCCGCCCGCGGGTCGCGGACCCGGTACACCCAAGGGCGATGGAAAAGCTCCCGATGGCAAAGGCGGCGGACGCGGCAAAGGCGCTCCGGCGCAACCGGATGCAGCCACGCAGCTAGCTCGATCGAACCTGCCGGGCCTGATCAACTCCAAGGTGTCATTCTTCGTTTCTGCGGCCGAGCTCGATCCCCCGGGGGTCATCGCGTTTGCAGAAACGCTACGCGATCAGCTCTGTAAGGGGGGCCATTGTCCCACCTATACTCTGTTCAAGGATCACAGCCACATCTCTGAAGTCATGTCGCCCGATACGAAGGATACCAGCGTAACGGGTCCGATCCTCAAGTGGATGAAGAGTGTGAAGTAGCCGGCGTCATAGCGTAGACGGCCAGCGCCAGTTCGTGATTTCCGGCTTGTCCATGCCCTGGGTGTGAGCATAGTCGGTGTTTTCGATGATCTGGCCTTTCAGCCATTCCTTGAGCTGGGCGCCGGTTTCCTGCAGCTTCGGAACCCGATCGATCACGTCGATTGCCAGATTGAACCGGTCCACTTGATTCAGCATGGCCAGCCCCAAGGGCGTATCGATGTTGCCCTTCTCCTTATAGCCGCGCACATGGATGTTCGGGTGGTTGGTCCTGCGATACGTTAACTTGTGAATCAGCCAAGGATAGCCGTGGAAGTTAAAGATCACCGGCTTGTCTCTGGTAAACAGCGAGTCGAAATCGCGCGACGGGAGCCCGTGTGGATGTTCAGTGTCGGGCTGAAGCCGGTACAGATCCACTACGTTGACGAAACGGATCTTCAAATCCGGAAGATTCTCTCGCAGAATCGCCACGGCGGCCAGCGCCTCTTGTGTCAGAATGTCTCCGGCGCTGGCCACAACCACGTCCGGCTCCGCGCCGCCGTCATTGCTGGCCCACGTCCAGATGCCGATGCCTTTGGTGCAGTGGACCACCGCGGCTTCCATGTCCAGATACACCAGGTGCGGCTGTTTGTCGGCGACAATCACGTTGACGTAGTCTTCGCTGCGCAGGCAATGGTCGGCCACGCTCAGCAGGCAGTTGGCATCGGGAGGCAGATACATACGCGTGACGCCAGCGGATTTATTGCTGACGATATCCAGAAAGCCGGGATCCTGATGCGTAAATCCGTTGTGGTCCTGGCGCCATACCAGCGAAGAAATCAGCAGGTTGAGCGACGAGATAGGAGCCCGCCACCCGACTTCCCGCTTGGCTTTCTCCAGCCACTTCGCATGCTGGTTATACATGGAATCGATGATGTGGACGAACGCCTCGTACGTATTCAAGAGTCCATGGCGGCCGGTCAACACGTAACCTTCCAGCCAGCCTTCGAGCGTATGCTCGCTGAGCATCTCCATCACGCGGCCATCCGTCGCGATGTCGGTGCCATCGGCATCCTCAGGCTGGATCGCCGCCATCCATGTTTTGAGGCTCGCCTGATAAACATCCTGAAGTTTATTGGACGCGTTCTCATCCGGACTGAACAGGCGGAAGGTGCTCATGTTATTCCGCATGACATCGCGCAGAAACTTGCCGAGCGTTTCCGTAGGCGAGATTTCTCTGGTTCCTGGACCATTCATCGCGACCGCATAATCGCGGAAGTCCGGAAGCGTGAGAGCCTTACGCAGCTTCCCTCCGTTGGCGTGCGAGTTCGCACTCATCCGGCGATCTCCGGCCGGGGCCATCTCGCGCAACTCCGGAACCAGAGTGCCGCGCGGATCGAAGAGCTCTTCGGGCCGGTAACTGCGCATCCACTGCTCGACGATCCGCAGATGCTCAGGATTCGATTTCACGTTGAGTACCGGCACCTGATGGGCGCGCCAAGAATTCTCGACCTTATGGCCGTCCACTTCTTTCGGTCCGGTCCATCCCTTGGGCGACCGCAGGATAATCATCGGCCAGCGCGGGCGGTTGGCCTGGCCCGTTTTGCGTGCTTCGTCCTGAATCGCACGGATGCGCAGCACGCATTCTTCGACCGCCGCGGCCATTTTCTGATGCATCAACTCGGGAACGTCGCCTGCGATAATGTGCGGCTCCCAACCGTATCCCCTGAAGAGATTCTCAAGCTCTTCCGGAGTGATGCGAGCCAGAAGCGTCGGATTCGCGATCTTATATCCGTTTAAATGCAGGATCGGCAGCACCGCGCCGTCGCGAATCGGATTTAGAAATTTGTTCGAGTGCCAGGAAGTTGCCAGCGGCCCGGTCTCTGCTTCTCCGTCGCCGACCACGACGCTCACGATCAGCTTGGGATTGTCGAATGCTGCTCCAAAAGCGTGCGAGAGGCTGTACCCCAGTTCGCCGCCTTCGTGGATCGATCCAGGCACCTCGGGCGTGCAGTGGCTTCCCAGCTGTCCCGGGAAAGAAAACGCGCGGAACAATTCCAGCATCCCGGCCTCGTCCTGGCTCTTCTCCGGATAAATTTCCGAATAAGTCCCTTCCAGGTAGCAGTTCGAGATCATCGCCGGAGCGCCGTGTCCCGGACCCGAAATGTAAATCATCTCCAGGTCGTATTTGCGAATGACTCGATTCAGGTGAACCCAAACGAATGTCTGCCCGGGATCCGAACCCCAATGCCCCAGCAGCCGATTTTTGAAGTGCTCCGGCCGCAGAGGCTGCTTGAGCAGAGGGTTATCATGAAGGTAAATCATTCCCGCACAAAGGTAGTTACAAGCCCGCCAATATGCGTCCATTTTGCGGAGTTCTTCAGAGGAAAGGGTTGATGCCATAGACGTCCCGGCGCCGCTCAGGCGCGGATGTCTCAAGCTTGGCACAGATTCGAATCCTCTTATGCCGAATTCATCGATTCTCGTCATCAACACCGGATCTTCATCGCTGAAGTATGGGCTGTACGCCCAGCAGAACGGCGAAGAGCAGCTCCTGTTTGGCGGCTCCGCTCAAAACGGCACGATTGACCTGAGGGACGGCGATGATCGGGTGCTGCGATCCGAGAAGGTCACCTTCGCATCGCAGGGCGACGCACTGGACCACGCCACGCAGTGGCTGGCGGAACTATCACCGGATAAACCCTGTGCTATTGGCCACCGCGTAGTCCATGGCGGACCCCGTTTGGTGGCGCATCAGCGCATCACCCCTGCCCTGATGGAGGAGTTGCAGGCATGTGTTCATTTCGCGCCGCTACACATTCCCTTGGCGCTACAGCTCATCGAAAGGGCAGAGCGAGGTTATCCGCAAATCCCCCAATTCGCCTGCTTCGACACGGCCTTTCATCGGACCATTCCGGAAACCGCCGCCCGCTTCGCTCTGCCCGGGGAATTATTCGACGAAGGCATACGCCGCTATGGATTCCACGGGCTCTCTTACGAATCCATCGTGCATCAACTCCTCGGCAAGCTTCCCCGCCGGACGGTGATCGCCCATCTCGGCAGCGGCGCCAGCCTGGTTGCGGTAAAGGACGGGCGATCGGTCGATACCACCATGGCGCTTACGCCCGCTGCGGGCATTCCGATGGCGACTCGAAGCGGCGATCTCGACCCCGGCGTACTTCTCTATCTGCTGCGAGTGAAGCAGATGGACCCCGATTCTCTGGAAGCACTCTTGAATCACGACTCCGGCCTGAAGGCGCTCTCCGGCGGGAAGGCAGACATGCGCGATCTTGAAACAGCGGCCGATGGTGGAGATCCTGAGGCGCAATTGGCGATCGAAGTTTTCTGCATGTCGATTCGTAAGACGGTTGCAGCGTATGCTGCGGTGCTGGGAGGCCTCGATCTGCTGGTGTTCGCGGGAGGCATCGGAGAGCATAGCGCGCGGATACGAAACAGCGTCAGCGAAGGTCTCCAGTTCCTAGGTATTTTCCCCGTGCTGGTTGTTCCCAGCCAGGAAGATCGCCAGATCGCGCGCCACTGCCGGAAGATGTTCAATCTTCTTCAGTAAGGCCGGTGACCCACCCAATTGCCTGGCGGATCGTAATTGCAGACCCAAATCTCCCGCCGATTGTCTCGCGCGACTGCGCATCCCACTTGTGTGGTATCGCGCCAAACGATTTGCGTGTTATGGCCGCATGCGTCGCGGCATCGATTCGATCGGTAATCGTAGTTCTTCGCTTCGCCAGCCCACGCGCGAATCACTTCTGCGGTTGAGGAACGCGCTCCCATGATCGCGAACAGATTCTCGCCCAAGTTGCCATTCGGGCGATGCGAGAGCTCCCTCCGTGAAAGCAGAGTCTTGGCCCAGTCCCGCGCGATTCCTTCCAAATGGTCCGACCACACCAGCGGAGGAACGCCGACCCGTGCTCTGATCTCGTTGTGAGCGGAGACGATTTCGCGATCGAATCGGCTTTCTGCCCCTACGCTCCCAGTGGCAAAGACCAGAATCAGCAGCGCCAGTCTCATGCCACCACGGTAACAGGCCGATATTATGCACAATAGCCGTACAACGGTACTAAGAGTGTAAATTCAACGCCTGGGGGAAACCGGATCCACCGAACCAGCGTCGGAATACTATCGGGGATAGCAGTCAGCAATACAGCCATGCCGAATGAAGTTCGACCAAGTAACAAACCTCTAACGTTCCGATTCCTGCTAGTGTTTTCATTGCTTTGTGCGATGGCAAATCTTGCATCGGCTCAGCCCAGACGAATCGCCAGGCGCATCGATAACCTCCAGCGAGCCGGTTTCACAGGGCAGATTCACCCCCGCGCCACGGCCGAAAACGATCGAGGGCCGGTCGGTCGGTCCTTGAAACTGGACTATGTGACACTCTCTTTGGCCCCATCGGCCAGCCAGCAGGCCGAGCTGGAGCAGCTTCTGATCGACCAGCAGACGCCTGGTTCCCCGAACTACCACCGCTGGCTGACACCAGAGGAGTATGCGGACCGTTTCGGCGTGAGCGAGGACGATTTGAAACAGATCGTCGGCTGGCTGGAGGGGCAGGGCCTTACGATCCGCGGCGTGGCGAAGGGCCGCAACTGGATCGCAGTCAGCGGGACCGCCGCGCAGATGGAGAGCGCCTTTCAAACTCAGCTGCGAAATTACCTGGTGGACAACGATCTGCATTTTGCGAATGCCACCGAGCCCTCGGTTCCAGCCGTGATAAAGCCGCTCGTGCGGGGCATTCACGGGCTGCACGATTTTCGCATGAAGCCTTCGAAGCTTCTGAGTGCCGGCCCGGTTCCGAACTACACCTCCGCGTCGGGAAATCATTACCTGGCGCCCAACGATATCGCGACGATCTATAACGTCAACCCGCTGTATTCTGCCGGCATGGATGGCACCGGACAAAGGCTGGTAGTCGTTGGACAGACACAGATCAATTTGTCGGATATCCAATATTTCCGCAGCCGCTTTGGTCTCCCGCCCAATGATCCGCAAACGATACTGGTGCCGAATACCAAGGATCCTGGAATCTCCAGCGGCGATCTCGCCGAGGCACATCTGGATTTGGAGTGGTCCGGCGCCATCGCCCGGGCAGCCACGCTTATCTACGTTTATAGCTTCGATGTTTTCGATGCCGTACAATACGCCATCGACCAGAATCTGGCGCCGGTCATGAGCATGAGCTACGGTTCGTGCGAGCTGGTGAACCTGAATTCGGACGCTGTGATGATCCAGGCGTTGGCCCGGCAGGGAAATGCTCAGGGAATGACCTGGTTTGCTGCGTCCGGCGATTCCGGTGCGGCCGACTGCAACAGTTCCAGAAATCCGGGGTTGGCCGTGGACATGCCCGCCAGCATTCCGGAAGTTACCGGCGTTGGAGGTACCGAGTTCAGCGAAGGCGCAGGCCAATACTGGGCGAGCAACGATGGAACGGGGGCGTCCGTAAAATCCTACATTCCGGAGATCGTCTGGAACAACAGTGCGCTCGAAGGCTCGCCGGCGGCCTCCGGCGGAGGCGCCAGCGTATACTTCACGAGGCCTTCCTGGCAGGTCGGCCCAGGGGTGCCCAACGACAACGCCAGGCATGTGCCGGATGTTTCGTTGTCAGCCTCGAATCACGTGGATAGCTACCTGGTTTATACCGGGGGCGCACTCCAGGCGTTCGGCGGAACCTCCGTATCGGCGCCGGCCATCGCGGGAATGGCAGCGATCCTGAATCAATACGTGGTCAGCCGCGGGTTGCAGGGGACTGCCGGCTTGGGTAATGTAAACCCGAAGTTCTATTCACTCGCCCAAACCCATCCCGAGGTATTTCACGATGTCACCGGAGGGGATAACATCGTCACGGTAGTCTGCCGCACCCGCACGTGTACCTCTACCAGCGTTGGATATCCAGCCGGCGCCGGATACGATCAGGCCACAGGATTGGGCTCACTCGATGCATACAACCTGATCACCGCGTGGGGCGGGGGGGCGGCGCTTCCGCCTATACCCATTACCAGCATCAACCTCTTAAGCAATCTGGATAACATCATGCAGAACGACGTAGCGTTGTTCACGGCGACCGTCGCCGGCGTTAATGGCGCGACTCCTCAGGGCGTCGTCGATTTTAAGATCGGAAGCGTTTCGCTGGGTACGGTAAGACTTTTGGGATCCGCAGGGATAGCGACGGCGACATTATCCGTACCGGGAAATTCTTTGCCGTTGGGCGCTTCCACGGTCGTCGCCCGATTTGGGGGTCCAGCGGGCCCCACTGCCTCCATCGGAGTTAGCGTTGTTCCCAATAATCGCAACATATCCGGCGCCACGGCGATATTAGGGATCGCGAATGCAGCGTCCTTCACCCAGCAGTACGCGCCCGGCGCGTACTTGGCGATTGCCGGATCGCAGCTCGCTTCCACCACGCAAGCTGCCAGCACCATTCCGCTTCCGTACTCGATGGGAGGCTTCTCGGCGACGGTAAACGGCGTTGCAGCGCCTTTGTATTACGTATCGCCGGCGTTTGTAACCATCCAGATTCCCTACGAAACGCCCAGCGGGATTTCCGTGGTGCTGACCGTGAATCACGACGGCCAGGTGGCTTCTCAATCGTTCAATATGAGTGCTGCCGCCCCGGGAATCTTCGTTTCCAACGGATCACCGATTCCGAACGCGAGCGCCGCACCCGGCCAGACGGTCTCGCTGTATATGAATGGCATCGGCGCGTTGTCGCCGGCAATCTCCACGGGAGGCGCTCCTTCCGGCGCGACTGCTCTCGCCAATTTGCCCAAACCCCTGCAGACCACCACCGTCAGCGTCGGCGGTCTGCCGGCTCGTATCGACTTCATTGGGGAGCCCTGGGGGCTGGCGGGCGTCACGCTGATCAACTACCAGATTCCCCCGTCGGCGCCATTGGGGCCGCAGCAGGTCATCGTAACGACCGGTGGGATCGACAGCGCTCCCGCTACCGTGACGATCGCCAACTGACGGGGGGCTAAGTCGAAACGTCGGCCGCAGTCAGGTGTTTCGCGTAGTCTCTCGCAGAACACTGAAGAGTAAGATTTCAATAGAGAGTTCATGCCCACACCGAGTTCACCAATACGCCAGTACGGCCTTCGCGAGCGGCGGGCGGATTCCCGGATGGCCTGTGAGGGAACTGCATCCATGGACATTTTGAGTCCGAAACCGCGGCGCGGCGTGCCCATCCACGTGATCAATACCGGACCGGCAAGTCTCAAGTTGAGCGTCCCCTTCTTCGTGTCACCGGGCTCGTTGGTCCGGATCCATATGACGGAATCGCACGCGAATGCTGAAGTCCGGTATTGTACCCGCGAAGGCTCTGACTATTACGTCGGCGTCAGAGTCGAAGAGGTCATCGCGAATCCCGGGGCCCTCGCTGAGTGATGTGCTGAGTGATGTGCCGCTGAGTAGTCAACTCGCTTCCGCATGCTTGCCGTTTCGGGCACGCATGTACGATTCCTCACCGCCGGCCGCCTACCTCCTTCAGCCGGACCAACAGCCGCCGCACCTGTCGTTCGGTGATTCCTAGCTCCTCGGCGGCTTGCCTCAGCGTCATCAGTTTCTTGTGGGCTTTCTTCAGCACCACCAGGCGGTCTCTGTCCCGCTGGGTCATGGTCAGAACTCCGTGTTCTTGCACCTTCCCAGCCTGATCTCGTCAATGGGACATTTCTAGCTGGACTAATGGGACATTCTCACGTGGCGGTGACAGTGACTCCTAAGCCCCTTGACGGGTTAGGAGATAGAGGCGGTTGAAACTGCCCTCCCTGACTGTATTCGCATTTCTCCACGCCGGTTGCCTTTACAGGAGCCCACTGAAAGTGTCAACGAAAACCTGCAGGCGCGTCAGGGCTCTCTCAATCTGGATGCGGCGTAACGTCGCGGCACCATACTTTTTACGCAAACGCGCTAAGAACTTCGGCTCTACAGATTTGACAAACGCGAGCATCCCTCGCAGTCGTCGAATCTCTTCATCGTCTACCTGCAAGGGAATGCTCGCTTTTTCTGCGTCATTGCAGCAGGAGCGTGGTTTGATGTGAGCGCAGACGAGTAGATCCACGGAGAATCGGTGCCCGCAGACAGCGCACTCTGCATCTATGCGACCGCCCAGCAATGCTTGACGGATATAGCCTTGCTCCGTCCTAACCCGAGCCGTTCGATTGGCATCCAGTACCTTATCCACGTCCAGCTCCTCCAGAGCCTTCTCAAAGTCCTCTGGCGTGATAGCTGGACGCAGATCTAGGAAACCGATCACAGCCGCACTCTTGTCTGGATGCATGACTGTAAAGCCCTGAACAACGTTGTTCGGAGCCCGCCGCCTCGTTGACCGCTTTATCAGAGATCGCTAGGCCGGGGCCTGGAAGATTCTCCTCGGCCATGCCCGCTTATGCCGACCACCCTCACCCTGAACGCTGAATCGTCGCCGAATTGGCACCACCGTCCCCACATCTCCACAAAGTGAGAGGCCTTTGAAGCGTTTCACGCTATCCTGTAGGCTAGATCGTGGTCATTTTTCAAGTATCAGAGGTTCATGTCATGAGGAAGAAGAATCGCTCGTTCCTTCTGATGTCGTTGATTTCAGCATCGTTGCTCGTCAGCGTGTTCACTATCCTGCAGGCCCAGAGTCCTGCAGCGCCGGCAGCCAAGGCGACGAACTGGTCTGATCCGGCGACCTGGCCCAACCGCAAGGTGCCCGTCGCAGGCGACAAGGTCATCATCGAGAAAGACAAGCAAGTAGTTCTCGACGTCACTCCGCCGGCGCTCAACGGCGTGACCATCGACGGCAAACTCAGCTTCGCAAACAATAAGGACGTTGAACTGACCACCGAGTGGATCATGTTGCACGGGGAATTGGAGATCGGCACTGAAAAGGCTCCTCACACGCGCAAGGCGACCATCACCTTCACCAACAACGTCAAAGACGAAGACATCAGTGGGGTCGGTGGAAACACGGACAAGGTTGACCGCGGCATCATGCTCATGGGCGGAACCCTGAACCTGCACGGCGACCGGACCAACACCTGGACCAAGCTGTCCAGCACGGCCAACGCAGGCGCGACCTCGATACAGGTTCTGAACGCCGCGGGCTGGCGCGTCGGCGACGAGATTGTCCTCGCATCCACGGATTACGATCCCCGGCAGGCAGAACGACGCAACATTTCGGCCATCAGCGGAAACACGATCACGCTCGACAAGAAGCTCGACTACATGCACTTCGGCAAGATCACCTTCGATGTGGATGAACGCGGCGAAGTCGGCCTGCTGACGCGCAATATCAAACTCCAGGCTTCGGCCGACGCGGCAGAGTCCTTCTACGGCGGGCACGTGATGGCGATGGTCGGAAGCAAGATGTTTGTCGAGGGCGTCGAATTCAATCGCATGGGCCAGAACATGACTCTCGCCCGCTATCCGATCCACTGGCATCTGGTCGGCGACGCACAGGGGCAGTACATCAAGAACGCGTCGCTCCATGACACCTACAACCGCTGTGTGACCGTGCACGGCACGAACTTCCTGCACGTGGAGAACAACGTGACCTACAACACCGTCGGCCACTGCTTCTTCCTCGAAGACGGGATCGAGCACGGCAATGAATTCATCAAGAACCTGGCAATCCAGACCAAATGTCATCCGACATTGGAATGCGTGCCCACGAATCTCGCCGCCAACGGAGAGAGAGAGGCCAACTATGCGAATCGTCAGGCCTACAGGGAAATGAGCTTCCACAGCAAGAACACCCTGCTGCCTTCGGACAACACGGTGGCGTCCTTCTGGATCACCAACCCGGACAATAGCTTCATAGACAATGTGGCGGCCGGTTCCGACGAGAACGGTTTCTGGCTGTCTCTGCCGGAACACCCGCAAGGGAAGTTCAAGGATTCGGAAGTCAGCAAGACCATCTGGCCGCGCCGAACGCCGCTGCGCGCATTCAGAGGCAATGTGGCCCATTCCAACTTCGACGGGTTCATGTTCGACCGGAACATCTACGAAGATAACACCTTCGGTCTGGCCACCATCCCGTTCCTGCCGTTGACAAATCCTGCTGACCTGGATAGCGCAGTGGTGGAAACGCACTTCGAGAGCTTGACCAGCTACAAGAACCGCAATGGTGGTCTCTGGAGCCGGGGCGACCTCTTCGTATTTAGCGACTTGAAACTCGCTGACAATGCCATTGGCATGACGCCGTCCGCTGGCGACATCGGCAGCTCACGGTTTAAAACACGGCTGGTTGATTCGCTGGTCGTGGGCGAGACCGACAATAGCGGCAATCCCAGGACGCCCGAGGAAGTTGCCTATGGCCGCAGCCTGCCCAAGAAGCCGATCCCTGACTTCCCGATCCGCGGTTACGAATACTATGATTACCGCGATGATGTGGTGAACACGACGTTCGTGAATTTCCAGGACAACGATCGGAGAAAAACGGGAGCGCTTTCCTGGCTGTTGTTCGCGAGCTCGGGGGTCAGTACCGGAAGCACCGTCAGCGGTGCGAAATTCGTCAATGCCAAGCCGGTGTATTTTCCGAAAATCGATTCCAGATTCGATAACGACAACCGGGGTGGCGTGGGCTACCGGACCCTGTCCATCCACGACCTGGACGGTTCGGTGACCGGCATCCCCGATTCCCACATCATGCTCCACGACGGCGAGAACGACAGCGTCGTCACGGACAGCACCTGCAAGATCCAGCCGACCTGGAACGCCTCCGTGTGCACGGGTGATGTGGGTCGCCTGAATCTCTCGGACAGTAGAGGAGAACTTGCAGCCAACGTCAATATCGAAACTCGGACCGCTCGGTTCGCGTTTCTCTCTGGGATCGGTGGAAATCGTCCAGCCGCTGGTGCTGCTAAGGGCGGACCTGGCGGCCCTGGCGCTGCGAAGGGTGGTCCCGGTGGCCCTGGCGCAGCCAAAGGTGGAGCTCCGGGTGGTCGAGGCGGCGGTGCTGCTGCCCAGCAGCCAATCGTCCTCAGCCGCAATGGCAAGGACTTCAAGATCACCGGCAACCAGAGCACTGTGCGTGCCGGCACCGAGATCCTGGTGAAGACCGAAAGACAGCAAGTCTCTCTCAGTCTGGCCGAAATGGACCAGGGGTCA